>Ga0210019_1005883_pt1 | contig 10068 bp, 9 predicted proteins | sample CryGeyCG2114_020_2_FD_183969 | JGI IMG/M metagenome (GOLD analysis project Ga0210019, IMG submission 183969) | Groundwater microbial communities from aquifer - Crystal Geyser CG11_big_fil_rev_8/21/14_0.20 (SPAdes) (version 2) | ecosystem: Environmental > Aquatic > Deep subsurface > Groundwater ...
AAACCGACATTTGCTGAGGTAAAAAAACAACTTGAGAAAGAACTTTTGAAGGGGAAAAAGCAACGGAGAGAAAAAGAATGGTGGCAGGAGCAATATAAGAAAGCCAAGATTGAAATTAAAGACGAACGGTTTAAAGATGTAATAGATATGTTGCTACCTTTCGAAGAAAGAGAGTTGGAGTAAATTTGATAAGAGAAAATGTTTTCAAAAATCCAAGTTGGGCTATTAGTTTTTATATTCTCTGCTTGCTGGATACAGGGCGCTAATGCTATTTCAATGTATCCATCCCTTCATCGGAAGGTTGAGAAATCAACTATAATTGCTATTGGCGCTGTTACAAAAGAACAGTCTTTGTATAGAAAGGATGCTATCAAGTTAAGTGATGACGGCAAGAGCTACATAGTTCCTCTGCCAAAGCATGAAGGCACAGTATTTACAATTGCCTTCAAAGAAGTGTTGTTGGGGGATAAAAGCTTTAAAAAGATTTCAATTTTTCAAAAAGGGCGTCATGCAGAAGATATGGCTTTTTACAAAAAAGGTGCAACTTACCTGCTATTCTTGAAAGAGACAAAAATAGATCCAAAGATAGCTACTGAACATAATCTATCAAATCAAAAATATTATGAGTCTGTTTCCGGGAACCAAGGAGTATTTATTCTTTCATCTAAAGGCAAGAGAATCCTTACAGATGAGGAAAAAAGGAATCTTGAATATGTAAAAACTGTAAAGACCTTTTGTGAAGTAAAAAAGATAGAAGATGATTCTCAAAGAGTTAGACGCTGGCGAGAATTGATGCAGAGTAGCAACAAGATTTTGAGAGAAAATGCCAAAGCTGAACTTGAAAAAATGGGAATAAAAATACCTGAATAACACTGATAAATCATGAATTTAAGTTAGATAATGGTCCTTTAAAATTTTCCCAATGCCTAAAAAACAAACCAAACTAAACCTTGATTCCTCAGGAAAGCAAATTCCTCCCAAGAAGAACAAGCCAGCCCCACTCTATGTTATGGAGAGTGTTGGCCGACAAATAATTAATAGACCAGTAAGGATAGGCTTTATCTTTCCCTGGAGAGGTCTAACCATCCTCTTCGGGATTATTTTTTTAGCTGAGGTTATATTTTTTTCCATTTCTCTTCATCAGTCTTCAGGAACTATTGTGACCGACAATGCAATGAAAGAGGAAGAGAAAGCGGTTACTATCTATGCCGAAAAAGAGATTACCCCAATTACAATTACTTCTTCCTTGGAGAACGAAAGAGACCCCTTTTCTTCCTATAGCTTTAAAGAATTAGAGAAAAGGGCAAAACTGCTCTCTGAGAAAACTGCTGGTAAACAGTTCTCTATCCTGAAAGAAGGAGATTCCCTCAATCTGATTGCCTCTATCCTTAAGACTCCAGGAGAACTACCAGAGCTAAACCTGGAAGATGTTAAACTGGAAGGGAAACCAGAGAGACCAGGACAATAGAGTTAACCTGTCCTTTTTCCTTTAAAGGGAAAATCACCAAAGGAGGGGAGGAGATTTTCTTTCTCTCCAAGGATGAAAGGAGCTACTCTGTAAGAATAGGGGAGGTAATAGAAGGGTATGAAGTTCTTTCCATGGAAGGGGATACTCTCGTCATCTCCAAAGGAGGCAATTTGTTTAGCTTGTCTTTATCCTACAGGAAGAAAAAGAAACCTTGAAATGTCCCATGAGAAATAATCGGAGAAATTTGGCATCTCTTTTTTGCATCCTTATCTTTCTTCTGATAAATATTCCTTCCTTCTCTGCCAGTTCCCAAGAACCTCCGGAAATTTGACCTTTAATTTTTGTTATGGTATTCTTTGCTCTAAAATGAGAAAACTTAGAACCTTTTGCCTTCTTGCTCTCCTTTCTTTTCTTCCTGTTTTAGCCAAAGCAGATAATCTTCCTTCTATTACCTTTAACCCTGATTCTACCTATTCTTCAGGTACAGTCCAGATATCTATCGGAGAGGCTTCAGAGAATATCTTCCAGGTTAAACTCCTTTGTGATGATAAGACTTTAGATGTCTTCTATAAGTTCCCGGCTATCTTTTCTCTGGATACTACCAAATATCCTGATGGTATTCATCTTCTCACGGCAAGGGCGGTTATCAAAGGAGTAGGGGTAAAGGAGAGAAATTATTACCTTTGCTTTAATAACGGCAGTGAGAGACCAACCGATACCCTTTCTCTTCTCTATCAGGCGATAGAGGAGAAGAACTATCAGTCTGCAATTGAATATCTAAATAAGGCCAAAGAAGAGGAGAGATATCTTTTCCTTAAAGATTCTCTTTCTCTGCAGATAAGACTCTTAGAGGACCTCTGCAAAGAAAACTTTCCGGTCTATCAATACCGCAACGATAAAGAGCTCTTAAAGAAACTCTCCTTTTCCGAAAGATTCCCCTCTTCCTCTTTGCAGATTTTCTCCTTAAGGTTATTGGGTAAGGTATCTATTAGAGAGAGTGATTTCTCTTTAGCCGATAACTGCTATTGTTGTCTCTCTTCTTTATACCCAGAGCATTTAACCTCAGAGATAATTTTAGAGTATGTCAAAATAGCCAAGTTCTTAGGAAATGACTATAAAGAAAAGGAACTCTATTCCCAACTCAAAAATATCCTCCAGAAAAATTCTGATAAAGATTCCCCTGAATATCTCTATTATCTTGGTCTTTCCGAAAAGGGAATAGGCAACAGAGAAGAAGCAGAAAATTTATTCAAAAGCCTCTTAAAGACCGATTTCTCAGAGAAGACCAAATTTCAATTAGCGGTGATAGAGGAAGAAAAAGGGAATTACCAGAAAGCCATCTCTTCTCTTATTCCTCTCTCTACCGAGAGCAGAAAGGATAGACTGGAAGATTATAGCCGCTATCATCTGGCGGTTTGCTACTATAGTCTTGGTAACTATGAATCCGCACAGAAATACTTTGAGAGGGTTGCCTATACCTATACCAGGATAGAGGAGGCCCCTTTATCCCTTTACTATGATGGTCTCTGTCTACTGAAGTTAAAGGAATATAAGAAAGCAGGAGATAGGTTTGCTCTTTTAGTAAAGGAATTTCCTCTGCATCCTCTCTCCAAGGAGGCAGAATATCTGGTAGCAGAATCTATCTACGAGAATGCTAAAAAGGAACGCTGGGGAGCAAACCCCACCGCCACCTTAAACTATATCCTTAAATACTTAGATGAAGTAATAGAGAAATACGCAGGAACAGAGCTTGCTGATAAAGCCTACTATCTCCGGGCAGAAGCCATCAGGAAGCTTACCGATACCTACAATGAAATGAAGAACTATGAAGCTGCCCGAAGAACCTATGCCCTTCTTGTTGGGTATGAGGAATTGGGGTTAAAACCACCTGAAGAGAAAAAGAAGAAGGAGGAAGAAGAGAAGAAACCGAAAAGAGTAAAAGAGCAAAATCCAATCATTAAAAACTACTTTAAGTTAGCAGAAAATCTTTGTTCAGAAAAACAGTATCAACCAGCAATCCATCTCTATAAGCAGATTCTCCTTGAATCTCCTGAAACTCCTTATGCTTCTTGGGCTCAATATCAAATAGGATGCTGTTATGCAGGATTAGAAGAATATGAAAAGGCAATTGAGGAATTATTGAAGGTAGAACAAAACTACCCACAGAGCGAATTTGTAGATGATGCTTTGGAAAGAGCAGGAACTTATCGGGCCGGGTTTCTTGATGACCCTAAAGGGGCAATATCTCTTTACCAAAGGATTATAGAAAAATATCCAGAAAGTAATAATGCCCCTCTGGCTCAATATTTGATTGCTCTCGCCTATTTAGGATTGGATGATCTTCGCCAAGCAAAACTTAATTTCCGAAAGGTTATCGAACTTTATCCAGGCTCTGATTTAGCCAAAAGGGCTGTCGAGAGAATAAGGGAGATTTCAAAAAGAGAAAAAGAAGAGAGGAGAAAAAAGATAAAATGAAACATCCCTTTAGAAGAACAATCTATTCTTTACCACTTCTAATACTTTTCCTCCCTGTAATTGCTGAAGGGATGATTGTTCATGGCGACCTTTCTATCAATGATACCCAAAAGGGAGGCAGAGAAAGAAGTGTTTATGCCAGTGGCGCTCGCTATCGCATCACCGTTACCTTAGATGAAGGACATTATATCTATAAAGGACTCACTATCGATGTGGATAAGAAAGAGACGGATGTGATCGTAGAACCTGGCACTGAATCAGAAAAATATGATGTTACCGATGGAACCTTCTACAAAAAATGGATCTGGCAGACACCAGCCTTAGCCCCTGGTACCAAATGTACTGTAACTCTTCATGGTTGGAGAATAAGAAAAGGGCCTGGAGTGGGGCCGGCTGTATGGGAGGAATTTACCTCAACCAGAACCGCAGAACTCCTCAGCCCTATCGTTACTGTTGAGAATCCTGCTTATGATAGAGTAGTTTCTGTTGACCCGGGAGAAGAAGTTATCATCTGGATAAAAGTAGTCGCTGACAATACCCAAATCATTGAGCGAGAAGTTTCCATTAAATTCAAAGCTGTCGACCCAGACAAACCTGCAGATAATGAAGGGACAGACCAGAAGTTTGATCCAGCTGATGCAGTAACTGAAACCAGCTCCACCAATGGGAAGGGAAGTATAAAGTTCTATGTTTCTACAAATTATGGGGATAACTATCGGGTCTGGGCTTGGTATGAGAAAGCTCCGGAACCAAGTAAAGTAGACACTACACAGCAGTCAGGGCTGATTATTGTAGGATTCAAAATCAAAATTATTTCAGTAACCCCACCCAATGATAATATCTCATTTACTACAAAGAAAAATGAAGATGAAATTCACTCTATTGCAGACATTAAACCCGATTCCTATGATGAAGAATATAATAAACAGATTGAGTGGGAGATTGATGATGACCCAAATACCACAGGATATAGCGGAGACCCTAAAGATCCTGAAAAGGGAGATGATGTTAAATTAATAGTTACTGCTCCTTCTGCCCCTAATGGAAGAGGCTTTCCTCTGAATTATAGAATAAGAGCAAGTCTAACTATTGCGGGAAATACGATAACTTCTGACCCAGAATATATTAAACAGGACGATAGAGATCAACTTAGACAACAGTATGAAGATCTGAAATATAATCATTTCACTCCACCCACAAGAGAAGAATTATCAACTTCCATACCAATAGAACTCAGGGATTCAACGGCTCCAGGTGGCTGGAATTGGGATGCCGGAATCAGTACAACCATGAGTGAGGTTGAAAGTGCTTATGGCCATTCTTTTACCGTAGTAAGTAGTGGTGGAAGTGGTTATAGAACACCAATTCATAATGAACTCTACCGCCAAACCAAAAAAGAATAGTCATCACCCATACGGCAGGGCTGCAGACTGTCATTTTAAAGATGAAAATGGAAATGGAAGCGCTAGGGATGAGTGGGAGACGATTAAAAAGAAACTGGATAGTATGACAGGAATTTGGTATTACTTAGGACGAGAACCAGATCAAACAGGATGGTTTCATCTTCAAATTCCTGGTCGCTAACATGAAGAAGGTATTGAGTATTTAATGTATTCAACACAAGACAATAGGAGATAAAATGGAAAGAGAAAAAATAATTGGGAGTAAGATAATATTGAGAGCTCTTGTCGTTTTGTTCACAATAACATGCAACGTAAATTGTTATGCAGAAAAAGAGAAGCCAGCTGTAAAAAGTGCAGAAGAGTATATAGCAGATCTTAAATCAGAAGATATAAGGACAGTGGATAGGGCATTAGAGTATTTAAATGAAACTGAGGGCCCTATAATTGAAGAAACAATAGTTTCTGCGCTCATTACTGCGTTGAATGACCCATCGGTTGCTGTTCGAGGACGTAGTGCGTTAGTATTAGGAAACAAAAAAGATAAACGCGCTGTTCCCGGCTTGTGTGAATTACTTAAAGACCCCAATGACTGGGTTCGTTCAATGGCGGCATATTCACTGAGGGAAATAGCTGACGAAAGTTCTGAAGGTGCCCTTTGGGATGCTTTAGAGGATAAAGAAAAATGGGTTCGCATATATGCAATTGGAGCATTAAGTAAGATAGGGACAAAAGAAAAACTTATTCCAAAATTCAGGGAAATGTTAAGCGATCGAAATAAAGATGTTCAAATTGAAGCAGCAAAACTATTGATTCAGTGGGGAGAACTAAAAGTGGTTCCTCCATCATTGCTTCGAAAGATTGAGAATAAGAAGAAGTAGTTGAAAGAAAAAACAAAAAATGAAGTATCCTTTTAAAAGACCAGTCTATCTTTTACCCCTCCTGATATTCTTCCTTCCGGTAATTGCTGAAGGGATGATTGTTCATGGCGATCTTTCTATCAATGATACCCAAAAGGGAGGTAGAGAAAGAAGTGTTTATGCCAGTGGTGCTCGCTACCGTATCACCGTTACCTTAGATGAAGAACATTATGTCTATAAGGGCTTAAGTATCGATGTGGATAAGAAAGAGACAGATATAATCGTAGAGCCTGGCACTGAATCAGAAAAATATGATGTTACCGATGGAACCTTCTACAGAAAATGGATCTGGCAGACACCAGCTTTAGCCCCTGGCACCAAATGTACTGTAACTCTTCATGGTTGGAGAATAAGAAAAGGGCCTGGAGTGGGGCCGGCTGTCTGGGAGGAGTTTACATCAACCAGAACAGCAGAACTTCTCAGCCCTATCGTTACTGTTGAGAATCCTGCTTATGATACAACAGTTTCTGTTGATCCGGGAGAGGAGGTTATCATCTGGATAAAAGTAGTTGCTGACACTCCGAAGGGTAGGGAGATAATTGAGCATGAGGTTCCTGTTAAGTTCAAAGCTGTCGACCCAGACAAACCTGCAGATAATGAAGGGACAGACCAGAAGTTTGATCCAGCTGATGCAGTAACTGAAACCAGCTCTACCAATGGGAAGGGAAGCATAAGGTTCTATGTTTCCACAAGTTATGGGGATAACTATCGGGTCTGGGCCTGGTATGAGAAGGCTCCGGAACCAAGTAAAGTAGATACTACACAGCAGTCAGGACATATTATTAGTGGATGCAAGGTAGAATTGAAGGATACTAAAAATGAGTATGTCAAGATTGGTCAAACTCTGGATATCTCGGCAACATTAATCCCAGCAACTTTGACGGGGGGAACATGGGCTTGGACAACAATACCGCCAACATGTGGTAGTGGTAATTTTACTGCTGAGAATCCAACAACGTTCACTGCCGCTGAAGAAGGTTGTGTTTATCCCCAAGCAAGTTACACAATAGATACAATAACGGGTAAGTCAAAAGAATCCAAACGAATATTAGTGTATGTAGACCTTGGGGTGAATACTGACATTACACCAATAGAGAAACCAACAAGAACAAGTAATCCCAGTGGTTCATATATGTCACCGGATGATCCCTTATTAGAATGGGCAGCATATTTTGACCCCTCAGGTAAAAAATGGCATGTCCGAGTTACTAAATTAGAATGTACTGGAATAATAAACGTATCAACTTGGCCTGCCAGTGGAACACCTAATCCGGTACCTGGAGGGAATGTAACAGAAAGTAATTATAAGGATATTATTGCTGATTTGGTAGATTATGATACACCAGGTGGAGGAGCAGGTCCTGTATGGCATTCAACTGAAGCAAGTAGAGCGCATGAAAATTACCATTGGAATACCGATTGGATGAAAACATGTATAGGAAACTATTGGTCGGAGTGCGAAAAAAACTTAGAGAAATTAACAATAGTTGAAGGGACATATTGTAAGGCAAGTGAAGCGGAAATAGATTTGGAACCCTTGGTAACTGTACGTTTTGAGCAATTTGTTAGCGATTGTTGGATTAAATTATTAACTGAAATAAAACCCAAAGATGAACCGGGAGCTGGAGGTGGTGGGTATGCTGCGGGACAGGCAGTATTAGATGATATAATAGAGCAGATAAAGGAATTAGCGAAGAATCCTGATGCTAATTCTTCAACCGACGATGCTTGGGGAACTCCTTCAGGGTTATCTGGAAGTATAGAAAAGAAAAAAATCGATTTGATATGGATCGATAACTGCATTGTAGAAAACGGATTCAAGGTAGAACGAAAAATAGATGAAGAGGAGTGGGGTGTAGTTGCTACACTGAAGGCAAATTCGACTTCTTGGACAGATAAACATACGGTTAGTGGAAAAACTAATTCTTACAGGGTAAGAGCAACAACCACTATAAATGCTACACCTTATTCAAACTCAATCTCTATAAACGTACCACAAAAATGAAGGAGGAATAACAATGAGAGGGAAATTGATAGCAGTGCTGGTATTCTTAGTTACTCTATTATGGATTTTATTTTCCAATGAGGAAAGAAGCGAAGGTGGGGAGGAAAAAATGATATCTTTTAGTGTAGAAAGGTCAAAGAATGTTTATTTGCTTGGCGAAAGTATGCCTGTAGAGATTAACTTTAGAAACAATACTAAATATCCAATAAAATTTACTAAGCCAGTTCCTATAGAAGAAAAATTTCTCTTTGCAATAAAGTTAGATGAGAAAGAACTCGCCAAGATTAGCGATGAAAAAATAAAGAGAAAGCATATGTTCCCTACTGCGATCCGTACGTTAATAGATCCTTATCCTGAGTCTCTGATTACTTTAAACCCAGGGGAAGAATATAAAACTGAAATCAATATTGCAGAAATGGTGAAAGAGTTAGAATTAAAACCTGGGACATATAAAGTGCGACTCATCTATACGATGTGGATTTGTATATTAAAAGAAAAGATAGAGTATGCTGAGAATGCAAAGGGTAAAACTAGGGAATGGGAATCAAATGAGATTGAGATAACGCTAAAATAAATGCCCAAAAACCCAACCAGACTAAACCTTGATTCCTCTGGAAGACAAATTCTCCCAGAGGAAAAGAAAAAACCTTCCCCAACCTATGTTATGGAGAAGGTTGGCTGGGAAGTAGTTAATAGACCAGTAAGGATAGGTTTTATCTTTCCCTGGAGAGGTTTAACTATCATTCTGGGAACTATTCTTTTAGCTGAGGTTATCTTCTTTTCCTTTTCTATGCGTAATTCCGCAGGAACTGTTGTGACCAACAATACAATGAAAGAGGAAGAGAAAGCGGTTACTATCTATGCCGAAAAAGAGATTACCCCAATTACAATTACTTCTTCCTTGGAGAACGAAAGAGACCCCTTTTCTTCCTATAGCTTTAAAGAATTAGAGAAAAGGGCAAAACTGCTCTCTGAGAAAACTGCTGGTAAACAGTTCTCTATCCTGAAAGAAGGAGATTCCCTCAATCTGATTGCCTCTATCCTTAAGACTCCAGGAGAACTACCAGAGCTAAACCTGGAAGATGTTAAACTGGAAGGGAAACCAGAGAGACCAGGACAATAGAGTTAACCTGTCCTTTTTCCTTTAAAGGGAAAATCACCAAAGGAGGGGAGGAGATTTTCTTTCTCTCCAAGGATGAAAGGAGCTACTCTGTAAGAATAGGGGAGGTAATAGAAGGGTATGAAGTTCTTTCCAGGGAAGGGGATACTCTCGTCATCTCTAAAGGAAGCAATTTGTTTAGCTTGTCTTTGTCTTACAGGAAGAAGAAAACTTAAGAAATGGTCGGATGAATCCGACCGCTACAAAGTGCACTAATGACCAAATCCCAAAAAAGATACAAAATCCTGTTTTACATCTTTACCCTTCTGTTGATAAATACTCCTTCGTTCTCTGCTGATAACACTTCTCCTCAGGAACCTCTGGAATTAGAAATTACCGAAAGCATGCCGGTGGAATTACTTCTTCACTCTTTAGCCAGGACCTTCAATCAGAATATCACTATTTCCCCGGAGGTAAAAGGGGATTGCCCGGTTCTCTCCTTAAAGAAACTTTCCTTTGAGGAGGCATTAAATCTTATCTGTGAGACGATGCAGTTACAATGGAAAAAGATAAACCTTAATAATTCACAAAGAGAGAAACTAGAATTTGCCAAACTCCTTATCTATCGTGTATAATAGAGACAAATTAAACAATAGAAAGGAGGACCAAAGTGGTGGAGAAAAAAGAGGAAAGAACAGAGA
>Ga0210019_1005884_pt1 | contig 10065 bp, 11 predicted proteins | sample CryGeyCG2114_020_2_FD_183969 | JGI IMG/M metagenome (GOLD analysis project Ga0210019, IMG submission 183969) | Groundwater microbial communities from aquifer - Crystal Geyser CG11_big_fil_rev_8/21/14_0.20 (SPAdes) (version 2) | ecosystem: Environmental > Aquatic > Deep subsurface > Groundwater ...
CTTTTCTTGGAAATAGAGAATTATTCAACGTTCTAAAAGTAATCATGTTTTTGATAGATGATTTCTTAATGTGGATTTTTGAGACAATCCATGACCAGGCCTTGGAGGAATTGGAAGATACTCCAGAAAAGTTAAAAAGAGAACTTTTAGATAGCCAGCTGCTTTTGGAGACGGATCAGATTACCGAAGAAGAATATAAAAAAAGAGAAAAAAATATTTTAGAAAGGTTAAATGTTTTAAAGGAAGGATAAATGAAACCCGAGTTCTTAAAAAATAAAGATTTAAAGCTTATTTTATTCGGCGGAAAAGGAGGAAGCGGAAAGACCACTTCGGCTGCGGCTGCCGCTCTCTATTTGGTTAAAACCACGAAAAAGAAAATTTTAATAGTTTCTACTGATCCGGCCCCTTCTCTTGGAGACAGTTTCGATGTTGAGATAGGAAATAAAATCACCCAAATCAAAGATAGACTTTGGGCCATTGAATTTGATACAAAGGAATTAGCAGAAGATTTTAGAAAAAAGAATTTAGAAGCGATTAAAACCTTAGTAGAACGGGGGACTTATTTAACTCAAGAAGATATTGAAGTATTTGAGAATTTGGCTATTCCTGGAATGGATGAAATGATGGCTATAATAAAAATTGCCGAACTTTTAAATACCAAAGCCTACGATTTGATTATTCTTGATACTGCTCCTACCGGTCACACCAAAGTTCTTCTATCTCTGCCTAAGGCCATGGAAAGCTGGTTAAAAGTAATGGGTTTGATGCAGGAAAAACATCAATTTTTAATGAAGCATTGGAGAGGGAAATATGTGAAAGATGAAGCCGATATATTTTTAGAAGATTCTAGGACAGATGTAACTGGAGTTAAAAATCTTCTAAAGAATCCTGATTTAACCGAATTTGTTCCGGTAACCATTCCTGAACCAATGAGTATTTTAGAGACTGAAGGTTTGATAGAGTACCTCGATGGATTGGGCATAAATGTAGAGAATATCATTGCCAATCAAATTTTATTTCCGGGCGAATGTGAATTTTGTAAAAAAAGAGCAGAAATTCAAGAAAAACACATCAAATTAATTGATGAAAAGTTTAAGAGATTTCAGATTTTGAAAATGCCTTTGTTTCCAAAAGAAATTCGAGGAGAAAAGGATTTATTAGAATATGCTGAAATTTTATTCGGTGAGAAAGAGTGTCAGTTGAGCATTCCTAAGAAGGCTTTACCGAAATTTTCTGCCCTACCTAAAGGTGGAATGACCGACTTTTTAAATGAAGATTTGAACTTCGTAATTTGTGGAGGGAAGGGCGGAGTGGGAAAGACGGTAATGGCTGCTGCAACTGCTGTAACCCTAACCCAAAAGTATAAAGACAAAAAAATTCTTATTTCCACCACTGATTCAGCCCATGCCCTTAGCTACGCTTTCGATCAAGATATTCCTTTAGATACTAAAGTAATTTCCCTGAAAGGTTTTGATAATCTTTTTGCTCTGGAAATAGATGCTCAAAAAAAGCTTCGAGAATGGAAAGACGAATATCGCCAAGATATTGAAACCGCTTTTGAGGAATTCGTTGGAGGAGGAGTGGATATAGCCTTTGACCGAAAAGTAATGACGGAGTTAATGGAACTTTCTCCGCCTGGTCTGGAAGAAATTATGGCCTTGGGTGAGATTATGGATTTGCTGAAAGAGGAAAAATACGACATCTACGTTTTAGATTCAGCAGCTTCCGGCCATTTACTTCGATTCTTAGAGCTTCCAGAAATAGTGAGAGATTGGTTAAAAAGTATCTTCAAAATTTTACTTAAATATAAAAATATAGTTGGCTTGATTGATATCAAAAGAAAATTATTAGACTTCTCAAAAGATATAAAGAAAATTCAAGAAATATTATTTGGACCTAAAACCACTGAGTTCATAATGATAAGCATTGCCGAAGAAATGGGGATAAGAGAAATGGGGGATTTGGCTCAGTCTTTGGAAAAACTTAATGTTTCTTTCAATTACATAATTTTAAATATGATTGCGCCTGCTTCAGAATGTAAATTCTGTCAGGCCAAAAGGCTGAATCAAGAAAAATATATTAACAAAGTAAAAAAAGAATATCCTAAAAAAGAAGTGGTTTTGGTCCCCTTGTTTCCTTACGACATAAGGGGCACAGAGTCCTTAAAAGAATTATCTGAATTTCTCTTCGGGTAAAAAATCAAAAATCAAGGTCGAAACCCTAATAGTAGAGCAAGCTCACTACAGGGCAAGAAAAATAATAAATTTGTTAACTACTAATATGGAACCAAAAGAGTTAATAGAAAAAGCAAAAAAACAATTGGCTGAATTAACTGGCTTTAAAGAGCCAGCCGGGGTTGGATTAAGAAAAGAAAAGGAGGGCTGGGTGGTTACAATTGAGATAATTGAGAAAAAATCTATTCCTGAAGGAATGGATATTATTGGAACTTATGAAGTTAAAGTAGATGGAAAAGGAGAAATTCTTGGCTACGAGAAAATTGCAATGAGAAAGAAAACGGATACAGGGGCTTTCGAGAAAAAAGAAGCATAAAAGTTAATAATTTAAAATCTTTCATGAGCAAAGGTTTTTATCTCTATTGTATTAGAAAAACCGGTTTTCCTTCAATAAAAGTCGAGAAAACAATTGGTGGAGGCGAAGTTTCAATTATTCCTTACGAAGAGCTTGAGGTAGTAACAAGCCTAGTAGACTTGAGTGAATTTGGTTCAGAGGAAATTCAAAGAAAAGCTCAGGAAGATTTAAATTGGATTAAAGAAAAAGCCCAAATTCATCAGTATGTAATAGAACAGGCAATGAGAGTTGGGTCCAATCTAATTTCGGTGATTCCAATGAAATTCGGGACAATATTCAAGACCGAGGAAAGCCTAAAAGAGTGTCTCAGAAAAAATTGTCAACAATTCAAGGATAGTTTAAAGAAACTCAAGGGAAAGCAGGAATGGGGAGTAAAGGTTTATTTAAAAGAAAATATTTTTAGAAAAACCATTGAAGAAAAAAATGAAGCAGTTTTGGCAAAAAAGAAAGAAATTGAATCCCTGCCAAAGGGAATGGCATTTTTCGCTCAAAAGCAAATTGATGAAGTGGTTGGTCAAGAAAAAAACAAAGAATTAGACAGAATTACCGAAGAGATATTTGAAAATTTAGGTCAATTAGCTTTCAGTAAAAATAAAAGCAAGCTTTTGGAAAAAGATTTTACCGGAATGACAGAAGAAATGATTGTGAATGCCTTCTATCTAATAGAGGAATCAAAATTAGATTCGTTTCAAAAAAAGGTCGGAGAATTAAAAGAGAAATATAATTCTTTAGGATTTAAGGTCGAAGTGAGCGGCCCTTGGCCTTCTTATCACTTTGCTTAGTTTAACCAATTATGGCTTATTCAAACGATAAAAATGCTTCTTTAGTTGATGCTTTGGATACAGTGATTGACAAAGGAGCGGTAGTTCAGGGAGATATAGTGGTGAGAATAGCCGATTTAGATTTATTAGCTATTTCGCTGAAAATTATTTTGGTTTCCATGTCAAGGTTACAAACTCAGCAGGGGAAAAGAACCGATAAGGTAAATATCAATGAGCTGGGAGATGAGGTCTATTTGAAAAAAATGGAAGATCAAATCGAAAAAGCTCAAGCCCATATCAATCAGATGATTAATGCCGGTTCTGCTAAAGAAGCTGAATCGGGATTAGCTCAATTAGTTTTGACCTTAATTAAACTTATTACTGATTTGGTGGAGAGGGAAGCAATGAGAAGAGTTGGAGGAGGGCAATTAACTCAAACTGAAATGCAAAAATTGGGATTAAATCTTCAGGCCATTGAAACCAAAATAGAAGAGCTTAGATTAGTATTTGGACTCAAAGAAGAAGATTTGAATTTAGATTTGGGTCCTTTAGGAAAATTAAGATAATTAAAAAAGAATTAAAAACATAATTTATGGCAGAAACAGAACTTAAAACATCAACCGGTGGTTCAACTCTTAAGGATGTTTTAGAACTTGTTTTAGATAAAGGCATTGTTATTGCCGGTGATATTCAAATTAAAATAGCCGATGTTGATTTGTTGACCATTAAAATAAGGCTTTTGATATGTGGGGTTGATAAGGCAAAAGAAATGGGAATTGACTGGTGGGAAAGCGACTCTTTTCTTTCCAGTAAAGCCCGAGATGCTGAAAAAGACGAAGAAAAAATTAAATTAGAAGCAAGAGTAAAAGAATTGGAAGCTAAAGAAAAAACAAAAGAATCATAAAAAGGTCGGGTTAAATTTAAAAATAAACTAAAACAAAGTTTTTAAATTTATGACAGAAACAAGTTCAAAAAAAGATCCAATTGAAGAATCAAGAACCACGGGTCGACAGGCAATGTTGAATATGGCAAAAGATTACGAGAAAAGCCCAGCTATGATTCAGCACGCAATAGAGACCTATAAAGAGGTTATAGCTGCTGCCCTCGATTCAAAAGAAGCTAATGAAGCCAGAAAAAGCCTTTTAAGAATTGCTCAAAAATTTGAGAAAGAAGGGAAAAAAGAATCAGCTTTTCATATTTATCAAAAGTTAGCCCGGGAATTTCCTCGCCAAGCTCCGAGGCATCCGCTTAAATATTAATAGAAGGCAGGGTAACTCCTAACTATGGTTAAAAAATATAAATTTAAAAAAACCCCGAAGGAGTCGCTTCACAACCCTACGGGGCAGGCTGAAAAAATAGATAAGGCTCGGGATGAGCTAAAAAGTCTCGAGGATCTGCCTTTGATCGGAGGATTGGTTAAGGGATTGGAGAAATTTGTTGATTTAGCAGAGAGAGTTGAAGAGGCGGGAGGGGAAATTAAAAAGAAAGGAGAAATAAAAGGTAAAGAAGGCAAGGTGAGGGGAATTTATGGTTTTTCGATAAGAAGTGGAATCGGGGAAAGACCAAAAATTCAAACTTTCGGCAATATTAAGCAGGTTAAAGAAAGAGAAAAAGGAAAGGCAGAATTTAAAGTTGCAGAGACCAGAGAGCCGATAGTAGATGTTTTTAACGAGAAAGACCATGTTTTAGTTGTAGCTGAGCTCCCTGGAGCAAGTGAAGACAGTATCATCTTGGATATAAAAGGAGACATTTTAACTTTAGAGGCCGGAGATGAAAGAAGAAAATATTCAAAAGAGATTTTACTTCCAGCTAAAGTAGACTTTGAATCACGGAAGGAGAATTTTAATAATGGAGTTCTGGAAATAAAGATGAAAAAAATATGACAGAATTAGTTTTCAAAGTAGCTGAAGCAGAAAGCAGAGATGTGGGAAGGGCTATTGTTCGAATAGATCCAAAAGATCTTTTCAAAGTTAAAGCTGAAATTGGAGATGTAATAGAGGTAAAAAGCGTTAAAGAGAAAGTTAAAGGAAAAACGGTAGCTAAATTGATGCCGGCTTTTGAAGAAATGCGTGGCAAGGGAATCTTACAAATGGATGGAATTTTGAGGGACAATATTAAGGTTGGTTTAAACGAGAAGATAAAGATTAAAAAGATAGAGGCAAACCCCGCTTCAACCATAGTTTTAAAACCTTTAACTTCGGAGAGCTCTTTGAAAGAGACCGATTCAGAATATTTAGCTCAAATATTGGATGGAACGCCAATCATTACAGGAAATAAAATCCGGGCAACTTTTTTCGGATCGAAGTTTCAGGATTTTGAAGTTGAAGATACCGACCCCAAAGGAGCAGTTTTGATAAATTCTGAAACAACAATCAAAATAAAGGGAGTTGCCAAAGAAAAGAGAGGAGTGGGAATTACTTACGAAGATATTGGTGGACTTAAAAAAGAAATCGGGAAAATCAGAGAAATGATTGAGCTTCCCCTGAAATATCCTGAAGTTTTTGAGAGATTAGGTATTTCAGCTCCCAAAGGAGTTTTGCTTTACGGCCCTCCTGGTTGCGGAAAGACTTTAATTGCCAAGGCAGTAGCCAATGAGACCGATGCCTATTTCATCTCCATTTCCGGGCCGGAAATTATGGGAAAGTTTTACGGAGAATCAGAAGGACGACTTCGGGAAATATTTGAAGAAGCTCAAGCCAATACTCCAGCCATTCTGGTTATAGATGAGATTGACGGCATTGCTCCTAAAAGAGAAGAAATGGGAGGCGAAAAACAAGTGGAAAAAAGAGTAGTTGCCCAACTGCTTGCCTTAATGGATGGTTTAGAATTAAGGGGAAATCTAGTAGTGATTGGAATTACCAATATTCCCAACACGCTAGATCCTGCCTTAAGAAGGCCGGGAAGATTTGACCGAGAAATTTCAGTTCCCATTCCTGATAAAAATGGCAGAAAAGAGATATTGGAAATCCATACCCGAGGAATGCCGTTATCTAAGGACGTCGATTTGGAAAAATTAGCAGAAATTACCCATGGATTTGTGGGGGCAGATTTAGAAGCGCTTTGCCGAGAAGCAGCGATGTCAGCCTTGAGAGAAATCATGCCGGAGATTGAGTTTGAGAAAGAATATATTCCTTATAAAAAACTTTTGGGACTTGAGGTTACTCTGGATCATTTCCGCGAGGCGTTAAAAGAAGTTGAGCCTTCAGCTTTAAGAGAAGTATTTACTGAAATTCCCAATGTTAAGTGGGAAGATGTCGGAGGACTAGAAAGTATAAAGGAAATTTTAAAAGAAACTATTGAATGGCCTTTAAAATATCCAGAGCTTTTTGAGAAAGCCAAAACTAAACCGCCAAAAGGCATTCTGCTTTATGGAGTGCCTGGTACTGGAAAGACTTTATTGGCTAAAGCTGTGGCAACTCAATGCGGAGTAAATTTTATTTCAATTAAAGGACCCCAAATTTTATCAAAATGGATAGGAGAGTCAGAAAAAGGAGTGAGAGAGGTATTTAAAAAAGCTCGTCAAGCCTCTCCTTGCATTTTAGTTTTTGATGAAATTGAAAGTTTAGTTCCCAAAAGAAGTCTTGGAGATTCTTCCCAGGTAAGCCAGAGAGTGGTCAGTCAATTTCTTTCTGAAATGGACGGCTTGGAAGAATTGAAAGGAGTGGTAGTTATTGGAACCACTAATAGATTAGATTTGGTTGATGAAGCCTTGCTGAGGCCCGGCCGATTTGATTTTCTTTTAGAACTTCCCAAGCCCGATGAGAAAACAAGATGTGAAATATTTAAAATTCATACTCGAGGAAAACCTCTAGCCGAAGATATAAATCTAAAAAATTTGGCTAAAGAAACCGAAGGTTTAACCGGCTCTGATATTGAGGCAGTCTGCCAGAAGGCTTCAATGCTGGCCATTAGAGAAGCAGTCTCTCATAATCCTTCCAAGAATTTAAAAATTAATTTTAAACACTTTAAAAAGGCCTTAGGAAATTTTAACCCCAGTTAGAGAATGAATTACCTTGCAGCTTACTGCAGAGGCAATTCATTGGCCCCTTGCCGCCGTTTAATTTTGTAAAATTAGAATTTAGCTTAAAGTAATCATGTTTTTGATAGACGACTTTTTAATGTGGATTTTTGAGACAATTCATGACAGGGCTTTAGGGGAACTGGAGGATACTCTGGAAAAGTTAAAAAGACAACTTTTAGACACTCAGTTGCTTTTGGAAACAGATCAGATCAGCGAAGAGGAATATAAAAAAAGGGAGGAAAATATTTTAGAAAGATTAAATGCTCTTAAGGAAAAAACTAAAAAATAAACTCCTTATGAACTTGAAAGGTCTTTTAAAAAAGAATTTGCAGTTTATTCTTTTTGGGGGAAAAGGCGGCGTTGGTAAAACTACAATGGCTGGAGCTTGTGCAATCCAGTTTGCTCGCCACTTTCCTAAAAAGAAGATATTGATTTTCACCAGTGACCCCGCTCCTTCTTTGGAAGATAGCTTCGGCCAAAAATTATCGGGAGAACCTCAAAGAATCAAGGAATTTAAAAATCTTTGGGCAATGGAGATTGATGCTAAAGCAGAGCTGGAAAAATTTAAAAAACAGTATGGAGAAGATATTTTAGACATTCTCCAAAAAGGTACTTATTTGTCAGGCCAAGAAACTGAAGAAATATTCTCCTTGGATATTCCCGGCTTGGACGAAGTAATGGGGCTTAAAAAAATTGTAGATTTTATGGAAAGCAGCGATTACGCTGTTTATTTTTTAGATACAGCTCCTACTGGCCATACTTTGCGTTTGCTTACTTTGCCTGAACTATTGGATGACTGGATAAAGTTTTTAGCTTCTTTGCGCTGGAAATACCATTATATGATTGAAAGATTTACCGGAAAAGAACGAATAGAAAAAGCCGATGAGTTTCTATTGGAAATGAAAAAGACAGTAAAAAGAGTTCAAGAATTGCTTCGCGATCCAGAAAGAACCGCTTTTGTGGTGGTGACTATCCCCGAAGCTATGGCTATTGCCGAAACCGAAGATTTAATCGGGGATTTAAAAAAGAATAAAATTCCATCTCAACATATCATTATTAATAACATTGTCCCCAAAGAGAAATCACCATTTTTGCAAAAAAGGAGATTGGTCCAAGAGCGTTATATTAAGGAAATTAAAAAATCATTTCCAGATTTTAACATTGCAGAAGTCGAGCTTTGGGCTGAGGAAATAAAAGGTATAGATAAATTAACAACACTTGGCAATCAGTTATTTAGATAACAAATGCTTCAAAAGAAAAAAACTAAAAAATCATTTTTAGGAAAAAGGATAAAAAACGCTGAGGAGCCAAAAAGAGTTTTATTTAAAGTGAAACCTTTAGAGAAGATTAGGCAGGTTAAGATAAAGAAGCCATCTAAACCAGTCAAGTCCTTAATTAAAACTACAGTCCACTTCCAGCCTTCTTCAGAAAAACTGACCCCGATTAACATCATTAAACCGACAAAGCCAAAAAAACCTGAATTGGTTAAGCAAATTGAATCTTCAATTTATAAACTGAGAGTAAAAATAATCGGTATTGGAGGCGGAGGAAGTTCAATTATTTCAGAGATTGCTCCAGAAATTAAGAAAGTAAATTTTGTTGCCGCTAATACCGATCTCCAAGCTCTTAAAGAAGTAGGTAAGAGAGCAATTCATTTTCAATTCGGTAAAAGATTAACCCAGGGTTTAGGAACTGGAATGAATCCAGAATTGGGGGAGCAGGCTGCTCAAGAGACCAATGAAAAAATAAAAAAAATTCTTGAAGGTCAAGATATTTGTGTATTAATTTCCTGTCTTGGTGGAGGGACAGGGAGCGGAGCTGCGCCAGTTTTTGCTAAAATCTCAAAGAAGTTAGGCAACATTACTTTAGGAATTTTCACTTTACCTTTTGAATTTGAAGGAGAGAAAAAAATGGAAGTGGCCCGAGCTTCTTTAGAAAAATTGAGACCAAATTTAAACGCTCTAATTCTCATTTCTAATCAAAGAGTTTTTCAGATTATTGATACAAAAACTCCCTTGAAAAAGGCCCTCTCATCTATAAATAAAACTTTAGCTCAAAGTCTAGAGGGATTAACAGAGCTATTTTACTCTCCCGGTTTAATTGCCATTGATTTTGCTAATTTTAAAACAATTTTAACTGGAAGAGAAAAATTAACTTTTCTTAATACCATTGAAGCTAAAACCTCTAATGAAATCGAGGAAGTAGCCAAAAAGGCTCTCTCTAACCCCTTATATTCCTATTCTACTCAAGGAGCTAAAGGAATTTTATTTAACATTGCCGGTGGAGAAAACCTTAGTCTGGATGGAATTAAACAAATAGGATCGATTATCTCCAATTCAGCTAACCCCCGGGCTAGGATTATTTGGGGTATTACCCAAAATGAAAAATATAAAAATAAAATTAAAATCACTCTTTTAGCCATTGGTTGTCAAGAAAAAGAGTGTCAAAATGAAAAAGAAAGAGCTATTAAATGTACGTTGTGTAATAATAATTTTGTGGTTAGGAAAAATATATATGAATGAAGCAAAACAACAAATGAATCTAGAAGAAGAAGCGAAATAAAAAGTCGAAGAATTAATTGAGAAATAAAATTTATGGAAGATAATGGAATAGAAAAAAAAGAAATAAAAAAAACACCTTTCGAATATAAAGAAATTAGGCTTTCAGATATTACTTTAAATGAGGAAAATCCTA
>Ga0210019_1005888_pt1 | contig 10062 bp, 8 predicted proteins | sample CryGeyCG2114_020_2_FD_183969 | JGI IMG/M metagenome (GOLD analysis project Ga0210019, IMG submission 183969) | Groundwater microbial communities from aquifer - Crystal Geyser CG11_big_fil_rev_8/21/14_0.20 (SPAdes) (version 2) | ecosystem: Environmental > Aquatic > Deep subsurface > Groundwater ...
TGCCGAAGCTGTGTCTATTCCTGTGTTTGCGCAACATATTGATGCGGTGCGTTTTGGTGCCAATACGGGATATGTTTTACCTGAAGCCGTTAAGGAGGCTGGAGCGTACGGAACGTTGCTCAATCATTCGGAACGTCAAATTTCCATGGATTTACTTAAAGCATCAATCGAAGCGGCTCAAGCCGTGGGTCTTATGGTGGTTGCGTGCGCGCAAGATCACGATGAAGCGGCTCAAGTGTTGTGCATGCGACCGGAGTGGGTGGCGGTGGAGCCACTGGATTTGATTGGAGGTGATGTGTCGGTTTCCACGTCTAAGCCGGAATTGATTCGAGCAACGGTAGAGTTGCATGGAGGCAATTCAACCACCTTGGTGGGGGCGGGTGTTAAGAATGCTGATGATGTACGGATTGCTCTTGAATTGGGGGCGTGCGGGGTTTTGTTGGCGTCCGGAGTGATTAAAGCGGACGATCCTGAGGCAGTGCTCAGAGATTTGGCGCAGGGGGCGCTCTCGGCGCGGCCTATTTGAATTCTTGGAAGCCAATCAAAACAATGTCGATCACAAAAAGAATCACGATCATGACTTCTAGCAGAGTGGAACGACGTGTGTTTAAGAAATCCACAATGAACTGAACATTGCTCACAATCATGTTTAATTTTTGATTGAGTATGGCGAATCGTTCTTCAATTTCATAGTAAGCAAGTAAATCTTGATAAAAACGGTCCAACGCGGGATCATCCCAAGTGATGTCCGGTTTATCCAGAAAAGCCATCCCTGCCACAATGTTGTGCTGAATGTTTATGGCAAACCCCACTTTTTTGAGTAATTTTTTTGAGGAGGTTCGGGTGTGTCCTTTTTGGGCGAAACTTTGTGTGATGTTGGCAAAATCCGTGAGCACTTTTTGTACCTCGTGATCGTAGTGGTCCAATGCTACGGAACGTCCTAAAATCAGGGATACCACGGAGATATTTTCAGGGGTGAGTTCATTGATTTTTAGGCCTTCTTCATCGGTTCCGGGAGCATTGTTTTGAATTTTCACTTCAATTTCTTCTTCGAATGGATGGTCGAAGCGTTCCGTCAAAAATTCCATCAGTTGGTGTATGATTTTGTTTTTTTCACTGCGTTCGAATCCCCAAAACACGACAACGCCATATTTGAGCAGAACGAGGTGGTTTTCATTGTATTCAATGATGAGGGGGTCTTTTTGCATGACCTTCATGCCCAGTTTGGAGGGAAGATCGCGTAGATTTAACCGCCCTCCTAGATGGATGGCTTCGACAAGCATGGGTTTTGTTTAAGGTTTGAGAATATTAGAATAAGCTATTATTATATTTTTGTCAATTGACTTGGGGGGTCCGGGGATGTTTTTGATTTTTTGGAAGGACTCTCGTACACTGATTTTATGAAACTTTTCTCCTTTTGGCTTTCTATTCTTCCGTTGTTTTTTCCCTTGTACTTGATTCGATGGACAGTGTTGGGGGTGCCCACGACCTTGCTTGAAATTTTGGTAGGGATGACACTGGTGTGGGGATTGACGTTTTTGCGTCCGTTTCACTTTAAGGACCCTCTGAAAAACACCCTCACCATGTTAAAATCATCCCTTTTTTCCGCTTCATCGTTAAAGCTCGTCAACGTAACTCATCTGTTACGCTTTCCTCGCTTTGCCTTGAAGCGATCGAAAGCGGATGATTTTCTCAAAGATAACGGCATTTTTCAGAGGGTCCAAAAATGTTCATGGAGTTTCCCTTTCCTCCCCGTGGTTTTATTTTTAGTGGCGTCCACGTTGTCCATGGTGTTGGTTCCGGCTGTAACCCTTGATATCAATGGTGATCTTGTGGAATCGGCTCGAATTTCGCAGGGGATTTGGAAAGGCTGGATTGTGATGCCGCTTGTTTATTTTGTGATGGTTTATTTGATAAAAAAAGATTCGATTTGGTGGGCGCGTACGTTTAAAGCCTTGGCATTTTCCGGTTTTTTGATGGGGGTGTGGGCCATTTGGCAGATGATGATGTGGGACTATGTGACTTCAGATGGGCGAGCTTCCGGGCCGTTTGAATCAGCGAACTATTTGTCGCTTTATTTGGCGCCCGTGACACTCATGTCGTTCACTCAATGGCTCAAGGCTTTTAAAGGGAAAATGGAGGAACGCGTTGGGTGGACTTTGTTGTTGGTGGTGATGGTCATTGGATTACTGGGAAGTCAGTCATATGCGGCATTTATTGCCTTGGCTGGGGGAGTGATTTTCTATCTTATTTTTACAAAAGATCTTTCTTTTAAATATAAGAAAATAGCGTTTATTGTGGCGGGAATTTTGGGCATTATTGGAATTTTAGTTCAGTTTAATACGCCTAAATTTCAGCAATTTTTGGATTTTTCTAATCGAACGTCAAGTAGTGTGCGCATTGAGGTGTACACCATTGCGACAAAACTCATTCAACAGCATCCTTTTTTGGGCATTGGGTTGGGGCAATTTGAGGTTCAATATCAGGTGAATGCCCCGGAAATTCTTGGTCATGCGCCGTATGAATGGGTGATGTTGCATCCTCATAATTTGTTGCTTGCTTGGTGGCTCAATACAGGTTTATTGGGGCTGATGGCCATGGGGTGGTTGATGGTTGGAGTGTTTTGGAAAGGGCTTCATCATGAAAAAGAGCGTTTGTGGACGCGTTGGTTCCATCAAGTGAAAGAATGGGTGGTGGGCCCGGAATTTCAGATTCGGCTCATTGGATTGTCCATGCTGGTGGTGATTTTGGTTCACGGCCTTTTTGATACGCCATTTTTTAAAAACGACCTCGCGTATCTGTGGTGGTTGGTTTTGGCGATGGGGGTTTAGGGCGCTTTTTCGTATTCTGCACCAAATTTTGTTTTGTAGAAACTTGTTGCGGATTTGAATGGGCCTTTCCTGCTAAGGTCCATTCTCATTAATGTTGATTCAACGTTTTGTGCCAATGGTTCTTCAAGGTCTGTTTCGAAAAATAATCTTCCTCCATTTTTAAGTCGCCTTTTCACACATTCCATAACTACGGCTAGGACTCCGTCCAGGCACACTATTCCATTATCTATAACATCTTGAGGATTTGGATTTCTCCAAATGATTGCGTCGACTTGTGGTGGAAGGGTGGTTTCTTCCATGGTGCCTCGAAAGCGTCCATTTGGAAACTCGAAATCGTAGTTTGGGTCCCACCACAAATCCAGACCCGTAACTTCTAAAACTTGATTCGGAAATGCTTTGGCCATAGCGGTGGAAAGACCTTGTTCCAACCAGCATCGTTTAACTCGTTCTTCGAATCCGCATCCTATTTCTATAATGGTGGCGGTTTCGACGGAAGGACTTTCCATTTTAATGTATAATTGTAGTAATTGATTTATATATTAACAATAAATTTAATAATGTCAACCTTCACCGCTTCCCTTATCTCCGGCCGCGGCCGCGGCCGGCATCTCGGTTTTCCCACACTCAATCTTAAGGTGAGCAAGGAAAGTCCTGATCAAGGTGTGTATGCGGTGAGGGCACGATTTTTGAATCAAATTGAAAACGCGGTCATGCATGTGGGTCCGCGTCCCACGTTTCATGAAGACGATGTGTCCATTGAGGTTCATTTGTTGGATTTTGACGGGGAATTGCCGGCTCAGGGCGAGTCTATTGAGGTTGAAATTTTGGGTCGACTACGTGAGGTAATGACGTTTGATTCTCCGGAAGCGTTGAAAAAGAGGATTGCACAGGATATCATGCAAGCACGATCTTTTTTCTAGCCCCTTGGTGCATGCTTCATTCCATTAAGAGTAAAATGTCTCCTCACAATCCCCTTCGTCTTTTTTATCATAAGCTTAAAGCGGTGGTGGCTGCGGTTTGGTATCGTTTTCCTTCCGAACAAATGACGGTGATTGGAGTGACCGGAACCAATGGCAAAACCACGACGTGTCATCTTATTACAGATATTTTGCGTGAAGCGGGAAATAAGGTGGGTATGATCACAACGGCTGATTTTCGCATTGTGGATCAAGTGATTCCCAATCAATTCAAAATGACCACGCTCAGCCCGTTTGTTACCCAAAAAATGCTTCGTCAGATGGTGAATCGTGGGTGTACGTATGCAGTGGTGGAAGTGACGTCGCATGCCATGGATCAATCACGTCTCTGGGGAGTGAACATTGATTGTGCTATTTTTACCAATATTTCTCATGAACATCTTGATTACCATGGGACTAAAAAAGATTACATTCAGGCCAAAGGTAAATTGTTTGCTTCTCTTAATTATTCCAAGCGTAAACCCAATATCCCCAAGATGTCTATTCTCAATGGGGATGATCCGGAATCTGTTTATTTTGAACAATTTGTAGCGGATCGAACTTATATTTATGGATTGTCGAAAGGCTCTTTTCAGGGGCTTTCACCTGTTTTTCGTGCGGATGGGACTTATTTTATTTACAAAGTTCCCAATGCTCAGATTGATGTTGATTTGCCGCTTCCCGGTCAATTCAATGTAGAAAACGCTTTGGCGGCCGCCACATTGGCTGTGGCACTTCAGATTAATTTGGACATCATTAAAAAGGCACTTGAAAATGCCGGGTCGGTTCCCGGACGTATTGAACGGATTGATGAAGGTCAAAAATACACGGTTATTGTGGATTATGCTCATACACCTGATTCACTTGAAAAATTACTTGCTATGTTTAGTGAGCTCACGAAAAAACGTTTGATTGTGGTGTTTGGAGCTACGGGAGATCGTGATCGTACCAAGCGTCCGGAAATGGGGAAAATTGTGGATAAATATGCGGACCTTATTTTGCTCACCAATGATGATCCTTATACAGAGGATCCCATTCAGATTATTGAAGAAGTGACCAAAGGCATTTCTCGAGAAGAAGGAGCACGATTTTGGAAAATTCCCAATCGTCGTCAGGCCATTCGTGTGGCATTGGCCTTGGCAAAAGAGGATGATACTGTGATTGTGGCAGGAAAAGGTTGCGAGGAGTTTCAAGTGGTTGGAGATCAAAAAATTCCTTCTGATGATCGCCACATTGTGCGCGATTACTTATCTCGCACGGTGGAGGTAGAAATTGGTCCCAATGAATCTTGTACAGGTAATCCTTATCTCGCGAGCTAATGAAAGATACTTTGAGTGGGTTTTTAGTTATTGATAAACCGGAGGGGATCACTTCTTTTGATGTGGTGGCTCGCGTGCGGCGTGCGGCCCTTTCCATTATTGGCAAACCTGCTTTTGGCGAAAAAAAGCTTAGAGTGGGTCATTTGGGTACATTGGATCCGTTGGCAACCGGTGTTTTGGTGGTAGCGGTGGGGGATGCGACTAAGTTAATTGAATATTTAATGGGAGAAGATAAGGTTTATGAAGCTCAGATAGAGCTTGGTAAAATCAGTGATACTTATGATAAAGAAGGAGAAATCATAGTGATGCAATCGGCTCCCACTGTTTCTCGTGATGAGTTAGAATCTGGTTTGTTGTTATTGGTAGGGGAGATTCAGCAGGTTCCTCCCGCATTTTCTGCCATTAAGATAGAGGGTCGTCGTGCTTATGATCGAGCCCGCAAAGGAGAAATCATGGTTATGGAACCTCGTCCGGTTATTGTGCATTCGATTAAAGTACGTGGATTTCAGCTTCCATTTGTGATGTTAGAAATTCATTGCAGTAGTGGCACGTATATACGTTCCTTGGCTCATGATCTTGGCCAAAATTTAGGGTGTGGAGGCCTCATTACGGCTTTGCGTCGATTGCGTGTGGGGTCGTTTACGTTGGAGCAAGCGATTCCTTTCCCCGAGAGTGATTTTTCTGATTTTGAAGACCATCTGATCCCTTTGGAAACGGTGGTTCAAGAATGGTCATCCCTAGTTTTGGTGGAGGAACAGATTCGATCACTTCAAAATGGTCAACCGATTTTTTGTCCTCCCGGGTTTTCACGAATCAATGTGGATGAGCCTATTGCTGGGTTTTATCAGGGTAAACTGGTTACTCTTTTAAAGGAAGAAGGTCGTTTCATGAAAAGTGTGAAGAATTTTTTGTAAGATTTTAATAGCCACTGCGTTTTCAATCGCGACTGAGTCATTTGTAAGTTAATTCTATATTCTTTAATCTTATTTTATATGATTATACCACGTTCACTCCAACGTGCTTTTGCATGGGGAAGTTCTCTGGTTTTGGTGCTTGCGGTGCTTTTGGTGCCGGTTGGTTCTGCGTTTGCGGTCAGTGGTCAACCTGATTTAACGGTTAACAGTATTATTAATGTGGATGGAGCTCTTTCCATTAAAGTAGGAAACGAAGGCACACGTGATGCTTTCTCCAGTGAAGTAGAAAGTGCTCGTCTTTATATCTATGTGAATGAGGTGATTCGTCGTGATTATTTATTGTCTCAATTGAATTCCAATTTGATTCAAGCGGATAATTCAACGGTGTTGACTCCTTTTTCATTTGGAACGACTTATCTCCCTGAAAATCAAATCAATCAAGTACGTGTTTGTGTGGATCCCACTAATCAAGTGAGTGATTCTGATCTTACTAATAACTGTTTGACTCAAACTTTTTTGAATGGGCAAGTTTATAATCCCCAACCTGATTTGAAAGTGTATTTTGTTCGTAATATCGGTGGAGTTCTTTCCATCCAGGTTGGCAATTCCGGTGAACGTAATGTGTCTGCTACAGAAGCTTCCAATGCTAACCTTACCATTGTGATTGATGGAACACTTCGACGTGCGTATCAATTGAATCAGCTCAATTCGGATTTACTTGCAATGAATATTCCTCCGGTTTTAACTCCATTGGCTTTTGGAACTGAATATTTGTCTAATAATCAAGATCATGTGGTGAGAGTATGTGTGGATGCCACGAATCAAATTGCTGAAAGCAACGAAGGAAATAATTGTAAGACGTCTACGCTTCGCAATAATATTTTAGTGGTTGAGCCCGAACTTGCTCCTGCTGATTTAGTGGTACAGAGTATTTCAAACAATAATGGTACGCTTGCAATTCAAGTTGGTAATCAAGGAGAACTTGATGTATCGGAGGCTCAAGCAGCCAATGCAACGTTGACCATTTATGTGAATGAAACACTCCGACGTGCGTATCATTTGACCCAACTCAATGGGGAACTTCGTTTAGCTGGTCATTCTACAATAGTGACACCATTTAATTTTGGGACTGCTTATTTACCTAATAACCAAAATAATGTGGTGCGAGTGTGTGTGGATGCCACGAATCAAATTACAGAATCTAATGAATCTAATAATTGTAAGACCGTTGCGCTTCGTAATAATGTGGCTGTGGTTGAACCTGTTCCTACACCAGTTTATTATTCTGATTTAACGGTGCATGGTGTGTCGAATAGCAATGGGACACTTTGGATTAAAATCGGGAACCAAGGTCAACGTGATGTGTCTACTGCAGAAGCTTCCAATGCTAATCTTACAATTACAATTGATGGAACACTTCGACGTACGTACCAATTGACTCAACTCAATGCGGAATTTCTTGCGACCGGTAATGCGACTGTTTTGACTCCATTTGTTTTTGGAACTGATTATTTATCAAACAATCAGAATCATGTGGTGATGGTATGTGTGGACGCTACGAATCAAATTACAGAATCTAATGAATCTAATAATTGTAAGACTTCTACGCTTCGTAATAATGTTCCGGTAGCTGTGCCCGTTCCTGTTAAGCCGGATTTAGCGGTTGCCTCTATTACAACTAGTGGCACGGATGGTACTAAATATGTTCAAATCAAGGTTAGTAATTATTCCACTACTGCGGTTGAAATGATGCCTGGAAAATCTTATACATTTGATGTGTATGTGGATGGGGCTCGTGTTTATAACTATCAATGGGCAACCTTGCAAAATCGTAATTTTACAAAGGCATTGTGGTCGTCTGTTTTTGTTCCTTTAAGTCAACGACACCCGGCGCTTCAATCAGGAGGAGTGCATACCATCAAAGCGTGTGTGGATGCTTCAAATTCAGTTGATGAATCCAATGAATCAAATAACTGTCTTGAGGAACGGCTGTCATTTTCTGTTACTTCTGAGCCTACAACCCCCGGAGCTATTCCTGTTCCGGTTCCTACTCCACCGGCCGGATTTGAGGATGCGATTGTGGTTGCAACCAGTAATTCACCCAATCCATTTGCCGATACTTCTATGATGACCGCAGAAGGACGTGCGGCGGCTACGCTTTATAACAATGCCATTATTGGAGGATATCCCGATGGAACGTTTGGCGGCAATCGTGCTGTGAATCGTGCCGAAGCCGCTAAGTTCTTGTTGTTGGCTCGTTATGGGATCATAGGAGAGTATTCTAATAGTGGACGTTTTAATGATATTTTGGATGGACAGTGGTATGTACGTTTTGTGGTTCGTGCCGCTCAATTGGGTGTCATTCAAGGGTATTCAGATGGAAGTTTTCGCCCTGCAGCACAAGTGAATACCGCAGAATTCCTTAAGATGATGTCACTTACCTTTGATCTTCCCGTTAATCTTGGGCATAGCTTTACGGATGTTGCGGCTGGGTCTTGGTATGCTCCTTATGCTGGTATCGCAACTCAATACAATCTGTTTCCAAATCGTGGGAATAGACTTAGTCCCGGTGCGTTGTTGACTCGTAATGAGGTGGCAGTGGCCATTTATCAATATTTGGTCAATCGATAAATAGGTGAATTGCGAAATTTGAACCATATTAGGAAGGAGCTTGCCTAAACAAGTTCCTTCTTTTTTGCTAGACTGGGTGCCTATGAATGCTTACCTGGCCGCGCTTCAGCCGTATCTTTTACCGGGGTTTGTCGCTTTTGTGCTCACCTTTGGGTTCACTGCGTTTTCTTTGTTTCTTTTTCCTAAGTGGGGATTGATGGACAAGCCTCATAAGTATGGGCTCTCACGTCGACCCATTCCGTATAGTGGAGGGTTGATTTTATTTGTGGTGTTTTTAATTTGTGTGAGTTTATTTATGGATTTTGGAAAACATCTTTTCGGAGTGGTGGTGGCAGCTACTTTGCTTACGGTGGTTAGTTTTGTGGATGATCGGCGTGGGTTGAATCCTTTTTTTAGATTGGGAATTCAAATATTGGCGGCACTCACTATTGTTTTGGCAGGGATTGGTATTACGTCAGTGACGAATCCATTGGGTGGGTTGATTTATTTGGATGGGTGGCAAATACCTTTTACCATTCATGAAACGGTTTATCATTTTACGGTTTGGGCTGATTTGCTCACCATTGTGTGGGTGGTCGCCATGATCAATACATTGAATTGGTTGGATGGTTTACCGGGTTTGGTGAGTGGAATCGGAGTTATCGGAGCGGTGGTGATGTTTGTATTGAGTATTCGACCCGGATTTCATTATATTGATCAAACGGATGTGGCTATGTTGGCAATTATTATTGTGGGGAGTGCGTTTGCTTTTTGGTGGTTTGATTTTTATCCGCCTAAAATTTTAATGGGAGATACAGGGAGTATGTTTTTGGGATTTATGCTGGCTATTTTGGCACTTTTTTCAGGAGGAAAGATTGCGACTGCGTTTTTGATAATGGGGTTCCCTTTTTTAGATGCCGCATGGGTGATTGGAAGGCGTCTGTGGCAACGCAAGTCTCCGTTTAGGGGAGATATGTCACATTTTCATCATCGACTCTTAAAAGCAGGTTTTACAGAGCGTCAGGCTATTGTATTAATTTATGTGGTGTGTGCGATTTTTGGAGGTGTGGCTTTGTTTTTGGGGTCAAGTCAAAAATTAATTGCTATTTTTGTTATGGTGGTGTTGATGGGGCTTTTGGGAACATTGGTGGTGCTTCGTGGGAAAAAACGATCTTTTTGACGTTCGTGAAGTCGAGGGTTAAGATGTCTCTACTTTATGACTAATGCTGATCCAGTTATTGATATTAAGGGCCGTCTCTCTATTGAAGATGTGGTTCGTCCTTATGTTCAACTTAAGCAAGCGGGACGAAGTTTGAAGGGGCTTTGCCCGTGGCACTCTGAGAAAACGCCGAGTTTTGTGGTGAGTCCGGAACGTCAACTGGCCTATTGTTTTGGGTGTAGCAAGGGAGGGGATATGTTTTCATTCATTCAG
>Ga0210019_1005894_pt1 | contig 10054 bp, 9 predicted proteins | sample CryGeyCG2114_020_2_FD_183969 | JGI IMG/M metagenome (GOLD analysis project Ga0210019, IMG submission 183969) | Groundwater microbial communities from aquifer - Crystal Geyser CG11_big_fil_rev_8/21/14_0.20 (SPAdes) (version 2) | ecosystem: Environmental > Aquatic > Deep subsurface > Groundwater ...
GGGCTTTTCCACCAACATCAAAAATAATCCCTTTTTTTGATATCGAAGTAATTTTTGCTTCAATTTCCTTTCCTTTTTTGAGCAAGGCTGGCTTGGTTTTTTTAAGAAGCGAGTCCATGATGTTCATAATATAAATATTTCTCCTTTTTCCGACTTACGAGATTAATAATATACCAAACAGAATGCTCATTATCAAGAGAATCCTTGATATTCAAAAGACTTTATGTTATATTATAGGGTGTTATGGAAAATATATTACTTCCCTCTTTGGCTGACAGGTTTATAAAACACCTGGGATCCCAAGGAAAATCGTCTTTTACAATCGTGGCCTATAAGAAGGATCTTGAACAATTTGTTGGCTACTTAACTACTCAAGAGATTTCTGATATTCGAGAAGTAAAAAGGGGACATATTGATGGTTTTATCAATAAATTGATTGCAGATAACTATACAAAAAAATCTGCTTCAAGAAAGTTAAACTCTATCAGAACTTTTTTCCGCTATCTAAAAAATGACGGTGTTATTGAACAAAATCCATCACTTGATGTTTCTCATCCAAAATATATTCAATCAGCCCCACGAATATTTTCTAAATTGGAATATCGGGCTTTAAGAGATTTTGCCAAGGAAGAACCTAGGACATATGCCCTAGTCGAGATTCTTCTTCAAACCGGTATAAAAATTGGAGAATTAGCTGGATTAAAAACTGAAGATATTAAAGAGTCAACTATCCATATATGCCAATATGGAAAAACACCAACTAGGGATATCCCGCTAAATAAAGCTGTGAAAAAATCTATAGAAGACTATCTTAAAGATCGATCTAATCAAAAAAATGATGGCCATCTTTTTATTACCCGAACTGGACATCCCCTACTTATTAGAAATATTCGCCAAATTATTTCCCGTTGCTTTCGAGAAGTTGGTATTGAAAAAGCAACCGTAAACGATTTTAGAAATACTTTTATTGCCCATCAACTTAAAAATGGAGCTTCTGTAGAATATATTGCTAAACTCGTTGGTCACCGTAGACTTTCTTCAACCGAGCGCTTCTTGAACGTGGTTAAAGAAGAGATCCAGAAAAAAGAAGGACTTGGGGAACTATAATTCTACATAAAAATTTCTAATTTTTAATTAACCTAATTGACCTAAAAAATATCCAATATCTAAATTCCAATTGGGAATAATTGGTTATTAATTAGACCAATTAGAGTAATTAGGTTAATTAGGTCAATTTGTTGTTTTTTCTCCTTGACAATCAATGTGTACTTGTTTATGATTTGTGGATAAGTTATCCACATTGTTAAATTATGTCCTTAATATCCTCTTACTGGGAAAGCTTTGTAAAAAAGCTTGTAGAAGAAAATAAAGATAAGAGATCGGTCATCCCATCTCTTTTAAATCAGGCAAAGATCGTTGAGTTAAATGATGATAAGATCTCTCTCTCTGTTGCTAGTCCTGGAGCTTATGATTTTTTAGCAAAAAGATCGCACGAAATTGAACAACGTTTTTTTAATCATTCCCAAAAGAAAATTGAGATAGAGTTTATTGTAAAAATGCCTTCGAAAAAAACTGTGTCCGCCCCCCTACTCTCTTTTGAGCCAAGTATTGAGGATGTATTTGCAAAAGCTGGTTTAAATAAAAAATATAATTTTGATAATTTTGCCGTCTCTACATCTAATCAAGTAGCCTATGCAGCCGCTCAAGCCGTCGTTAAAAACCCGGGTAGTGCCTACAATCCCCTATTTTTGTATGGGGGAGTGGGCGTCGGAAAAACCCACATTGCTCAATCTGTAGCTAAAAAAATATTGGAGGAAGACCGAAACCAAAAAGTTTATTTTTGCCCTGGGGATAATTTTACTAATGAATTAATTGAGTCTATCCGCGGAAAGGCCACCGGTCGTTTTCGACAAAAATATCGTTATTTAAATTTACTTATCATTGACGACATTCAGTTTATTGCCGGTAAAAATGCTGTCCAAGAAGAGTTTTTTCACACTTTTAATGCAATCGCATCGTCCGGTGGTCAAATTATATTAACATCCGATAGGCCACCAAGTGCAATTAAAAATTTAGAGGATCGTCTTCATTCAAGATTTTTAGGTGGTTTAACTGTTGACATTCAACCGCCGGATTTTGAATTAAGATCGGCTATTCTATTAATTAAGGCTAAAGAAAAAAATATCAACGTCGATATTGAGGCAGTTAAAATTATTGCAGAAAGAATAACTGACTGCCGTGGCCTTGAAGGAGCGCTTCTCTCGATTTACGCCAAAGTTTTTGGAACTAAAGAACAGGTTGATTTGGAAGCGGTGGAAATGTTTTTTTCTCAAGATAATAAAGAAAGTAAAAAAAGAGTCAATCCTTCCGATGTTATAAAAACCGTTTGCTCTTTTTATAATATTAAACAATCCCATCTTAAGGGTCCGTCTCGAGCCGCTTCAATTGCTTTTTATCGACAGATAACCATGTACATTTTATTAAGGGAGTTGGGATTAACATTGTCTGCCGTGGCTGAGATGTTAAATAGAAAAGATCATACGACCGCCCTCCATGCCAAACAAAAGGTTGGTAACCTTATTCTTCACGACTTAAATTTAAAAAAAGAGGTCGATACAATCACCCAATCACTATTTCAATCAACATAGCGCCCACCCTTTTTACACATATATTTTTTTCGATTCTTTTTGCCTTGAAAATCCAAATCTATTTTTATACACTTATACACACACTCTATTACTACTATAAATAGATATAAAACAATTAAAAATGAAAATCCAATTACAAAAAAATGAATTTTTAGAAAAAATAGAACTATCTTCCCGCTTTACTTCTTCTAAACTATCCTCCTCAACCTCTCTTCAAGGAGTTTGTCTTATTGGGGAAGAAAAAAATATTCATTTTTATTCAACAGACTTAAATTATTATTATCATTCAATATTAAAGAATGAGAATAATAATAAATTTAAAATAATCATTGAGCCAAAAAAAATCATCGAATTTTTATCCCTTCTCCCGGAAGTTAAAATTGAAATAGAGATAAAGGAAAAAGCCATAGTGATTACTCAAGGAAAGATTAAGGGTCAATTTCCTCTTTTTTCGGATGCAGATTTTCCTTTTCCTCCAAAAAACACAGAAGAAAGACAGAAGATAAAAACCTCCTTTTTTAAAGAAAACCTCCCTTTTCTCTTTTTTGCCGCCTCAACGGACGAAACCAGACCGGTGTTGACAGGGGTTAATTTTGTAACCAATAATGAAGATCTTCAACTTGTGGCAACAGACGGTTTTAGGCTCTCTCTCTTAACGCTAAAAAAAGACCTACCTTTTTCTTCAATGATTATTCCAACTGGGTTTTTAATAAACACACAGCGACTTATTAACAATGAAAAAGAAATAGAATTTAGCTATCTTAAAAACGAAAAGCTTTTAGCCTTTTTTATTGGTGAAAATGATATTTATGTACGAATGATTGAGGGAGAATATCCCCCTTTTGAAAAAGTTATTCCAATTGAGAAAAAAACCACCGTTACAATTGATGCCGATGAATTTTTAAGAAGCGTGAAACTTGTATCTGTTTTTTCCAGAGAGTTTTCCAATATTATAATAATGGAGGTGGAAAAAGGCTCTGTAAAATTTATTCCAAAAGTCGGACAAGGAGAAGAAGATGTTGTTTATCAGGAAGCAAAGATTGAGGGGGAAACCCAAAAAATAGCCTTTAATTATAAATATTTAATTGATTTTTTAAACCAAGCTTCTAAAAAAAAGGTTATTATTGAGCTACTAAGGTCAGATGCCCCAGCCGTTTTTAAAATAGAAGGGGTTAATAATTTTTTTCACATAATCATGCCTGTCCGGATTCAGGAGTAGAGAGTCGTTGTTAGAAAATTGAAATTAGTTTTTAAATACTATTTTCAAGTTTCTAATTTCTATTACAAGTTACAAATTTCCAACAACAAATTTCTAAAAAATGGAGTCTTTTATCTTAGACACTAATCTTTTCTTCAATATTGGAGCTGGCCTTGAGATGGGAAAAAATACGGAAGAGATTGTTGTAAAACTGACAGAAACAATAAAAAAACTCAAAAAAAATTCAAAAGCTAATTTTTATATGCCCCCACGGGTTGTTGATGAATTTTTAAGTTTTTTTGAGGATAAAGAACAAGGATTTATAAAAAACTTCTTATCAGTCGTAGATATTAAATCACCAAACTCATCTGGGGCTGATTTTTCCAGTAAGATATTTTATCAACTAATTGAAGATATTAGGAATCGTAGCTACCGTGGATTAAATATTGCTGAAGAAGAGATTATTAAAGCAGGAGAAATGACCTCAGGTAAAAAATATGAGTCCAAAAAAGATTTTCAGATAGAAATTGGAAAATTTATAAAAAACTTTCGTAATCGCTATCGTAATGCAACTAGAACAGGTTTTTTAGACAGTGTGGCCGACCTAGATTTAATTGTTTTATCAAAAGAAGTTAATGGTTTTTTAGTGACAAGCGACGAAGGGGTTTTGTCTTGGGGAAGATCTTTTGGGATTAAAGAGATGCCCGCCTCAGTTTTTCAGAAACGACTCGAAGATCTTCTTCTTTAGACACTTCTTCCTCGTCAGGAATAAGAACCGAAACCCAATCAAGCATTTTATCTGTAATGGTTTTTTGAGGGGCTTCTTGATATAGGAGGTGGGAGGATAAAATAGTAATTAATTTTTTTTTCATCTCCTCGGTTGGGACAACTAAGTAGAGATGATAAAAATAAGGAGATCGAGAAACAATCGTCAAAGTATAAAAACCAAATCTTTTTCCAAAATAAAAATGTGAAAGCATTTCCCATCGTAAAGTAACTCCTGCCGCATCAATTCCGAAAGTGGTAATTTTATTTTCAACATTAGGAGGGGGTGTGATTGTTAGGACGTAAAAAATAAAAACTAACGCCCAGATAGGGATAATTAAGATTTTATCTCCGAAAAAAAATACAATAAGAGATAATAAAAAAGCTACCGTTAAATAAAACTTAAGAATCAACATAGACTGTTTTTTAAATGGGCGCAAAGGAGCTCTCCATGAAAATTTTACCTGAGGGTTTTCATTCATGTATACAGAATACTAGTAAAGTTGAAATCTGTCAATTGTATGCTATAATAAATACTATATGGATAGTTTTAATAAGGTAATTTCATTTGTTTTGGGTTTGATTGTTGTTTTGGTATTTTTTGCTGTGGTTACAGGAAAAATTAATTTAAAAAGTAAAACAAGCACAACGTCAACTTCAAAATCAACCATAACTCCAACTCCTATTCAAAAAAGCAGCGGGGGTTTCTTTGGATTTTTTAAATCCGCCAGCCCAACACCTACTCCCACTCAAAAACCATCGTCAATTACAATAAATACAAGCGAAAACAATGTTTATAAACAAAATAATCAGGTTGCCAGCACTTCAAACGCAAAATCAATTCCATCAACCGGTTTACCAACTATATTCATCCCCTTACTCTTTTCAGGTTTAGTGGGAGGTAGTCTTTTGAGAAAATTTGGGAAGAAATAAATTAGGACAATGATTCCTTGGTATAAAATTCTTTATTTTAATAATAAACTACTAAATAGATTTCGTGCTTCATTGAACAATCGTATAGCTTCATTAAGTTCGTTATCACTTTTTTTTACTCTATCTCCTATTTCCTCGGCAATCTCCTTTTGTAATTTTGGGTCAGGAATGAGGATGACAGTATTTTTAATTTCATTTGGTCCAATTCTCATTCTCGACGACCCTGTAAGTTCATACTCCCATTGCTTTAATACATAATTACTTCTCAAAATTGCCCAAATATATTCAATCGATACCTCACTAGAGTCTAAGACAAGCGGAATAAGTTCGGTTGAACCAACACAACCATCAAATTTCGAATTAACAATAACAACTTTGCCCTTTTCTGGCTGTAATTTTGAAATTAGGATACTGCCATTCCTCAATAAAATTTTTTCTGAACCTAGTTCAGATACTTCTTGCCACTGGGTTATTCGTCCTGTATTTTCGTCAATCTGCTCTAACTCAACAAGTCGATAATAATCAGTGAGAGCGATTTTGTTCTCTTTTTGAGGTTTTGTTAATTCTCCAAGTTTTTTATTTGGATGCTTATTCAAAATTGATAGGAATTTTTCGCGCAAAGGATTATTAAATAGGCTATCAAGACGGGCAAAAGGATTGTCTTCTAAATCTACCTCAAAAATCCTTGATTCTGCATTTTCTTCAACAAGAGGTAAGCCAATTTTTTTAACAACAATTGATCGTGCCTCGTCAATAAGCCGTTGCCCCGTTTTCCTATGAATCTTTACTTTATCAAAAATAGAGTAAACTGAATCAAGAATTTTTTTTTGCTCACTAACGTCAAAATTATCGTTTGATAACGGCAAGTAAACCTCTATATTTCTACAGCTCTTTAAACTCAATTTATACTGCAGTGAGCCGACAGAGAATCTTTCTGTTTGCATTTGTCCAAATTCACTATCAAGGAAGTGGAGTAAAAATCTAGGTAAAACATTTTCGTCTTTTGTCCTTACTCTCACAATATTTTCCGTAAAATCACAAACTTCTATTTCTTTTTCTAAGATTCCTACTCCTCCAATCGTGCCGACAATTGTAATAACAACGTCATCCTTTTTTAGTTGATAATTTTGTATCCCTTGATGTATATATTTTGTGATTTTTGCCGCACCATCTATATTTACTTTTAGATTTTTTATATCAATTGCACGAATATAAGGAATTATGCTCATTTCGTTTTCTTGAATTACTGTTCCTTTTGGTAATCTTTTCCCGCCATCAACATCGGCAATCACTTTCAATTTTGTGAGTTTCCTGTTGCTTTTTTTTGCCGTTCGTAATTCTTCAATTTTGTTTTCAAAAATTGGGTTGAACCAAGCGCAATCCAACCGGTCATCTTCATCAACAAGATTAACCCCAAAAGTTAGGGGTATTTTTTCAAAAATAATTTTATTTGTAGTCGCCATTTTCAAATTTTCTAAATGAATTAAGAATATCGCCTAAATCACCCCAACCTTCTTTTTCGTCCGTTATTCTTCCGGCATCGTTATGCCCAACATCATTACTAATCGCCATAAATACTTTGGGCTGTTTTTCTGATGGGCTGGTCTTTTTGGTTAGGTAAAGCACCGAAGTCTTTACTCCAGCATCGGCATTAACAAACGTGTTTTTGGGAAGAGAAACAATTGCTCTGACAATATATCTTTCTCGCAACCATTCTCTAAATTTTTGCATGACCTTACCCTGGCCCTCTGTGTTAAGAACACTTTCATCAATGACTGTTAAAAGTTTTCCACCTGGTTTTAAGAGGTCATGATAACGTTCGATGAACATTATGTTTGATTTTAGCGACTTTGCTAAATTACCTCCGAGCGTTGCTATCCCGTATTGTTCTAAAACTCTTTTTTCATCCGGCTTGCTTTGCTCATACTTCATGCTAAATGGTGGATTCGTAAGCACCACATCAAATTTCTGATTCTCAAGTATTTTTTTCAACTCCTGTATTTCCGTCTTTCGCTCGTTATCCGTTCCAGATTCAACATATGACTCTTTGTCGAGAGTATCAGCCAAAAAAATATGGCTTCCACCATCGCCATGGAGATACATATTCATTCGGGTAATGGGAACAATGTCGTCTTCGCTTGCATCAATACCAAACAGGGATTGCTCGCGTATTTTTTTCTTTAGTTTCTCTTGATCAGTGGGTAAATTTTTTGCTTTATCAAATAAATCACTCAGTGCAAAAATCAAGAAGCCACCAGTCCCGCAAGAACCATCAAGTACTGTGTCTGGTTCATATTCCCCGGTGTTAACGTTTTTTTTGATACACAGTTTGGACAATTTTGTCATAAATTTAACAACGGATCGAGGAGTAAAGAATTGTCCCAATTCTTTACCACGCACCGTTGCCTCCAAAAATGTTTCAAAAACCTTGCCGTTTATATCATCCTCAACACTTCGTAGATTAAAATTTTCAACCATCTCAACGATGACTTTGATTGTTGATACAGAAAGATTTATTTTTTCATTTTTTTGAAAGATGCGTTTTTTTAAATTACGATTCACCAAGTCCTCCAGCTTATCTCGATAATCTTGAAAAAGCTTATTTATCCAGTTCTCATCTCTTGTTTGTTCAATTTTGTGTATACTAAACCTAAAATCATCAATTAAGACATTGAGCCCTTTTTCTTGTTTATCTTGAATTTCCTTATCTTCATTCATTTTTACAAAAAGAACCTTCGTAAATTCATAAAATGCCTTTTTGGGTCCAATTTTTTGTTTTCTTCGTATCAAATCATGGGCTTGTGTTAGAATGCCTTTTAATTCTTTAAGGTCTGGGGTACGAAATTCAAAAATTTCTTCTTTAGGAATGGACATTCCTTTCTTGAAACTGTTTAGCGATATTAACTCTTTGAGTTTTTTGTATTTTTCATTTGAATCGAAAAAATCTTCAAAACTCAATTCCAAAATAGGCTTATTTTCATCAATCCTTGCAAGCTTTGTTTTCATGCCATTGGTGGCTAAAACGAATTGGATCGGATTTTTTCCAATAAAACCTCTATTGACTACGATTGCATAGTCCTGTGCCTCGGTTATGTATTTATCTATCGGTTCCTCTGGATGTTTTGCTTCGATTATTAAAGCGGGAGTTTTCCCTATACGAAGCTGATAATCGGGGATATGGCTTTGTCGCTTTTGTCCCTTACCAATAACATACGATGGAATAGCGTGCTTGGTTAAAATATTCGTATCTTTATATCCTAAATCTTTGAGTAAACGGGCAACAAAAAATTGCTCAACATCACTTTCGTTGCGGAGAACTGATTTTTCGCAAAATTTGTTATTCATAGTAAAAACATAACACAATTCTCATCCGCATACAAGACATCTTTTTTGAAGCATCCTAAATTAAATAAATCGCACATAACGTGAGTTAAATTTATTATTTATTCAATAATTTATGACACTATTCCCCAAATCCTGGTATCTTTAGTATTCCTGAGGCAATAAATTTGACGATAAAAACTGAGCTCAAGGTAAAGATTACCCCGGCGATGGCTCCATAGACAACCCTTTTTCCATAGTTAAGTCTTTCCGGATTGGTTTGAGAAGTGGCAATAATAAATGATCCATATAAAAGATACAAAAAAGCAATTCCACCAGCTATAGCAAAGACGATATTTAATAGAGACTGCACTACCCCACCACCAGCTCCTTCTTCGGTAAATCCACCACTACCATCACCACCTAAGCAACCAAGAAATGTATATTGTTTTCCCGGAGCCCCTGTTGGAGGTAAGTTTGTGTCGGGATTAACAATTAAACTTTCCATCGTTGAGGGGTCGGAAGATATGTCTGGATATAAACATTTTTGGCAAGACTCCCAGCTTTGAGGGGGTTGATTAGGGGGGCAAAACCCACAAAGATCACAGGCCGCATAGCGGGTTTGAGAATAAACAGGATGATTTATAATCGTTATAACAATTATAAAAATTATAAATATTATAATTTTTTTCATAAATTTAGTATAGCAAAATTATACATAGGCATATTGCTATAATGATTTTATGAAGAGGTTTTTTGTCGTGGCATTTTTATTAATGATATTTTTATCTTTTTTTATTTTGGTAAAAGCTGACGAAATAGACGATATTAATAATGCTATCAATTCATTAAAAAAAGATCTCTCGAGCAAAGAGATAAATTATCAAAGTTTATCCGTAAAATTGAATGAAATTAAAAATAAAATAGGTAGCCTAGAACAAGAAATAGTCAAAAAAGAACTTGAGGTAAAAAAGGGAGAACAAGTATTGGTTTATCAGCAAGAACTTCTTAATGAAAGGGTGAAATCATATTATAAAAACTTTAACAAAAATTCAACTTTATTCCTAAGTGTTTTAGTGGCGGATGACTTATCAACTTCACTCCGAAAAATATTCTATCAAAAAACAATCGTGGATGAGGATAAAAAAACGATTATTAAAATTGTTTTGTATGTTAAAAATCTCGAAGA
>Ga0210019_1005896_pt1 | contig 10054 bp, 8 predicted proteins | sample CryGeyCG2114_020_2_FD_183969 | JGI IMG/M metagenome (GOLD analysis project Ga0210019, IMG submission 183969) | Groundwater microbial communities from aquifer - Crystal Geyser CG11_big_fil_rev_8/21/14_0.20 (SPAdes) (version 2) | ecosystem: Environmental > Aquatic > Deep subsurface > Groundwater ...
TAAAGTAGAGTTATGCACTTCTGTTTTGATACCGTCAAAAATGGTAGCTTCAAGCACAAAAGTAGAGTTATGCACTTCTGTTTTGATACCGGAAACTTCTGTTTTGATACCAAAATTTTCGTAACTCTTTTATTTACAAGGGGTTATTTTTTCTCTAATAGTATTTCTAATATATATTACTAATAGTAGGAGGCACTACTACTGTTTATAAGTTTCTTAAAAACTATACAAAATCAGCACAAATGATTAGTTTTTAGGGTAGTTGGAAGATCAAAAGGATGGTAAAAAGACTATGTTAAACCGCGAAATTAAACAAAAGTGGGGGAAGTATAAGATATGAGTAATGGTTTGGTCCAGAGCAAAATGGCTTTAAACAAGGTGAATATGCCGGTAAGCTACCTTACTGAGGATGAAATAAACCAGCTCATTACAGGCTGCAAAAAAGAAAGGGACCGGCTTCTTATAGTGCTTTTATTCCAAACAGGCCTTAGGATCTCAGAGGCGCTTTCGCTTACGCCGGCACTGATACGGAACTTTGAAGGAAGGCCGGCCATGGAGATAATGGGGAAGGGGAAAAAGCGAAGAATGGTGGCGTTGCCGGCGAATTTGAAGGATAAGCTGGAATCCTACGCCTACAGAGCCAGAATTGAGCCAAGGATGAAGTTTTTTGATATAAATAGGTCAAGGGCCTGGCAGATCCTAAACGAGGCCAGAGAGACCTCAGGGCTTGAAAAGAGGGTATTTCCGCATCTATTAAGGCACTCAGACGCGATTATACGGCTTCGCAAGACCGGGAACCCTAAAGCGCTGCAGTATCATTTGGGGCATAATTCGCCGGCTATGACGCTGAGGTATTTATCGACGCTGACGCAAGAGGATGCGTTGAGGGTGCAGCAGGAGGTGGAGTTTGGGGGATAAGATTATAAAGAAATCCCAGAGAAAAAAGCTCATATATTAATTGTTGGGCGGAAGGAACAAAAAATGCGCGAGATACTGACTGATATCAAAGAGAAATTGCAGCACGGGGACTATCAGAACGAAGAACACGTTCGGCTTTCGCTGGTTTGTCGGTTGCTCTTCAAGCTCGGTTGGAATATTTGGAATACTAGGGAGGTCAATACCGAATTCCCGGTAATTCCATTGGAGGACAAGACGAAGGTCGATATTGCCTTGTTTGCCAAGGAATCATCCCCATCCGTTTTCGTGGAGGTCAAGGCTGTCGGGAAGATTGCCGCAAGCCTTGCTGAAATCGAGAGGCAAGTCCGAGACTACAACAGAAACAATACCGCTTTATTCTCAGTCATAACAGATGGGAGAAGTTGGCGCTTCTATTATTCTCAGACTGGAGGCGAGTTCCACCAGAAATGTTTTAAAGAGTGTGATCTACTTGACGATGCCCTTGAAGATTTTGAGCAGACATTTTCCCTGTTCTTTGGCAAAGAGAACATAGTAAGCGGACGCGCAGAAGATCAAGCAGGCAAATATCTTCAGCTCACAAACAAACAAAAGGCTGTCCAGGATTCATTGTCCCAAGCCAGACGACTGGTTCAGGCGCCGCCCTTTCCTTCTCTCCCTCAAGCTATTCTGGGACTCGTTAAACAAAAGGGCTTTGTCCTCTCGGAAGATGAGGCTGCGGAACTTCTACGGCGAATGCCGGAGGCTCCTGCACCGGTCCTCCAGCAAGCGGCCGCTTTCTCTACAGGATTGGCTACGCTATCATCCCACAAGTCACAGGTTTCCAAGAAGGGAATCCCTTTATTGGACCCGGAGAACCCCGGAGATCTCCATCATACGAAAGTTAAAGGCACAATCGGCAAAGAATACGGTAGAAAGTGGAAGGACCTCGTCCACATAGGGATAAGATTGGCTCTCCAAAGCGGCCACGATGTCCGCATTCTAAATTCCCTTCTTCCCGCAAACATTAAAGAAGGCGTCTGCACGGGCGAAGGATACACCCCGGTTTATGATCTTAATGTGTCGGTACAGGGTATGGACGCAAATAATGCTGCGAAGACATTGCTCCTGCTTGCTAAAAAACTCAACTGCGGGCTTGAACTTGTTGTGTCGTGGTACGGCAAGTCTCCTCGTGCGGGCAAACAGGGTGTAATACAATGGCCATATTGAGGCACTCAGGCGCGATCATACGGTTGCGTAACACCGGAAACCTCAAGGCGCTACAATATCACTTAGGGCATAATACGCCGGCGATGACGCTGAGGTATCTAACTACGTTGACGCAGGAGGACGCGCTGAGGGTGCAGCAGGAAGTGGAGTTCGAGGGGTGAATATGGGTAAATACGGCAGCTTAAAATTTTTTAAAAAGACAAAGGCCAGAACAAACCATATTTGTATGAAATGCGGACAGCAAATAAACGCCAGTGATTTTTACTACGCAGAAGATATAAAAGATAAATTTTTACACTCTTTGCATAAAAAAAAGCTCTGCAATAAATGTTATGAAGCAGCAGAGATGTCGGCGGAAAAGTAATTTAATCCTTACAAGGAAATTTTAGAAAAAGAGAAGTTTGAATGTTAATTGCTATATTATTCAGTAAAAGTCGACAGACGGCTACGGTGGAAGATGAAGAAAACTATTTTAAGAGATAAAGATTTTTCTTGTGCCAATAAGGAGAAAAAAATAATGAAATCAAAAACTGATTTTGCCAAGGAAGCCCAAGAAGAAACCCTTAATATCTTGAAAAATTTACATTCCGAAGAAGATGTTAAAGCAAAAATTGTAATTCCATATTTAAAAAAACTCGGATATAAAGATAGACAAATATTTTTAAACGTTCCAATTAAAGCATTTCTAGGACGACAATCCAAGACTGTCTATGCTGACTTAGTTGTTAAGGATGGGTCAAACCCTATAATTATCGTTGAAGTTAAAAAGCCAGGAACTCAACTCGATGAAATTCATAAGGAGCAAGCGGTATCTTACGCTCGGCAATCAGAAAAGGTTGTTCCAATCGCTGTTGTTACGAATGGTATTTCATACAAAATTTACGATGTAAAAACAAAACAACAGATATCAGAAATACCACCAAAAAACAAGCTAATATCTTTCCTTGCTACCATTAAAATAAGTAAGGAGGAAATCGAAGAAGCCGGTCGGTTCATTATTGAGGGTTACGAAAATGTACAGGAGATAAAAGCGGCATTAAACAAGTGCCATGATATTATTAGAAGTAACGATGGTCTTGACCCAATCAGTAGTTTCGATGAGGTTAATAAACTTATCTTTGCGAAAATTCAGGAAGAGAATCGGAGCAATAGCCGCTTTACCAAGGAGTTCATTAAAGACAATCCAGTTGTTGAAATAAACAGAATTTTTCAAGATGCAAACGCCATATTTGAGAACAATAAAATTTTTGGTGATGATGAAAAAATAAAATTAAAGGCAGCTACAATCATTGCTATTGTTAGTATTCTTGAACATAAGGCAATTTCACAAACAAAAGACGACATTATCGGTTTGGCTTATGAGTCGTTCTTACCCTCGATTTTCAGAGGCGAGCGATTGGGGCAGTTCTTTACTCCCGACAGGATTAAAGAATTTATGGTCGAAATACTTGATCCGCAAGTTGGTAATCTAATTATTGATCCGGCTTTTGGGAGTGGTGGTTTTTTGGTATTGTCATATAAACGATTACTTGAAGGCATTAAGAGTAGTAGTTGGAATAAGAGTAAAAAAGATGAAGAAAAACTAAAATTATCTGCGGAATATTTGTATGGTATTGAAATAAATCCTCGATTGGAGATTGCGTGCAAAACAAATATGTATCTGCACGGCGATGGGCGAACAAGAATTTATCGAGGGGATGGGTTATTAAATACAGGTGAAATACAAGAGGGTAAATTTGATATTGTTGTTACAAATCCGCCTTTTGGCGCAAAAGTAGATAATGAAGAAATCTTGAACAAGTTCGAGCTGGGTATTAAGCGGAATAAACAACAATCCGAAATTTTATTTTTGGAACGTTGTGTACGATTAGCAAAACCGGAAACAGGACGAATAGGAATAGTTTTGCCGGAAAGCGTTTTGATGAACACTACATTTCAACCCGTGCGAGATTGGCTTGATCAGCATGTGACAATTGACGCTATCTTTAAGATGCCAAGCTATGCTTTTAGTCCTTCCGGTGCAACGGGAATTCAGACAAGTTTGGTTTTTATGACCAGAAAGAAACCCGCCTCTTTTGATTATAAGATTTTCATGGGCAGTGTAACTAAAATTAGTTTTGATGCGAACAATCGTCCCGATGCGGATTACTTTCCAAATGCCGCTTGGCACTATCGGGAGTTTAAGGCGAAGAACAAAGAAATGTTTAGTGACGAGAGTTATTATGTCATCAAGAGAAGTGATGGTGAGTTGCTGTCAGTAAATTTCTACAAGCCAAAGTATCTTAAATTACTAAAGAAAATCAAGAAAGAAAAATACCTGAAGCTGGAAGATATTTTGAAAAAAGACAAATACTCCATTGTTGATGGTCCTTTTGGTACTCAACTTCATGTTTCCGATTACAAACCCGAAGGAATTCCAGTTTTTCGGGTAAAGAACATTGGAATAAACGAATTTAGCAACAAGGATTTGGTCTATATCTCGAAAGGTAAGCACAAGGAGTTGATTAGAAGTAGAGTTCAAAAAGGTGATATCATAATAGCTAAAACTGGGGCGACATTCGGTAAGGCGTGTTTATTTCCAGACGATCTTTTCCCAGAAGCAAACATTACTGCCAGTTGTTGTAAAATAAGCGTTGACCCCAAAAAAGCAAACCCATATTTTATTGCGGAGTTAATAAACTCGCAGGACGTTTATCGTCAGTTGGAGCGTTATTCTCAAAAAGCCGCCCAACCAGGATTTAATATGATAGAGCTAAGAAAAGTTGTCATTCCTGATATTCCAATAGGAAAGCAAAATCAGATAGCAAGTAGCATTCGGAAACGGAAAGGATTGATAAAAAAACTTGAGCTAAAAATTAATTCAGAATCAAACATGATTAAGGAGGAAATAGAAAACTTATAAGAATTGGTGGAAGAGAAAGGAATGAGGTGAGAACCGTTCCCATTGAATCGGAGCGTTAATCGAACGTCGCAAAAGTAATTCTTTTGCGACATTGGGGTAGGGGATTGAGCACGAAATAGAGGGAAATTGGCGGACTTTTGCGACGTTGGGAGGGGATTCAAAGGAATAATAAGCTACACTCTGGTTAAGCCGATTCCGCGATTCTTCAAGATCCATTCTTTCCAAAAGGGATCCTCTATCTTAATTTTTTCTCCATTCGTTTTTACTAATGTCCCTAAGGCAATTAATTTGCTCACCACGCTGCCGGAAGTACTGGCTGATTTAATTCCATACTTTCTTATAAATTCTTGTGAAGTAGGATTATAATCACCCAAGGTAATGCCTATAATGACTTTACGTTCGGTATTAGTTAAACTACTCCACCATCTAGAATAATCCGCATGGTGTTCCATGGTAATTTGGTCGATAGCATTATTTATTACCTCTTTTGTAAGAGTTTTCCCTGTGCTTAATATGTAGATTTCATGACACAATTGTTGGGTATAATAGGGATGACAGTCAGTAAACTTTAGGATGTCTTGAACAATTTCACGAGCATCTGTTTTTTGCGAGGAAAATCTTTCTATGACAAAGTCTGAGAATTCAGCTTCGGGTATCTTGCGCAGGCTGATATGGCGGCCAAATTTATAGAAAGGATTTTTTTTGTTCTGGAATATTTCCCGGATCATGCTTTCCTGACTTCCGATAAAGATGTATGTTATGTTTTGGTGATATTGAAATATCCCACGCATTTTTCGTTCAAGCAGAGGAGAGATTCTACGTATTTCCTGAAATTCATCAAAGACAATCACAATTTTTTTCTTGATATTTTTGGCAATTATCTCAGGAAGCTGGAGGCTGTCTGAAAGAAGCGTTGAGATATTTCTGGTCTCTGCGTTGAAAGATACGGAAACCTCATTTGTTGTCGGCTGAAGCTGAATATAGGGCTGTATTTTTAGATTCTTTAGGTAGTGTTTTATTTTTTCAAATTTACTTAACGATAAGGCATTCTTAATATAGTAATTAGCCAAGTCTATTTCGTCCGCAATTAACTCCATGTTAATTTTAAAGCCTTTCACCCCGCTGGCTTTCATTGCTTCATTCACAAGGCTGGTTTTACCGTAGCGCCGCGGGCTCATAAGCACTATGTGCTGGCCGGCATTTATCTCAGAGACAATTTCTTTTATTTCTTTGATTCGATTGGTGAAGTATTCTCCCGTCACTACATTACCAAATCTAAATGGATTCATCGCAAACCTCCAATTTTACCTTGTTAGAAATAATTCCTTAATGAATGCGGACTGTCATTACGGCAAATTCCGTTACGAAAGATATCGTAACATATGTTGCTGAGGTTGTCAATCTGTTTTTGTCCAGCATCAAATACATCAAAGTCATCAGGCAACTGCTGATTTTGGTGATATTGATGAAATACTACATCGGCTAGTTAAGTCTGCCAAGAAAAATACACTAAAGACCATAACCGTTTAATTTCTATTAGTGTGTGTGTGGTGGGGGGGCTTGTCTTAAAGAAGAACGCCTCACAGAACGCAAGATAGAGGCATTTTTGGGGCATTCTAGAGGCGTATGTCAACCGCTCTGGAATCCAAAAAGGCAGTGCGCAGCCTCCCTTTAGGGAAAACCCACGAAAGGCCTGATTTCGTTCTTTCCGACGATAGTCCGTCGGGAAATTGCCCTCTAATTGCCCCGTAGAGCCACGATCTTAAGTCGAGCCATAGGATTGACCTGCCTTTTTCCGACGAGAGCCATCCTTTATAAAAATTAAGTAATGAAAATTTAAAAACGCAAAAGATTAAAGCCGCCGACCCCCCCAAGAATGGTGGGGGTCGGCGGAACAGGGAGGCGATATGGGTAGGCTGGGGGGCTGAAAAGCAAAAGCTCAAACCGTTTTAAAAGTTGTCCATCCCCCCACAAAAATTTGCTTTGCGCTTCTTGAAGAGCCGCGGTCGGAAGCGCAAAGCAAAAGAAGAACGCTGAGGTTTGGCAGGCAAAAATAAAGGCAGCAAAGACACCAGAAAATAACAAACAGTTTCTTGAGGCACCCCACAAGAATCTGTTTGTTATTTTGCGCTATGGTGTCTTTGCTGCATACCACAATATCTTTTGCCTGACAAGTTAACATAACGATGTTATGTTAACACGAGGCGAGACATCAAAAAAGCCGACCCATACCAAAATAAATCCCGACGCAATAAAGAAAAAATCCTTAATATCTGCGTCGGGAATACAACGGGACACTTCCTATAAGGCAGCCTTATAGGAAGTTTAGGCTTTTTTGATGGCGGTTCTTCTGCCCTTGCTGTTTTTTAGCAAGGGCGCATTTTTGTGGGGGGATGGTGGCGTTCTCAAGCGTTGATGAACCAACCAGGGTTGACTTCGGCAAATAAGCGAGGATGAGCGGGTTACTTAAACCTTAAAAACAAAACAACGCATAAGAATAAAATGTAACGCAATGCCATCAAGAAAACACCCGCTCATCCTCGCTCTACTTTAGCCCGCCCAAGCGGGCTTTGCAAGCCCGACTTGCCCCAGCAAGGCGGGCGTAGCAAAAACCACCTCTGACAGCACCACCCAACACGCCCAAAACAGCCACACACCTTTGCCAGCGAGATGAGTTTACCTAAGAGGTATCAAGGGCGTGCATTAGGAGTGCGTAGCCTACCTTTAGGTATTAACTTAAGTTTTGTATGAGAGATTCAGAAGGGTTAAAATCTACGGTAATCCGTTCTGGTATGGTTATGATCTTGCCTGTTTTGGGATGGCGGACTTTTCTCGAGGAGCGCTTTTCTTTAATGAAGGAGCCGAAGCCGCGCAAGGATATCCTCTCCCCTTTTTTAAGGTTCCCTGTTATCTCTGATAGAATAAATTTTATGATCTCCCCTGCTTCGGTCTGGGTGAGAAAAAACCTTTTTGAAATGGCAAGGGTTAACTCTCCCTGATTCATTTATTCCCCTGCTCTTTTTCAATGTAGTCGTTAATCGCTTTGGATATCTTGCCAAGGTCTGTGGGATTTTTACGGATGATTTCTTCTGCTGTTTCCTGCCATGTGAGATTTCTTTTGCCTAAGTGTTTTTCTACGGCGGAAATGATATCCTGATCCATAACCGTGTTGCGTTTGTCTTGTTTGGCTAATTCTCCTGCCTCTTTGAGCACAGTCTCTATTGCTGAATCAAACTCACTCATGGCTTTTTTAACCGCGCTCTCTGAGGAACGCATCTTGAAAGCATCCTTAAAGTATTCTTTAATTGTATTGAATTTAATAAACTCTGCTTTATTAGGCATACTCCCCCCCTATGGCAACTTATAGTTTAAAAAGTTTACCTTCTTTTTCTTTAATAATTTTCTTAAGCCCATCCACTTCGCGGTCTAGTTCACTCATACTTTCTGGAGCTTTCAAAACCTGCCCTTCCCCATTAAGATTTCGAAGAATAAGCTGATACTCATTTTTAGTAATACCTTTCTCCATACTGGTTGCCTGTTCTTTTATCCTTTTTACAATTTGGATTCCGCTGTCTAAATTTACTAATACTATAAAGCGCTTGACACCTTCATGTTCTGGTTCTGGTAGACCATCAATTTCTATCCACATTGTCCCCTCCTTTTTAATCAAGTTACCTTATGAATTACTAGGCAAAAACTTTTTTATTTTTTTATTTCTCCCAATTCAAATTCCATATTTTTAAATATTGATTCGGAATTATAAGGACTATAAGGCGTGGTATCCATGGGCGTAGTCAGATTGAACATAAGAAATATTCTGGTTATTACTTCAACCTTTGTAGTGTCTTTATCTATTTGCGTAAGCCTGATACCAACACCCTCTCCAGATCCTTGTGCCCCTGATCCTCTTTTTTGAGCATAGATATAACCTTTGTCTTTACTTACATCAACAATTTCAAGTTGCAAATTTCTAATCGTATTCGTAGATGCTTTAAAAACTTTATCGTAAGGATAAGTATATATTTTTGACACACCAGAACCCTCTGGCATTCGTTTAATAGCATTTATAGTTGCACAGGATGATAAAATAAGGATAAAGCATAAAGTGACAGTTAATAAAACAACCCTTTTCATTGCCCACCTCTCTGAATTAAGTTATCTTATGGATTATTAAATCTTTTATGGCTTTGTCTAATTTTCTTAATTCGTAGATTTTCAGGAGATCTTCGCTCTTGCCGATTAACGGAACCATTTCTTGTTCTAGTTTTTCGGTTAGGCGTTTACCGGATATGGACTCAGCTTCTAATCCGTAGAGAATCTTTTTGTCTTTCTTGATTTCTTCAAGGTATTGCTGGTTTTTGTATTCTCTCTTGTGGATTTCTTTGAGCCAGTTTTTGTTTTTTACCCGCATAGATTCAATATCTTTAATAATGACCCGAGAGAATTTTATTTCTTCTGGTGTGAGCATATCCGGATGAATTAAATCAATTACCCTAGTGTTAGGTATGCCGTAAAATTTAAGATTGTCCATAAAGGCGTCTCTGATGATCCAGCCGCTGGGGTCATAGTCAACTATGCTGAATAAATAGAATGAGCGTTGCAGGTTAATCTTTGCTTGTTTTAGGGTATCTACAAAATACTCTACATTTAGGACTGACGGCTGACCGCCAAGAGCAAGAATAGAGACATTGTATTTGTCGGCGATATCCGATAAAAATGCCTGATGGCCAAGTTTTTCTGAGAATAGGATTATATTGGCATTAGCCCCCATTCTTCTGTGGGCTTGATTATCATCGCGGAAGCCGATATCTTTGTATTCCATGACCGCTATTTCTTTGACCATGAAGACGATGTTATCAATAAGCTGGACGTATTGATCTGTTTCCAGGGCCAAGGCTCCTGCCCGGGAAAGAGTTGGTTTGATGTACATATACCAGAAGGTTCGCAGGAGTTCTTTTAAGGGCGGCTTCTCCCCTGCTGTGATTCTTTCTCTGGTTTGCCAGACGATATTGCGCATCAGCCGGGCAA
>Ga0210019_1005898_pt1 | contig 10051 bp, 14 predicted proteins | sample CryGeyCG2114_020_2_FD_183969 | JGI IMG/M metagenome (GOLD analysis project Ga0210019, IMG submission 183969) | Groundwater microbial communities from aquifer - Crystal Geyser CG11_big_fil_rev_8/21/14_0.20 (SPAdes) (version 2) | ecosystem: Environmental > Aquatic > Deep subsurface > Groundwater ...
ATACAATTTTTTTATCCACACAAGCATATAATGGTAAAATGTCCTCTATGCGGAGAATCGCTAAATAGCAATTCTGTGATTCCAAATCACATACAAAAAATCCACCCACAAAGAGTATCGGTCCTAAATCTTTAGGTAAAGCATACTTCTTGTTAGTAATATTTTATTTACTGTTAAGCAATGTTTACACCCGAAATTAAGTACAAATCATATGATCAAAATCATTGTCAGATTTGCAGAATAAATGGAATAAACAGCCAAAACTAGGAATTACAGATAAAATCAGTGATACACTTAATCCTAAGGGAGCATTAAAACCAAAAATTCAAAATGGAATTAAAAAATTACAAACACAAATTGCCAAACTTGATTCGATGCTTGTAAAATTAAATGAAAGAGATAGTAAACTTTTCAAAAGAATAGTTGAAGCAACTCAATCTCATGATGTGAATACAAGTAGAGTTTTATCTAAAGAATTAGTAGAGGTAAGAAAAACTACAAAAATTTTAAGTAATGCAAGAATAGCATTAGAACAAATCGAATTAAGATTAACAACTTATCATGATCTTGGAGACACCGTAGTTACTATCATGCCTACAATAGGTTTGATGAAAAATCTTAAATCATCTCTTGTAAAATTTATGCCAAGTGCTGACAAAGAAATCAATCAGATGGCACAAATGTTAGGTGGATTTATGACAGATAGTTTCTCAAGTGATGCTACATTTGGAATGAATGAAACAACTAATTCTGAATCTGAAAAAATTCTACAAGAGGCAGCAGCAGTGGCTGAAAGTTCTGTTGGAACAAGATTACCTTCAACACCTACAAACACTATGGCTTCAAAAAGTAATTTCTATTAACTTTCTATAGATTCTCTGGATTCTTTAATTTTCTTAACTCTATTACCTTCATTATCAATTACTCTATCGATCCCAGCTAATCTGTCTCTTAAATTATTAATGAGCGAGCCTACTTCATCTGCTTCATTTTCAACTTGTTGTCTTTTATGAGCTAATTCTTTGATTCCTTTATTTTCCTCTTCAATGTATTGACTTACTTTCTGTAGTTTTTCCTTCAAATTTTTAATATCTACTGACTCTTCTTCAATATCTTTCTCTAAAACAGTTCTTTTATCCTTTAAATTTTTAATCATTAAACCCACATAATCAATGGCCTCTTCCAATTTTACACGCTTATCCATCAATTCTACAATGCCAATCTCTCCTACCGTTTCATTAGCTGGACTGTCATTAGATTTCATATTGGTATGTTCAATTCTCTCTTCTGTAGCTACTTCACCTTCATCTTTTTTGAATTTATCAAACATTTTACCATCTCTTTTCAAAATGGGAATAAAAAGTTACTATGAATCTCAAAGCTGACCTAGTGACTGATTTTTTGTTCATTGAAAAAAACGATGATCGTTCCATAAAAAAACCAATTCTCTAGATTTACTTATCATAATTTTTCACAAAATACGATATAGAGTTTCAGGGAACCAATATCATATGTGATACAAGATTTGAAATTATTAGATGATAGTATTTTCTAGATATGGGAAAGTAACTATTGACCTATTATGATTAATCTATCCCCTAAAATGATATTTTAGCCTGCTTTAGTCTAAAGTCAGTTAACCGTATTTCTCATGCCTTTCGTTTTTTGATAACTCACTGATTTTCTTTGATAATTCATCTTCAAAAAGTACCTAATTTCGATTTTTATGAATTATTTATGCTAAAAACACGTTCCAACTCTGTTCTTTATATATCAAAATTAGCCAAAAATTATGAAAAACCATTAAATTTATTGAAAACTATTACAAAAAGAACTTTTTCTTAAATTTTCAAAAAAATTCTTTTTTAGCATTAAATTTTTAGGCATATAAAAAATTGAGATTTTCTCTTATTTCAGTGATTTTTGTTAAAATTAATGATTTTAAGGGATGAATTGCCTGTTCCGCTATGCGTTCCGCTTTAAAGTTTCAAAATGTTCCTCATTAACCAATTAACTCCATACTAATCCATGTCAAAACAACAATACAGGTCCGAAATGGGCATAATGGGTGATATCCTAGACGTAACTGCCGATGGTGGTCGTTCTGGAGTCATTGTATCTGCAATATCTCGCAAAGCCAACCTATCTCATTACGCAGTACTAGACAAATGTGAGAAACTGGTAGAAGCAGGCTTGGTCGAGTCAGTCAAAAGCGACAGGAATAGAGTCTTTTTGATTACTGAAAAGGGACTTCAATTTTTCCAGGAATTCAAGAGATTTCAGGGACTTGTCGAAAGTATGAATTTGAGGTACTAGCCATGAACCCGGAAATGGATCTGACTCCCATAGAAGAGTCTATTCGAGAAGATGGAATGCTTTTTGTAAGGACTGATAGTATCCTCGAAACAATGGTTAAGACACCTTTGATAGTTGCTGGCTTAATTATTGCAATAATTGTGATGCCTATTCAGACCTCATTCAGCTCTACTCGAACTCTTGAACTTATCATTTATTCAGACGGTTCCACACATGTATCTAGACAAATAGATGTTGATCCATTAGAACCTGATTTTGAGCTTGATTTGTTTGGTCAATCAATAGATAATTTTGTTGCAATAGGTGATACTGGATTTTTACTATCTGAAGAAATAATTGGAAATAAAGCAGTAATAGACAAATTCGGTTCAACAATTATTACAATTAATTATGATGTTCATGATTTAATTTCAAAAGAAGGTAGAGTTTGGACATTCTCATTTAATTCCCCATCTGATTACACCTTACTAATGCCAAAAAATTCAGTTATAGTTGGGATGAGTGGTTTACCAACCAATATGGAACTAGTAGATGACCAACCAAAACTTGAACTTGGTGCAGGATTATCTGAAATAAACTACATCTTTTCATCAATAAACCCTACGAACAATCTGCCAATTTCAAATGATTCATCATTTGGTTATACTACAGTTATTGGTGGTTTGATCATAGCTGCAATAACTGGTGTGGTAATAATACTAAAAAGAAAACAATCAAAATCTTCTGTATTAACCACCCACACAGAACCAATTCCTGAAAAACAATCTGAAACAACATCTGTTGATACAGAAACTATATTCAGTTTCAGACCTGAAATGCGTGAAGATGATAAAGAGATTATAAAATTTATTTCTGATAATGGAGGCCAAGCACTTGAAAGTGAATTAAGAAAGAAATTCCTTCAACCACGAACTACTATGTGGAGAGCTGTAAAAAGATTAGAACGATTAGGTGTTATTGAAATTGATAAAAAAGATTTACAAAATTTAGTAAAACTGAAAAAAGATTTGGAGGAAGAAAAATGAAAAAAATAACCTCATTTGCATTGCTGATTCTAGTATCTAGTATGGTTTTGGGTGGTGTGACTCATACTGCTCAAGCAGAAACTGATTCATCTGTTCTTCTAAAAATTGCAAAGCAAGCACAAAGACAACTTGAAAATCAAATGAATAAAGACGTATCAGATAAAACAAAACAACTTTTCAAAGAGGGAACACAAGAAATTAAAGATTTAGAGGAATCTATTAAAAACAATAATGCAGATTTAGCTAAAAAACATTTTCTGTCTGCAATGAGAATATTCAAAGAGATTTCTCAGCAACTATCAAACATTAAATCTCCACAATCCGAAATAGCTACTCTTAAAGCTACATCTAAAGATCCTTCTGCTGATCTTTTTAGAATGCAAGATTATATTAACAATCTTAAAATAATTGCTAAAAAATATAATGCATCAATTGACTTTTCTGAATTAGATGATCTATTTGTAACAGCAAGGAAACAAATTTCAGATAAACAATTTGATGATGCTGTAGAAACAATTGGTAAAATTAAACAAATAACTGTAGATTTCAATAATAAAATCCGTGAATATGCATCTCAACAAGAACAATCACGTGCTACAGCATATGCCAAAACATATCTGGAACAACTTGATAGATTGATTGAAAACGCAAAAAGTCAAGGATTATCTGAAAATATCATTCAAAAACTTGAAACTGCTAAAGAAAATCTCTCCTCAACAACAGATCCACATGAAATAATCAAGCAAATAAGAGAAATTATATCGATTAAAGAACAATTTGAATTAACAAAAAATGATCGACTAGAATCCAGAGTTATGCAAATCGAAAAAACATTACTGAATATATCTAACTCTGAAAAATTAAGTCAATCTGATATTGATGATGCTAAAAAAACAATTCAAATTATTAAACGTCATTTAGCTAAGGGTGAATTTGAAAAAGCAAATGAATTACTTCGATCGTTGGCAACATTACTGAATACATCTCAAGACTGATCATTCTTATCATAAACTTCATATACATTTTACAAACAGAATTTAATATGGCTTCTAAAGCAATTACTGTTGGAGTAGGAATTCCAATGATCATAGTAGGAGCTTTGATGGCATGGTTATGGGCTCCATTTCAAAGTGAAATGCAAAACACAGTAGAATTTGTAGGAAGCTTGATTGGAATTTTAGGTGTAGTTTTCTTTATTTCTGGTTTATTTTATACAAAAGAACCTATAATGCACTAATCAAGACTCATTGAATAAATAATGAAAAAATACACCACTATTACTTGAAAGTTAGATTATTTGAGATATTTACATCAGTTGAAGGAGAAGGAATTCTTTATGGCACAAAAACACTTTTTGTTAGATTAGCCGGTTGTCCATTTACTTGTTTTTATTGTGATACAAAAGAATCTCTTCCGCTAGATTCTGGTAATGAATACACAATTGAGGAAGCATGCAAATTAATTGATTCTAATCTTAAAAATCAAACATATAAAGTAAATTTTACAGGTGGTGATCCGTTAATTCAGCATGATGCAGTAGCTGAACTTGCAAAATATATTCAAACTAAAAAAATTCCAACTTATCTAGAGTCATCATGTTTTGATTCTGACAGATTTAATCACGTATTGCCATTTTTTGATATTATCAAAATAGAATTTAAAACAAAAGATTCTGATTTTGTAGATTCTAAACACTATGAAAGATTAATTGACAATGCAATGAAGTGTCTTAAATTATCTGTAGCATCTAAAAAAATCACCTATATCAAAATAGTTGTAAGCTCTAAAACTAGATTAGAAGATTTTAAAGATTTAGTCGATAAAATATTTCAAATTATTTCAAAACATAACATTGATGGATTTATTATACAACCTACATATGGTATTGCAGAACCTTCTTTGGATCTACTGTTAAATCTGTATGATATAGTTTATCCATATTACATCGATGTAAAAGTTGTACCACAGCTTCATAAATTCATTGGAGCACCATAATCTTAGCATCTGCCTAAAAACTAGATTAGATTCAAATACTAGAAAAAATCATTCAAAATATCAAATGGATAAAGAACGCGTAAAAAAACTTGTTAGGGAATTAATTATAGAAATTGGAGAGGATCCCACCCGTGAAGGTCTTAAAGATACTCCTCAAAGAATTGCAAATATGTATGAAGAAATATTTGGTGGATACGAATCTGATTCTGAATTATCAGTACAATTCTCTGAAGATTCTGATGTAGTTGTTGCACGAAATATTCAGTTTTATTCAATGTGTGAACACCACATGTTACCGTTTTTTGGCAAGATTCACATTGCATATTCTCCAAATGGCAGAGTTTTTGGAATCTCAAAACTGGTACGATTAGTTGAAAAATACTCAAAACGATTACAAATTCAAGAACGATTAACCAAGAATATAGCTGATGAGCTATTTGCTCAGGGTGTAAAGGGGGTAGTAGTTTTAGCTGATGCAGAGCACCTTTGTATGAAAATGCGTGGTGTCAGAAACGATGCAACTCTCACATCATCAGCATATAGAGGAATTTATGAAAATAAGGAAGAAAAAGAGAGTATTATGACTATGATTAGACGACGTACCCCAGAAACATCACTTTAGATTCTGAAAAATTAAATAATCAATCTTTTAGACAAAACCCATGGGCGCTAATCCTAATGTTCACATTCCAAAAGAATCATGGCCTAATTGGACATGGTATGCAATTGAGTTTGGAATTGTAATTGCAATTTCTATGCTAGTTTCAAGAGAAATTACCAATTCCATAGAAGGGCTAACTCCAGAAATTCAAAATTATGTATTTATGGGAATTGTTGGTGGGATATTCTTTATTTGGTATTTGATAATTAGAAATTTTGTTTTCAAAAAGAAGATTCTTGATAACAAATACTAGACTATAGATATTTTGTTTTATCTATAATTCCAGCTCTTTGAAAGGCTATTTTTCTATTATTGCAAGATTCACAAATGCCGCAATGATCTTTTTTACTAGAATAACAACTCCATGTTTTAAAAATTGAATTTCCTAAAATTTTAAAACCATTTTGTATTAAATCACTTTTTGAAAGACCTTCTTTGTATGGTGACCATATTTTGATATTTTTTCGTATTCCTAAATTTATTCCATCAATTTCGCCTTGATTAAAAGCAGACTCTAACTTTTTTGCAAATATTGGTCTGCAATCAGGATAATGATTATCACCTGTATGTGCACCATATGCTACAAATGATGCATTTAAAGTAAATGCCCATGCTGAAGCAATTGAGAGAAATACTGCATTTCTAATTGGGACAACAATAGAATAATCAAATTTACTTGGAATTTTCCTTTTTGGACTAGTTAAAACATTAGAATCTCCATACAATTCTTTCATAAAACCAATGTCGATAATTTTATGCTGTTTTAATCCAAATTTTTTTGCAAAAGTCTTTGCTGCGATAATCTCTCTGTTAGCTTTTTGACCATATGAAAATGTAATTCCATAAAGCTCATACCTTGGTTTTAGATAGCTAGCTACACAAACTGAATCTACTCCACCACTAAACACAATAACAGCTTTTTTCATAAATTTATCAGATTATTTTTTTATTACTATGGCACCTTTACTTGGTTTACAAATTACAGTTTGACATTTGGTATTTGCTGATGCAAATCCTTTAGACATTGCTAAAGATATCTTCTTTAAATCTGCAGAACTTTTTGAAAATGCGATTACTGAAGGACCTGCTCCACTTATTGTTACACCCAGTGCTCCTGCCTTGAGAGCATTTTCTTTCACCTTGATAAATCCTGGTATCATGTGTTGTCTTGCAGGCTCTACAATCACATCTTTGATAGAGTCACCTATCAGATCAGGATCTTTTCTCATAAATCCTGCAACAATTGCTGCAGCATTTGACAAATTTGCAATACTATCACTTAATCTAACTTTCTTAGGTATTACACCTCGTGATATCTTGGTTTTCTTTTTGGGAACTTCAAGTGTTGGGACTGCGATACACATTCTTAGATTCATTGGAGGTTCAATCTTGATTACGTTTAGAGGGTTTGTCCTAACTATTACAAATCCTCCCAATACCGATGCTGCTACATTATCATAATGAACAGAACCTGCACTAGCTTTTTCTCCAAACCCTGCAAATTCTACAAGTGCATTATCATCTAATTTTAATTCAAACATCTGATTAAACGCAATTACAGCTGCCGCTGCCGAGGCTGCGCTACTTCCCATTCCAAACCCTGCAGGGACACCTTTTTTGATTTTAATTTCTACACCATCTTTAATTTTCAATTTTTTTAACATGTTTTTAACAACCAATCCTGCAGTGTTGTTGTCTGGATTTGTTGGAATGTCGTCTTTAGTAACTATGCTTACCCCACTTTTCTTTTTTGTTAAAGTAATTTCGTCAAAAAAAGCATCAACTGCTAATCCAAATACGTCAAAACCTGGACCTAAATTTGCAGTAGACGATGGTGCTTTAACAGTTATTGATGCCAACTAATCTTCTACCTCTTCACCCAAGTTAAGAATTCTACTCAGTGCTCCCTCTAAATTTACCAATCCTTCTCCTGTGGCATTAGAGACTGGAATTAATCCTTGAGCAAACCCCCCAAGATTCAGACCTCTCAGAATATTGGTAGTTAAACTGTATGTCTCTCCATCTGCCTCTTTGGCAATGGCATTTTCTAATAATTTCAGATTACCTGACCATTCTAGAATATCTTTTAGTTTAGAACCTATTAGATCTGTTTTGGTAATGATGTTAATTGTTGGCAAGTTCAAACGTAATCTTATTGATGTTGCAAGAAGTGCAATTGATACAAAGTTTACTGGAGTAGTAATTAGTGCGCCATCAAAAAGAAATATGTTCATTTTTTCTTCAGACAAAATATTTTCCGTAACAAAGCGACCACTGGAACGATATGCAAACAACTCAATTTGACCTGGAGTGTCTACAATTAGATAATCTGGATTCACTTTGCCTATCTGTTCTTGAATCTCATCAATCTTGGATGCAATCAGATCGTTTGCCATGACTACCGCACCATTTGGACCTAGATCATATTGTTGCATTATGTCTATAATGTCAACATAATCTCTAACATCAATATCGCATGTATAAGGTAGATCTCTAACACCAGGATCCAAATTCAACACAGCTGCAAATGTGCCATTTTTTGTGTAATACTCGTACAGTTTAGATGTTAAAAGAGATTTTCCAGCTCCTGCTGTTCCTGTTACAAAAATTGTTTTCAATCCTGTCTAAATTTTCCTTCTTGGCTTATATTTCAAACTAGTTACTTTTCATAAAAACTCTTCAAAACATGCCATTATGGTAATCAATAATCAAAAAAAATTCCGCTTGATCTATAACATGTAATGATACATAAAATTTTATGACTCATACATCTATTGATGAAAAAGAGAAATATCTAAAAGAATTGGTTATCAAATTATTGGAAGAAAAAAACTTTTCAGATTATGACGCTTTAGATTCATTATTTGCTGAAGTCAAGCAAGAAATTCAGAAAATACGCTAACCATACCTACTTGCAGTTTTTCAAAATTTGTGCCTAGATACAGGTATTCAATATTTTGATTGATATTTACTCAACTTTCATATTTGAATCCTTAAAAAAATTATCAATGAATTGGAGAATTATCGCTATTCCGGCAACTCTCATTCCTATTTTCATTATAGCAATTCAGTTTGATATAAAATTTGAAGACGTATTGGCAATTGGTGTTATTCCATTCGTACTTGCTGTAATTGCCATGATGATAAAACTTGGTCTTCAAGGAATAAAATTTGCATATATTTCGCACAAATATCTTGGAAAATTTGATTCTTTTTGGAAGTTAAGTGGTGTTAGAATAGGAAGTGAGTTTATCAAATTCACTACTCCGATGTTTGTAGGTGCAGAATTTGTTGTAATTTATTATTTGCATAAAAAAGGAGTTGCACCTTCGAAATCAACATGGATTGCAATAATGGATATAGTTACTGAAGTTTTTGCTGGTGGCTTGTTATCTATTATGGCAGGTATCATCGCATTGATGCACGGAGCATATGTTGTAGGTGTTCTAATTTTAGGAATTAGTATTACTATAACTTCATTATGGATGGTTCTGTTCTTTTTGTCATCTAGACGAACTTTTCAAGTACCAAAAATTTTTGTTAGTTTAACAAAGAGATTTGGTAAAGAAAAAGGAGCAAAATACATTGACCAGACAAATTCATGGATGGAAGAAGTTTGTACAATGAGCAGAAAAAATCTTAGAACGACAGAATCAAAAAAAGTCTTTACGATATCATTTCTATTCTCACTTGCATCTTGGTCGTTTTATGGAATATCGTTTATGATAATTGCAATGGGAACGGGATACATAGTTGGTATTTTTGATTCAATCATGGCTGTAATGGGTGCAAATGCAATTGCTAACTTGCCAATAACAGTTGGCGGTTCTGGATTGGCAGAGTTTGGAATTATTGCATATCTGAATAATTTGGATCCATTTCATCTAGTTATTCCTGAAGGAACAGTTGCATGGGATGCAGTAATTGGTTGGAGAATTGCTACCTATTATGTTCCTATTGCGATAACTTGGCTTTTACTGGTGAAATTAGCCTTGAGTAAAATTCCAAAGACAGAAAAATAATAGAAAGCACTTTATCTTTTGATGAATTTTTT
>Ga0210019_1005899_pt1 | contig 10050 bp, 15 predicted proteins | sample CryGeyCG2114_020_2_FD_183969 | JGI IMG/M metagenome (GOLD analysis project Ga0210019, IMG submission 183969) | Groundwater microbial communities from aquifer - Crystal Geyser CG11_big_fil_rev_8/21/14_0.20 (SPAdes) (version 2) | ecosystem: Environmental > Aquatic > Deep subsurface > Groundwater ...
CAGCGATGCCCTTTAACCCGAATAATAGCGTGTCCTGTAAACTTTGTATGTCCTCATTCTTGCCGCACACTCCTGCCTTTGTACACCCTGTCCCGCCTGCTGTCTGTTCGCATTGATAACAAAACATGTCAACCCCCCTTGTGTTTTTTATATCTGTCGTATTTCTCAGGCCCTATGCAATCCTTTGCCATGCTGCACCAGTCGAGACACGACCCGGGCAAGCATCTGGAAGTCTTTTGTTTGCAATAAGGGCAAATGGTTTCTGTCTCATCGGACCAGATCTCTATTTCTTTGCCGCATGGACATTTAATATTCTCAGGAAACGGCTCCTTTACCCTCTTGGAGCCGGGACATCCGTCAAAAAAACTCATTTTATATCCCCCTGGATGCCTATGGTAATCTCCTTTACCGGTATTTTTTTGCCTGATAATTTCATTGCCTCGCTCACTATATGATTCAATCCAAAACAGCAGGGCACTTCCATGTGCGCGACTGTAACGCTTTTTAAATTATTGGCTTTAAAAATTTCCGCCAGCTTCTCTGTATATAAATCTCCTTCATCAAGTTTAGGGCAGCCTATGACAAGAGGCTTGCCCTTCAGCAAGTCCTGATGAAAATCAGGGTATGAAAATGCCACGCAGTCAGCAGCTATCAATAAATCCGCATTTTTTAAATACGGCGCATCTACGGGAACCAGCTTAAGCTGCACAGGCCAGTTTGTCAGTTCGGATTCAGTCTTTACCCTTAACCCTCCGCCCCTCGCCTTTCCGGGCTTAAGCGTTTTCACAGCTGTCCCGGGGCATCCGCATGGTAATTTTTTAGCCTCAATCTTCTTCATTTCCTCCAGATGCTTCTTGGTTAGTTCCTCGTCAAAAGCCTTTACGTCTCTTTCTTCGATACTGATAGCGCCCTCGGGGCAATGTCCAAGGCAGGCTCCCAGCCCATCGCAGTAAATGTCTTTTACAAGCCTGGCCTTCCCGTTCACAATCTGAAGAGCCCCTTCCGCGCAATTCGGGATGCATAACCCGCAGCCCGTGCACTTTTCCTCATCTATACTGACAATCTTCCGCTTCGCCATGCTATTCTCCTATCTGGATAATTCTTCTATGGTTATCCCGCTGAGTTCTTTTATGACTTTTGCATTGATGGATCTTATTTTCTTTCTTACGCTGCACTTCGTTCTATTAGGACATATCTTTCCTTTTAGAAAGCAGTTTGTCAGGTCTATTTCTCCTTGATAAACTATAATCACATCGCTAAGACTTATTTTTTTAGGCGCTATGGCAAAAGAAAAGCCGCCCGCCTTCCCTCTATACGAAGAAAGCATCCCTTTCTCTGCCAGTTTCTGCAATATTCTCCTTAAAAATACCCTGGGAAGATTTTCTTCCGCCACTATATCTTCCACGGTAACTATTTTCCTGCCCTTCTCTCTTAAAACCCTGGCCATAAACATCATGGCCCTCAATGCGTAATCCGCATCTCTCGTTATAAACCTCATACACCCGCCCTTTCAATTGATACTATTTTAGTATCATTTAGATTATTTGTCAAGTAAAATATTAAACCGCTTTCACGTATATGCAGGACGCCAATTCTTTATCGACCGCAAACTGGCTTTTAGATATCTGAAAAACAAACGAAGGAAATCTTTGGATAAGAGTGACTTCTATATTGGGAAGAGCGCCTATGGCTATTATCCTCCCCAGCATTGCCTTATCCTCTGTCTTTATGTGCGAAATCTTTGCTTTTTTATGCAGGTCCAGCTTGGATAGCGGTAAGATAGTCTTTTTGTCCATTTTTATCCCTTCCTATACCTTTATAATGCAACCCCCAGGGTTCTTAATACTATATTCAAAACATAAGCCGCGCTGAATGAAAAAAATAAAACAAACAAAGATATGCCAAGCCCTGTCTTCCATCCGCGTTCTTTTATATTGATCAAAAACTGGGCTATGCACGGTAAAAACAGCGTCAATGCCACGCAGCTCACCACAAGCTGGATCCCGTCCAGTTTCCCGTGTGCGTTCAGGTCATAGAGCCCTGCTGCGCCGTAATCCCGCCTGAAAAAACCGAACAAAAACGCCTTACTGGCCTCAGGAGGCAGACCTATCAGCCTCAAAGGCGGCTTTAAAAGATTTATCAATAAATCAAATAACCCCGCAAGCCTGGCCAGCCATATCAAAACTCCTGCCCATAAAAATATAGGCATAATCTCTTTAAAATACCATTTAACCCTGACATACGTTTTCACGATTACATTGGAAAGGCTCGGCATCCTTAGAGGCGGGATCTCCATATAAAAAGACGGCCTGTCGCCAGGCAATATCTTTGAAGTGAGATACCCCACTAATAAAAATATCGACAATATAGAGCCTGCCCATATAACCATCGCCTTTGGGTTATGCTGTAAAAGTGCCATGATAACTCCCAGCTGCGCAGAACACGGAACAGCCAAAGCCAGGAGAAGCGTCGCTATAAGCCTTTCTCTTTTGGTAGGCAGGATCCTTGTTACCATGGTAGCCATGGTAGCGCATCCGAAACCCAGCACCATGGGTATAACAGCCCTGCCGCTCAAGCCTATTTTTTTAAATGTCCTGTCTATGAGCATGGCGACCCTGGGCAGATAACCTGAATCCTCTATCAATGAAAAAACCAGGAAAAAGAACGCGGTTATCGGCAGTATTATCGCAAAGGCGTACCTGAATGCCATTGTGATAAGGCCGTATTCCCCTACAAATAATTCATGCAAAAATTGCCACGGTATAAATCTTAATACCATGTCTTCCGCAAAAGGCGTTACGTATTTATCAAATATATTCGCCTCTATAAAATTAACCACTGTCCCAGCGCCGAACTGGCCTACGAATTTATAAAGACCCAGGTAAAGAACCAACAATAAAATCGGGAAGCCCAATAAAGGATTCATTACCAGTCTGCTCAATCTTTCCTGGAAACTGATGCTGTCTTTTGCGAATCTTACTGTCTTTTTTAATATTTCATTTACCTCATCCTGCCTTTCAATAGCCAGTTCGTAAGAGATAGGATTTTTATAATATTTTTTTATGCCGCTGACTACCTGTTCTATTGCATTAAAATCAGCCGCGTCTTTTTCTTTTACCAGGTTTCTTATGCCCTCGTCTTCCTGCAATAACAAAATAGCTATAGAACGCGGAGACAGATAATAATCATGCCGCAGGAGATTACTTATCTTCTCTATCGCCATCTCTATGGAATTCTCAACAGGGCCTTTATAGTCTCTTTTTATCATATTCGCTTATCTTTTTCTTCAGGATGTCTATGCCTTTGCCTGTTATTGAAACCGCAGGCACTACGGGAATTTTTAATTCTTTCTCCAAAAGCTCCACATCTATCGAAACGCCTTCCTTCACAGCCTCGTCCATTATATTCAGGACAAGTATCACGTCCAAAGCAGCTTCTATGAGCTGCAATGTCAATAAAAGCATCCTCTCCAAATTTTTAGCGTCCACTACGTGAATAATAATCTCCGGCCTTTCCCTGATTAAAATATCCCTCGTAACCCTTTCTTCTTCCGTGATGCTGTATAAGGAATACATGCCGGGCGTATCAATAACCTCGTATCCTGCTCCATCCAAATTCATCCTGCCCCTGGAAACCTCAACAGTCGTACCTGGATAATTGGAGACAACCACGTACTGTTTTGTAAGCGCGTTGAATAGAACGCTTTTCCCTACATTGGGGTTTCCGACAATAGCTATCTTTTTTACGGTCATATTATCCTGTGAAAAAATCTTGGCTTAGTTTTCTGGCAGTTTTTTGCGCCTGGTTTATTTTTTCTTTCTGGACATCAGGGCCAAGCGCATCCATGGGCTGGCTGTTTATAAAGGTAATATCCTGTATGCCTGCCAGGCCGAATACAGCCCTTATGTAAGGTTCCTGAAGGTCATAAGCCTGAGAGGGGCTTCCGGGCGAATAATCTCCCCCGCGGCTCGTAATAACAACCATCTTTTTATCCTTCACTAGGCCTTCCGGACCTTTTTCGGTATATTTGAAAAGATATTTCGGCTGAAGAATCACGTCTATATAATGCTTCAAATAATAAGGTATGCTGAAATTCCACATAGGAGAGCTTATGACATATCCGTCCGCTGAAAGAAATCTTTCTATGTGTTTTATTATATCGCTCCAGGCGGGCTTTAAGTCATCAGGCAGGTCTTTTCCCCCTAACAATATATATTTTCCGTTTACCGCCTTGACGGTGAGCTCGGGAAGTTTTTCTTTTGTGACATCCAGCGTATCCACTTTACAATCAGGCAAATTCTCTTTTAATCCTTTAAAAAATGCTTCCGCGACCTTAAGCGTCCTCGAATCCCCTCCCCTCGGAGTGGCAATAATATGCAAAAGTTTCATGGCGTTCTCCTTGATTATTTCGGCGTCTTTATTTCTTTTAATAATTTACCGCTCAGGCTGCAATAGGCTTCCACAGACAACACGTCGCCGGGCTTGGCATCAGGGAGAAGACAACTCACAGTCTGAGTCATGAGATTATCCTGCTGGCTTATGGCGTGGCTTATCACTTCTCTCCCGTTGATGCTGACGTCCACCTTATTGATAAAATGTTTTTTAACATCCTTTACGTTATGCGTAATAACTGCGGTCAGTATTTTCGTCTTCGGCACATATGTAAGTTTTATATCTGACGGAGGATGGGCATACGCCAGCGAACAGACAAATAAACTCAGAACCAAAACTGCTATTATTTTTTTCACTTTTCCCTCCTTTTGTTTAATAAAGGCGTAAATAAATTAAGACAGGCCAGGGCTAAGAGCTCAGGCTCTTTAACGCCCAGGGTATATAAAATAAACACCATGCCGCCTACGCCTGATCCGAATATCATTTTTCCGAACTTTGTCGCGGGAGTAGTCATCGGCTCAATGAGCATTATAAATATAAAAAAATAATTCAGATATCCCAATATCTCCCACAGATTTACTCCCTGAATAACAGCCTGGCCTCCGAATAAAATAAAAGACGCGATAAAATAGCTTATAACCAGCTCCAGTTTTTTTATCTTAAAAGAAAAATAAACGCCGAAAGGGATAATGATATACCATAGATACGCGCCTTTCCATTCCGTGTAAGCTCCCAGAAGAAAAACTACAGCCAAAACCCCGAACGCCGCAGGGTTGAATATATGCCTCGCCTTGAATCTTATAATATGCTTGGAACTTATAGCTAATATAGAGGCCAGGGCTATTATCCACCAGGCCCGGGAGCCGGCCATTACATAACTTACTATCAGGCCTGTTACGATTGAGCTTTCCGTTACAACAAATTCCTTTTTCTTTAAGTAGGCCGCGGCAGAGTCAACCAGCGCCGCAGATATAACGCTGATACATATGGCTAATAAAAATTCTGCGTGTTTTTCCAAAAAAACTATATACGCAGAGAATAACGATAGAAATATGCCCAATTGAACTTTTATCGATTTCATTGTAAAGTCACCTATTAATTTAGCAGTCCCGATTTACCTCATCGGGACTGCTAAATTGGTTAAGGAACTCGAGTTACTTCAGGCGCGCTAAATACCTGAAGGCGCCGAGGGCTGCCTTTGCCCCGTCGCCCGCAGCTATTACGATCTGTTTTTCAGGCACGCTTGTCACGTCCCCCGCGGCAAAAATGCCGGGGACATTGGTTTCATTGGCGCAATTAACCTTTATCTCCTGTTTTTCATTTTTATCCAGGCCTTTGGCAAACCAGGAATTCGGCATCAGGCCTATTTCTATAAATACCCCTTTTACATCAAGGGACTGCTTCGCGCCTCCGGTATCCACGTTTATGCCCTTGACAAACTTATCCCCTATTATTGATTCGACCCTCGTATTATGTAAAATCTTTACCTTCGGATTATTCTTTACCTTTTCATGCATGATAGAATCGCCTGTAAACGCATCTGTTATATTTATAAGATAAACTTTATTAGCGATATTCATCATCTGTATTGCCGCGTCCAAAGCGGAATTCCCCCCGCCTATAACCGCAACATCTTTTTCAGCAAAGAGCGGGCCATCGCAGGTAACGCAGTACGCAACCCCTTTGTTCTTGTATTCCTTTTCTCCCGGCACGCCTATTTCTTTTACCTTTTTGCCGGCAGCTATAATTACCGTCTTTGCCTGATACTCCGCCTTTGTGCTCTTGACATAAATCAGATTATCTTTTTTCTCCAGGCCCACGATCTCTTCGTTCAGGTTCAGCTGAATACCGTATTTATCCATGTGATCCTGGAACTTTGCCACCAGGTCCGGCCCTGTTATAAACTGATAGCCGGGATAATTTTCCACATCAGAGCTCCACGCTGCCTGGCCTCCGATATCTTTGGTGATCATAAGAAATTTCATTTTTTTGCGGGCTGCGTACACGCCGGCAGTTATGCCTGCCGGGCCTCCGCCTATAATAATAAGGTCCTGAATCATAATCCTTAAGCCTTTCTTTTTATATGCCCCGGGACGAGATCCACTATTTCTTCAATATCAGCTACAATCAGATAAGTAGGCGCGGGTAAAAGCGCCTCGGGATGCGTTTGATGGCCCTTTTCGCCCTTCATATTTTTTAACAAGCGGTGCGAAATCCTGGAAGTAACCTTATCTTCCCATAATTTCAATATGCTTTTACTGACTTTATTTTTCTGCACGATACTGGCTTTTCCTTTAAGGCAATATCCTATAAATTTATGCTCGTCAACAGCAGTTATGCTTATATTCGGATTGGCCTTGAGATTTTCATATGTTCCGGCCATGTAAAGGTCCAGGAGATAGACCTTGCCGGATTCATCTATCTGGACTATGCCTTTACAGGAATTATGAGGATGCCCTTTTTTATCAATAGTGGATATCACGGTGAAACGCTGGTTATGAAAAAATTCTACTATATCAGGTTTTATCATTTGATAATCCTTTTTTATAAAATACGCCCAGCGGTATCTTCGAATCAATATTATAATCCCACTCCCTTATCTTTTCCATGGCCTGGCCGTAATCTTCCGGGTTATGATCCTTTAATTCATAAACCCTTTTATTGTAGTAATCATACCTATTGTAAAATGTCACGCATACCTGCAAAACATCCACCAGGCTGAAACCTTCATACATAACCGCTTCTTTGAATATTTTTTTAAGAAGCTCTATGCCGTGCGTACATCCTCTGGCGATAAAACCCGCGTGGCTTGCCATCATAAGTTCCAGCGGATTTATAGGCGCCTCTTTTGTGCCTTTGGGCGTAGAGCGGCCCCTGAATCCCAAAGGCGAGGTAGGCGTATACTGGCCCGTGGTCAAACCATACACCCGGTTATTGTGAATGACAATATTTATGTCTATATTTCTTTTTGCCGCGAATATCAGATGTTCCAGCCCTTCCCCGTAAGTATCCCCGTCCCCGGCAAACCCTATTACCTTAAGCTCCGGGTTCGCAAGCTTTATCGCCTCGCAGACAGGCACCACCCTGCCGTGCAGCGAGTAAAAACTGTTCACGTTCAGATAATCCGCTATTTTAGCGTGGCAGCCTATGCCTGAAACGATCACTATCTTTTCCCGCGGAAAACCTTCATCTATCAATGCGCCCAGCACTGCCTTGATGGAATTCAATATCGCAAAATTCCCGCATCCCGGGCACCACGTATTCCTGGCAGATGTAGCTAAATTAATATTTTCCATAAATTCAACTATGTCGGTTTTCCAGCCGGTTCTTTAATTCTTCCGGCGTAAAAGGCCGGCCGTCGTATTTCAATACCTTTTCATCCACGTTTATCCCGTGAATTTTAACAAAATCAGCCAATTGGCCCGCTGCGTTGTTCTCAACGCATATTATTTTTTTGACGCCTTTAAGGGCTTCTTTAAACTGCTTTAAAGGAAACGGGGAGAATACCATAGGCTGCACCACTCTCAACCCAAGCTTCTCACCCGTTTCTACACATACGCCTTTATTCGACCCCCAGCAAAGAAGAGCCGTGGAGGCATCTTTTTTACCATAAACTTTTACGGTTTCATACTGCTCCATCTCCCCAAGCAGATACTTTGCCTTGCGAAGCCTTTTGTCCTGCATTACCGTTGTCAAATCTTTATCTTCCGTGGTTATGCCGGCTTCATCGTGTTCATAACTGTTAATTTTTACCACAGCGCCCTTGTCAGAAGGAAACGCGAGAGGCGAAATCCCGTTTTCAGTATTTTGATATCTTTTATATTCGCCTGATTTATTCCACAATAAAGGCTCAGGCCCGTTTATTTCAGCTGCCGGATCCATATCGAAACTATATGTCCCTTCATTCAAAGTTTTATCGCATAAAATAATGGCCGGTATCTGATATTTCCACGCCAATTTCATGGATAAAGCTGACCAATAATACGCCTCTTCCGAATCCCCCGGAGCTACTACCAGGCGCGTAAACTCTCCCTGGCCTGCGGCCAAGGCAAAATTTAACTCTGTCTGGCCTGTATAAGTAGGAAGGCCTGTGCTGGGGCCGGGCCTCTGACCCAGCAAAACCACAACAGGCAGTTCTGCCATCCCGCTAAGACTTAAGCCCTCTGTCATCAGGCAAAACCCCCCGCCGGACGTCCCGACAGCAACTCTCGTGCCTGCATATGAAAAACCCGCTGCCATCAGTATAACAGCTATCTCGTTTTCCGGATGGATTACATTCAATGAAAATTCCCCGCTAACGCCAGCCAGATAATGCAGGACCCCGGATACCGGCGTCATGGGATAAGCTATATACGCCTTCATTCCGCCTTTAATAAGGCCCCGGCCTATCGCCTCATTTCCCGTAACCACAGGCAATATCTTTTGATCCAATTTTTCTATTTTAATAACCTCTTTTGCCCTGTCAAATCCCAGAAACGCTACTTTTAGATTTAAATCCAGTTCTTTTGTAATATTTCCCCTTAAGATCTTTTCCAGAATATTTTTTTCTATGCCGATAGACTTGCACATCGCGCCTACAATACAGGAATTACGCATCAGGTCAATCGCATTTACCCCTTTAACTATTTCGCCTATGGGAATTCCGACACCCGAGCCTGCCTTGACTGTGCTTGAATCGTAGATAACAAGGGATTCGCCGCTTAATCTTGACTTATGCAGGTCTATGCTATCCTGATTCAACGCGAGCAGGATATCTATCGCATCCCCGTGAGCGGCTATTTTATTCCCGGAGCATCTTATTATTGAAAAGGTATGGCCGCCTCTTATTATAGAAGGGTAATCGCGGTAAATATAAATGCGGTATCCAAGCTGGGCAAGGATTTCTCCTATAATCAGGCTTGATTTATCGATACCATCGCCTGCCCTTCCTGCAATAAGTATTGAAAGGTCTTTCATAAATCAGGTTTTTCCTTATTCTACTGTGACGAGTTTAGAACTTTGCCACAGGCCGTGTATGCTGCAATAAGAAGATGCCAAGATTGTCCCTGATTTCTCTGTCTTGAATTTAAGGCTTACTTCCGGGGCAGTATAAACAGTGCTAGTATCCGCGCCCTGGCCTGATTCTCCGTGCGACGTGAATTCAAACTTCCCTATCTGATACGGGAATTTTTCTCCGGCCGGAAGAAAATAAATCTCTATCCAGCGGATATGGTGGGCTGTCATATTCGGATGCGCGATCTCTTTTCCGACGCTTGCTTTGACGCTAACAGCTTCGCCTTTAGTTATCTTTTCAGGCGATTCGATAACAGGCGCGTGTTTTTCCTTTTTCCAATCAGCGCTCTGCAATAAATCCTTTAACTCTGTCATGATTGCCTCCTTGGTAAATTATAATTCTTCAAATTGATCTTTGCCTACCCCGCATTCCGGGCATACCCAATCTTCCGGCAAATCGCTGAACGCCACATTATTGTTATCCGCCGGATCATAGATATAACCGCACACGATGCACCTATATTTTTTCATACTTACCTCCTGGTATAATCTTCACCCTAGACATCATAGAGCAAAGTAGTTAATAATGTGTTAAAATGTTTTATGTTAACCGTGTTCTTTTTTTAGTAGGGACGACAGCTTCCAAGCCTCCTTATGGAGCTCTTT
>Ga0210019_1005903_pt1 | contig 10045 bp, 5 predicted proteins | sample CryGeyCG2114_020_2_FD_183969 | JGI IMG/M metagenome (GOLD analysis project Ga0210019, IMG submission 183969) | Groundwater microbial communities from aquifer - Crystal Geyser CG11_big_fil_rev_8/21/14_0.20 (SPAdes) (version 2) | ecosystem: Environmental > Aquatic > Deep subsurface > Groundwater ...
TTCGCACAACAAGCTTCCGATCCACTCGGATATCGTCGAGTGCGGTTCGACTGAAAAGTCTTTCTCTGAATTTATATCCATACGCATCGCCGTCCGCTCGTCTGATTTCCACGCCTTCGGTCGTCTTACAATCTTCATTATAGATAATAAGGTCCTGCGCCACGTCTACCAACCGCCGAGTAAGATATCCGGCGGAGGCGGTCTTCAAAGCAGTGTCGGTCGAACCTTTGCGGGCGGCATGGGTTGATGTGAAATATTCAAGAACACCCATTCCTTCTTTGTAGGAAGATTTAATAGGCAGTTCTATCGTCTCACCGCTCGCGTCAAGCACCAAACCCTTCATTCCCATCATTTGAATCGGCTGAGCCCAACTGCCACGAGCGCCGGAATCGATAATCGAGTAGATAGGATTGTCTTCGGGAAGAATATGAGGAATGCGTTCCGCAACTTTTTCCTTCACTTCACTCCACACTTCGATAATCTTTTCCTTTCTTTCTTGTTCCGTAAGCAACCCGTCCCCGTATTGAGATTCGATAATTTCCACTTTTCCGTCTCCCTCCGCAATAATTTCTTTCTTCTCCGGAGGAATAATAGTATCGCTTATGCCCCACGTAACCGACGAAAAAGTTGCATACAAAAAACCGAGGTCTTTGATGGCATCAAGGTATTCTTGACTGTGCTCAATTCCGTAATTATCGATAATCTCTCCGACAAGCGCGGTAAGGAACTTTTTGGTCAGTATTTGGTTCACGAAACGGAACCCCTTGGGAAGGATGCTGTTGAAAATAATCCTTCCGTACGAGGTCTTGAGAAGTTCTCCCTGCACGGGATACACAATCTCCGCGTTCAAACTAAGCAATCCGTTCTCGTACGCAAGCATTACTTCGGTAAAATTCGAAAAAATCTTTCCCTCTCCCTTTCCTCCCTCGCGTATGCGCGTAAGGAAATAAGAACCGAGGACGATATCCTGCGAAGGACGTGTAATCGGTTCTCCGTTCGCCGGCTTCAGAAGGTTGTGCCCCGCGTTCATAAGATTGCTTGCTTCGTATTGCGCCTCGATGGTAAGTGGCAAATGCACGGCCATCTGGTCACCGTCAAAATCGGCGTTGAACGCTTCACAGACCAACGGCGGAATACGAATACAAAGATCTTCGATTAAAAGCGGTTTGAACGCTTGGATACCGAGACGGTGAAGCGTCGGAGCGCGGTTCAAAAGCACTTTCTTGTCCGCAATCACTTCTTCGAGGATTGCCCAGACTTCGGGACCACGTTGCTCAATAAAGCGATTGGCTTGTTTGATGTTGTACGCAAGTCCGCGTTCGATGATTTTATTGATCACAAAATGACGGAAGAGTTCCAACGCGAGATTCTTCGGAAGACCGCATTCGTCGAGTTTGAGTTCGGGCCCCACCACAATCACGGAACGGGCGGAGTAATCAACGCGTTTACCGAGCAGATTCTGACGAAATCTTCCTTGTTTTCCTTTCAACATGTCCGCGAGCGAGCGGAGCGGACGACGACGGGAAGATAAAAGCTGAGTTCCGGAACGGGCCGAGTTGTCGATCAAGGCGTCCACCGCCTCTTGAAGCATGCGCTTCTCGTTCGTAATAATAACTTCGGGTGACTTGAGTTCCATCAACTTCTTCAGACGATTATTGCGGTTGATAACCCTCCGATAAAGATCGTTCAAATCCGCCGTCGCGTATCGTCCCCCTTCAAGCGCCACCATGGGACGAAGTTCGGGCGGTAATATAGGAAGATTGGTCAAAACCATCCACTCGGGGCGGATGCGAGCTTTGTGAAGCGATTTTACGAGGAAGAGTCTGCGGAGGAGTCTTTTTGTGTGGTTCGCATCACGCACGGTTTCGAGTTCCTTGTTGATTGTTTTTATCTCGGCTTTGAGATCTAACTGTTCCAATATTTTTCTCACGGCTCCCGCACCACGATCGGCTTCAAAAACATCTCCGAAACGATCGGCAAGAGTATAGTATTCGGATTCGGTAAGAATAAGTCCGGGTTGGAGAAGTGAAACAATCTCACGCAGTTGTTCTTTTGCATCCTTCAATCCTTCCTTGTCCGCGCTTTTATCCTGCTTCAGTGATTTGAATTCCTGATCAAGAAGACCGAGCGTGCGCTTGCGATTTTCTTCGTTGACGGAGGTTACAATAAACGCGGCGTAGTAGATGATCTTCTCGAGCTTCGGTACCGAAATATTCAAAAGCAAACTCAATTTCGAAGGCACATTCCTTAGAAACCAAATGTGCGTAACTGGAGTGGCAAGCGCGATATGAGCCATACGTTCACGACGAACCACGGCACGCGTAACCTCAACGCCGCATTTTTCACACGTAATTCCCTTGTAGCGGATTTTTTTATACTTTCCGCAATAGCATTCGTAATCCTTTGTGGGACCGAAGATACGCTCGGAAAAAAGCCCGTCCTTCTCGGGACGCTGTGTGCGATAATTCAGTGTTTCGGGTTTTAAAACCTCGCCGTGCGACCACGAAAGGATTTCCTCGGGACTCGCAATTCTGATGGAGATTGATTGTACGTTTACATTCTTGTTCATATTGTTTTTATTCTTCCAATTCGCTTTCGTTGCCGACTTTTTCTCTTTCTTCCTCGTTATATTCGTAGGAAACATTCAAGCCGAGTGACTTGAGCTCCGAAAGAAGCACATTAAACGAGGCGGGAAGGTTCGGTTGTTTGATCCTCTGTCCGCGGATAATCGATTCAAACGCAGCGGAACGACCCATCACATCATCTGATTTGATGGTCAAAACCTCCTGCAACGTGTGTGCCGCACCGTACCCTTCAAGCGCCCACACCTCCATTTCTCCGAAACGCTGTCCTCCAAGCTGTGCCTTACCTCCCAACGGTTGCTGTGTAATCAGGGAGTACGGACCGGTGGAACGCATGTGAATTTTATCTTCCACAAGGTGGTTCAGTTTCATCATATAGATATACCCGACGGTAATGGGCTGATTGAACATTTCGCCCGTTACCCCGTCATATACCTTTAATTTCCCATGCCGTGGGTATCCCGCTTCTTCGAGTACGTCTTTCACATCTTCTTCGGTCGCACCGACGAATGCCGGCACGACGGCGCGAAATCCGAGCGTAGCCGCCGCGAGACCGAGTTGTGTTTCGAATATCTGCCCGAGGTTCATGCGGGAAGGAACACCAAGCGGATTCAACACGATATCAACCGGCGTACCGTCTTCAAGATACGGCATATCTTCCACCGGATGAATTTGTGAGATAACACCCTTATTTCCATAGCGTCCCGCGAGCTTATCGCCTGCGCGAATCTTGCGAAGCTGTGCCACCTCGATTTGAATCTTCTTGATAATACCGGGCTCAAGTTTGTCTCCGTGATCGCGAGAGAATATTTTCACGCCGATTACTCTCCCCTGTTTCCCGTGCGGGAGCGTGAGCGAGGTATCTTTCACGTCGCGCGCTTTCTCACCGAAGATCGCCCGTAAAAGTCGTTCTTCCGAAGTAAGTTCGGACTCGCCTTTCGGCGAGATCTTGCCGACCAAGATATCGTTTTCACGTACCTCGGCACCGATGCGCATAATGCCCTCTTCGTCAAGATTTCGGAGCTTGTCCTCGGAAACGTTCGGAATATCAGGCGTCGTCATCTCAGGACCGAGTTTTGTATCACGCACCGCACAAACCCACGTTTCAATATGGATTGAGGTAAAGATATCCTCACGCGCGACACGTTCCGAAAGAACAATCGCGTCCTCAAAGTTGCCACCGCGCCACGGGATAAATGCCACAAGAAGATTCTTCCCGAGACTCAATACTCCATCCGAGGTCGCGGGTCCGTCCGCGAGCACTATTCCTTTCTTCACTTTTTGTCCGACCGAAACAATCGGTCGCTGTGAAAGACAAGTGGATTGGTTGGAGCGCTTAAATTTCAAAAGCGGGTATTCTTTCTTTCCCGAATCGTTCTTAATCACAATCTTTTGAGCGTCCGCTTCGATAACGACACCCGTTCCTTCGGCAATCAAAAGTTGTGCCGAATCCTGCGCCGCACGCTCTTCTTGTCCAGTTCCAACGAGTGGTTTTTCCGCTTGAACGGGGGGCACCGCCTGACGTTGCATGTTGGAAGCCATGAGAGCGCGAGTTGCATCATTGTGTTCCAAGAACGGTACGAGCGAAGTTGCAACACTGATCATCTGGTTTGGAGAAATGTCTATAAAATCTATATCTTCCCGATCACTCATACTCGCCACTCCCTTCACGCGCGCAGGCATACGTTCGTCTAAAAGCTTTCCCTTGTCGTCCATCCTCGCGTCGGACTGCGCGATGTTATATTTCTGTTCGTTGAATGCGTCGAGCCATTCGACGTCCTTCATAATCGCACCGTGTTTTATTTTAAAATAGGGTGTTTCAAGAAATCCAAATTCGTTGAGACGAGCATAACTCGAAAGATAACTGACCAATCCGATACTCGCTCCTTCAGGCGTTTGAATAGGACAAATACGCCCGTAATACGAGGCGTGTACGTCGCGCACCTCGAATCCTGCACGCTCGCGCGTAAGACCGCCGGGACCCATGGTTGAAAGACGACGCTTGTGCTCGAGTTCCGCGAGCGGATTCACCTGATCCATGAATTGAGAAAGCTGCGAGGAAGAAAAGAAATCGCGCACTACCGCGGTAAGCATTTTATAGTTCACCAGCTGCACCGGCTGGAGCACAGTTCGGTCGAACGTTGACATCCTGTCCTGCACACCGCGCCTAAGGCGGGCAAAACCGACGCGCAATTTTGATTGCACGAGTTCGCCAACTGCGCGGATTCTGCGATTACCCAAATGATCAATATCGTCCGGTATCGCGTTTGGATCATTGTTCAAACGGATAACCTCCTTCACAATGGCGACGATATCTTCTTTGGTAAGCAATCCTTCTTTTTCGTGAAGTTCAAGACGCTGATTCAGTTTATACCGACCGACCTTGCTCAGGTCGTAGCGGTCGAAACGGAAAAACATTGGCTCAATGATTGAGTGCGCGCTTTCCGAGGTCACGAGATCACCGGGACGGAGTCTTCGGTAAATTTCAAGATACGATTCCTCGATAGTCTTCACTTCTTCTTTTTTAAGTGTCGTTTCAATATACCGAGTTTTACCGGTATCTACGTCTTTGAACGTTTTCATTATTTCTTCGTCCGTCTCCAAGCCGAAGATACGCAAAAGATACGTAATGGGCGCTTTCCGTTTTCGATCAATTTTTACGACAAGTCCGCCGTCGGATTCCGTCTCTATCTCGAGCCACACCCCGCGATTCGGAATAACCTTTCCGCTAAAGAGTTTTCGTCCGCGAAAAATGTTCACCATGAAGTAAACGCCGGCGGATCGAATGAGCTGGGAAATCACCACGCGCTCCACACCATTGATGATAAAAGTACCGCGGTCGGTCATCATGGGAAAATCACCAAGATACACTTCTTGGTTTTTTGTTTCTTTGGTCTCGTGATTCACGAGTTTTAAGGTTGCGCGAAGCGCGGCCTCATACGTCTGATCTTTTTCTTTTGCTTGAAGCTCTGTATATTTTGGAGGGTCAAATTTATACCCGACAAAATGGAGCTCAAGCTCTTTTCCTGTATGATCCTTGATGGGAGATATTTCATCAAAAAGTTCTTTCAGTCCTTTCTCCACAAACCACTTGAACGACTTGAGTTGTATCTCTATGAAATTCTGAGGATTCTGTACGGGACCCCGATACGATGAAAAAACTCTTACTTTATTTGAAACTAAAGGCATAGTGAGGATTTTTTATTGCGACGGTTTTTATAAATATTTTACTCGGTTGTTGTTATGTTCTTCGAGCGTTCTTGAAAAATGTGTCTCTTTTGTTTTTGATGAGGAAAGATAATAAAGATAGTTTGTTTTGATCGGCGAGAGGGCCGCTTTGATTGCTATCTCACCTGGATTTGCAATTGGCGTCGGCGTCCACCCAGCGTGCCCGTACGTATTATACGGCGACGATATTGAAAGATCGCTTCTCGTCACAATGAGATTCTCGCACCCCCGTATCAATCCGTTGCATTTTGCATAACTTACTGTTGCGTCAACCTGTAACGGCATGCCGAGCGAGAGACGCTTCAGAAGTATCCCCGCCACAATCTGACGGTCTTCAAAGCCGATGATTTCGCGCTCAAGGAATGAAGCAAGTGTAAGCACGTGATACCAATCATCGTTTTCCGAAAGAAGCGGCCACGCTTTCTTTGAAAAATTATCGAGTATTCGACGAACCACCGTATCAATCGACGAACCCGTTTCGAAATAATAAGAGTCGGGGAAAAGAAATCCCTCGAGTGAGGTCTGACCGGTAAGATATGGGTAATCGGCGGCGATGGTCGTGAGGTCGAATGAATCAAGCTCGTGGGGTAAAAGCACATTCGCCGAAGCGAGCATCGCATCGATATCTTTCATGGTCGATCCCTCGGGAATCACGACGAGTACGTCGTTTCGTTTTTGTTCTGTTAATGTACCCACAATCTGTGGAATACTCATTGCTCCCGAAAGCATATACGAACCGGGTTGAAACTTTTGAGCATTTCCCGTAAGTAGTGAATATAATTTGAACACGGTTATTGATTTAATAAGTGATTGTTGCGAAAGATCGGCGCCAATCGTCCTAAATCCCTCCCCTTTCATTATTTGAAAGTCTTTCGGAGCGTCACCGATTGCGCTCGGCTGAAGACCGTAAAAAAAATACGCTACTCCAAAAATAACTATCATTACGGCACCCAAAGCAACGAGGACGCGAAAATCCAAGGCGCCTCTTTGTTTATATTGAGGATTCAAGTTTAATATGTTCGATTATACTTATAAGGACAGAAGCGGTCAAGATGCTTGATCCGCCGTAACTAAAGAACGGAAACGGAATGCCGGTAACCGGTAAGAGCCCAACGTTCGATCCCGTATTGATGAAAAAATGCACGGCCAATATCATTACCGTCCCCAACACCACGAATTTTGAATAATTGTCGGGGGCGCGAATCCCTATATGTATCAATCTATAGAGGATGAGGAAAAATGTCAAGATTATAATAAGACCGCCCAAAAGCCCCCATTCTTCTATGAACGCGGAAAAAATGAAATCAGTTTCTGGCTCGGGAAGAAAATGAAGCTGTGTCTGCGTTCCCCCGCCAAACCCCTTTCCTAGAAACCCAGCGGAACCTATAGCGATTTTCGCTTGGATAACGTTGTAATTAATACCGAAGGGATCACGTTCGGGAAAAAGAAAGGCCGTCATCCTATCCTTTTGGTACGGCTTTAGGAAAAATGACCATAAAAGTACGACTCCGGCAATCGCAATGAGCACGCCGATAGCCAACCGCTTCTTGTTAATCCCGCTCGTGAGCAAGAAGCCCGCCCAAATTGCCATCACCACCACGGTGGAACCGAAGTCGGGATGAATTATAATGAGCCCCGCGGGAATAATAGTGTAAACAAAGGAAAGAAGAATATTTTTCCCTTGCCATGCGGAGAGATGTTTTCGTGAGAAAAAACTCGCGAGCACGAAAATAAGCCCAAGTTTCGCGAGTTCAACCGGTTCGAATTGTATGCCACCAACAACAAGCCAACTCTTCACGCCACGAATCGTATGCGACTGAAAATTTGAAATAAGAAGGAGAAACACGGCAAGCCAATACAACCCTCCCCGAAACCATTGCTGGTTTCCGAGCCATCGCCAGTCAATCTGACTTCCAAAAACTATGATGGTAAAAGCAATCGCATACCACATAAACTGCTTCCAAAAAAGGTCAAATGCAGTGCTTGCAAGAAGCAGTAAGCTCCCCGCCGCGAGGAGACCAAGAGCGGAGAGGAGCGTCCAATCGAGATCACGGAGACGAAAACTCATGCGCGGGGACTGATGAATAGTTTTGTTTGCCCGGGGTCAATTTGATTCTTTATCTGCGGATCATTCGGGAAAATCACGGTAAAAGATACTGCGGAAGATGCGGGAAGGGATGATACTACCCACTGGGAAGCAAAAACTTCTATGCCGTATGCATCATATAAAACGGCAATAATGGCGATGTCGGATGCTTCCACCGAACCTTGATTCTTCAGAGATCCAGAAACGGTGATTTTATCACTCCCTATGGTCGTCGTCGGACCCGAGATGACCGCAACCTGCGGTGCGAGCGCCATATACGCCTTCTTCCACGAAACGTCGTACACTTCCATTGTAACCTTCCCTATTTTCTGAAAAACGGAGCTCACGCCGGACTCGAAGACATATTTTCGTTCCAGCGCGGAAATCGAATCGGAACCGGATACCGTTTCGATAAGTTTGCCGGTGGAATCATGAACAAGAAACCGGTAAAAGAACTGGGTCGCTTTGTACCCCTCATTCGCGTTCGAAACTTGTGCAAGTAACACCGCCTTACCACTCGAGAGACCAAACACACTAACCGTTCCCGTAACCGAGAGCGGAACAAGTTTGGCAATGTCACAGGTAACGGAACAGGGACCTCCGCAATCAATCCCCTGTTCCAATTGGTTTTGTACGCCATCGGTGCAAGAAGGAGGAGTAACAATAACCGGTCTCGCAAATCCGTATGCAATAAGCCCAAACAGGGCGATGTAGAAAACACCGTAGAATATTTTTTTTGCCGAACGGGACATGGATTAAGTGTAAAGCTGAAATCTCAAAAATCAAAGTCGACAACACACAAGTCTTTTCTGCTTCTTTCATACTTAATACCTTATACCTATTCCCTAATACCTATTCGCTATCTTTACCATCTTTTTAAACTCTGTGGGATTAAGACTCGAGCCGCCGACGAGCACACCGTCAATCTGCTTCATTGCAAGAAAACTTCCGATGTTTTTTGCATTTACAGAACCGCCATAAAGAACATAAATAATTTTTAGTTTATAGTTTTTTCCGCCAGAGGCGGATCCGCCTTGGGTGGAAGTTTTTAGTTGTTGTCGAATAAAACCAATCATCTTCGCGGCGTCTTCCGGAGTTTCTTTTCCTCCTCCGCTTGTACTAATGGCCCAGATGGGCTCATAGGCGATGATAATCGAATTTCCAATTTTCAATTTCCAATTTTCAATTTTCTGCAAATCTTTCGCGAGTTGTTTTTTTACGTATGCTTTCGCGGCGGCGAATCCTTTCTTCCGAACGCTCTTTGGTTCACCGACACAGAGAATCGGCGTGAGTCCCGCTCCGAGTGCCGCTTGTACCTTTGCGGCAATCACCTCATCTGACTCGCCTAAAAGCTCACGCCGCTCCGAGTGACCGATAATTGCGTAATTTGCCCCCATTTTTTTTACCATCTCTGCCGACACTTCTCCGGTCAGCGCTCCTTCCTTCTCCCACGAAATGTTCTGCACACCAAACTTCGCGTTTTTCAAAATCTTCCCTACCGTCGGCAAAAACAAAAACGGCGGGAAAATGACCGCGTGTTTTACATCCCCCGCCTTCGCGAGTATAATCGCTTCCTTCTCCGACACTGGATTCATTTTCCAATTTGCAAATAATAACTTAGACATGAATTCATTTTCTTCCCGATTTGTATAAAATTCAATCCGCAAAAAGTGGAAAAGAATTTTATCTACAAATCGCAATCCCGCGCATGCCTACCATGCGGAATACTGCAAGGCAGTTGGCAAACAATAATTTGTTCATAGATTCATTTTATCACAGTATGCGAAAACAAAAAACCATAACAAGTGTTGTTTGTCAAAACAATCCGCATACATCCGTGTTCTTATCCGTGTCGTTCCGTTCCGCCGTCCGCCTTTACCAACTGGCGGACGACCGAAGGCGGATCACGCGAAGCGGGAGAGGAAAAATAGCACGAGACCGAAGATGGTCATCACTGCGGAGATAATCCAGAAACGCATGGTTATCTGACTCTCGGGCCATCCGATTCCCTGAAAATGGTGATGAATCGGCGTTGAAAGGAATATTTTCTTTTTGAAGAGCTTCTTGCTCGTTACCTGCATAATGACGGTAACGGATTCAATAACGAGAATAAAACCGAAGAACGGCAAAAGAAGCGGCGTGTTCGTGA
>Ga0210019_1005904_pt1 | contig 10040 bp, 6 predicted proteins | sample CryGeyCG2114_020_2_FD_183969 | JGI IMG/M metagenome (GOLD analysis project Ga0210019, IMG submission 183969) | Groundwater microbial communities from aquifer - Crystal Geyser CG11_big_fil_rev_8/21/14_0.20 (SPAdes) (version 2) | ecosystem: Environmental > Aquatic > Deep subsurface > Groundwater ...
TTCTCAATGGAAACAAAAACTCCCCCTACCTAGCGAGCAGAATCGTGATGAATTCTCATTGAATATAATGTCTAAATTCACTACCGCTACAGGTGAGGACTCATTAAAACCATCATCTAACGAAGAGTGGTTAACGTTGAATCAAAAAACACTTCTTTCCAATATGATGATTATTGCACCTACTGGTGGCGGTAAAACTCAATCCATTATTCTTCCAATCATTGAGCAGGCGATAGGTTGGAACAAATCTGATCTAGAAAGAAAAGCTACTTTGGCGATTTATGATCCTAAGGCTGAGTTAACAAAGTATGTGGAAGAAATTGCAGAGCGACATGGCAGAAGTGAAGATGTTGTAATTCTATCGTTAACTTCAAAGAGCCATACGAATATTATTAAAGTTGATAAGGTTTGGGACGGAACAACGAGTTGGCGCGTAGCTGGGTGGATTGTCTCTGCTTGGCAAAATTACCAAGGCAAAAGCTCTCCAGAACCATTCTGGGAATCTCAGTCTTATCAGCTAGTTCGGAATATTTTAGTTATGCTTTATGTTGAAAAAGGTAATTCAGCGACAATTGCTGATGTAAGTAGATCATTCCTTGATTTATCTGAGGGTGTATTTAAGAAAGTGAGAGATCCTAATTCGGGCAAGGTTGAAAAACATGTTACCCAATTTGGAAGACGAATTCTTTCGGTAAAACTAGCAGTAAGTCGATATTCAGAATTAGCAATGCGAGAATTGGATGAATATAGGTTTACAACAGAATCTGAAGAAGTCTTCGATGAATCTATTAAAGAGCTAGCACTTGAAAGGATAGATGAAATAAAAAATTCATATTTTGAAGAAATGGAACTTCAAAATCCTGCGTTACTAAAGGAATCGATATTAATAATAGAAACTCAATTGAGCAATGTAGTCGATGAAGGTTTGAAATCAAGTTTACAGTTGAAAATTCTCGATTTAAACGACAAGTTGAGAAAAGTACGATCTGTAATCTCTAAAAAAGAGAAAGAATGGAAAGAGCAGTACGAGTCTTTTTTGATCCAAGAAAAAATCAAAAAAGACTCCGAAATAATTCATGAAAAACTGTCGTTAAACATAAGAAATGAAAATTTGGATAAAGATGAGGAATCTCAATTGTTTTCGATTCAGAACAATATGACTATGGTTCATGAGGCTGTTACTGAAATTATTAAAGGATCAAATACTTCTGAAGAACAAAGATCAAATATTTTATCTAATATGCGTCCCTTCTTGCAACTATTCCAAGGACAAGAATTAGAGAGATCAATTTCTAACTCTTCTGAAAATGTTGATTTTCAAGAAATCATTAGGAATGGAAAAATCTTAGTTCCCGATTATCCTGGAATATCTGTTGGTAACGAACTTTCAAACGCCGTTATCACACTTGTAAAGTCAAGATGGCAACAAGCTTCGATTGATGAAGGTAATAATCCGGGGCGAAGTCAGAATAGATTAAAGTTTCAAATTATGGACGAAGCTCAAAGAATTATATCTCTGGGTGATCAAAAACACGCAGGTGATTTTGATTACATGGAAATTTCTAGATCTATGGGTGGGATTACTGTCATGTGTTCGCAATCTATCGCAAGTCTGAAAGCTAAAGCTTCTCGTGATATTGATTGGCAAAAGGTTCATGGGGTAATTAGAAACATTATCTGTTTTGGTACAAATGATACTAATGCCTTAAGGGAAATGCGAGAAATAGCTGGTCAATCAGTTGTCAAAAGAATGTCAAAAACAATTTCAGAAGGTGCAAGCACACCAACTTTAGATGTTATTTCAGAAAAATATAAAGGCGACAGTAGTTCAATGAGTGTTAGTTACACCGAGTCTGAAGCAAAGGAGGATCGTGTAGCAGAATCAGATATTCAAACTTTGCCGATGTACACCTCAATTGGTTACATTTTTGATACCACTAATAAAGTTTATTGCCTTGCTCATAAGCCATACTTCTGGCCACATATGCGAGACAAATGGATTTTGATGCAAAAATGCGAATACTCACTATCAAAGAGATTTACTGTCTTATATGGCCAATTTCTTGGTGGAATTTTACAAAGGCTTTATAGATGAATTTAATTAAAAAATTAAACCTAAAGACAAGTGAACTATACAAGGGTCAGGCACGAACCCTTCGAGAAAATGTCAAAAAAACAACCAAGCGAATCGACATTGGAGGAATTGAGGTAGCAAGAGAGCAGATAGCCAAAGAAGTGCTTGAAAACCGTATCCAAGGCCAGAAAACCTATCTTGAAACAAAGCATCAGAGAGATACAAAGGAGGAATTAAACAAGCTATCTAACAAAGAGCTGATCGAGCTATTGCCATCCGACAAAGACGTACTGGCCTTGAGAACCTTAAGCTCGCTACAGTATTCTGATAGATTAGGGTTTGAAGAAGAGTGTCAACGGTTTGATATATCACAAGACATTCTAGAGGAATTAGAGAATAGAGGCTATATAGCCCTGCCACCAAAATATTCGCTCGATTTCTTGAAGAGATTGCCAAAAACGGAAATTGGATCAGTCGAAATGAGGAGGATTGCCCATGCATGCAATCTTGATGAAAATCATTTAAAAGACTTAAGAAATAGAGGTTTCATAAAGTACATTTCAGAACAAGAGCAGAAATTTTTATTGGATTTACACAGTAGCAAGAAAGATGTTTATAAATTATCCGAATCATACGGGATATGTTCAGATGATTTTTTATATTTAAAGAGAAATTCATTTTATGAAAAAAAGGTTCATTTCAATGACAACAATGAGTATTCAAAAGAAGAACTAAAAAAGTCGTTTATTGAAGGTGATCTTAAAAAAAATCCAGCTTACGACAGAAACCTAGACCCAATGGTCAATGGTGCAATAACATTGAAAAAAACTGAGATTGATTTATCTTGTGGTATCAAGACTCAGATTAAAATATTTTATAATGAGAACGAAGATTTTTCCCATCAAATTAGAGGAGAAAAATTTTGTAACAGTATAAAAATATTTAGCAAATCCCATTTTGAAAAAATAGATAACAGTGCCCCTCATCGTGCGGTTTATGATGTTAAAAATTCAGAAAAAGGACTTCTGCTATCAATTCCTAATCAATATTTAAGCAAAGCTTCGTTACTTCAGAAAGAAGAGTTTATAAATACATTGAAGATGATTGATCCAGAAGATTTTTCCCATTTCCTTTGTGGAAAATATGAGTCAATTAGTCATGAGTCGCTCGAGTTAATGAAGAAAGTTGGCATCATTGAGGTTCTTAATGAAAAAACAGTTGAGTTAATTAGCTCTATTCCTAAGAATCAGAAGGACAGTTTTAAACTCGCCAATGTTAAAAACCTTGGCTTTATTAAGAACGATTTTAGGGAAAATCTCAATGGCTTAAGAAGAGATTTCCTTTATAGGAATGTCACAAAAGAGGAAGTTTTAAGCAATCTCATAGAAAATTCACATATGGGAAATCAGATTAACTCAAGAAAACTTGAGTCGCTTCTCAGGAAAAATCGACTCGATGTTCTCAGTAATATGGAGGCAGAAGCACTCCGGAATAATAATTTAGAATCGATTCAATCAGAAGCAAGACGTTATCAACTATCCAAAAGAATTCAATATAAATATCAATTGAGCGATCTTGCAATTTCTTCAAATAAAAAAATTAATAGTTTGAAAGAAATTGGATTATTGAAGGATCGGAGTTTTACGGAATCTGAATTACAGGTGCTCGCAAAAGAGAATGGTATAAATTTCAGTTCTAAAGAGCTAAACATGGCATTGTCCCTCTCTTCTATTGTCAGCAAGGAGATTGATTATAAAGTTTTAGATAAGGACGATATTTTTTCAACCTCAAAAAAATCACAGAACGAAAAACTGAGTCAGGTTATAAGTAGGATTTATTTCAACAGAGAGTTAACTAGCTCTATTTGTAGCAACCTAAGTGTCCAAAATGTCCCTCTTACTCGCCAAGATATTACAAATTATTTAAATGCTTGGATGAGAGATTTTGAGAAAATGTCACAAATAGAAGCTCGTTCCGTAATGTTGTTTAATTTAAATCAAGGCAATATTGAAAATTTAAAAAAAGTAATTGCAACAAATATTGAGTTAAATTTCATTGATTCTAAAAACTACAGAACAATGAAAAAAGAAGATCTTTACAAGTACGCTCTCGAAGAAGGTGACATTAGTGAAGATAGATTAAACGAACTTATTGAGCAAAAATATCTTAAATTAACTGATACCGAATCGGGGGTGAAAATTTTCTCAATGACTCACGAAGGTTCTCTAATGACTGACTTGAGAAGTGGGAAAGATCTCTCTTTTTTCAACGATATAAAAACTGTAAATGGCTTAAGGTCAGTTATTGATAATGGAAGTGGTTTTGAAAATTTCATCATTAAAACCGAAGCTGTTCCTCTTTTATTTAAGATGTACAAAGGGGAGGAGCTCTCTCTCTCTGAATCTGATCTTGCTACTTATTACACTCGAAATGGATTCTACAAGGGTTCTGAAAGATTAAATGAGTTTGTACGAAATGTACCTGTTTCAAGTAGATTGAAAATATTACATAAAAATATAAGAACTTTGAACTTTATCGATTCATATAGCGTGAAAATTGATGCGCTGAAATTTGTAAATACATTTAAGCAAGTTACAAAAGAACAGCTTAATAAAATTGGCGTAAGCGATCAGGAGATTGAGAATTGGGTGGGAGGTATGGAATATGAGGGGCACAATATCAAATTACTTAGAACTCACAGATTACCAACGCCTCGTGGCTTAATTATTTATTATTCTATTCAACATTCAGGCTATGTATCAGGACGAACTATACTAGAGAAAGACTTGCAAAAAAGCGAAATAGCCTCTTCGCCTCAAGGAAGGCAAGACTTACTATTTCACGATTTGAAGGTTGTTGACTGTGTCTTAGATGCTAAGGAAAGACTTGAATCCAAGGGTTACAAGATCGTTAGTGTAAAAAATGAATCAAGCCAGTTTTCAAGGGAAAGGCTAGGCATTGTAAATACCGAAAGAAATGAATTACCACATTTTATGGATGCAGTTTTAGAAGTTGAGGGACCAAATCATGCGCCAGGATCAAAGACAGAAGTTATTGCAGTAGAATATGGCAATTACACAAATGATAGAATGAAATCAAAGTTAGAAAATTCAAACTTCGACAGCGCTTTAGTTTATTCAAATGCAACCACAATGAATAAATATATTAAATCGATAGAAGTAAGCGAAAATGTGCAATTTTTCACAATTTAACAAAAACGGAGGAATTATGGAAGGCAGTAATGAACAAAACCAAGTGGAATTAACAAAAAGAGGTCGCAAGAGAAAGATAGGCAAGGGAGACAAGGTAGATGATTTCTCATTTAGGGCAACTAGAGACCGTAAATTAGATTCTAAATTTTTAGATGCATTAAATGAGATTATGACAGAGTTGCTAAACTTTCCCGTCAGTATTAACCCAACGCCAAAAGACGTTGTACAAATGATTGTTACTAAGTTTAAAAGCGACAATAGAACTATGGATGAATTAAGGTCCGTATTTATTGATGATGAAACAACTTTCGACTTGTGGCTTCTAGGCTACAACAAAATGCAGTTGAAAGAGGGTTATCCAGAAGTTGATAAAGTTTCTTTTACTGTTAATGTTATGCCTAAGTTGAAAAGTTCTGATTATCAAAGATTAATTAAATATGCTCTAAATGGAGTCGATGAGCATTGAGTAAAAGTCATTGTTTAGTTTTAATAAAAAGGGCCAAGTTTTACTTGGCCCTTTTTTTGATGCCTTACTTTACAGTAGAAAATCCGTATGGATTAGGTGACATGAATGGTGAAGTTGGCATCATGTACTGATAAGGATTGTACATTCTTCCCATGTTAGACATATAATATGGGTTTTGCATCATTGGAGAAGCTCCCCATTGTTGCCCCATTTGATTCATCATTGCGATCTGAGCAAGTAAGTCGCTTGAGCTTGAGCCATAGCCGTTTGTATTTTGACAAACACCATTCATACAAACACCGCCCGCGACTCCGCCTTGTGGCACAGTTGATGCGACAGCTCTTTCTTGCTCTTGCTTAGCGAGCTTCTTACAAAGTTTCCCAAATTTATTATAATCACTAACTTTCTTATCAATTGATTTATTTCCAGAATCAATTTGATCCTCTCTTGTACTCATGACTTCATCGCTGAAATATGATCCCAATGCTCTAGCTTCACTTTCCGAAAAAGATGGACTTGAACCGTTACACTTGCTGATTGCAGAAGTAATTACGGTCTCGCTGTCTTCAGTGTCATTACTTCTTCTTGTATAAGCCCTTGAAGATGATCTTGAGTAATAGTCTTTTTCAAAGCTTTGGATTTCCTCAGAGAAGGCAAGGTGACTTTTATCAGTAGCCTTCTTTTTTGAATTCCAAGTCCTGAGTGAGCTACAAAGAGCTTCGCCGTCATTGCCAGCATTTAGTACTTCAAGAACAGCAAGGGCAGAGCTATGTTGAGACTTACTGTTTTTATCGAATTTATCAAAAGTATTTTCAATTTTCCCTAGTTTTGATTCCATTGTGTCTAAAGAATCATCTGAGCATTCTAGAGCGAAGACATTTGAAGCAATTAGTAACAATGAAAGAGTAGCCAAAGTTTTTGTTTTCATAATTTCTCTCCTCGTAAGTTGTTCTGTTACAACCATTTTGGAGCAAAAATGAATCTGGATCAGCAAGCGACAAGGGTAAGTGTAGAAAATCAAATTTCTACACAAAGACACCCCTAAAATGCAAAAATCTGTGTAAGTACCTAGTAATGGCCTCTGTTATTTGGATAATTTCATATGAAAAGTGCCAAAAAATGTTGGCACTTTAGCGGTAAATCACATTTGTTCCCGACCAAAGACCAGCCGCGCAATCCATTGGATAAACCTGCTCCTCTGGGATTAACATTCCTCCAGAATAAACATCCTCTACCATCAGTAAACATGTATCCAAGAACTCTTTTCCAAGTGAGCTATAATCTTCAAAGTTGTTCCTCATCTGCTTGTAAAAGGCAAAGAAATCAGTAATCTTGCTTAATAATATCGTAAATAAGTTTAAGAATTTATACAAAACAGTTATCAGGAGGAAGGATACCAACATTTGGAATAATATTTGAAAAATTCCCTTATCGGAATCAATGTTATCAATCGCGATAATTCCTGCAAGAATTGCAACAATCTTTGGAAAGAATCCAAAAACAGTTTCTTTATATAATTCATAACAATTATAGAGATAATACTCATTAAGATTCATATACTTTATTAGAGATGCTTTTAGAATTCTGTCTATCGAAGTGTTGTTATCCTTATAGATTTCCAAATACATTTGGTTGAAAATGATGATTTTTTTCCCAAACAAACCATTAATTCCCCACGAGCCTAATCCATCCCAAGTGCTTTCAAGTGCAGTAATTTTGCAATCTATACCTAGTTCTTTCGCAATTCTCAAAAGCCTTTCGTTTAATTCTGATCTTAGTGGCAGTGGCTCAAAATTTGGATTTTCAAGCATCTTATGGACCTTAAGACTTTCAAGTTGATAGCTTGAAAGTAAGCATCTAAATAGAGTTAGAGCAATTGTTATCGCAAAGTATGCACTTGCTATTGTGAAAATCGCTCTTGATAGAGAGCTATAATGCATATCAGTCGATAACCAGTAGAATACTCCCGAAGCCGAGATTGACAAAAAATAAAGCGTAAAAAGTAATTTTCTCATAATCTTACCTCACAGTGACTTGCGAATTAATTCATATTCGCTTGGGTATAAATTGTACGGAATCTTCCGCAGTAATTCACCCGCTTCTTTTCTTTTGTTTTGTATTATTAACAATGAAGCAGTGTTAATTCTTGCAGCTTGTGCAAAATCGCTATTGTTTTGACCTTGTGCCACATTATTTAGTATCAAAATACTGTCCTCTATGCGGTTCTGTTTTGCCATATTAAATGCATTCATAAGTTCGAGAGAATCTTTTGGAGTAATAAAAGGAAGGCTAATTTGAACAGACTCGCCAAAAAGCTTAGCTTCCAAATTGGACACAATTTCTCTCAATACTTTATTTGTTAACAGGTTTTCAGGTTCCAATGTAGTTCCCTCTAGCATGGACCCAATGTTGTTGTCGGAAATAATTATATCGGAATATATCACTTTCTTCGTTACTTTGTCCTTGACCAATAAGTCGAGAACCCCTAATGCTCTCTTGCAGTTTGAGCCTGATTCACATTCGTAATTGATATACTCAATATTGAAATTTGTATTCATTGTTGAAATCTTGTCACTTCGCTCTTTAGGATTGGTGGAATCGGCCAGCCTCTCCTTGATAGACTCAATGACCGAATCTGTGACAGCGACATTGATGTTGTTGCGTTTTAGCATGTTAATAATCTCACTCGCGATCAAATCTTTGCCATTGCCTTTTTGTATATTGATCTCGATTACTCGGTCTTGTTGATTATTAAGCACTCCGTTTTTACTAACTACAGTTGTTAAAATCTTCGTGCTTGAACACGAAAAAAGAAAAAACAAACAGAAGATTTTTGTTATCATATTCATTTAATTTCCTCCTTTGGATATACTCCAAATAGATACTTCTTAGATATTTTGCCAAGCTCTATTTGAGCTTTATCAAATGATAATTTAAAACTTCCCGTTCTACCTTCACTAGACCCCGTTTCTGGATAGAATCTCAAATCCTTATGAAGATCGCTCGGTTTCAAGCCTTTTGGATTAATCATACCTTCACCAATTAGTTCTTCCGGAATATTATCTATCGTGAAGTCAATGATTCTAAACTCATTACTCGAAACGGGTTTCTCTTTGTATAAATTAACCTTCGGGGTAAATTCCGGCCTTGGCTTAGCCTTGTGCTTGCCTATGAAAGATTCATACATAGCATTGGCGGTATAATTGCAATTTCTAATATAGAAAAGAGTTGGTATTTTTACTTGAATTGTGAAATCCGAAACAGAATTAAGACGAGCTGGTATAGTAATTAATGTGCAATCCTTGCCGAATTTAAAATTATTACTGTAGTTATCAATGATGTATTTCTTCCCATTGTAAACAAATGGTTCTTCTAGGTTTATGATTTCTAGATCTCTAAATTCAAAATATAAAGCAGATAATGTTGCGAGAGATAAGATCTCTCTTAAGTTTTTAGGATTTGAGAATTGTGGAAGATTCATCTCGTGCGAAAAATAAAATTCTTTTTCGAGTTGAAGAAAAGTGCCCTTAGATGAGGAAAATATGATTTTGTAATGTGATTTATTAGTATGTCTTTGCTGTAGAAACCAATTGCGAGTTTGGTTATTGCAAGCGACGGAATGAACAAAGAAATATCCCCTACAGTATTTCCCAATCTTTTTTAAGTACTTAAGAGATTCTGAAAATGTAATTTTATCAATATCGATTTGCAAAATTTAAAATTCCTTTTGGTGCTCTAGTGAACATTTATTTCAAATATAAGTCGTCATTAAGGATTATCACTCAAAGCATCCAAGTCTGATTATTTACCAATTATAATACTTATCGTAATGCTTGTCATAATATTTAGCATAATATTTATCATAATACTTATTATAATGCTTGATTATTGTTTGGGCATATGTAGTTCAGTTAAGTATTTGCAATTAAAGAAATGATAATCTGCCTTTTCCTCTGTGATCACGCTCTAGAATCAGGCTCTCATCTACCCCTTTCTAAGCGGAGCTTGACTAGGGGGTAGATGTACGTTTTTTTAGTTGAAAAAGATTAATGGTTTTAGGTATTTGGAGGGATTAGACCTCTAAAAGACAAGTCTTTGAAAAATGGTTCTGTTTGGATGATTATTGAAACTTAAATGGAAGAAACAGTGAACAGGCTTTCGCTTGCTCACTGGATAGGATTAGATTTGTCTTCAATTATTTTAAGATTTCTTTAAGTCTGATCTCTCTTGAATGTAAATCACGCTCAATCTTTAGCCCTAGTGGTAGCGTTATGCTTTCTAACTCGTT
>Ga0210019_1005916_pt1 | contig 10026 bp, 7 predicted proteins | sample CryGeyCG2114_020_2_FD_183969 | JGI IMG/M metagenome (GOLD analysis project Ga0210019, IMG submission 183969) | Groundwater microbial communities from aquifer - Crystal Geyser CG11_big_fil_rev_8/21/14_0.20 (SPAdes) (version 2) | ecosystem: Environmental > Aquatic > Deep subsurface > Groundwater ...
TTTAGGTACTCGGCCGTAGAAGGATCCATGCCGATGGACAGGCTTGTCTTTTGTTCAAATTTCGACATAAAAAATATACCTATTTTTATTATCGCCGTTTTTTCTGAAAAGTTGCTTATTTTTTTGTGCCTGAGGGGATAACTGTCTGATAATATTGACATATTATCAAGAGCGCGTTCCCTGCCAAAGCCTGTTTAGGAAAGATCCTACCTGTTGAACCACTTCTTCACATCTTCGGCTGTAAATTCTTTATAGCTCGGACGGCCGTGAGGGCAATGGGTGGTGTTCGGCCATTCATCCATCTGGCGCAAAAGAGATTCCATCTCTTCGCGTTTGAGGTAATGATTGGCGCGGATCTGCCTGTGGCACGCCATAGTCTTTAAGATATGTTCGGTGATCTCCTCTACCGGGGCGCTTCCGTAAAGTTCAGAAAGTTCGCGCGCAAGAGTAAGGACCAGTGAAGAGATATCCGTGTCTGACAATAAGGAGGGAACGGCCTTGACCATGAAGGTCTTTCCGCCGAACGGCTCTATCTCAAGGCCGAGACCGTTGAGCGTTTCCAGATGTTCCGTAATGTAACCGGCTTCCCTTGGCTGAAGCTCGACCTGTACCGGCAAAAGTAACTGCTGCTGCTCCACCCTTCTCTCTGCGAACTGTCTCTTCAGTTTTTCAAAACCGATGCGTTCGTGTGCCGCGTGCTGATCTATGGCCACGAACCTTCCGTCCGAACTCTCGCAAAGGATATATGAGTTTGCCAGCTGGCCGATGACCCGCAGAGTGCTTAAGTGCCTAAGTGCGTAAGTTTGTAAGTTGACGTCGGGAATGTCATTGCGAGGAGTTGCCAAAGGTGACGACGAAGCAATCTCATTCATGTAATTGGGTTCGGGGGATTGCCGCGCCCCTCTCGACACGCTCGAGGGGCTCGCAACGACCTTTTCTACTAATCTGCCGCCGGCCACTTGAATATGTTCCGGCACATGATCCGGAGATTTCTGAATCGACTTTCTCACCGCCGCCGCCACAAAATTGTGTATCGCGCCGACGTTATCAAAACGCACTTCCTGCTTTGTGGGGTGTACGTTCACATCCACACGCGAAGGGTCGATATCGAGCATAACTATCGCGAAGGGATAGGAACCGGAGGGTAAAAGCCCCCTGTATCCGTCAACCACGGCGTGATTTAGCGTCCTGTCCCTGATATAGCGTTTGTTCACAAAAAGATATACTCCTTGAGCGACACCCCTGGCAGAATCCGGGCTTCCCAAAAAACCGTGTATCTTTATGCCGGAACCCACTTCCTCAAATGGAACGGCCGTTGCCGCCAGGTTGGAGCTGAAGACCTCAGGTATCCTTGCCCGCGTGTCATTTACGGAAAGGCAGGCAAGCTTCTCTTTTCCGTCCGCTGTCACTTTGAACCTTACCTCCGGGAATGCAAGCGCAAGACGGCCGACAGTATCCATCACATGCCCCTCTTCTGTTTTATCTCCGCGAAGGAACTTTTTGCGGGCTGGTGTATTGAAGAAGAGGTCTTCTACCACTATTCTGGTTCCGTCGGCACAGCCAAGATCGCCCGATTCAACCACCTTTCCGCCGGAAACGACCAGTTTATACCCTCCCAACTCTTTCGGCCTTTTTGTCTCGATGGTCATCTTGGAAACGGCCGAGATACTGGGGAGCGCCTCTCCCCGAAATCCCATCGTGCTTATGGTGTTCAGGTCGTCGTCCTTTGAGATCTTGCTTGTTGCGTGTCTTAATATGGAAAGTTTAGCGTCCTCCCGGGTCATTCCGCAGCCGTCATCTATGACTATCATCTGTCCCTTGCCGCCAGACTTTATATCTACAATTATCTCCTTGGCACCGGCATCGATGGAATTTTCTACCAGTTCTTTAATGACGGAGGCCGGCCTCTCCACCACCTCTCCGGCGGCTATCTTTCCGATCATGTCGTCGGTCAGGATATTTATTGTGGTCATATTGACGATCTCTGAGCTTAAAATTGTGACAAGACGGCCAGAAATTTCTTTGTGGGACCGACGTCATGAACTCTAAAGACATTTGCACCGTTTCGGTATGAAACTGCTACAGTTGCCAGCGAGCCTTCAAGTCTTTCTTTGGAATTTTGATTGTTTAAGATCTTTCCTATAAACGACTTTCGGGACGCCCCAATAATTATTGGATAATCAAGTAATTTTAGTTCTTTGAGACGTTTTAATATCTCAACATTATGTTCGGCAGTCTTGCCAAAACCTATGCCTGGATCGATCAGGATATTTTCTTTTCTGATACCGGCCTTGATAGCCGTATCGGCTCTTTTTTTCAGATATTCGGCTATCTCCAGGACAACATCATCGTAATGGATGTTACCCGACTGCATGGTTCTTGGTCTTCCTCTTAAGTGCATGAGGCATATCGGGACACCGGCATCGGCTGCCACTTTGAACATTTCGGGGTCAAAGGAACCGGCGCTGATGTCGTTTATCATGTTGGCTCCAGATTCAAGAGCCTTCCTGGCGACCGGAGCCTTGACCGTATCTATAGAAATGGGAATCTGGCTCTTTAGTCTTATTGCGGAGATGACAGTTATCACTCTTCCGAGCTCTTCTTCCACAGAAACGGGAAGACTCCCGGGACGGCTCGATTCGCCGCCGATGTCAATTATATCGGCCCCTTCATCCGCCATCTTAAGGGCGTGAGCGACAGCCACATCGTGATTATAGAACGTTCCGCCGTCCGAAAATGAATCGGGAGTAACATTAAGAATGCCCATTATAACTGGCTTGGTAAAATCAGAAATTGTACAAACATCGTTCATAAATTTCAATGCCGTCCCCCGCGAAAACGGGGACCTCGTGAACAGACTAGATTTCCGATTTCGAGGGAACGACAGAACAATCCTACGCGCTTAATATCTGTTCGATCTGATCCTTGTCGAGAGATTCTTTTTCAAGAAGCGCCCCGGCCAGCGCATGTACCTTGGATACATTGTCCTGCAGGAGCTTCTTGGCGCGCACATAATTGGCCATGACGATCCTTTTTATCTCGGTGTCTATGTCAAGCGCCGTCTGTTCGCTGTAGTCGGAGTGCTGGGCTATCTCGCGGCCCAGGAATATGGCCTCTTCCTTTTTGCCAAAGGCCATCGGACCCATCTTTTCGCTCATACCCCATTCGCAGACCATTTTGCGCGCCAGCTCCGTTGCGCGTTCTATGTCGTTTCCGGCGCCCGTCGTCTGCTGATTAAATATCACCTCTTCCGCGGCGCGCCCGCCAAGAAGTACGGCTACGCTATCCTCGCAGAACTGACTGCTCTGCATGTAACGATCATCGGTAGGAAGTTGCTGAGTCAGACCTAATGCCGCTCCGCGAGGGATAATGGTGACCTTATGAATAGGATCGGTACCCGGGGTCAGTTTCGCAACTATTGTATGCCCCGCCTCGTGGTAGGCGGTGATCTTCTTATCCTGCGGCGTGATCACAAGACTCCTTCGTTCGCTCCCCATAAGGACCTTGTCCTTTGCAAGTTCAAAGTCGCTCATTTCGACCGACTTTTTGTCGTTTCGGGCGGCAAGAAGGGCCGCTTCGTTCACCACGCTCTCAAGGTCGGCGCCTGAAAAACCGGGCGTTCCCCTTGCAACTATAGAAAAATCCACACCGTCTGCAAGCGCAAGTTTTTTGGCGTGAACCTTTAATATCTCCTCGCGGCCTCTAACATCGGGACGAGGCACGTAGATACGCCTGTCAAATCGGCCGGGCCTTAGGAGCGCCGGGTCCAGAACGTCGGGCCTGTTGGTCGCCGCCATGATAATGACGCCTTCGTTGGATTCAAAACCGTCCATCTCTACAAGAAGCTGGTTCAAGGTCTGTTCTCGTTCGTCGTGACCGCCGCCAAGGCCGGCGCCGCGGTGGCGCCCCACCGCATCGATCTCATCTATAAATACGATACAAGGGGCGTTCTTCTTTCCCTGTTCAAATAGATCGCGAACACGACTTGCGCCGACACCTACGAACATCTCCACAAAGTCTGAACCGGAAATGGAAAAGAAAGGAACTCCGGCCTCACCGGCAACTGCACGGGCAAGCAGGGTCTTACCGCATCCGGGGCTTCCAAGAAGCAACACACCCTTTGGTATCCTTCCTCCAAGGACGGTGAACTTTTTAGGCGTTTTCAGGAAATCGATGATCTCCTGTAGCTCTTCTTTTGCCTCGTCTATCCCGGCCACATCGCCAAAGTTCACTTTACGCTTATCTTCGGTGAGCATGCGGGCCTTGCTTCGGCCAAAGCTCATCGCCTTGCCGCCGGGGCCGACCTGTATCTGGCGCATTGAAAAGAAGAAAAAGCCGAAGAGAAGGAGCATCGGTAGCCATGAAATGAGGAACTGTTGCCAGAAAGGGGTCTCTTTAGGGCGCTTATATTCGACCTTGGCGTCCGTTGTGCCAAGCATTTCAAGTGCCTTTTCGCTGTTTATAGGGCCTATTGTGACGAAATATTCACCGTTCTTATAGCCGGCCTTGAATCTGCCGGTATATTCTTCGCCCTGGATGGAGACCTCGGCTATCTGGTTGGACTTGATGGCCTCCATGAACTCGCTGAAGCCCACCTCCGTTATTCCCTGCGGTTTCTGGCTCATAAAGTGAAGGATAGAGATAGAAACCAGAATGATGATAAGCCACATTGCTAACGTTTTTTGAGATTGTTTCATTGCCATAGGCGCGCTCAACTACCACAAAAGTCAATATAGTTCAACGTGTTTCTTGGAGTTACAATGAAGCTCTCATAGCCCCTTAACTGACCATATTTATTTGCAATTTCAAATGATTTTGTTGTATAAATGCCCTGCATGAAACGTGTCACCATAATTTTGTCGTTTGTCCTGATAGCCATCTCCTCAAAGGCCCTTGCGGTCGATAACTGCATCAACTGGGGCAAGACCATGACAATGGTCCATGTGGGAGAGTTGCAAAAAGCGTCCGGAAAAAAGACGGTCCTCCTCCAATCTTTCGACGATTTCACAAAGGTTCCGGGGGATGACTGGCTTGCATACGGTATTCCAAGCCTTTTAGCCGATTATCTTTCTACAGGGAGGGATATAAGCGTCCTTTTCGGGACAATGTCAAAATATACGTCTTCCGCCGTAAGCCCCAATTACATTGTCAACGGCATGTATCAACACACGCAGAATCAGCTGAGGATATTCATTAAGCTCCTTGATAAGAGAGCGCTCGTAAAACAGTGGCAGCTCAACATCCCCTATCCCCAAAACAAGCAGTTCTTTGAAATGCTTGGGAACGCATCTCTCGATATTCTTGCCCTTCTTTCGCCGCACTACGAGAACGAGCAGTTCAAGGCCGTCCGGATGGCAACGCCTTCGGTCCCGGCCTATATGAACTATATCAAGGGTGCGCTCACCTATGAACGATTCGAACCCGAGACTTATGAGATAGCCACAACGTGGTTCGACGAATCCAAAAAGGCCGACATCAATTACATGAAGGCGTACATCGGCCAGATGGATATGGATATCTTTATGGCCCTTTATAATAAACAATATAAAAAGCCATACTCCGCGTATCTTGAAAAGGCCGAAAAGGAGTGGAACGCCATGAACAAGTTCAAGATGCGTACTCCCCTTCCAGACATCCCCAGAAAATATATGATAAAGGACAAAGGTAAGGGAAGGGCGCTTACGAACAGGTTCCTTATCGGAAACGGGTTCTTCATTGCCGGGCTTACCGAGGCCGGACAGAAGAACTACGTGGGAGCGGCCTCCCAGTTCGAATTCGCCCTGGCACATGTGCCGGAAGATGCGATAACATGGTATTACCTCTCCCAGATGAGGGACAAGACCGGCAACGCGAGACAGACGGCCGATGCCCGCGTAAAAGCATTTGAAATAAACAGGTGCCTACAATAACTATGAAAAAGATATATATCATTCTGGCATTACTGATCATCGCAACCCCTGCGCTGGCAAGAAAGGCTCGGATAAGGCCTTCGGAACGGGCGGTCTTTCACAATAATCAGGGGATATCGTTCATGAACCAGAACCAGCCTGAAAAGGCCGAGTTCGAGTTCAAGACCGCGCTAGAGCTTGCGCCCGAGTATCAGGAGGCCTTTAACAACCTTGGCATCATCGCAAAATTGAAGGGCCGGCTGGATGAGGCCCTCACCTACTTCAAACGCGCCATTTTGATCGATAAGAACTATTCATCTCCATACAACCACATCGGGACGATATATCTTGACCGAAAAGAACCCGACAAAGCGATCAAATGGATACAAAAGGCGATAAAGAAGGAACCGACATTTGCCGACGCTTATTACAATCTGGCGCTCTGTTACCTTGAAAAGACCAAGAAAAACCCGGTCAAGAGTTACGTCAAGTTCGCCGAGGCATATTTTAAAAAGGCGACCGAGCTAAATCCTAAGCTCAAGCTCGTTCATACCGAGCTCGCACAGATGTACAGGGACATCGGAGATTATGAACATGCCGTTATCCGTTACCGGCTGGCACTGGAAGACGATCCGGCCGACATTGAAACATGGATAAAGACGGGGAACCTTTATCTGACGATGAAGGAACCATTTAAGGCGCAGAACGCCTTTTTAAAGGCGGTCGAGGCCAATCCAAACTCCGCCGAGGTGCATCAGGCCTTGGCACTTTTCTACTATAATGAAGGCCGCTACGATGAAGCTATGACAGAATTTTCCGAGGTTACCAGGCTTGCCCCCATAAGCGAGATCGCCTACTTTAGGCTGGGCACCATAAAACTCGCCATTGGCGACCAGAAGAAACAGGAAGGTGATATGACCGCCGCCGCTGGCTATTATGCCGATGCCGAGGGCAACATAAACCGCGCCCTTCAGATAAACCCCAGCTTCGTTGATGCATCATATAATCTTGGGCTTGCATACCTGAAACAGGGCAAGACAGAAGAGGCAAAGAAACAGTGGAAACATACGCTAATTCTTGAACCGAATAATCCAAGGACCCTCTATAATCTGGGCAACCTTTATAATTATCTGAACGATAAACAGAACGCTCTAGAAATGCTTTGCAAGTTCATTAGTGTTGGGGTAAAAGATTTTACGGCCGAGATTGAAACGGCCAAAAAAGTCGTGGCGGCCGGCGGCGGTTGTCCCTAAAGCATCTCATGGTTCGACAGGCTCACCATGAGCGCATTACACTATGCCAAAATTAATTGTTACAGAGAAAGGAAGCGAAAAGAGGCAGACCTTTGAGTTCAGTCATGAAGGCGTTTCTATCGGCCGCTCCGACGAGAACGGATTAAAACTCCCCTCTTCTGCCGTTTCCAGAAAACACGCTGACATTGTGGTTACCGGCACCGACTGTTTTCTTGTCGATCTTGGTAGCGGCAACGGAACATATCTTAACGGCGTTAAAGTTGGCGCCAATCAAAAGAACATTCTACGGCATGGCGATATCATCGCCATAGAGAACTTCAATCTCAACTTCAACATGATAGACGAAATGCTCGCTTCCTCATTTAATGAGATAACCGACAGCGATATTATCGAGGTCAAACTTCTAAAGAAGGTATTAAAAGCGATCGATAAGGAACGTATCCCCAGCATCGAGGTCTTAAACGGCAACTTTGTAGGTAAAAAGTTCTTCTTCGCCGAAGATGTGGATGAGATGAGCATAGGCAGAGATGAGAACGCCGATTTCCAGGTAGAAGAATACGTCATTTCCAGGAATCATGTAAGGATCACAAGGACCGATAACGGATTTGTAATAAAGGACCTTGAGAGCAAGAACGGCACCTATGTGAATAATCACCGCATAGTTAATTCCGAGCTCCACGACGGCGATAGAATAGCTCTGGGCACAATCGTCTTTATCTTTAGGGACCCAAACGAAGTTAAGATGGAAGAGATATCCGTAAGGGCAAAAAAAGCTCCCAGATCCAAAGCACGGACGCGTCCCAGAGAGTTAATAGAAGAGTCCGAGGAATCACTCCGACTGGAAGACTACACCGGCGGATCGAGCGGAATGGAAGAGTTCGAAGCTGTTCCGGACACAACCTCCGACGACTGCTACCCGATACCCCAAGGGAGAAAAGAACGGATCAAACTTTCGGGTTTTGAAATGGGGCTCATCGGCATCGGCATAGTCATCTTCATCTTTGCCGTCATATCATTCGTTAATCTTATAAAGTGATGATTGGGCACCTCTATAAACCCATTGTTATGTCATTGCGAGGAGCGTCCAGCGACGAAGCAATCTCCATAAATCAAGTGTTTATGGGGGATTGCCGCGCCCCTTCGGGGCTCGCAATGACAGAGTGAGTAGTTTATAGAGGTGCCCGATTGTCACTGGATCACAAGCATGCCGTCCATGGTCACTACCACACGCGTGCCGCCCAGGAACTGGTCGAACAGCGGATTTCCTGATGGTTCCTGCGAAAGTGTGGAATCTATGGTAAATGTGATTGCGCCGTTCGTTAAAGGCTTTGACGTCTTGAGCGTCAGGTCCTTGACCGTAAAATCTACCGCCGATTGAAGGCCCGGATTGATATCGCTCTCGGTTATTTCGCCCAAGACGACTCTGATCCTGAAGGCCATGCCGTTCATATTAAGATTTGTCCCGTCGAACGTTCCGGTCGCCGTAACGCCTTCCGGTCCGTTTATCACAAGGGAGATGGCAGATATCGGTTTTCCTTCCAGGGGTTCGCCGGGGCCGTTTCCCTTAAGGATAAGCAGTTCGGCCGGGAACGTAGCCAAATCCATTTCGACATTGTTGCCGGAAAGTTTGAATACAACGGGGCCTCCCATCTCGAGCTGTTTTGGACCCGTGGTCATGATATCTGGAAGTTCCATCGCAAATCCGCCCTTGTAGCAAAGAATGCCGCCGTCCGCGGGACAGTCTCCGCCGCCGCCCACGCCTGCAATCTCTCCGTTGGGTCCCGGAACCGCTTCACCTACAAGTTCTATCTGCACCATTCCCTCTTGCGGCCGGTCGTAGATGGCAATTATCATGGATCTGTGTATTGCCTCTTTTTCGTCGCTATCCCCTTTCGCGCCTTTGGCAAGCTCCTTCATCATTTTTACGGCGGTCTCTTCTTCGACCGGTTTACCTGGGACATAAGGCTCGTCTTCGCCCGTATACCATCCGCCAAAATGAGCGATGCTTGTGTTAAGATTGAGCGGCTGGTAGGTTACGAATATCTGAAGCATGCTTCCGGCTGGGATGGTAATATCTTTATCCCTTGGATTTTGTGCAATGCCTCCGACCTCGACCTTGTCTATCCTGAAATGTCCGTCCGGATTTGCGTTCGTGTCAAAGTTGATGGCCCTTATGTGTTGAACGGAATCTGTGGAAGGGTTCTGAAGAATTATCTCTTTTGTGATGGCTGAACCTATCTGTGTCTTTCCCAAAAAATCGCGCTGATATGAGGCGAACTGGTCCCCGTCGCCTGTACCGATGCATGATGCATAAAGTAGCGCGAAAGCAAGGGCCAAAATTGTCTTAAATTCAGGTCTCATCTTGTGCATATACTTATCGGCAAGTAGTCAGAAAAGTTGCTGAAAAAAATCTGATTTTTTTCAGCAATCCCGAGCTGTCGAGGGGTTGCGGCTTCACATAATAGCTATCATATTGATATTCTTAGACAATATGCAGTGCGTACGAGAGACCGTGACCGAAAAGGACCTTTGTGGGTAAGGATAATTGCCAAAAGTCTATCATAATTTCGTGATTTCTACCGAACCTTGAGTTCAATAGTCAACGAATTTAAATGCCACTATAACGCACTTTTTACTTGCAACCCTCTTTCAGAGGTGACCCCAGAATGTGCCAATACCACCCTGCGGAACGACTGGCCGCTTTTAGGTGGCCGCTGGGGATAAGGTGATCTTTTATTTTTGGAGGAATCCATCCAACGAACATATCGAGAGCCATAAATCTCCTCCAAATGAGTCCGTCTTGTGGGTTTGCTCAATTGGCCAATTGAGTGGTTATATTCACGGCGGATAATGGTTTTGCAGAGAATGTGATCGCGCCTTGAAAG
>Ga0210019_1005918_pt1 | contig 10023 bp, 9 predicted proteins | sample CryGeyCG2114_020_2_FD_183969 | JGI IMG/M metagenome (GOLD analysis project Ga0210019, IMG submission 183969) | Groundwater microbial communities from aquifer - Crystal Geyser CG11_big_fil_rev_8/21/14_0.20 (SPAdes) (version 2) | ecosystem: Environmental > Aquatic > Deep subsurface > Groundwater ...
AAATCAATTTTTAATAAAACGTTTATTAATAATAGTTTATAGATAAAATTTTTTTATTATTTTCATTTCATTTTTAATAAATTTCAATTTGGTTTGCTGTTGTTTTTAAGAATGATTTCCAGCTTTAATCAGGATTGGAGGTAAACTATTGAGAATGAAGGGGAATCGGGTAGCGCTCGATGATCGCCGTTTCGAATGTCGCAGGCCGCAACTTCGGAACCTTCAACTCCACCGTTTCCCGCACCACCTGGTCCACATGACCCTGGATTTTTCCCTGTTCCAGAACGTCATTCCCGCCTTCGCGGGAATGACGTGGGTGGTATTGGTGAAGACTTGCCTGGACTCTCTCCAAGTGGGTGCGCCCTGCCGGGCGCACGAAACTAATGAAGCAACATAACATCAGGGTGAAGCTTGGCTTTTGGCGGTCGCGTGCGTGTGATATCCCCAACATAAACTTCATGCCCTGAAAGGGTATCACCGCCCCACTGGGTCAAGCGTCACGCTTGCTTTGTGTAAATCTCACTGCCTTTTTCTTTGAAGGTGGTGGACATTTCTTTCATGCCTTCTTCCAGTGCCTTTGTTTCTTCCAGCCCTTTTTGTTCGGCGTAGTCGCGTACATCCTGCGTGATTTTCATCGAGCAGAAATGCGGGCCGCACATGGAACAGAAATGCGCCACTTTCGCCGAATCTTTCGGCAGGGTCTCGTCGTGAAACTCCAACGCTTTTTCCGGATCGAGCGACAGGTTGAACTGGTCTTCCCAGCGGAACTCGAACCGGGCTTTGCTGAGCGCATCATCGCGCACCCGCGCTCCGGGGTGGCCTTTGGCCAGATCCGCCGCGTGCGCCGCGATTTTATAGGTGATAACACCTACTTTTACATCGTCACGATTGGGCAGTCCGAGATGTTCTTTCGGGGTGACGTAGCAGAGCATGGCCGTGCCGTACCAGCCGATCATGGCCGCGCCGATGCCGCTGGTGATGTGGTCGTATCCCGGCGCGATGTCGGTGGTCAGCGGCCCTAATGTGTAGAACGGGGCTTCGCCACAAACTTCCAGTTGTTTTTCCATATTCTCTTTAATCATATGCATGGGAACATGACCCGGACCTTCGATCATGGTCTGCACTTCATGTTTCCAGGCGATCCTGGTCAGCTCACCGAGAGTTTCCAGCTCGGCGAACTGCGCTTCGTCGTTGGCATCGGCCGTGGAACCGGGGCGCAGTCCGTCTCCCAGCGAAAAGGAAACGTCATAAGTTTTCATGATTTCGCAGATATCCTCAAAATGGGTGTAGAGGAAATTTTCTTTATGATAGGTCAGGCACCATTTTGCCATGATCGCACCGCCACGTGAAACAATACCGGTGACGCGTTTGGCGGTCATCGGCACATAGCGCAATAACACCCCGGCATGGATGGTGAAATAGTCCACTCCCTGCTCACACTGTTCGATCAACGTGTCGCGATAAATTTCCCATGTCAGGTCTTCGATCCTGCCATTGACTTTTTCCAATGCCTGATAGATAGGAACGGTGCCGATGGGTACCGGAGAGTTGCGCAAAATCCATTCACGGGTGGTGTGGATATTTTTTCCGGTCGAGAGATCCATCACATTGTCGGCCCCGCACCGTGCGGACCAGACCATCTTTTCGACTTCTTCTTCGATAGAGGAACTGACCGCCGAGTTGCCGATGTTGGAATTGATCTTGACGAGAAAGTTTCGCCCAATGATCATCGGCTCTGATTCCGGGTGGTTGATGTTGGCCGGGATGATGGCCCGCCCTCTTGCCACTTCATCGCGCACGAACTCGGGCGTAATTTCTTCCTGCAGGTTGGCACCGAAGGAGTTGCCCTTAAGCCGTTGTTCGCGTTCCGCATCTTCGATCCATTGTTTGCGTTTCTGGTTTTCACGAATGGCGATGAACTCCATTTCGGGAGTGATGATCCCCTTTTTAGCGTAATGCATCTGCGTGACATTCTGGCCTGGTTTGGCGCGCAGAACCCGGTCACGGGTTTTGGGGAAGCGTTCGGTGTTGGGGTTTTCGCCTTCCTTGTAGCCATCGTCTTTCGGCAGGATGCTTCTGCCGGCGTATTCTTCAACATCGCCCCGGCCCATGATCCACGAAAGGCGGATGGGTTTTAATCCTTCACGGATGTCGATAGTTGCCTCCGGGTCGGTGTACGGTCCGGAGGTGTCGTAAACCAGAATGGAGCTTTCATCTTCTTTGTGATGGCCATTTCCGTTACCGCTGGTCGTGTTAGAGGGGGACAGAGAAATTTCCCGGAAAGGTACCCGGATTTCGGGATGCAAAGTCCCGGCGACATAAACTTTTTTAGAGTTGGGAGAAATGGGGTGGGTGGAAATTTCTACCTTTTCATGGGTGGCCCCGTGCCGGTGGCCGTTGCCGTTACCAATAGATTTTAATTGCGTCATAACGAGTTGCCTCCAAAGTTCTGCATATATTCAGTTGAATGTTGTTTTATATGTGCGGAGTCCCAGATGTCAGAAATCACGGCGACCCCGAAGGCCCCATGCTCCCGACATTCAGGAACGCGGTGCAGTGTAATGCCCCCCAATGCCAGAACCGGCAGGCGAACCGCTTGGGTCACCTGACGGAGTGGGGCCAGCCCTTGTGGTGGGCCGGATTTTGAGGGTGTTTCGTAAACAGGGCTGAAGGTGATGAAGTCTGCGTCCTGTATTTCGGCGAGTTGTGCCCCTTCTAAAGAATGGGTCGAGACCCCAACAATCAGGCCAGGAAAATAATTTTTGATCTCGCTGGCCTGCACGCTGGCTTCTGTCAGGTGCACGCCATCAGCCCCGGCCATGACCGCGATATCAGCGCGGTCATTGATAAACAGTTTGGCGTTGTAGTGGTGGACGAGAGGTTTGACTTCGAGTGCCAGTTCCAGAAGGTCTTTGGGGCGCATGTTTTTTTCCCGCAGTTGCAGGGCGCGAACGCCTCCTTGCAAGGCTTCTTCCACCGCACCGAGGAACCGGCTTTTGCCAATCCGCATGAAGTCGGTGATGAGGTAAACCCGCAGAAAATCCAAGTCCCTGGTTGTATGGAATGGAGTTGAAGTCATCATAAGGATTATAGTTCGATCAAGCCGTCCAGTGGACTGCTGGCTGAGGCATAAAGTTTTTTCGGGATGCGTCCGGCTTCATAAGCCAGCCTGCCGCACTCCACCGCCATTTTCATAGCCAGTGCCATTTTTAATGGGTCTTTGGCACCGGCGATGGCGGTGTTCATCAAAATTCCTGAAACGCCCAGTTCCATAGCGCGGCTGGCATCGGAGGCGGTGCCGACCCCGGCATCAACGATGACCGGAACTTTGACCGCTTCCAGAATCAGTTTAAGGTTGTAGGGGTTGCGAATGCCGAGACCGGAGCCGATGGGTGCGGCCAGCGGCATGACTGCTGTGCAACCAGCGTCTTCCAGTTTTTTACAAATAATGACATCATCGGTGCAATAGGGCAGAACATGAAAACCGTCTTTGACCAGCAGTTTAGAGGCCTCCAGCGTGGCTTCGTTATCGGGGAACAGGGTTTTCTCATCGCCGATGACTTCCACTTTGACGATGTTTCCCAGTCCCGCTTCGCGGGCCAATTCGCAGGTCATCACCGCTTCTTTTAGTGTGTAGCACCCTGCTGTGTTTGGCAGAAATGTGTATTTTTTGGGGTCGAGGTGATTGAGTATGGACTCTTTATTTTTGTCCAACTCAATGCGGCGAACGGCGACGGTCACCATTTCGGCACCGGAAATTTCGATAGCCTGCCGGGTTTCGTCGAAGGATTTATATTTCCCGGTTCCTACAATCAGGCGGGACTTAAAGGTCTTGTCGCCAATTTTCATGAATTCTTTTTTTGTTTCCATTTTTTTCTACTGTCCTAATGAAATAAAAATATTCGGTCCGTACCCTTATGGGGCAATGTCTATACTCCGCCGCCTACGGCGTGGACAATCTCAACTTGATCGTTTTCCTGGATCGGGGTTGTGGCGTATTTGGATTTAGGGATGACCTGTTGGTTCAAGGCCATGGCAAAATTAGGCGCCTGAATATCCAACTCATGAGCCAGATCAGCAAGAGTTTGGCTTTTCAGGACTTCACGGTTTTCGCCGTTAATGGTAAGTTTCAACGCAATCTCTCCAGAAAAGGGACAAGATTTGGCCCACAATAGCCGTTAAATCAAGAAAACTATAATCTTGGCTCAAGCCGTGAGGGATTCCAGAAAGTGCGGGCACAAAAAAACTGCACCCCAACCTTCAGGAAATGCAGCGAATCTATTTAAGATGGCTTCACTTCCCTTCGCTGGCATGATCCAGATCAGGTTCAAAGGGTCGCCCTGTTGCAGGACTCTCAGTTCAAAAACACCCCCAGTGGTCGTGACGAGTCTAGGTTATTTCATATTTCTGACAAGTCAAGAATTATTGACGTAATAATAAAAAAGAGTAATATTCAGACTATGTTTCTTACACCTCTATTGCGGGTTTTGTTAGTTATTTTCCTGCTCGGGGCTGGCGGTTGCGCCACAGGCCCGGTGCCCGTAAACCCCTATTTTGAGATGCCGCCCGAGCGCTTGCCGAAAGCGGAACTGGCACTGTATAACCGTGCTCTGGAACAACTTAAAAACAATCAAGTTGAGAACTCCATTGACCTCTGGAATAGGTTTCTGCAAAACAACCCGAGGTCGTTCAGGGCCTATAATAATCTTGGTATGGCGCTCTACTCCAACGATCAATTGGTGCCCGCCATAAAGGCCTTTGAGACTGCCTTGGCCCTGGAGCCGTTTGACGGGAAGATCAAGGGTAACTTGAAAAGAGCATTGAAGTTCCAGGCCACGATCCTGCGCGAGAACAGAGACTATGGGGCAGCCATCGAACATCTCGAAAAAGTGAAAAAACTCACTGATCTTGCGGAAAAAGAGAAAGTGGCGTTGGAGATAGAAACCCTTCAGGATCTTATTTATGAGCAGGTCAAGCAAGTTAATACCCTGGAAGCTTATGAAGAGTTTCTGGGAAAGTACCCTGATAATCCAAAAAATTCAGATGAAGCCCGCCGCCTGATCGCCCAATTGAGGCCTCAGGAATCGCCGTTGGCAGAGTTCCCGGAAATGCAGAGTGAAATGTTACCCGAACCCGCGCAAAGGACCACCGAGCCCATGCAGGAGGCTTTTGTCCCGGAGCCGATGCAAAGTGTGCCGACCCTGCCGCCCGTGCGCAAAGAATCGATAGAAATTGTCGCGGAGACGAAACAACCTGACGAGGAAGCCGAAATACAGGAACCGGTGATGCGGGAAGAAGTCCCACCGGAGCCGCCTGTAATGGAGAAACCCAAAATGACAGAGCCGCTGGCCGAGCCGGTTGTGGTGGACCCTGATATGGAGATGAAACGGGAAAAACCAGCCCCTCCGGTCCAGGAACCGGTGCCGACAAAACGGGCGCGGATCACAACAAAAAATGCCCCGCTTAGAGTTCGGGCCAAACCGGATATTTTGTCCCCGATTGTGGCGCAGATTCCAAAAAACAGGATCGTTCCGGTTTATCAGGAAGTTAAAGGTTGGTTCCAGATTGAGTACCAGGAAGGTAAGAAAGGCTGGATCTCCAAAAAATACTCCCGGCTGGTTAATTGACCTTTCCTTTCGCCATGGGCAGGCGAATAAAAACCATGTACATAAGTGATTGATTTTAAATGCTTTTTTCTGGAACATGCCGGGAACATGCCGGGAACATACCGGGAACATGCCGGGAACATACCGGGAACATGCCGGGAACATACCGGGAACATACCGGGAACATGCCGGGAACATGCCAACAACTATAAAGTCAATTCTACCAATTAAATTCCAAAACTGCTTGTTGCCTATCGTATATTGGTGCAAATGGATGAATAAAATTTAATACCTGACACTATCGAAATGGCTAAATTAAATCCTTTTTGTCCCGGAAGTCCAGTTCCTCCTGGAACATTTTCTGGAAGATTGTCTGAGCTCGATCAAATAAATCGTGGCATTTTTCAAACCGCAAACGGTTTTCCTCAAAACTTATTAATCGTGGGCGAAAGAGGGATAGGAAAAACCTCAATGGCTCATGTGACAAAATCGATTGCGGAGAAAAATGTTGTTTGGGATAAAAATGAACAAAGAGCCCCAGTAATAACTCCATACATTCCAGTTCATAAAAACGTACCCTCAGCAATAGTTTTAACTCAAGTTGTTAGAGAGCTAAATGACTTAGTTTCTCAGACTACGGCCCTTAAAAACTATATGAAGGATTTTATGGAGAAATTCAAAGGGTTCTCATTGGCAGGAACCGGGTTTACTCTTCAGGATAAAGAAATTAATCCAGCGGAAATTTATATAGAAGCCGAAAACTCTATAAGGGCCTTGTGTAAAAAACTATCTGAAAAAAATAGAGACCCGAGCGGCCTGTTTGAAGATGAAGCTACATCAATTTGTATAATAATTGATGAATTGGATCAAATGGGCGACTTCAATTCATTTTCATCATTCTGGAAGACCCTTCAAGAAAAACTTGCAGCAGATAACTGCAGAAACTTAATGCTGGTTCTTGTAGGAATGCCGGAAATTAGGGAAAAACTTGTTTCGGATCACGAATCTTTTTTGAGGACATTTACCCCTATTTTTTTAGAAAAGATGCCTGAAAAAGAAGCTCAAAGAGTCATTCTCACAATGCTTGAACAAGGAACCCCAAAAAAGGAAATAACGCAAGATGCAATCAATAAAATCTTTTTCTATTCAGAATACTATCCTTATCTTATACAGGAGCTAGGCTATTCGGCCTTTGAAGTCTCTCAGGGAGACAAAATCACGTTAGAAGATGTGGAAATGGGAATACATGGAAACGATGAATATCGTGGATCAATAACCAGATTGGGAGAACTTTTCTTCAGTAGGATGTATCAAGAAGTCATTAAAAGCGAGAACTACTCTGAGCTCTTAAAAATAATTGCAAAGTTCTCAAGTGTTGACCAAAAGTGGGTGCCTAGGCAAGCTCTGTTGGAAAATTTCTCTAAGAAAAAAACATCTCTTGACGCAAATCTACAAAGACTGGTTGGAAAAGAGTTGATTATTAGAAACCCGCAGAAAGAGGGTGAATATAAGCTAGTCTCAAAAATGTTTCAGGTCTACGTTGAAAAATTTTATGTTCAAGAAAAGTAAGGTTTTAACAAAAATATCCAGGCAGGATTCGTAGACTTCAAAGCGTAAACAAATTGAAGCTCCTTATTTCTTCCCGCCCAAACCTTCCTTTCGATTTAGTGTGATTCCGGTTGACCCGATTTGACGGCATGAATATAATCCGGTCTGGGGTGGGAAATTTTAAATTTATAACTACTGGAAAACTATGACGACGATCGGCAAAGAAGAACTGGATTCATTGATTCAAAGCGAGTGGGAATATCTGGACTCTAAAAAAGGCGAGTGGAGCCTTCTTGCAGGGGAGCAGGATATGGAAGTGTTGGAGCACGTTTTGCGCTGTATCCTGCACCTTGATCTGACTTCGAATAAGCCCCGTGAGTTCCAAGAGTGCGTCAAAGTGCAAAACCCCGATGGAGGCTGGTCGAAAGAATCCCATACCGAAAAAACCTCAATGTGGATCACAACTTTTGTTGGCCTCAAACTCTGCCGGGGTAACATGGTTCTCAAAGATCCGGAAATTCAGGTTGCGGTTGATAAAACCCTGGAGTACGTTCTGTCCATGCAGGAAGAAGACGGGCATTGGTCCGACCCTGAGTGGTCCCATCTCGACACGACCTGTTCGGTCACGTGTTTCCTGACCATTTATCAGGTCACTCAGGATAAAATCGATGACGAACGCATTAACAAAGCCCGCGTCAGAGGCTTCGAGTTTATCAAGAATTGGCAAACGGATTCGGGACTCTGGAAAGACGACAGTTTCCACCCGGCAGGTATCGAAACCACAGCACATTTGATGCAGTACACCCTGGTTCCCGCCTACTTCATGGATAAAATTGAGTATGCCGGGAAAATGTGCATGCAAGCGGCCGACTCACTGGCCGCCGAACAGGCCGAAAACGGCAGTTGGGATAATGAAAATACCGACCACACCATGGACGCCTGCCGTAACCTGATGCTGGTATCCGACACCTTTAAAGAAAAGGAAAAATACGCTCCGATTATAGAAAAAGGAGTGCGCTGGCTGATTGATATCAAAAATAAACAGGGCTGGGGAGACTTTCCAGAAGAACCGAGCAACGTGGAACGCAGTGCAGACGGGTTGGACACTCTGCTTAAATTCCGGCGCTATGTAAACGGCAAACCGATGTCCGATTTCTGGGCTTTCAGTAAATAGCGGCGAGCCGCCGCTGGCACGAAGCGGTGATTTTTATAATAAACAAATATTTTTGCGACTTAAAAAAGTCGTGAACCGTTGTCATTGGATTTTTTGTGGAAGCAATCATATTACTTGCCGGTTACGGCTCGCGTTTGGACAGGCAGGATCTTCCACATAAAGGGCTTCTGCCATTTGGGGAGGAGACGCTTCTTTCCCGCCACTTGAAATGCCTGAAGGTTTTGGGTGTCGAGAGGATACATCTCATCCTGGGCCATAATGCCGCCACTCTGAAATCCTATGTTCAGGACCTCAACCTCGGTTTGCCAATACATTTTATTGATAACCCTGTCTATCGCACCACTGGCAATACCTTGTCGATGGTTATGGGACTCAAACACTGCCAGAGCGAAACGCTGATTCTGGATGGTGATGTTTTGTATCCGCCTGAGGCCCTGCTCAATTATGCCCAAAAAGCACCGCGCTCTTCCTTTGCGTTGGTGCCCGCCGACATTGATAACGCTGAATGCGCGAAAGTTTTGCTGAATCCGTCAGGGACCATCCACGCTTTCATCACCAAACGGGCACTGACCGAGGAGGAAAAATCCGGCTTTGGTTTCGGGGGTGAGGCGATCGGATTTTTCATGCTTAGCCAGGAAGATGTTCCCCGGTTTGTGGCGTTGTATGAAGATAATGAGTCCGCTTACCGACCGGTACTTTGGGAAATTCCGTTCACCGAGTTTGCCCGAAATACTCCTTTGCACCCCTGGAATCTCAGGGAAGAAGGTTGTTTTGAAATAGACACTCAGGAAGACTACTTCGTAGCTTTAAGCCGCTTTCAAGCCCACCCGGATCAATACCAACTTCCCGGATTGTAATATTTTCGCGAATATGGAATTTTATGTATTAAATTTCACTCATATTTATAATTAGTTATAAATATTTAGCAATATCTGGCCGGTAAACCTATCCGTGTTAAAAAATTTTTATATTTGTTGGGATTAAATATTCTTTAATTATAACAAGTTAAACGCACTCCTTCAAATTTCCGCTTTGCTTTCTGCCTATTGGTACTCTTTTTGCTTTTTAACTTTGGTTCCCGAGGTGAAGGAATCTGGTTTTAATCCTGCTCCGGGATTAAAAAAGCATTGGGGAGATAACTTATCAAGGATTAAATTGGGTGAATGTTATGCAAGGTATGAATGAGGTTGTGGAGTTTTTATCCAGCAAGGTATTTTTTATTTCCTTCGGACAAATTGCGTTTATGTTTCTCGCCTGTTTTCTTTGTCTGCTCTATGGAAAACATAAAACAGGACTGCTGTTATCTTATTTCTTTATTTTTTACTGGGGTTTCATTTCTAACCGCATTTACTGGTTGGAATTGTTTGGTGACTCGGGAATTGGTCTCATGATGTACTTTGGCACCGCGACGGCCATAGCCTTGATGGGGGTATTCAGCTTTTTCCAGACAGACCACCGCTAGCGGAGAACCTCTGCGGCTAAATGGTAATGTCTTTATCTAAAGAGTGGTCTCGAATTGATGCGTCATTTATCCATTCCCCAAGGGTGCGGCTCACTCTCTCGCGAGAGTTGGTGTTCGTAACGGCAAAGCCTGCGTTCACGAGCCGCTAAACCCTTTCCCTTTTTCCACCGACTACACGGCTTGAACCTCCCCGTTTTAGCGGGCAGTTACTTAATTGGCTTTTTTTAATTAAG
>Ga0210019_1005921_pt1 | contig 10020 bp, 11 predicted proteins | sample CryGeyCG2114_020_2_FD_183969 | JGI IMG/M metagenome (GOLD analysis project Ga0210019, IMG submission 183969) | Groundwater microbial communities from aquifer - Crystal Geyser CG11_big_fil_rev_8/21/14_0.20 (SPAdes) (version 2) | ecosystem: Environmental > Aquatic > Deep subsurface > Groundwater ...
CCCGAAAGATTACTGGATTACGTTTTTATCATCATTAAGGAATTTGAACACAAAAATTGGTCGAGGTTTCCTGTTCATCAATTTTCGTTTATCCACAGTTGTTAGACACACTAATCTTTACAGACCCTGAAGGGTTCTCCTCCTTGGATTGTACTACGCACGTCCGTCGAACTACCATCGAACTCGCCCTGTAGGACGATTCGCTGTTTTGGCAGGAACTCAGAAACAACAGGGTATCCGCTTCTTGGAACAACAAGAAAGCTGAAGTTCTCCCAAATGAAAGACCCCTCAGTCCACCGTCGCTGAATCGGATTAAGGCCCCTGTCATCCGTGACAAGTTGATCCGATCCGATGGCGTGCCACAGCGTCGTGTCGAGCGCCTGATACAGATCCTCAAGATGATAGTTTGATGTGAAGGTATCGTCCTTGAGATTTCGCAGATCAAGCACGGTACGGAGAATACCGGTAAAGGCATACTCTGCCATGCATGCGCGAAGGTTGTTATCGACATAGCTTTTGTCGCTCCTTTGTCCACAAGGGATGACTACAATCTCGTGAAAGAAATGGTCTCCGGCCATTGCTCGCACAAGCTGCGTGTGATGAATACACGGCGGGTTGAAACTCCCACCGTAGAGCACGACGTTTTTCATTGCACACATCCATTTTTCTTCGTGATGAGCATATCTTGATATATCAGATGGGTAAGACCTGAGTGATCAAGCGTATGCAGCGCATCTGCCAAGTCGTTCACCATTGGTTCTCCGTGCAGATTGAAGCTTGTGTTCAAAAGCGCGGGGATTCCAGTGATGCTCGCAAACGACTCAATGAGGTCGTAATAGTCAGGTGCGGCAAGGCGAGTCACAACCTGCGGCCTTACCGTTGAGTCGTACGCGTGTATTCCGGCGGCAATGTCATTTCTGAGCATCGCTTTCGTCATAAACGCAACGGTCATAAACGGAGACGGTGTACCATTTGGCATAAGGATGTAGTCTGTCACTCCCTTATCCAAGATGGACAGGGCGAAAGGCATCCAGAAGTCCCGATTCTTGATTGCCTTGTTGATCACCTTCACCGAAGACAGATGACGAGGATGCGCGAGAATGCTCCGATGCCCAAGCGCACGAGGTCCGAACTCTGCCGCCCCGAATACACGAGCAATAATTACACCCTTGCTCAGCAGTGTTGCCACTTCTTTGTTCGTGACACGATGCTTTACGTTGTACTTAGCGAGCAGGGATGCTTCGTCGAAGTGTTCCTGAGCCACATCGAAGCCCAAGAACGCGTTTTCCAATGGATTACCTCCTGAGTTTAGATAGTAACATCCGCCAAGAGAAAGCGATTCATCACCAGCCCCTGGACTGACGAACAAATCGGTAACGCAGGGCAGTTCGTGAATCACCTTGTTTGCCTTCACGTTAAGTGCGATACCACCGCTAATTATCAGACGCGACACGCCAGCCGCGGCGCAAAGCATCGTGATAAATGTCGCCAGTATCTCTTCCGTAAACAGCTGAACAGCGCCAGAAACGTTATCGAAGCGCTGGTACTTGACCATTTCTTCGAGGTGATCAAAGAGATTGGCTGGCTTGTTTCTGTACACGATTTTGAGGCCATCGACCTTCAAGATTTCGTGAAATTGCGCCAGCAAATCCTTTACGTGCGCATCCTTCGCATAAGCCGCAAGACCCATTACTTTGTACTCATCCTGGTCGGGACGCATACCAAGCAACAGCGTCGTGATCTTATATATCTCGCAAAGGACATTTTCCTTTGAATCGGAGACTAGTGTCGGAACATCACCCTCAACTTTCCAAACTGTCATTCTGCGCCCATCGCCACCACCGTCCATCGTAACTACAAGACAGTCTTGCTCGCGGAAAGGGCTGGAGTAGTATGCGTAGTATGCATGACAGGTGTGATGATCCAGGAATTCGATCTTAACCGGATCAATGTGCAGATGCTCGGAGAGTGTACGCACTTGCTCTCGCTGGAATAGTTGTCTATCCAAATCGACATCCTTCAGTACTTCATCCGTGAGCCAGTTGAAGTCGAAGTAATTCTCCCGAGTATTAAACTGCGGGTTGTCGCGCAACCAGCGATAATACTCAAGACGTGCATCGGACATTTCGCCGAATGAGCCGCGATTCACGCGATAGTGCTTGATATAGTCCGCATTGGTGAATGCAACTCTATGCCTACTCTTGGTGAATATGCTCGGGAACCCTTTCGTTGTGTACGCAACCCGTTCTACGTTGTCATTGGACAAGTTGAGCACACGTACTACGTATGACAATGAGTGGAATGGATACCCGATGTCGTTCTTGACTCGTGAGAATCGTTCCTCTTGGCAGGCCATAACGATCTTGCCGTCTTTCATGACCGCACAAGATGCATTATGTCCACGGTGGACAGCTAACAGATACTTGCTCATTTTAGATACCTCTTTTTGATTGTGAAAGAACATACCTTGAGACTATCCCAAGGTTCAGGATACCATAACATATAATTTTAGTCTCGTCCAGATTTCCGCCGTTTTTAAAAAATCAGTCGGGGCAAAGCAAATCATTTCCTCCCCAAAAAATAGTTTTGCCAAGACTTCGTCCACATTGAAGCCCCACGCACTGCCCGAGTAATCGAGGGCAGAACCCCGAAAGAAAAACACCCTTTCCTTTTTCAAAAGAAATTTCACCCCCGCCAAATCAGAAATGCAAGGAGTGTTTTTTCTTTCGGGGTTGCTGGCGTACTCGCCAGTGCGTGGAGCTTTCTCCGAGCGTACGATTTAGGTCAGAGCCACCACGCGCTCCGCGCGTGCGAAGTCAGGGGTTTTGTTGGAAATGGGTTCGGACTTTTTGATATAATAACCACAAAATACATAAAACCTCGCGCAGGCGAACTTTTATGTATTTTGTGGAAGGCGGAGCGATGTTTTGTCAGCAGACAAAACCACGAGCCAGGGTCGTGAGATTTTTCTTGCGGTGGCAAGAAAAGTATTTCGGACCACCAAACAGAAAAACATCATTATAGGGGATGCTTTTTGGATAGCCAAAAATATACCCAATATGGTACCCTTGAACAAACAAAAAATATCCATGACCAAATACCAAAAAGGAGACTGCAGATACTATACGAAGGGAAACGCTCCACGCTTTCTTATTCTATCGGGTACCCACGGTGACGAGTTTGGAGTTATTGGTGCGGTAGAAAAGACATTGCAGGATTTTGAACCGAAACTTCCTAATTTTCTATTCATACCTAAGGTAAGTCCATCGGCTGTTCGTGCGAGAACTAGGAAAAACGGTGAGGGGTTTGACCTTAATCGGGATTTTACCGACTCTTCGAAATGCAGTGAGACTCGCTGTGTTATCGAGATACTACAAGGACATCAATTTGATTTAACTATTTCGTTCCATGAAGATTACGAGTTTCAAGAATTTTACCTCTACGACAGTGCGGACCGAGAGGATTCGCCTGAGATTACACGGATAAAAAGCGCTCTTTGCGAACAACGTGTTTCCCTATATACAGGGTGTGACGACGCAGAGGATCCTTGTCTTGGTAACTACATCAGTGACGGATACTTTTCTTTATCGAGAAAAGCCATTGCGACATACCAAGGGACCTTTTCCTCCTGGGCCCTTGCAAACAAAGTCACAAAGCGAATTGTTATACCAGAAGTACCTATGTCCGCTTCCGCTGAGGTAAAACTAAACATTGTTCGGGCTATATTCGATACATTCTCACACTTTACTGGTTTGCAAATAGGGTAAAATTTGTGAATAATGGTGGTCACGCACCTTTATATGGGCCTATAGTCTAGTGGTACGACGCGTCATTTTCACCCCGTTAGAAATTTGAGGGCCCGTAGTTAAGTGGTACAACGGTGCATTCGCATTGCACAGACGCGAGTTCGATTCTCGCCGGGTCCACCACATTCTACGATTTCTAGCGGGGCGGGTTGACGAAGCGCCGGTCCGATTCCGGCTAGGTCCACCCTTTTACGACATACCACAACTTTCGAATATCTTGCTATAATAGGACCTACGCATTTTGCCTTTTTCTGTCATTCCAGCGACGAAGCAGTAGCGGAGTAGTCGTAGACTATGCTGGAATCCAGTATATAGCCGTTTTTTATGACTCTGGATTCCACTCCCCGCCTTCGCGAGGACAAGCTCTCAGTGGAATGACACCAATTGCGTAAGTCCTATATAATATACTTATGAGCCAGCAGAGCTCGCTTTCTGAACGTCTTGCAAACGACCCTTCATGGATGAGGCACCCTGCAGTGTCGTTTCTTTTTAGTAACACTCCACGTCTTATTCTACTGATCGCCGTTTTCCTTTTGTATGGATATTTCCTTTCTCATCAGATTAACCTCGTTACCGCAGACCTTGGGAGACACATCGTGAACGGTGTAATACTGTCTCAAGAGCCGGCTGTATTTCATACCAACTTTTATTCGTATACAAACCCTAACTTTGAAGTACTCAACCACCACTTCGGAAGTGGTGTTATCTTCGCCGGCATATGGAAACTGACAGGGTTTGTTGGCGTTCAACTATTTTTCATACTTCTAAGCCTCGCCACACTTGCTTTCTTTATCCTATCCGGCAAAAAATATGCAGGGTGGGGAACTACGGGACTTATCGCGCTTTTAATTGTTCCACTTCTCGGGGAACGTACTGAGATACGTCCGGAGGTTTTTACGTACTTTTTCTCAGCTGTCTTCTTTTATCTTCTTTCAAGATACCGCGATGATGCCACGTCGCGTGCCTATCGATTCTTGTGGATACTTCCTATTCTACAGATCCTTTGGGTTAACACGCATATCTACTTCCTACTCGGTCCGCTACTCATAGGAGCGTTCCTTCTCGAATCAATCTTCCTATTCCGCCAGCGCTTTTTTCCACTCCTTGCGGTGTGGGGAGCTACCGTTGTTGCAACACTCATTAACCCATTCGGTATTAAGGCCATTACTGCAACCATGACCTTTTTTGACAACTTTGGGTATAAGCTGGCCGAAAATCAAAGTGTATGGTTTCTTGAGAATATGGGCTTCCGGAACCCGAACTATTTATTGTTCAAGATACTTTTTTGCCTCTTAGTCGCATCCTTTGTCGCACGACTCATAAAACACCGAGGTTCGTTTAAACTTGCAAATTTCTTCGTTGCTTGTGGTATCGGCACTCTTGCACTTATTGCGTCAAGAAACATGGCGATTTTTGGTTTTTTTGCTATCCCGATCATTGCCGGTAACCTTTCGCCGTTCATTCAAGAACATTGGAAGAAAAGAATCCTCATGTGGGGAAGCGTCATCTCTTGTGCGGTTCTCTTCTTTGCACTCGTATTTGGAATTCCGAAATATTTCCCGTATTGGCAGGCATTTGGCTGGGGACTACTACCGGACAACAATCAGTCCATACAATTTATACAGGGAACTGGTATAACTGGGCCGATATTTAACAACTATGATATCGGAGGATATCTCATATTTTACCTTTTCCCGAGAGAAAAGGTGTTTGTAGATAACCGACCCGAAGCATATCCCGCAAGCTTTTTCTCGGATGAATACATCCCCATACAGGAGAGTACCGAGAGGTGGGAGCAAGCACTTTTAAAGTACAACTTTAACACAATTATTTTTGCCTACCACGATGCGACGCCTTGGGGACAAACTTTTCTGAAAGCTCGAATAAATGATTCAAAGTGGGCTCCGGTTTACGTGGATAACAGAGTACTCATCTTCGTGCGCCGAACAGAGAAAAATAGGCCTATTTTCGAGCGCTATGAGCTTCCCAAAAGTACGTTTGAATCACGATAGATATACTTTAGGACTGGGTACCGCGAGATAGTGGATAGGCTCTTACGCATTTGGCCTTTTTCTGTCATTCCAGCGAAAGCTGGAATCCAGTATAGAGCCGTTTTTTATGACTCTGGATTCCACTTTTCAGTGGAATGACACCAATTGCGTAGTTTCTATACTTATACTTTATTGTTGCTCGAGTTTAACGTACAATATCTCCATGCAAATAACATTCCCGCTTGTCATTAACCCCCTCGTGTTTGCCGGTATATTGGCTGTAGTTATTCTTATTCTCGGCACGTTTAGTGTTGTCTTTATCTACCACTGGAAGGAGTACGGGATGGAGACTCCTTACATTAAGCGTGCGCCAAAGATTTACCTCTCGGTAACCGCACTACTCTGCACCTTTGCTGTTGTTTCTTACTTTATTCTTATTTCATAGCAAACCATGTTGAGATTGGAGGCAGACGAAAAAGTTTTGTACGTCGCGCGCAAGCACTGGTTTCTTTTTGCTACCGAGACTTTTTTTCTTGCCGTTCTTGCCCTGCTACCCTCGATACTTTTCTTCATACCCGCTCCTTTTTTTGACGAAGTCTTCGGGGTTGTTGCTATTCGTGGGCATATTATTTCGCTCGTGACCTTTTTTTGGAGTCTTTGGCTTATGTTTCTCTGGATGCTTTTTGCTCTTTTTTGGACAAACTTTTACCTTGATGTTTGGATAGTAACGAATTTTCGCGTTATCGATATCGACCAAGTGGGACTCTTTAACCGCACGATATCTGCTTTTCGTTTTGATCATATCCAAGATGCGAGCGTTAAAGTGTCCGGCCTCCTTGCAACTATCATTGATTTTGGGACGGTTGAGATACGTACCGCAAGTGAGGAATCATTTAAGTTTAAAGGCGTCGCGCATCCACATCAGCTGAAGGAAAAGATATTAGCGGAACATCACCGAGTACATACCGTCGCCTAGGCTGTTCACGGCCAGTCGGCGTACGGGCCTTTTTCTTTCCCCGTTTTTTGGTATAGTGCTTGCACTTCTCATCCGCACCTATGCATATCATACCTATAAAAACACGGACTTTCTTGCCACCGAAAGACAGTATGTACCCCGATTTAGCTCGGATAGCTCCTCGCTTACGAGAGAGAGATATCATACTCGTCACTTCAAAAGTAGTTGCCATTAGTGAAGGAAGGTGCGTACCTGAAACCACTGCCAAGGCAAAAAAGGAGCTTATCGCGAAAGAGGCCTCGGCGGTCGCAAACTTTACGTGGGCAAAACAAACGTTGTTTACCCTGAAGGGGAATACCATCATTGCGTCAGCTGGCATCGACGGTAGCAACGGCAACGGCTATTGGATTTTGTGGCCAGAAGACCCGATGCGCTCAGCTCATGAAATCTGGACATTTCTTCGAAAAAAAAGTGGCATAAAAGAGCTTGGTGTTGTAGTAACCGATAGTTGCTGTACACCGATGCGTTTCGGTGTCATTGGTATTTCAATCGGATTTTTTGGGTTTCATCCTGTCGAAAGTCATGTGGGGAAAAAGGACATTTTTGGAAGACCGTTTGCGTTTTCAAAATCAAACATCGTTGACGCACTCGCTGCTGCGGGAGTGGCCGTTATGGGTGAGACTACTGAGCGAATACCATTCGCTATTGCACGAGACGTACCACAAACTCGCTTCACCTCGAAGAATACCGAGAGCGAACTTTTAATTCCACCAGAAATGGACATTTATTATCCACTTCTAAAACCGGTATATGATCGTCAAAAAAGAAAAAAGAAATAGTCGAAAGCGTCCGACATTCGTATTGCTCGTTGCCATAAGTATTGATGGTAAAATAACAAACGGAACAAAAGAAGGAAATGGGTGGACATCGAAGGAAGATAAGCGTATCTTCCACCAGGAACTCGACCGTTGCGACGTTGCCGTTATGGGACGAAAGACGTTCGAAGCAATCGAGCGACCACTCACCCCTCGAAATCGAATCGTCTTTTCAATGCAGAAGACATTTTCACGTTCTTCAGAATGTGAGCATGTTATACCAGGAGACGTCCGTTCACTTAACCGACTTATACAAAAAAATGCATGGGGGCGAATTGCTATTGTCGGAGGAACGCAAGTTTATGATTGGTTTCTGGAGCACGACCTTATCGACGAGATGTATATTACTATTGAGCCGGTCATATTCGGCTCAGGAAGGCCGTTTACCGACACATACCACTCCCTACAAAAGCGCTTTACCCTTGTGTCATCGAAAAAGCTAAACAAGGATGATACACTTCTTCTTCATTACACTATTACCCACTCATAACTTAGCAAATGCTCACGGCCGTGAGCATTTGCTAAAAATAAAAATATGATTAACGAAACAATACCGACGGTTTCAATACCTACTATTATAGAAAAGCCAGAGCCTGACTTTAAGTTCCTGGTACTTGTCGCGATGTTTTCTTCGCTTCTTATCGCAATGAACCTCCTTGGAGGTAAAATTGTCACCGTTTTTGGTATCGCGGCATCGGTTGGAGTATTTATTGTTCCGGTTACTTTCGCCATTACCGACATAACGACCGAGCTCTACGGTCGAGCGTTTTCACGGAAACTCACCTTCGCCGGAATGCTTTCAATACTTGCGGTGATGGTGTATTCGGTCATCTTTGTGATACTTGAACCAAATATTCGCTTCGCCTCAAACGATGCCTACGCAACCGTTTTCGGCACATCGCTCCGTATTATGACCGCCAGCATCGTCGCGTTCACGCTTGCCCAGCTACAGGACATCTTTATTTTTGATAAGGTACGAAAAATGACGAAAGGCAGGTGGCTTTGGGTACGCACCAACGTCTCTACCTTTTTCTCGGAGCTTGTCGACACAACAGTCTTCATGTTTATCGCTTTCTACATGATTACACCAAAATTCGACGCATTGTTCGTTATAAAGATGATTATCCCGTACCTTTTTCTCAAAATAGCCTTTGCACTCCTTATTACCCCGGCGGTATATGCGGGAGTTCGAGGACTTCGAAAAAGGGAGGTGTAAGATTGCGATTTACCGCCAATTTCGCTATACTTCGCGCCATGGAAGAGCAACCGCTTCCTCCTAAAAAGGAACCATCTGTTTTTAAGTTATACGGCCTCGTTTTTGAGGTTGGATACACGATAGCAATACCGCTTGTCCTGTTTGCTATAGCTGGTCGTTATATCGATAAGACACTTGAAACATCGCCATGGTTACTTCTGTCAGGAATTGTACTGTCAATTTTCGTCTCAAGTTTTATTGTTTACAGAAAAGTTTCTAAACTTCTTAACTAAGCACTATACGCTACCCACTAAACGCTAAGCGCTTCCTAAATGCATATCTCAATTACTTCTGAAGTTCTGTTCCACATCGGTTCACTTCCGGTGACCAACACCCTCCTCACTGCGTGGGCTGTTATGCTTCTCCTCATCATTGGGTCAATCATTTTCTCGGCACGGATGAAGCGCAAACCTGGGCGAATACAAACGGCCATCGAGGCCTCTATAGAAGGGCTTCTGGGATTTTTCGGTACTATTGCCGGTGACGAGAAGGTTGCAAGACGCTTTTTTCCCATTACCGCAACTATTTTCGTTTTTGTCCTCTTCTCAAACTGGGCAGGTATACTCCCCGGAGTAGGGAGCATTGGCTTTTTTGAAACTCATGAAGGAGAGGAACTGTTCGTTCCCCTATTCCGTTCTGTCTACTCGGACCTCAACATGACGATTGCCTTGGCTCTAATCGCAGTAACTCTTTCACATGTCTTTGGCTTTATTACTGTGGGATTACGAGGACATATTGGCAAATTTATTTCGTTTAAGAGCCCTATCTCTGCTTTTGTTGGTTTTCTTGAAATCATTAGTGAATTCGGAAAGATTGTCTCTCTTTCTTTCCGATTGTTCGGAAACATTTTTGCCGGCGAGGTTCTTCTCACAATCATAGCTTTCCTTGTACCGTATGCCGTCCCCGTCCCCGTCCTTGGACTAGAGCTTTTCGTCGGATTCATTCAAGCCCTTGTCTTTGCCGTCCTTTCCATGGTCGCGTTTAGTAGCTTTTCAATAGCACACGAGCATCATTAGAGCCTATCCACTATCTCGCGGTACCCAGTCCATAAAAGCCTTATTTTTAGGCGAAAAACGAGGCGGAGTCCGAAACATAATGAATTATGTTGAGGACGAGACGAAGTTTTGGAGCCAAAAAT
>Ga0210019_1005924_pt1 | contig 10017 bp, 12 predicted proteins | sample CryGeyCG2114_020_2_FD_183969 | JGI IMG/M metagenome (GOLD analysis project Ga0210019, IMG submission 183969) | Groundwater microbial communities from aquifer - Crystal Geyser CG11_big_fil_rev_8/21/14_0.20 (SPAdes) (version 2) | ecosystem: Environmental > Aquatic > Deep subsurface > Groundwater ...
ACCGCCGATCATGGCAATGCCGAAGAAATGAGCGATGAGCATGATAATCCGCATACTCAGCATAGCTTGAACCCCGTGCCGTTTTTGGTCGCAAGCCGCAAATTGGGGAAAGTTGATGTGCAAAATGGCGGGCTGGCAGATATTGCGCCGACTATTTTAAAACTGCTAGATTTGGAAATCCCGACTGAGATGACTGGCAAAAATCTGATTAGCTAATCAGCTCTGTTATCTGTTACCTCTGCGCGAGAAATCGCGGCTTATCAAGCGGGTATGGAACAAAATTATTGGCAAGCGTGCTTTTGATGCTTTGTGGATATTGCGCCTCGGAGGCTACTGGCGCACCAGCCCCAGACTTCTCTTCGATATAAGCCTCATAACCACCCTCTTCAGCATAATTCTTGCTCACCGGATAAGGCGCATCGGCGGCTGACATACTCAAAGTTGCGATTTCCTGAACGCGCTCACTGCGCAAACTCGCCATCCGCATAAAGCCTTCATCTAGCAGTGACATCATTTTTGCATCACGGGTTTTGCCGCTTCTGCCCCCCAAAACAACACCAACGACATTATCCCTGCCGCGCTTTGCAGAAGTGACCAGATTAAATCCTGAGGCATTAACATAGCCGGTTTTCAGCCCGTCTGCTCCGGCATAGCTGGTGAGAACGCGGTTATGTGATTTATAGGTTTTTCCGTTATAGACAAATTGTGTGCGCGAGAAATAATGATAATATTCTTTGTAATGCTTTTTCAGCGCGATTCCCAAAAGTGCCATATCCTTTGCAGTTGTGACCTGCTTTGGGTCATGCAATCCTGATGCATTTCTGAAAACAGTATTTTTCATACCTAATTGTTTGGCGCGGGCAGTCATAGTTTTGGCGAAATTAGCCTCTGTTCCGCCCAGTCTTTCCGCCAGAACAACTGCGGCATCGTTGGCAGAGCGTATAATCAGCGCCAATACTGCATCGCGCACGCGGATTTTCTCACCCGCTTTCAGCGATAAATTTGTTTGTGGACGACTTGCCGCCTCACGCGAAATCGGCATTTTCTCATTCCATTTTAATTTTCCGGCGCGCAAAGCTTCAAAAGTTAGGTACAAAGTCATCATTTTGGTAAGCGATGCCGGATGGCGGGTAGAATCTGCATTTTCCTGATGAAGAATTTTTCCGGTGTCAGAATCCACCAGAAAAGCTGCATATTTGGGATTTCCGGAAGTTTTATAGACTTTGGAGCTGGAAACCTTGCGTGCTTGGGAGTTTTCAGCAGTAATCAGGCTCAAAGATATTGAGAAAACCACTAAAAACAATAATTTGCACATCAACTTCATTTATCAACCTCAATCGCACCTTAATAATCTTACTACTAACAATCTCATCATATCTACAGCAAGTTTTATACCATATATTCCAAATTTTACGCAAGAAATGGTAAATAAAACATTAATTTTACTACTTCCCCTATTCTACCACAAATCCATGCTTTCTGAAAACATCTTTTGCGGGTTCTGAGGTTAAATAATCCAGATATTTTCGTGATTCTTCCATATTACTGCCCACTACTACTGCTGCGTGGTAATATATCGGTTTGTGAAGCCTAGCGGGGATGTCACCGATATATTGTAAGGAATTTTTGTAGAGAAGCGCATCTGTTGCATAAATAACACCCGCCGTTTGGCTTTTTATTATCAAATCCACAGTTTTGGAAGAAGTTGGAGCAAAAACCATGAATTTACGGAGCTTGCGCCATCTTTTTACATTCATCAAAACCTTTTCAGTAATTTCACCCAGAGTCACGGTGGCAGGGTCAGCCATTACCATCAAGGCGCGATTATGGATATAATCCAGATTCTCCTCCAGATTTTTGCTTTGTGAGATTTCAAAGCCTTTCGCGGCAACCAGAGCTAATCGGTTTTTTGCCAGAGTCACATGCGAGCTTGCATCAATCAGCCCACGCTCCTCCATTTTTTGCATCCATTTATCGCTGGCAGTAATCACGATATCTGCGGGGTCACCATCCTCTATTTTCCTGAGCAATTCTGAAGTTGCCTCAAACACGGCATTCACATCCACCGCATTGCTGCGCGAATATATGCGGGAAATCTCCGAAATCGCCACCGTCATGCTCGATGATGCAAGAATAGTAACCGAATCAACGTTTTCCGGCTGGATATCTTCCTCATTCGCGTGCGCAGAAACGCAAAAAAGCAGGAATAATAGAGCGGTATAAATGAATTTCATAATCACCAGAGTAATCTATGTACAAGAAATTGCACTAAAATTTTCTGGCAAAAACGCGCTAAAATCATTTACAAAACTTAATGCATATGACATAAAGCGATATGCTTAGAAAAAGACAAGACCCTGAAATAGTAAAAGCTGCCGCTACCAGTTTTCTGGCAGAGCCGATTGGCTATAGTGATAAGATGAAGCTGCTTACGGTCAAAAAGTTTCTAAAAAAAAGAGGTAATTATGAAGACAGGATTGCAGAATTAGAGAAAATAGACTGGAAATATGAAAAATGTGATGCTTTGCAAGCCATTACTACTTTGAGAGATATTTTAAAAAATGTGGAAGATACGGGCAAGCTTAGCATGATAGTATTAAGCAGAGCAAAGGCAAGTTTTGCAATGCTTGCTGAAGGTTGCACGGCGCAAGCGGATGGTGCACTGGAAGACTACGTGAGAGCGTATGAGAATTTGGATGAGGTAATAGAAGCTGAGCTGGAAGAAGGTTACGGTAAGTCATTTGATTCCGGCTCAGGATATCAGGATGACCAGATGTTTTTGGATCAGGCAGAATATGAAGAAGAGGAAGAGGAAGAGTTAGAACGAGAAGCTGCGGAAGAAAGAGAGGAAATAGAGGATGAAATGGGGTTTGCTATGGATGATTACTATAAGTTTTCTCAAGAAGCAGCAATGTATCAAAGATTGCATGAATTGCTGGTGGATATGATTCACGCAATAACCCCAGCAGACAGAAGCAGAGATGGCGGGAAAGATTCCAGAGGACGCTGAAAATTGCTCCGTTGCGCTAAGTCTCGGTGGCGCTTGAACCATATAAATAAAGCCCCACCCCCCTTAAATCCCCCCTAATAGTGGGGAGATTTCTCCGCAATATCCCCCCTCCTTATAGATTTCCCCGTATAACCCCCCCTCCTTATAGGAGGGGCTGGGGGAGGTTGGGAAGCAAATTCAGGCGATGACATTTATGTTTTGGTATGGCTGCCTTTACTCCGTCGCGCAATTTTCCGCTTCTTGCGATAATCTTTTGAGCGCAACTACGATATCGGGATGATTATTCATCACATCATCAATTATCGAAATATCACCATTTGATGCGGCAGCTCCGGCTTCAGCAAGGATAAAAATCTTATCATCGGGAAGATTCTGGCTCAGCAATTTTGCGTGACAACGGCAGATTTCTTCCGATTCACCATCAGATGTGCAAGCCATAATATATGCCGCAAAACCTGCCTTACTTTCCGTTTCCGGAGTTGCTTGAGAGTTATTATCATCACCGCAGGCAGCCAATAAAAGCAATGCCATAGCGGCAATTATTTTTGGAGTTTTTAAGTGCATATTTAACTGCATATCAGCAGCTTAGCATTATTTTCGTAAGCAGGCAACACCGGGCAATTCTTTACCTTCAAGCCACTCTAAAAATGCACCGCCCGCCGTGGAAAGATAGGTGAAGCTTTTGGTCAATCCGGCTTTTGAGAATGCCGAAACCGTATCACCGCCACCGGCAATAGATTTCACCTGCCCTGCCGAGGTTAATCCGGCAACAGCGCGCGCCAGAGAAACCGTTCCCGATTCAAAAGGTGGCATTTCAAATGCACCAAGCGGGCCATTCCATACGATTGTTTTCATATTACCCAGCTTTTCCTGCGCGAGAGAAACGGTTTTTGGCCCGATATCAAGCATCATGCCATCGCCAATATTCACCACACCAACAATGCTGGATTCGGCATAGGCTTTGAATTCCTGCGTCACCACCCCATCTACGGGCAATAGAATCTCGCAATTTTTTTCCTGCGCGCGTGCCAGAATTGCTCTTGCAGTATCCAGCAAATCATCTTCATATATGGATTTGCCGATATTATGCCCTTGCGCTTTGAGGAATGTATTCGCCATCCCGCCGCCGATTACCATCAAATCAACCTTATCAAGCAGATTATCGAGCAGCGAAAGCTTGGTTGAAATTTTTGAACCGCCAATAATAGCAGCTAGCGGCTTTTCCGGATTACCGAGGATATTTTCCAGATTCTCCAGCTCCTCCTGCATCAAACGCCCGGCTGCATGCGGCAAAATTTTGGTAATACCCGCAACTGAAGCATGTTCACGATGTGAGCAAGAAAATGCGTCATTCACATAAACATCGCCAAGATTTGCAAGTTTTGCGGCAAATTCAGGGTCATTCGCGGTTTCGCCCTCATAAAAACGTAGATTTTCAAGCAATAGCAGCTCGCCTTCCTGCAATTTCTCCACTGCGTTTTCCGCTTCCGCGCCAATGCAATCCACCGCGAATTTTACATCTCTTCCGGTGGTGATTGAAAGACCATCGGCAATCGGTGCGAGTGAAAGGCTTGGGTCAAACTTGCCTTTAGGACGGCCAAAATGGCTCATCACAATCACTTTTGCGCCCCTATCCAGCAATTCTATAACAGTTTGCGAGGCACGTCTGATGCGTGTCATATCGGAGATTTTCCCGCCCTGAATCGGCACGTTCAAATCGGCACGCACAATCACGCGCTTGTCACTAGCCTCAATATCATCAATTGTCAGGAATTTTCCCATGCGCTTCTTTTATTACCATAGCCGAGCGCGGTCAAGCATAGTGTTTTGACTAATTCTCCTATTGCATTAGCGGTGGGGAAATTCTATAAGCGCAGAATGACAAATTGGACAGCAAAAATTTTGGGAGTTGCCGCAGCTTCGCTAGTAATGACCGATGAAGCGCAGAACACCCCGATAGAAGCATATCGCGAAATTTCTGCTTTGCCGTCAGTCCCGTGGTTGCGCAACACTGCGTGGGGAGCTGCTAAGGCAGTTGAAGATTTTAATAAGGATGCATCTTCTAAGAATTTGAAAATATCACAAGCAAATGTTAATGAATTTAGGTTGGCACTGGCGCATTTTCGTGAATCTTACCCAAGTGCTTGGGAAGCTATGAAGCCAAAAGCCGAAAAGTTTTTGGATGAGTTGGAAAAATTCGCAAAAACCGGCAGTAAATCCGGCGATATATTAGTGGCAGATATCAAAAAATGCAGAGAATTAGGCTTGGGCGAAAAAGCCCCAGAAACGCCAAAAATTGAGCGCTAAAAGCCGATATTAATAAGTATCCACATAGCTTTGTATAATTTTCTCTTTCTCGCGCATAATCGCATCGCGGAGCATCGCAAACATCAGCCCTTCACCGCTTAAATTATCCAATCTGGTGTGGATGGCCAAGCCCTTATAATGCGTTTTCTGGGTTATTCTGATTCCCGAAGCTTGGTTTTTTGACTTCGACTCACCATTAGTTTCGCCGAAATTTGCATAAATTATGTTATGCGCGTTTTGTTGTTTGTTCATACCCTATATTAAAGCATATTTTGTTCCAATATTCAATAGATTTGGTTAAAATGTCTTAAATATTTAATATTTCATTAAGGATTAAGGATTTAGCAGCGTGGGGTATTAACTCACCCCATTACTCACCAATCAATCACTCATCCACCTGTGCTTCTTCGACTAGGATTCTCAGGCGTTTTAGCAGCTCTTCGCGGGATAGCAAAAATCCGTGCTGCTCCCAATAAACTTCCAATTTTGAGAGAATTTGGCCAATCTTCCTGCCCTCTTTCAAACCTAGCGCCATCACGTCATGGCCATAAATCGGAAAATTCGGGATTTTCCACTGAGTTGCAAATTCCAGCACCTCATGCAGCTCATATGGCAAACGCCCGCGCGCCGCTTCAAGATAGGCGATATCACGGAATCTATCTTTGCCAAGATGACGCATAATAATTTTTGGGTCTTCCATAGCAATATCATCGGATTTGATTGCCTTGAGGGTTTTTGTATGCTCACCGGAAAGCTTCCAATGCTCGCATAAAGCCTTCACATCATAGCCCTCAATTGCTGCGAGACGGCGTATCGGGTTTGGCTTATCCTCAATTGCAATCAGATTTCGCAGGATATCAAAGGATACATCACCGGGGAAAATAAAATGCAGCACACCGCAATTTTGCATATGTGCCAAAGTTTGCGGCGCATTATCAAGGCATAAGATTTTGAACATTTCGCTATGCAATCGTTCACCTGATAGATAATTTATGTGGGCAGAATAGCGTGAGAACAGGCGAGCAAGCCCATCATCTGGGGCATTTCCACCACCAAATTTGCCGGAAAAACGGAAATAACGCAAAATCCGCAAATAATCTTCCTTTATCCGCTCCTCCGCATTGCCGATAAATACAATTTTGTTTGAACGCAAATGATCCATCCCGCCGAAGAAATCTGTCAATTTGCCGTCAATACTCAGATAAAACGCATTTATGGTGAAATCACGGCGCGAAGCATCCGCCTCCCAATCATCAACATATTCTACCACTGCCCGCCGCCCATCAGTTGAGACATCGCGGCGTAATGTCGTTACCTGAAACTGATAGCTGCCGATAATCACCGTCACCGTACCATGCTGAATTCCGGTTGGAATCACGCGGATATCATGCTTTCCGCAATGGTATATCACTTGCTCAGGCGTAAAAACCGTAGCAAAGTCAATATCGCTTATCGGCTGTTCGGCAATCAGATCACGCACACAGCCGCCAACGAAGCGAATATTATCGTTGCCGAGAATCCGCGCTAGTTCTTTTGTTTCAGCAAATACGAGTCTATTTAACATTTATTAACTATATTATAGTATTATGGGCTATGGGGGAATATAAGATGCCTAACAAAGAATTTGAAGCCATTTCTATACCTAAATGGAAACTAGCACTGCAAAACACTGCCAGCAAGGTTTATCGCGTGTTTAAATCTCCGGAGGAATTTGAGATGATTGAAGCCGATAGCGCGAGCGAGGCTGTGCAAAAGTCCGGCATAAAGGATGTTTACAAAGTTCTGTTCGGAGAAATGGATAATGTTGGCGTTATTGACCAATCTATGCTTGCCGAGGATAGTGCTAGCTGATATATCCGTCCGTTATGGACGAATCTCTACAAACACTAACCGATTTTGCTGAATATCTCGCTGATGAGGCGGGTAAGGTTATTCGCCCGTATTTCCGTCAGAATTTTGCCGTATCGAATAAAGAAAACGGAACTCCGGTTACAGATGCCGATAAAAAAGCCGAAGAAGTGATGCGCAAACTTATTGATATTAATTATCCAGATCATGGAATTTTCGGTGAAGAATTTGGCGAAGAAAATACCGATAAGGAATATGTCTGGGTGCTAGACCCGATTGACGGCACAACATCATTTATTTCCGGTCGCCCGACTTTTGGGATATTAATTTCGCTTCTTAAGAATAAAAAACCGATTATCGGAGTCGTAGACCAACCGATTATTGCCGAGCGCTGGGTTGGGGCTGATAAAAAAACCGAGCTGAATTATAACAAAATCCGCACGCGTAAATGCAATATGCTGGAAGAAGCAGTTTTTGCCACAACTTCGCCCGACCTTTTTCAGCCAACCGAAAAGCCGATGGTTGAAAATATCGTCCGTCACGCAGAAATCACCATTTATGGCGGGGATTGCTATTCATACGGGCAATTAGCCATGGGCGGGGTTGATGTGGTGGTGGAAAGCGGGCTGCAACCATATGACTTTATGGCGCTGGTTCCGGTGGTGGAAAATGCCGGAGGAATCATCACCGATTGGAAAGGCGAAAAGCTGAGCCTATATTCCAAAGGCGATGTGATTGCCTGCGGCGATGCGATTCTGCATCAGAAACTAATTAGCGAATATCTGGGTTAATCGCGCCTACCCATCCGATGCCGCTAGAATCTTTATTATAAGTGAGCAGAGATAGTCGCTATTCGTCACCACATAAGCTGTAGATGAGGCGCAATTTGTATAGGCAGGAGAATCAAATTCATAAATCTTTGCCCCACGCACATATCCTGCCGCAGGCAAACCATCATCCATTTTCTTATCAATTGCCATAGCCTGAGTTGGAGTATAGGGATAAAACCCGCAATCCGGCGCACATGCTCCACCATTCGTAGAACCGCCAGTAGTTGTGAGTCCAGTTAACCAATAAACATTTTCATTTTGAAAAGCGTTTGCGGGCTCATTAGGGCTGCCAACTAAAATTCCAGCATTAGCCCGCCCCATTGCCAGCTTTGGTACATTGGTTTCAACCATAATTCCGGGGCTCACCGTTGTTGAATATTGCTCAGTTAATTCAGTTTGCGAAAGATGATTCCAGAAAGCGGCAATTTCCCCAGTGAAATAATTATCATCACCACCCGTACTTTCAATTCTGGTGTTCTTATCACCGCTAGGAGTCAACCTATCAGTGTCCCCCGGCAAGCTATTATATTTCACTCTAAAATTAGAAATTGCTGCATCAAATTGCTGTATCTGCCGCACTTGCGATTGTATCTCTGCCGTTTCAATCAAACTCTGTGCCACCAAAATCCCACCAATCAACAGCCCGATGATTACGAGGACGATTGATAGTTCTACTAATGTGAAGCCTTGCTTAAAACTCCCCTCCCTGAGGGAGGGGCTGGGGGAGGGTTTATAATTACTCAGGCAACCCCCCTCAATCCCCCCTAATAGGGGGGAGGATTTTTGCGGGGAAAGCGCGCCAAGGGTGAAGCCACTATTTTTATTCATGCCCATGTTTAAAATTCCTGCTCGATATTGTATATATATATTTTGCTCTCTGCCGGATCGCCGTCATCTGAGGCTTTTTGGAGTGCAGCCACGACTTCATCAACCTTGCCATCTTCAACAATAACTTCCACTTTTATTTGCGGCAGGAACTCCACAAAATAATCCTCGGTCAGATATGATTTATCATTGCTTGAGCTGCCATGTGATGAGCGGATATCCGTCACAGAAATTGCCTCAATTCCAATTTCCGAGAGCCTATCCTTGATATTATCCAACTTGAATGGACGGGCTTTTGTTTCTATCTTTTTCATCATTTCACCTTATTAATTTATACTATCGCTGAGGTTATCATCGCTATTTTCCTCAGCTTTGGGTGGATTAAGCAGCGCGGTATTATCCACAAATGGAATATAAACCGAGAAGACGCTACCCACACCAACCTCACTTTCCACCTTCAGAATGCTATTATGACGGCTCAAAATATGTTTGACAATTGCTAGCCCCAAACCCGTACCACCTAGCTTGCGGGTACGCGCCGTATCTACACGATAAAAACGCTCGGTCAGTCTGGGAATATGTTCCGGTGGGATGCCATCGCTCTTATCAATCACCGAAATTTGCACGGCACGGTCATATTTATCACTTAGCTCTACCGGTAATTTCCGCGTTACCTGCGCTTTCACAATAACTTCGCTATCCTTATGCCCATATTTTATGGCATTTTGGATGAGATTCACAAATACCTGAGTTATTTGCTCCTTATCACCACGTAATATCGGCAAATTCTTGGAAATATCCAATGTGACGGTCACATTCTTTTGCTCAGAATGCCATTTTGAGTGGCGCTTCACCTCATTGAGAATATTGGGAATCTTTAATTCGCCCTCAGGTGCGCTAGTATCTGCCTCAATTTTTGAGAGTGAAAGCAAATCGCTAATCAGCCTTTTCATCCTATCCGCCTGCTCCGACATAATATGCAGGAATTCCGCGCGGGCAGCACCATCATCCTTAGCGCTAGTCTGCAATGTTTCAATCAGCCCGATAATTGAAGCAAGCGGCGTTTTCATCTCATGGCTGGCATTCGCCACAAAATCCGCTCGCATACGGCGGATTTGCTTCAATTCTGTCAAATCATGCAAGGTTAGGATAGTATCGGTATAGGATGGTGAATTGGTCGGGAATTTGGTGACTTTT
>Ga0210019_1005925_pt1 | contig 10016 bp, 9 predicted proteins | sample CryGeyCG2114_020_2_FD_183969 | JGI IMG/M metagenome (GOLD analysis project Ga0210019, IMG submission 183969) | Groundwater microbial communities from aquifer - Crystal Geyser CG11_big_fil_rev_8/21/14_0.20 (SPAdes) (version 2) | ecosystem: Environmental > Aquatic > Deep subsurface > Groundwater ...
CCCGGCGGCTCCACCGCCAACCCTCGCCCCCGTGCCTCCGGCTTCTCCGCCGCCGTACCACGTTTCGGGCGCATGGTAGAAAGACGATTATGCTGAAAAAAACCGATCCCGTAGAACGCATCCTTTTGCGCCATAACAAGATCAGCCTCAAGTCGCTCCAGCAGGTTAAAGACACCAATCTGCACCGGGGAAGGTACCTGGGGAAAACTCTCGTCGATCATGGGTACATCCACACCCAGACGCTTCTCGAAACGCTGAGCCGGGAACTGGGGATCCCTTACCTGAAACGGGAGGAGTTCCCCACCGATCTGCCCGTCACCGGGATCCAGCTCCCCGAAACGTTTCTCCGCGAGAAAGTCCTTCTGCCGCTCAGGCTTGCGGGGAACAAGCTGGACGTGGCCCTGTTCGATCCATTCGACCTGTACACGCTGGAAAATCTGAAAGTCACGCTGGGCAAGGAGATTCGGCTCCATCTCGCCAGCGAGGAAGATATTCTCGAAGCGATCGAGGCGTATTACGGGGACGGCGAAACCGCCATGAACCGTATGGTGGAAAAAATCGGGCAAGAAGATTCCGGCGCCATGGAAACGGACGACGAGAGCACGGAACACATCCGGGACATGGCATCGGAGGCCCCGGTCATTAAACTGGTCAACCATATCATCACCCAGGCCATTGAAATGGGAGCGAGCGACATCCATCTGGAACCGTTCGCGGACGATTTGGTGTTGCGTTACCGCGTGGACGGTATCCTTCACGAGGTCGAGGCCCCGCCCAAGCGGCTCAACGCCGCGATCTGCACCCGCATCAAGATCATGGCCAAGCTGGACATCTCCGAACGCCGCCTGCCGCAGGACGGCCGGATCAAGCTGAAGGTTCAGGGAAAAGATATCGACATGCGCGTCTCCACCCTGCCCACGATCTACGGCGAAAGCGTGGTTATGAGAATCCTCGACCGCGGCAACCTCAGCCTGGACCTGTCTTGCCTGGGCTTTCCCGAAAAGGAACTGGAGATATTTGAACAACTGATCCGCAAGCCCTACGGGAACCTTCTGGTCACCGGGCCCACCGGTAGCGGAAAAACAACCACCCTGTATGCCGCGCTCCAGAAGATCAACACTCCCGACAAAAAGATCATCACCATCGAGGATCCGGTAGAATACCAGATGAAGGGGATCAACCAGATCCACGTGAAGTCCCAGATCGGCCTGACCTTCGCCAACGGGCTCCGCTCCATCGTCCGGCAGGACCCGGACGTGATCATGGTGGGGGAAATCCGCGATTCCGAAACCGCCGACATCTCCATCCAGGCGGCGCTGACGGGCCACATGGTCTTCAGCACCGTACACACGAACGATGCCGCCGGGGCCATTTCCCGCCTGCTCGATATGGGGGTGGAGAGTTTCCTTCTCTCGTCGGCCCTGCTCGGCGTACTGGCGCAGAGGCTGGTGCGGATCATTTGCGAACATTGCAAGGTGCCCGTCAAGCTCGATCCCGTCGCAATGCAGGAGATGGGTCCCTGGGCCAAAAACGGCATGAAGGCCTATCGCGGCGAGGGATGCCGGAAATGCAATCAGACCGGGTTCCGCGGCCGGCTCGGTATTTATGAACTTCTGGTCGTGGACGATGATATCCGCAAACTCATCGTCTCCAAATCCAGCTCCCATATCATCCGTAATGCGGCCATCCAGAAAGGCATGCGCCTCCTCCGGCAGGACGGATGGAAAAAGGTCCAGCAGGGAATCACCACGGTCGAGGAGATTTTGCGCGTCACCATGACCGACACGTTATAACGGAAGAGCGTCATCCTTCATGGATTATGACGGTCCCGCAGGGGGACTTCCGATCCCAAACGCTCCCGGAGCAATTTGATTCGACGGGACTCACAAAGGCATCATGGCAATTTATTTTTACAAGGCAACCGACCGCGCCGGAAAATTCCTTCAAGGGAATGTGGAGGCGGAGGACTACCGCAGTGCCGTGGAACAGGTGCGGGGTCTGAACTGCTTTCCCATCGAGGTCACCGCCGGCAAACCCGGGAAACAGGTGAAACTTTCCTTCGAGGTGCCCGAGGGCTGGTTTCGCAAGCGCATCCCGCCCAAGGAACTGATGGAGATCACCCAGCAGTTGGCGACTCTGGTCGAGTCCGGATTCACCCTCGACAAAAGTCTGATTCTGCTCAGCCAACTCACCGAGAAGCCCCTGACGCGCAACATCCTCACCGATGTACAGAATCGGGTTCACGGGGGAAGCTCCCTGGCCGACGCGATCGCGGAGCATCCCCATATCTTCTCCAAACTGTACATCAACATGATCCGGGCCGGGGAAGCGGGAGGCACTCTCGCGCCATCCCTGACCCGACTGGCCACGTTCATGGAAAAAACCGAGGAGTTGAAGGCCAATGTCCGGTCCGCCATGGTTTACCCCTCCATCCTGTTTCTCGTGGGCGGGGCGGCGGTCGCCGTGCTGATCACGGTGGTCATTCCCCAGTTTTCAAAACTGTTTGAGGAGATGGGGCAGGCCCTGCCCCTGCCGACGCAGATTCTCCTCGCCCTCAGTTCCCTGCTGACCGACTACTGGATGGCCCTGGTGGCGGGCCTGGCGGCGGCGGGCGTGGGATTTACCTTATTTATGAAAAATGAAAAAGGCCGGCTCCGGTGGGACGGATTTCTGTTGCACATCCCCCTGATCGGCGACCTCATCCGCAAAATCGAGATTTCGCGGTTCAGTCGAACCATGGCCACCCTGCTCCAGAGCGGCGTGCCCGTTCTCCAGGCCCTGACCATCGTCAGTTCCCTGCTGAACAACCGCGTCATCGCCTCGGCCATGACGCAGATTCACAAGGGGCTGAAAGGAGGTCGCGGACTCTCCGGCCCCCTGCAACAGATTAACGTGTTTCCTCCCCTGGCCGTCCACATGATCACCATCGGGGAGCAGTCGGGGGAGCTGGACGAAATGCTCTCCAAGGTTTCCCAGACTTACGACAAGGAGGTGGAACGGTCGATCAAGCAACTCATCTCTCTCATTGAACCGATCATGATCCTGTTCATGGCCTTGATCATCGGGTTCATCGTGATCTCGATCCTGCTGGCCATATTCAGCGTCAACGATATTTCCTTTTAAATGAAAATCCAACCACAGGGAGCTCGTGCTTAAAATGAAACAACTGAAACCCTACCGATGCCGGGACAACCGGGGCTTTACCCTGATCGAACTGATGGTGGTCATGGTGATCATCGGGCTTTTGGCCGCTCTCGTGGTGCCCAAATTTTTCGGACACGTCGACAAGGCCATGCAACAGGACGCGCAGGCCCAGATCGAACTGCTCGGACAGGCGCTGGACCTGTACCGGCTGGAAAAACACAAGTACCCCACGACCGATGAGGGCCTGCCAGCGCTTCAGCCCTACCTCAAGAAAAACCTTCCCAACGACCCTTGGGGGAATCCTTTTATTTACCGGTCTCCCGGACAACATGGAGACTATGATTTGTATTCTTTGGGTGCCGACAATGCCGAAGGTGGAGAAGGCAACAACATGGATATCGTCAGTTGGAAGAACATGTAACCACCGGACCGGCGGGGCGCGCGGCTTCACCCTGCTGGAAATGATCCTGGTTCTTCTGCTGGTGGGACTGATCGCGGGCCTGGTCACGCCCATAGTCGCCTCGACCCTGGACCGGATCGAGTTGCAATCCGCCGCGAGAAAACTCAACTCGGCCCTGCGTTGGGCCCGAAGCGAGGCCGTGACCCGGAAAACGCGATTTGCGTTTCAGGGAGATATCGAACACGGGCGCTACTGGCTCACCAACGCAACCACCGAACAGAATTCCCATGTCGAAGACCTGAAAACCGGAATCCGGATGGCGCTCTTCGTCAACCAGTCCGAACCGGTTTCCGCGGGAAAATTCCAAATCGTTTTTTATCCACAGGGAAGCACGAGCGGTGGAACCCTTTACCTTGAAACCGGCGAGCCGGGTAAACCGGAGGACCGTTATGCCATCAGCGTGGACCCCGTCACGGGCGCGAGCCACATCCGAAAAGATGAAGACTGAGGCGGGATTCTCCCTCCTGGAGGTCGTGGTGGCCCTGGCCATCCTGTCCCTGGGATTCGTTACCGTGCTCCAGTTGTTTTCCGGAGGCGTCCGGTCGATGGATCTTTCCGAGCAATACCTCAAGGCGGTGACGCTGGCCCATTCCAAGCTCAACGAACTTGAATTGGCCGAATTCAACCTTGCCGGGACGGTAGGAATTTTCCAGGGAGAAGACCACTACCGGTGGGAAGTCAACGTGACCCCTTACCCGTCGGCCCTGAATAATGAGGAGAATCATATCCACCTGCAGGAGGTCGCCCTCACCGTGTTCTGGGAAGACCGGGGACAGGGCAAGGAAGTTCGTCTCACCACCCTCAAATTGGCGGGAACTTCGGTCCCGGCACCGGACCATCTTTTGAAATCCATCTTCCAGGGCGGCGTGAACCCGCAGACTCCCCCTCAGGAAGCCACCGCTCCGGCCGCCGCCTCTCCCGCATCCCCAACGGTGACCGGCAACATCAGCGGCGCCGCGACCAGTTCGCACGTTTGCGGGACGTTTACGGGCGGGAATCTCGCTCTGGGGGCTCCATGATGAACGGCCAGGACAACCAGAAAGGCTTCACCCTGCTTGAACTGATTCTGGCCATTTCCATCGTCGCCATCATCGCCGCTTTGCTGATGGGGGGAGTGCGGCTGGGCATGCTGACCCGCGATGCGGGGGATCAAAAAGTCTCCACCCTGCAACGCATGCGCGTCATCACCGAACAGCTTTCTCAGAAAATAAAATCCCTTTATCCCGTATTCGTCACCGACAAGACCTTTTCCCAAACCGCCGCAACCGCTACCCCAAAACAGGAGCGGTACCTGGCGTTCCAGGGCGGACCCAACTTTATCCGCTTTGCCACCTTTATGGGGCCGCTGACCGATCCGGGAGACCGGCCTCCCCATGCCCATGAAACCATGATCTTTCTGGGCGAAATGCCGGAAACCCGGCAACAGGGAATTGTGATGATGGAGCGGGATATCACCAGCGGTAATGCGTTTACCTATATTAAAACCGAGGATCCCGACTCCCGTTTCTACCTCCTGGCGGAAGATGTTGCCTACCTTAAGTTCCGATATTACCAGATGGAAGAAATTACCCTGGCCCCACCCCCCGGATCCGAAAACAGCGGGCCGGCCTACCGGGGGGAGTGGATGAATTCTGTGTTTATCGATCCCGAGTTCACCGACCCCGGCCAGGCGGCGCGATTGCAGGACCTCGGACCGAATGACCCCAAGCGCATCACCCTGCCCCGGGCCGTGGAAATCTCCATCGGACTCCATGAAACCCCCAAACCGGGCGCCAAAGGAGAACCGGCGATTATTTTTTCGCCCCCTATCGTTGTTTTGCTGAATTCCGGAATAGAATTTGCACTTCCTATCATTGAAGAAAATGCGCCAAAAAGCTGACACAATTTCAAAGCATCGGGGTGACCCCATTCGAGGGCAGGAGGGCCTGGCCCTGATGCTGGTTCTCTGGGCCCTGGTACTTCTCATGGCAGTTGCAACCGAATTCGCGTTTTCGATGAAAACCGAGGTCAACACTACCCGGAACTACAAGGAAGATATGGAGAGTTACTACCTTGCCCGGGCCGGCATGAACCTGGCCATGGCGGAAATCGCCAAGCCGGCGCGGTTCCACGCGATCCACCCCACCTACGGCTGGATCACGGGAAACCCGAAAATTTCCCCGCTCGCCCAGGGGAATAATCCCCAGAATACGACTGGGGAAGCTCCGGCCCAGCCCGATTTCGACCTCGTCAATCGCAATGATATTCCGCTGGGAAATGGGACCCTCTTCTATACGATCGGGGACGAAAACGGCAAAGTCAATATCAATAAAGCCAGCCGGGAAACCTTGATCCGCGTGCTTCAGGAATCCGGATCGGAGATCGGCCAGAATCGGGACATTATCGCCGACTCCATCCTGGATTGGGTCGACGCCGATTCCAACCATCGGCTGAACGGGGCCGAGGATGACTATTACCAGAGTCTTATCCCCCCCTACCGGGCTAAAAATGCGCCGCTGGAAACGCTGGATGAATTACTCCGCATCCGCGGGATCACTCCGGCAATGGTGTATGGGGGTGAGGATGAAACGGGACTGTACCGGGGTCTTGAAAAGTTTTTCACCCTCTACGAGGTGAGCGGGGTCAATCCCAATACAATGAGCGAGGAAGTGCTCCCCGCCGTGTTCGATGACAAACAGGTTCAGGACATCCTCAAGGCCCGCAACGAAAAGGGATATTACAACGACACGCAATCCAGTCATTTTCGCGTCACGGCCACGGGGAAAATCGAGGGGAGCGCGGCGGAACACACGATCGAAGCGGTGATTCAAAAAACCGTCTCCGGCAAGAACACCCGCCTCCTCACGGTGTATTGGAACGATAGCAAGTTCAACCCGCAAACGGTTGTGCAACCCTGAGATGGGTTGCGGGAAAACCCTGGGGGACCGGTTTCGCCCAGGGAATGCTTGATAAAAGGGAACGGTTCGCACATGAGTTTTTATTTTGAAAAATCGATCGGGATAGACATCCGGGAAGACTCGGTTTCTCTCGTCCTCCTCGGCATCCGCATGCGCCGGATAGATGTCCTCGGTGCGGAGTTCCTGCACATCCCCTCTTTTTCCCCCTCGGACGAGAAAATGTCCCGGGCATTTCTCGACGGGGTCAACCGGTTCCTGATGAAACACAACGCCTGGCCGCGCAACGCGGTGTTCGGCCTTCCGCGGCCGCATTTCACCTTTCAGACGTTCGACCTCCCGGCTCCCGACCTCAAGTCGGTGCGCTCCATGGTCGGTTTCGAACTGGAGCGGCATTTCACCGTCGGACTGGACAGTCTTTACTACACGTTTCAGGCCAGCCCGGCAGGGGAAAATCTGTACCACATCGCCGCAACGGCCATCCACCGCCAAATCGCCAACCCCTACCTGGAACTCGGGCACAAATTGAGCCTGCGTCCCTCCATCGTCGATGTGTCCACCTTCGCCAATGTCAACCTGGTCCTGGGTGATTCCGAAAAGGAAGGGGTGGCCGCCATTATCGACCTGAGTTCGTCTTCGGTGGAGATCACGATCATAAAGAACGGGGTCATTCAATTTTCCCGCAACGTGGCGATCAACGATCCGGATATCCGGAATGCCTACTTTCAGTCCAATCGGCCCGAAAAACATTACGAACTGCTTTCCGAAGGCCTGGGCGGCCTGATCGTCGAGGAGATTCAAAACACGCTTGCCTCGTGCCGCAACCTTACGGACGCGGAAGCCATCGGCCGGATCCACCTGGTGGGGGGCGGTCCCTTCGCTCCCTCCCTGGCGCGCAAGGTCCGCGAGATCACCGACGTGGAGACCGTGCGGGTGGGACTTCCGGGATCGGTGAATCCCGACCTCCCCGATGAATATTCCGCGGTTTACATGAGCACGGCGCTAAGCCTCGCCAAACGGGAGCTGGAACCGGAGGGAATGAGCACCAACCTGCTTCCCGCGGAATTGCGCCCAAAAAAGAAAAAATCGAATCCCCGGACCACTCTCGCCCTTGCGGCGGGGTTGGCTCTCTTTCTCATCGGGGTGGCCGTCAACCAGATCGTGTACAACAATCGTGTCATCGCCTCTTTGGATTTACAACTCCGCGAGGTGAAGGGGCTCATGGCGCCGATCGAAACGATCGACCTGGAATACCAGAATCTCGCGCAATTCATTCACACCCTGAACCGGGTGGAAGCGGGGCACCCGTCGCGGCTGACCCTGTTGCAGGAGATGAGCCGGATCCTGCCGAAAGACACCTGGTTGAACGGGATCAAGATCCACGACACCGAAGTCGAGATCAAGGGATATTCCGCCGCCGCTTCAAAACTGATTCCGCTCCTGGAACAGTCTCCCCTGTTCAAGGACGCCGGATTCGTGGGCTCGCTGATCACGGAGGCCGCGGGTGAAAAATTCACCCTCCGCACCACGGTGGAGGCCGCGCCATGAACGTGAACCCGAGGGAAAAGCGGATCCTGACCGGGGGCGGCATCTTCGTTATCGTTTACGTCCTGTTCATATTCGTGGGACAGCCGGTCTTTAAGGAGCAGAAACGGATTGAAGAAAAAATCGCCGGCAAGATCGTATTCCTGGAAAAATATTTTGCGATCCTCAACCAAAAGGATTTCTACGAAAAGCAGAAAACCCGCAACCAGGAGCTGGAGCAGGAACTGACCCGCAGATTCCTGGATCAATCCAAGCCCGGTCTCGCGGCCAACGACCTGCAAAAAATGCTGGAAGGATACGCCCAACAGGCAAAGGTTCAAATGCCCAGGGTGCGGATCGAAAAAGCCAAGTTCGATGAGGGAATCCTCAACGTACCCATTGAAATCAACATAGTGTCCACCTTGCGGGGTCTCACGGAATTTGTGCGGCTCATCGAAGGAGGGCAAAAGTTTCTGGTGATCGACGAGCTGAACAGTCGACGCTCCAACCAGACCGATCCGGAGGAACTGCAGACCCAACTGGTCATCACCGGGTACATCCGGGAACTGGAATCCAAGGACTCGAAAAAAGCATGAAAAAATTAATCGTCATTACCATTATTACTGTCATGGTCATTTTCCCGGCCTGCGCGCAGAAAGGGAAATCCTCGCTGGAGCGATTGAAAGACCGGGCGGAAATGGAGTCCTGGAAATCTTCCGGCAAAAAACCTCATGTGGGGAAGAAAGGCCAGACCATCGTGGTGGAAGCGGTGGAAACTCCCAAGGCTCCTGCCAACGCCCCTGCCCCGGAAGAAGAAAAGTCCGAGGATTTCGATCTGTCGTCTTTGAAAGAGTTGCCGGAAACCCCGCCGGAACAATGGGTCACGGTTACGGGCAACAACGTCCCGCTGAGGAAAGGTCCGGGTGCCCAGTTCAAAAAAATCGGCGTGGGCCAAAAGGCGGATACGTTCAAGCTCCTGCGGATGCATAAACTGCCCAACAGCAATGAGATCTGGTACCTGGTCGAAAACAAGGCGGGAGAAAAGTTTTTCATCTCGGAGATGTTGGCCCAGCTGACGGAGGTACGCGAAACCAAGGCGGTGGCTTCGGCCCCGGTTACCCCCGCGCCCGCTCAACCCGCACCCGCAACTCCCGGACCCGGTGCGGTCCAACCGCCCCCGGCCTCCCCGCCGGCCAAACCGGCGGATCAGGTTGCGGCGGAATCCAAAAAGGAGAAAGGGGTTGAACGGGAAGTACTGGGCACTTATGACAAGGAGGCCCTGAAGAAACTCCAGAACGTGAAGGATCCCACACCTCCCCTGCCCCCGGAGTTGAAGGATGCCAAGAACATCACTCTCAACTTTGAGGGAACGGAACTTTACGATGTGATCACCACCTTCGCCGAACTGCTTCAGTTGGACTACATCGTCGAGGGAACGATCGAAGGCAAGGTGACTTTGCAGACCTTCAACAAGATCCCGGTGGAGGACCTGTACCCGGTCCTGGAACAGATCCTGGCCCTGCACAACGTCACCGTGGTGCGCTCCGGAAACTTCTACCGGTTCCTTCCCATGTCGGAGGCGTCGCGGAAACCGTTAAGCGTGTTCTACGGCAACGATCCGTCCATTCCCCCGCATGAGAGGATGATCATCCACCTCATTGCCCTGCAACACATCTCGGTGGACGCGATGCAGAAAATCATCCAGCCGCTGATGTCCAAATCGGGAACGTTCATCAATATTCCGGGAACCAACAACCTGATGATGGTGGAACAGGCGGCCACCGTCCATCGCCTCGCCAAAATCGTGCAGGCCCTGGACGTGGACAAGCTGGCCTCGGCGGACATTCGGCTCTACAAGCTGACCCACGCTAACGTGGAAGTGGTGTCGACGGAATTGGAGGAAATCTTCACTTCCATCGGCTATGCGGACGCGATCGGGAAAACCCTGACCTTTCTTCCGATCACCCGCATGAACGCCCTGCTCGCGGTCAATT
>Ga0210019_1005932_pt1 | contig 10009 bp, 7 predicted proteins | sample CryGeyCG2114_020_2_FD_183969 | JGI IMG/M metagenome (GOLD analysis project Ga0210019, IMG submission 183969) | Groundwater microbial communities from aquifer - Crystal Geyser CG11_big_fil_rev_8/21/14_0.20 (SPAdes) (version 2) | ecosystem: Environmental > Aquatic > Deep subsurface > Groundwater ...
TGTTGACATTATTTTAAGTATGCTTTATAATTATCTTCAGCGATAAGTACTTATCTTTACTTATACACCTCTAATCCACATAATTATCAACAATATGGAAAGTTTAGTCAAATTAACTGAAAAACTTAGCGGATAAGGGTATTTTATTTGACTCAAAAATAAAAAATCCGCTAAGATTAGCGGATTTTTGGTTTTTAGAGAACAGTCCTGTGAGATTATTCTGTGAAAATCAAATGATAGCAAATTAACAATTTGACAGCCCCTCTCTATTTAGCCATAGAGATTGTGGCTGTTTGGAAACGAGCATCAAACAAATCCTGTTTTTAGCGATTCAATAGCGTTAAAAACAGAAGCAATGCGATTGCTTAACTATTTAAGCAGTTGCGCACAAAAAGAGTAAACGGTGGATGCCTTGACACAAGAAGCCGATGAAGGACGTTGCAGGGTGCGAAAAGTCTCGGTGAGGTCCCAAGCAACCTTTGACCCGGGAATGTCCGAATGGGGAAACCCATCTAGATGGAAGATCTAGATATCATATGCTGAATACATAGGCATATGGAAGGTAAGTTGGCGAACTGAAACATCTTAGTAGCCAGAGGAAAAGAAAAAAACAAACGCACGAACTTTTACTTGCTAGCATCATGAGTAGCAAGTAAAGGTCTCGTGTTTAATTCCGTTAGTAGCGGCGAGCGAAAGCGGACAAGCTAAAACGTTATTGACTCAAGCAGATTGAACCAATCTTTCGAGAAAGGGGATTTCTGTGGAAGGCTTTGCGGCCATATGTCTTTAGCGGGTTGTGAGGATAGTATTTTTTAAAAGCGCAAACTTTTAAAGAGAGTTTAATTTAACTTCCCTAGTAGAATCTGCTGGAAAGTAGAACCAGAGAAGGTGATAGTCCTGTACGCGAAAGGGGTTAAAACTCTTTATATTATCTCTCGAGTACCACGGAACTCGTGAAATTCCGTGGGAATCTAGCGCGACTATGCGCTAAAGCTAAATACTTCTTGTGATCGATAGTGAACTAGTACCGTGAGGGAAAGGTGAAAAGCACCCCGAGAGGGGGATGAAATAGTATCTGAAACCGTTTACTTACAAAGAGCTGGAGCCCGCATTTATGTGGGTGACAGTATTCCTATTGAAGAATGAGCCAACGAGTTTATACATACTGCAGCTTAAGCTCCTTTGGAGCGGAGGCACAGGGAAACCAAGTCATAACCGGCGTTTTTTTGTAGTATGTATAAGACCCGAAGCCGAGTGAGCTAGCCATGGGCAGGGTGATATCGCTGTAACAAGCGGAGGAAGCCCGAACCCACTCGTCGTATAACGCGAGGGGATGACCTGTGGTTAGAGGAGAAATTCCAATCGAACTCGGCAATAGCTGGTTCTCCTCGAAATAGTTTTAGGACTAGCACGCTGTATACCCGCGGGGGTAGAGCACTGAATGGGATGAGGTGGCTTTTGCCTACTTATCCTAACCAAACTCCGAATACCGCGGTTTTTGAGCAGCGTAGTCAGACCATGGGGGCGAAGCTCCATTGGTCAAAAGGGATACAGCCCAGATCGTCATCTAAGGTCCCTAAATTATGGTTAAGTGGTAAAGGTGGTGTTAGGACTTATACAACTAGGAGGTTGGCTTAGAAGCAGCCATCCTTTAAAGAAAGCGTAATAGCTCACTAGTCCAGTCCTTTCGTGCCGAAAATTCAACGGGGCTAAACCATATACCGAAGATACGAACTAATTGCTTTTTGCGATTAGTGGTAGAGGAGCATTCCAGCAGCACTGAAGCGTACACCGCGAGGTGGCGTGGAGCGGCTGGAAGCGAGAATGTTGGCATAAGTAGCATAAAGGCAGGCGAAAACCCTGCCCGCCAGAAACTCAAGGTTTCCTGGGCAACGACAATCGACCCAGGGTGAGGCGATCCTAAGCCGAGGCCGAAAGGCGTAGGCGATGGAAGAGACGGTTAATATTCCGTCCCTAGTAATTATTTGTTTTGGAGTGACGCAGTTTTAACTGCTTGAACGCGCTTTTGGATTGGCGCGTTTGCATTACGGTTCTTCGGGATCATGATGTGAAAAGAAAAAGCCTTCGGGCCGATTCAATTCAAGTACGCGGGCTGCCCAGAAAAGCTTCAAAGCGTTAAATAATTACTACCCGTACCGCAAACCAACACAGGTGAGTAGGTCGAGAAGACCAAGGCGTACAAGAGAACCCTTGTTTAGGAACTCGGCAAAACAGCGGCCGTAAGTTTGCAATAAGGCCCGCCCTCTTTTTGAGGGCCGCAGCTAAAGATTTCAAGCGACTGTTTACCAAAAACATAGGTCCCTGCTAAAGCGCAAGCTGACGTATAGGGGCTGATGCCTGGCCAGTGTCCGAACGTTAAGGGGAGGGGTGATAAGCCCTGATCCGAAGCGCGGATGAACGCCAGCGGTAACTATAACCGTTCTAAGGTGGAATTGCTGCCTTAGTGAGGTGAAAACCCTCCTTTGAACTTCGTTTTTGCCAGCGAAGATGTAGAAGAAAATTTGGCTATATGCTGGAACATCTGGAGCATCTGATGCTACTATGGTATAATATATCCATAGATAATATGAATTATTATGCCAAGTAACAAAGTAATCAGTGCAGATAATCAGCAGGAAAGACTAAAAACCATATGGTGGATTATAGGATTTACCGATGGCGAAGGTTGTTTTTCAGTAAGTATCATCAAAAATGCCACCACTAAGCTTGGATGGCAGGTATTTCCTGAATTCGTAATTTCTCAAGAAAAGAAAAGTTTGAAAAATCTTGAGCAAATCAAAATGTTTTTCAGGTGTGGAAATATATACATTAACCGCAATACCAGAAAAAACGACAACCATCGCGAGCCATTGTATAGATACTGCGTAAGGTCTATTTTAGATCTTAAAGAGAAAGTTATCCCGTTTTTTACTGAACATCAACTAAGAACCGCCAAACAAGAAGATTTTAAGAAGTTTGCTAGAATTATAAAGTTGATGGATGATAGATATCATCTGAATAAAGCAGGAATAACAAAAATAGCGCGCATTATTGAAACAATGAACTCAAGAAAAGCAGCACGGTTTTTAGAATCCTCAGAGACTACACGCCAAATCCGCTAAAGCGGCGGAAAGATATAGTCCGATCTGCATGGCGACATGCAGAGCACAGTAGAAATGACTGTGCCCTCTCATAGAGAGAGTAACAAAAATAAGCGAAATTCCTTGTCGGGTAAGTTCCGACCTGCACGAATGGCATAACGACTTGAAAACTGTCTCAACAAGGGACTTGGCGAAATTGCGAGATGAGTGAAGATGCTCATTACCCATGGTTAGACGAAAAGACCCCGTGAAGCTTTACTATAACTTGGTATTGATATATTGATTTTTGTGTTTAGAATAGGTGGGAGACTTTGAAGCATCCGCGCAAGCGGGTGTGGAGTCGCCAGTGAAATACCACCCTCAAGTGTTGATATATCTAACTGTGCGCCGTTAGCCGGCCGCAGGACAGTACCTGGCGGGTAGTTTGACTGGGGCGGTGGCCTCCTAAAAGGTAACGGAGGCGTTTACAAAGGTTGACTAGCGCTGGATGGAAATCAGCGCAATAGGGCAAACCCATAAGTCAGCTTTACTGCAAGGGCGACAACCCGAGCAGTCGCGAAAGCGGAAGTTAGTGATCCGACCGTACGATATAGGACGGCGGAAGCTCAACGGATAAAAGTTACTCCGGGGATACAACTGTGTCCCTGCGCAATGGCAACATCGCGCAAAGTACATGGCTAATAACGGTGAAACCCATATGGTGGCTTTCGAGGCGCCATGCGGGCAATACCGTGGGAAGTCAGGGGAGCTAATTAAGATTACTCTTATGAAGCTTACAAAAAAACAAAAGGCGATTATTTACGGCGTTATATTCGGCGATGGATATCTGCAGAAAACAGGAACTCAGAACGCGCGCTTGCGCGTTGAGCATTCCAAAAAGCAGGAAGCGTACGCGCAATGGCTGTATGAAAATCTTGAAAATATTTTTTCTGACAAGCCAAAGCGAATAGACCGCGTCCATCCAAAAAACAAGAAGACATATGAATATGTCCGATTGCAAAGTAACGCGTCGCCTTGGTTCGGGAAACTGCGGCAGAAATTTTACGACAACAGCAACAAAAAAGTGGTGCCGTCTGAAATCGCGCTTTTTCTTGAATCGCCATTATCATTGGCAGTATGGTACATGGATGATGGATATTATTACGCGCGGGATAAATCAGCGCATTTCTATCTTCCGAACTATAACCAAGAAGGCAGGGCGCGCATTATCAGCGCTCTAAAAAATAATTTTGATATTAATGCAACAGCGTATTGCAGGCCAGATAGGAACGCGTGTCACATTACTATCAATGGAGCTGATCTACATCAGTTCAAAAATATTATAAAACCATATCTTATACCTAGTATGAGATATAAACTCCCCTTGACCCCGTAACGACTGAGAGCGAGAAATATGAAAGTTTTAGAGCTCGAGATATAAGTTATTTTGCTTATATAATATGCCGTGCCCCGCCGAATCGGCGGGTGAAGATATAGTCTACGCCTGATAGCAATATCAGGATATAATACTCAAAAAAGTATTGTGAACAGGCTGATCTCCCCCAAGAGCTCACATCGACGGGGAGGTTTGGCACCTCGATGTCGGCTCATCACATCCTGGGGCTGAAGAAGGTCCCAAGGGTCCGGCTGTTCGCCGGTTAAAGTGGTACGCGAGCTGGGTTCAGAACGTCGTGAGACAGTAGATTGTGCTGTCTATAAATTTGGCTATATGCTGGAAACTCTGGAGAGTCCGCGGAGACAATTGTAGGACTCGCGCATCTCACACTACTATGCTATACTTGTGTATATGAATAGTGACAATGTGTTGAGTGCAGACAACCAGCAGGAAAGACCAAAAATTCAACCATGGTATGTTGCGGGATTTGTTGACGGCGAAGGAACATTTCATATTGCCATCAATAAATCAAAAGAAAATCGTTTCGGTTTACGATTTATTCCGGAATTCCATATAAATCAGAATTCTCCAAGCAAAGATGTCTTGGAAGATATTATGTCTTTATTTGGTTGCGGATATATCAAGCAAAACCACAAAACAAGCATCCGTGATAAAACATGGGTCTATGTGGTGCGAAATCGAAATGATCTGCTGAATATTATTATTCCATTTTTTGACGCGCACCCTCTAAGAACACAGAAACAAAAAGATTTTCTTCTGTTTAAAAGAGTGGCAAGCATGATGTCCGGAAACGAACATCATAAAAAAAATGGCATAAAAAAGATAATCAGCTTGGCTTATAACATGAACCAAGCAGGCAGATACAGAAAAGTATCAAAACAACATATCATAGAATTATTGGAATCCTCAGAGACTATACGCCAGACGCGCTGCGAATAGCTGCGTAAAGATATAGTCCGAACTGCATGGCGACATGCAGAGTGTATTTCGCAATACACCACCACAGAGCACGCGCGGATTATAGATGTGGTTTGCAAAGTAACAGAATGTCGGTCTCCTATCTACCATGGGCGTTGAATTCTGCGGGAGCTCCCCTCTAGTACGAGAGGACCGAGGGGAACGCACCTCCTGTGTACCGGCTGTGTCACCAGATGCAGTGCCGGGTAGCGGCGTGCGGCAGTGATAAGCGCTGAAAGCATCTAAGCGCGAAGCACTTCCCAAGATAAGAATTCGTTATAGGGCGGTCGGAGATGACGACCTTGATAGGCTCTAGGTGTAAGCATAGCAATATGTTCAGCCAAGGAGTACTAATAGCCCGAGTGCGCAACTACTTAAGTAGTTAAATCCCATTTCCCCTCCTTTACTAAGGAGGGGTTAGGGGAGGTTCTCGTTTCCAATTTTCACACATTTAAAAGACAGCATTGTCTTGGTGGTCTGTGCGGCGGGGGTACACCTGTTCCCATCCCGAACACAGCAGTTAAGCCCGCCAGCGCCGATGGTACTGCACCCTTGGGGTGTTGGGAGAGTAGGTCGCCGCCAAGACAATGCTGTCTTTTTTGTTGCTTTATTTGACAATATATATTTTATATAATAATATAACACTCTCTTGAATTGTCCTTTTTAATCTAAACCAAGTATAAAGGAGGCTAGTAATGAATTTGTCTGATTTGCCTTTGAATATGGTTTTTCTGCGGCATGGAAAAAGTGAATGGAATTTTGCACATGAGCAGGATGAAGCAGGTGACCCATCTTTTATGAGAAAATTATCTAAAAGAGCATCTGACAATCCGGCTTTGGTCCCTGAAGGAGAGCGAGAGGCAAAGAGCGCTTGGGGTTGGCTTGGTCAGCGTTTTTCTTTTTTTGATGAATTATGGACATCACCGCTTGCGCGCGCGGAATCGTCTGCTTTAGCTTCAATATATCCGCAGAGTATGTGGAAATACAAAGCTGATTTACAGGAGCGTTGCTGGGGAGATGCCACTTTCATATGTAAAGAAGATATGAATATTCCAGAGAACGCTGAATTATTTGAATGGAAACAAACAGATCCATTTTCATGGAAGCCGAACAAGGGAGAATCATTAACAGAAGCGCTAGTGCGCGCAGATAGAATTATTAATGATTTGCGCAGAGTTGGAGTTGATAAATCAGTAATATGTGTTAGTCATGGAGAGCTTATTTCTCTTTTGCGCATGTGCCTGGAATCTTGGGATAAAGAAAGATATATTCAGCAGAGCAATGCACATAGGACAAAAGAGTGGGTAAGTAATGGGCACATTCTTTGGTACACTAGAGTTGAGCCATGGAGTAGCTATATTGCAGATATTCCAAAATGGCTATACTCTGTTTGTCCTTGGGATCCAAGCAGATCGCATGATTGTTGGCAAGAAATTTAGTTCGATGTATTATATTAATAACCGATCCAGAGAATGGCCGAACTCTGGCTTGCGCGCAACGACGCACAAGGATCGGCTATCGCTGCATTGCATGAGGCCTATTAGTGGCTCATGAGCCACTATACAACACGACGAGTAGGGGCGACCGAAAGTCGTGGATTGTACACACCGCACATTCCGGCCCAAAAGCCGCTGCCAAGTGGCAGGATGCAGCGAACCATCCGCTATCAATTTATATGTAACCTTTGTTATCTTCGGATATACAAAGATATAAGCTGATAGCGGCTTTTTTTATCATCAAATATCTGTTAAACTAATCTAACATGCAATACATAGCAGATTTACATTTACACTCAAGATACTCCCGCGCCACATCAAAAGACCTCAATATTGAGGGCCTATATAAAGGCGCGAAAATAAAAGGTATTGATTTAATTGGTACTGGTGATTTTACGTTTGGCTCGTATATAAAAGAAATGGAGCGCGAACTGGAAAGTGTTGGCAATGGGTTTTATGAATTCAAGCGCAAAGATAAAATTGATGCGTGCGTTGGCGGAGAGCAAAAGGATCCTAAATTCATGCTTACATCTGAAATTGCGAATATCTATAAAAGAGGAGGCAAAGTGAGGCGCATGCATACGTGCGTGTGGGCGCCGGGTCTTGAAGAGGTAAAAGAGTTAAATCGCCAGCTAGATAAAATCGGAAATATCAAATCAGATGGCCGTCCTATCTTAGGCCTTGATGTTGCTGACATGGCAAAATTGATCTGGGATATATCAAAAGATTTTATTATCATACCCGCGCACGCGTGGACTCCTTGGTTTGCTATCTTTGGATCAAAATCCGGATTTGATACAATTGAAGAATGTTTTGGCGATTTATCTGAAAAAATTTACGCGATTGAAACCGGTTTATCAAGCGACCCGCCAATGAACTGGCGCTTGTCTCAATTGGACAATATATCTTTAGTTTCAAATTCAGACGCGCATTCGCTTCCGAATCTTGGAAGGGAGGCAACTGTGTTTGAATTGGAAAAGTTGTCCGTAAAAAATATTGAAGAAGCACTTAATCGACGAGATCCCTCGGCTTCGCGAGTACACTCCGCTCGGGATGACGGTTCTAATAAAATCGCCTACACAATTGAATTTCATCCGGAAGAAGGAAAGTATCATTACGACGGGCATCGCGCGTGCGATTTTGTGTGCGATCCGAAAGAAACAAAACGCATTAAAGGAATTTGTCCTAAATGTAAAAAGCCATTAGTGATAGGCGTTGATAATCGCGTGGAAGAACTGGCGGACAGGGATAAACCGAAACAAAACGGCGAATACAAATATATTGTACCATTGCAAGAAATTATCGCGGACGGCTTTAGCCAGAATAAAAACACTAAGCGCGTGCAGGAAACCTATAACGCCATGATTGAACAAATTGATAATGAATTTAATATTTTGCTTAACACGCCTTTGGAAAAAATAAAACAATTCGGTATAGAAGAATTAGCAACTGGAATAGAGCGCGTGCGCAAAGGAGAGATTCATGTTGAGCCAGGATACGACGGCGAATATGGCGTGGTAAGCGTGTTTAAAAAAGACGAGCAAATATCAGCGAAAAATCGGCAAAAAGCATTGTTTTAATTAGCTCCCAGCAAATTATCTTACGCGCATTATGCGTTGCTTTTCAAATAAAATAATACGCCCTATTTTAGGGCGTATTATATTTTGTTTTTATTTTTTCTTGCGGCGAGTGGTCTTTTTCTTTGTTGTTCTCTTTTTCGCGGCTTTGCGTTTCGCTGGCGCGCGCTTCTTTGTTGCCTTGCGCTTTGTCGCGCGCTTCTTTGTTGCCTTGCGCTTAGCTGGCTTTCGCTTCGCAACTTTTCTCTTTTTAGCTGCCATATATTTTTTTTCGAGTTAATTTATTTTTCTTTTTATGTGATCGACTTGTCACATATTTATTTTTTTTATTTCTTTTTTTATCACGCTTTTATTATAACACTTTATTTTTAAAATCAATACAAAGATTTTTTTAAACTGTGGACAACTTTTATTTTTATTTTTTGTTCGCGCGCTTATAAATTATTTTTTTTGCAACATTAAAACAAAAAAATTCCATCATAAGATGAAATTTTTTTGGTGGACCTGAGGAGATTCGAACTCCTGACCCCCTGCTTGCAAAGCAGGTGCTCTAGCCAGCTGAGCTACAGGCCCTTATTGTTTTTTACATTCTTCCGCTTACTAATTTTCCAATTGTTGCCTGCAAAAAACTTTGGTGCATATTCGTAATAGCTAGCATTGCGCCGAAGATTACAATTAATCCAATTAGCTTAGTCAAAAGCCGCGTCCCTCCCATTGTGCCGAGCTTATCTTCTGCCCAGGCGTTGTATCCAGTGAATTGTACTATTGCCTCGGTTTTCCAGACCATCATAAATCCTGCTGCGGTCATGAGTATGCCGATGAAAATTCTTCCCATAGTTTTTGTTTTAGTTTTTATAGCGCATCGCCCTAGTTTTTTGTATCAGAGAACAAAGGGTGGTGCCCGGGAAGGGATTTGAACCCTTACGTCCTAAACGGACACAAGGCCCTCAACCTTGCCTGTCTACCAATTTCAGCACCCGGGCTGGTGGGCACTGAGGGAGTCGAACCCCCGACCTCCTCGGTGTAAACGAGGCGCTCTAACCAGCTGAGCTAAGTGCCCTTAGCATAACAAACGAATAATATCAAAAAATAGGCAAAAAATCAATCAGCCCGACATGCGCCGGGCTGAGAGGTAATAATTATTCTTTTATTTCAGCCAGCCGCTTTTTGGTAGTGCGCAGATAATATGGTTTTGCTTGTTTGATGCGGTAGGTTCTAACGAGTTCTATTTTTTCAATTGACGGCATGTTCAACGGAAAAATTTTCTCAACCCCAATATTTCCAGAAACCTTGCGCACAGTAATAGTGGCGCTGTTTTCTCTGCCATGCTTGCGCGCCAGCACCATGCCTTGGAACACCTGCACGCGCTCTTTTTCCTCGCCTTTGGAGTTGGTATCAACAATCTTCTGATGCACGCGCACCAGCATGCCCGGCCGAATATCTTCTTTCTTGATGGTCGCGTATTGGGATTTGCCCTTTTTC
>Ga0210019_1005933_pt1 | contig 10008 bp, 10 predicted proteins | sample CryGeyCG2114_020_2_FD_183969 | JGI IMG/M metagenome (GOLD analysis project Ga0210019, IMG submission 183969) | Groundwater microbial communities from aquifer - Crystal Geyser CG11_big_fil_rev_8/21/14_0.20 (SPAdes) (version 2) | ecosystem: Environmental > Aquatic > Deep subsurface > Groundwater ...
TGGCAAGATACCTACCGCAAACTTGCTTTCAGTTACGAGCGACTTGAGGCGACACGAAACGGACTAAAGTATCTCGGGCATGCGCTGATTAATTTGCGTGTCTTTGTTGGAAACTCTGTATGAGTTCACTCTGTAGAGTATAATACCACATTTTTATTGTTCTGTAACGCGGAAGACTTCTTCGATAGAGGTCAACCCATCGAGCGCCTTGAGCACACCATCTTGCGCCATAGTAATCATCCCCTGTTCCTGCGCAAGCTTCTCTATATCATATTCAGAAATTTTGTTTGACATAATTGATTCCTCGATAGTATCGCTCATCACAAAAATTTCGTATATGCCAATTCTTCCCTTATACCCCAACTCCCCACCCGATGTGAACTCTGGCGCTGTATAAAAAGTCTGTTTTTTCCCCTGCACTTTTTCAAGAATTTTGGGAGGAAGGGACGCAATGATAGCATCTACCTTTGTTTGTTGCTCTGGCGTCAAAGTCGCCTCGACTTTTGCAGTATCCGAAAGCTTTCGTACAAGTCGCTGCCCTATCACAGCATTCAGCGCAGGTGCGAGCAAAAATGGTTTGACCCCCATAGCGAGAAAACGAGGAATTGCACCAGCCGCACTATTGGTATGGAGTGTAGATAGAATAAGATGTCCTGTCAGCGCTGCCTGAATAGCCGTATCAGCTGTCTCGAGATCACGAATTTCTCCGACCATAGCAATGTCAGGATCCTGCCGCAAAATAGATTTCAATCCTTTTGCAAACGTGTAGTCTTTTGCATGATCAATCTGACTTTGATTTATCCCCGGCATTTTGTATTCAACAGGATCTTCGAGCGTAATAATTTTGACATCAGATTTATTGAGCATCTGCATGATCGCATAGAGCGTCGTTGTTTTTCCGCTCCCGGTTGGTCCGGTAGTAATGATCATCCCATTCGGACGCGCAATTTCAGCGAGTAATACCTTGTAGGCTTCACCATGAAGTCCCAAGCTGTCGAGGGTAAGCCCTTCACGATTTTGGACCAAAAGACGCATAACAATGCCTTCACCATAGACCGTTGGCATGACAGAAACACGCACATCGACTTCACCAGTAGGGACATTGATCGTAAATCGTCCATCTTGTGGCTTGTCGGTAATGTTCAATTTGAGAGAAGAAAGTAATTTTATACGAGAGACCAATTTTTGGTACGCCTCTTTTGGAAGTGTTGCGGCATCATGCAGCATCCCATCAAGACGGAGACGAATGACAGTTTTGTCCTCTTCTGGTTCTACATGCACGTCAGACGCATTGAGCTTCAGACCTGCTCCTAGAAGAAAGGTGACAAGATCAGTCGTACTCACACGCTCAATACTCTCTTGCAATGACCGAAAATCCTGCACACTTGCTTGCACTTTTTCAAGATCCGACGTTTCGATTTCAACATCTTTTGATATTGGCGATATGTGTGGAAGTGTATTATACAAATCAAATACACGTTGCAGACTATGCTCTGAAATCATGTACAGCGTTCCTTTTGTATAGGTACGATGTTCTATATCTTTCAAAAAAGCCTTGTTTTCTTCCGATTGCGGATCAAGTGCACCGAGACGAATTTCATCTTGATTCACAAAAAAACAAACCATGTTCAGACGTACGGCATCTTCTTGTGAAATTTGTTTGAGCGCTTCATGACTGATTGGAAATGAAGACAAATCAATATGAGGAAACCCAAGCATGCTCGCCTTTCTCTGAATTTCTACTTCTTTTTCTTTTATGCCAACCTTTTGCATTTTTTTTGCAAACTTTTCTTCTGTTTCATCAGAAGCAACACGAATCGAAGATTGCGATAGGGGTTGAACAGAAGATACGTCTTCCGTATCACCTTCGGGTTGTTTTTTTGAAGGAAGTAAATCGTCTATTGAAGGAAGGTCGCCCATACAAGTTGAAGCTAACAAAATAACGAATATCTACCGACCAAGCCAATGTAGCACGTGACTCTTGAGCCCAGTCTTATGCATCTGCATAAAGAGATATGTCCATGCAGCAATAGTAAATGTTGAAAACACCGAAGCAATGAGAAAGAGGCAGATAAGAAAAAGTGTGGTAGAAACAGCAACCCCGAGCGAAAAAATCAATGTAGATGAAAATAACAAAGCAAACATATACGCCACAAACGCCGGCAATAGAGAGACAAAAAATATCGTCACAAAAAGGAACGATACCAGAAGGTCGAAGACAAAAATAACCATGCCTACTTCGAGTGACACGAGCCAATGTTCTCTAAAAAGTGTCCAGCCTGTTCTCACGGCTGGAAGAAACGCATACTCTTCTATGACCACATACCCAATAGCATAGACCGATACAACAGACACGATCAGAGAACTCATAGCAGCAAGTAAAAACACAACCAAAAACAACAACGGAGATCCACCGAGCGAAAAAAGAATCGGCCAAGACATAAGGGCAACAAGAAGTCCTACTACGCCCAACAGGACCTTTTTGAGTACATTGATAGCAAATACTTTCCACAATGAAGCGACTCCTACATCCCATGAAACACCCGCATCTGGCAACCGCTTGTGGTGTACGCTATGTGCGGTGCTGTGTACCAAAGCCCCTTGGGAAACCACAGCAAAAAAAGTCATAACAATACCAAACCCAACGAATACAATACAGAGAAACGCAACCCACCCAATCAATCCATGTGGAATAGGATTTCCAGAAAATCCTGCTTGAAAAAGATCATATAGTGTCACAAAACCAGATCCTGGACGATATCCACGTGCCGTAAACCAGAGTTGTACGAGAGCATCAACAATACCCATCTGCCCAAGGGCAGCAGCAAACATACCAAAGGGCCAAAGGCTATGTTCTTTCCAGGCAAGATGCCAGCTGTGTGCGAGTGCTTCTCTGTAGAGTGGTGGTTTCATAGGAGTTTACGGGACAAGTATGAGTAGTATATCACATAGACGGAAATTCGCTACCATGTTCTGTGGGAGTGCGGAGAAAGATTGCGCTTCGCTAAGAATATATCCTGACGTTGTCAGGATAAGACTGAAGATTATGTTACATACGAAGAAGGACATGCATATCATGCATGTCCTTCTTTTTAGAGCGTAATCTTCAATCTTTTTTTGCGCTAGCAAAAATGAATCTTAGTGAAGCGAAGCTGAACGCAATCTTTCTACGCAACACCTCTCACACGTATCTATGCATCCATAATCGCCTTAAACTCTTCTTCCTCAACCGTTTCCTTTTCGAGCAATAATTTCACAAGCGCCTCCATTTGATCTCGCTTGTCTACAAGCGTCTTTTCTGCACGCTCACGAGCTTCGGTGAGCAACGAACTAATTTCATCATCAATAAGTTCAGCAGTTTTTTCACTATAATTTTTTTGTTCATGAATTTCCTGTGCAAGGAAAATCATTTCTTCATTTTGACCAAAATCTCGTGGACCAAGTTTGTCACTCATACCATAGCGAAGCACCATTGCTTTTGCAGACTGGGTCGCACTTTTCAGATCACTACTTGGGCCGGTACTGAGAGACTCATGTCCATAGATCATACGCTCTGCCACAAAACCTCCCATGGCCATAGCCATATCATCTTTGAACATGGCAATTGTTTTGTAGCTGATATCTTCTGTTGGCATAGAGAGGGTATATCCACCTGCCATACCACGACCAATAATAGAAACCTTTCGAATAGGATCTGCAAATTCCAAAAAGTGACCCACAATAGCATGCCCTGCTTCATGATACGCAGTCATTTCTCGTTCTTTCTTGCTCATAACCTTCGATCGTTTCTGTGGACCAAGCAATACTTTTTCTATACTTTCAAGAACATCATCTTGTGTAATAGTCTTTTTCTTATTTCGCACTGCATAAATTGCTGCTTCGTTGAGGAGATTTGCGAGATCTGCCCCAGTAAATCCAGGCGTTCGCTCAGCCAAATTTTTGAGATCCACTTCTTTTTCAAATGGCTTGTTGGCAGCATGTACTTTGAGAATAGCTTCACGATCTTTGATATCTGGCTTGCTAATGGTCACCCGTCGATCAAATCGGCCTGGGCGCAAAAGCGCTGAATCAAGGACATCAGGTCTGTTGGTAGCTGCCATAACAATAACACCAATATTTGGGTCGAATCCATCCATCTCGACAAGAATTTGATTGAGCGTTTGTTCTCGTTCATCATGTGATCCCCCAAGCCCAGATCCTCGTTTTCGTCCCACAGCATCGATTTCATCTACAAAAATAATTGCAGGTGCTTCTTTTTTTGCTTTGTTGAACAGATCTCTCACACGAGAGGCACCAACACCAACAAACATTTCTACAAACTCAGAACCAGAGATGTGAAAAAATGGCACACCAGCTTCTCCTGCGACAGCTTTTGCAAGGAGTGTTTTCCCTGTTCCAGGAGCTCCCATCAGGAGCACACCTTTTGGAATTTTTGCTCCCATGTCTGCAAATTTCTTTGGGTCTTTCAGAAAATCTACAATTTCTTCAAGTTCTTCTTTTGCTTCTGCCGCTCCTGCGACATCTTTGAATGTTTTTTTATCTTTGTCATCCGGTTTTGCCTGTCGAGCACTACTTTGCCCAAAGCCCATGGCCTTGTTGTTCATACCACTGGCCTGACGTGTCATAAAAAAGAGTAGACCAACGATAAGGAGCAATGGCAACAGATACGGTGCAAGCATCGCCATCCAAAAAAGAATACCCGATTGTTCTTTTATCTGAACATCACCAATCATGGCCAGCTCCTCTGCTGTGACACCATACGTTTGCATGAGTTCAGAAAAAGGCTGTCCTGATTCTTTTCGTACTTCAAGCTGTGTTTCTTCTGGATTGTCGAGAGTCGCGAGAATAGTACTTCCCTGTACTTCTATCTTGGATACCTGATCAGTCTTGATCTCAGTGACGAGACGATTGATTCCTACTGTCTCAGGCTTGATATTGCCATATTCGGCATACCCCCAAAGGCCTGCGGCAATAAACAACACAATAAAAACCAGGGCAAAATTCTTCAAAAGCTGTTTCATATAAAATGAATGGTCAAAAAAACAGTCATGTTAGTATAGGTACAGATACGCTATTTGTCAATGGAGGACGTCTCTTTTGCTTTGCGCCACATCGAAGGAGAGAGATAATTGTAGGGAATGGCCTTGTTCAGACACAAATACGTTGTATTTACGATATGCCTGGTAATATCCTTGAATGTCCGAAATCTACGAGAAGAAGTATCACACACAAGGGACAAATCGAGACGTACCTTTCCATATGTATGCAACTTTTTTGCAATGTCGGCGTCTTCCCCAAAATTTACGTTCGTATCAAACCCTGTGGTTTTGTCATAGATAGACTTGAGAAACATCATGTTGTTGCCTATCGGGCCAAGCGCTCCCCGTGTCAAAAAACGAACCAAGGGAGCAAATACCATATGAAACGACCAACAGACCGCATTGTACATTTTTCCTGCATCATACCAACGCATTCGACCACCGAGACATACGAGGGACGGATCTGCAGCAAATCGTGTGAGTGCTTCTTGTATATACGTTTTTGGAAGTCTGGTATCTGCATCTATATGCAAGACATACGTCCCATGGGCTGCACGCGTACCATGTGCGCGAGCACGCCCCACTCCAGGCACAGGTTCATAGAGTACCTGTACACCATGTCCTTCTGCAATGAGTACGGTTTTGTCTGTGGATCCATTGTCTACAACAATTATTTCAAGCTGTGCATCCGTTTCCTGTGCGTCTATTGCAGAGAGACATGCCGGCAAAAAATCTTCCTCGTTGCGCGCAGGGATGACAATAGAAACAGCAATATGGGAATGAAATGTACTCATAAAAAAATACTTAGATACAAAAGACAGGATATCGCACCATCCTGTCTTCGTCAATTAGGGTATGGGTATTAACAGCCATTTTGAGGATTTTCGATAAGATTACCACTCGCGTCGAGAGGGTCACCATTGTAATCAATCGAATAAGGCACACAATTTTTATACGCTTCATCCCCAGTTGCGAGAAAGAGCCACCGGACAAACCATGTCGCCGCGTACGAAAACAAAATAATAATAAGACCAATAATCGCGTTCCGCAATATACTTTTTCCTTTTTCAACACGTTCCTCTATCCCGGCTGAGGTCAAAATCAGATACCCCGCATAAATCATATAGACAAGAAACAAGGTCCCGAGTACCACAAGAAATTTTTGGATCGTTGATGCGACTGCGGTACGAACGTCCTTGACACCACCAAGGTCTGCTCCTTTTGATCCTGTGAACGCTTGTGTTTGTTTATTGACATCAGCAACGTGAAAGTCCACTTGTCCGTCCATCTGGAATGCATCTGACGCAGGAACCGCATACACAAAAAAAGGAATACTCCCCATCATTGCCAGAAGGCATGCAAACGCAATAAATCGATGTTTCATATACCTAAAACAATTTTATATCAATACTTTTATTGTATATCGTATTTGGAGAATCATTGTTTTCTTCATACACAGGTTCGACCCGGGATGCATTGTACACACGAGGAAGGACAAATTTTGTAATACTGTAGGAGAGCAACACAATAGTCAATCCGAGGAGTGCCGCTACCATTGTTTTGGTAGATTTTTTCAAACGATCTTCTTCTCCATGTGCAGTCAACCGAACATATCCAGCATATATCAAAAGCACAAAAAACAGCATCCCAATAATACTAAGCATGACCGAAATAAATGATGCAAAAAACACCATAGGCGTTGACGTCGACGATGTTGCATACCCTGCATTTCCTCCAGCACTATCGACTTGACTGATAATATCCTTACTCAGCGTCTGCGCGTAGACAGGAGATGCAGACAAAGAAAAAGAACATTCTAGTGCAACAATGCTCATGAGAACCCCAAACCGAACAAACGCATATCTCATATATAGATATTATTTCGCTGTACGCGTGAGAATAATAGGGACAATAAATGCGGTGATGCTATATGCTCCGACAGTAATCGCAAGGCCAATAATAGATTGAATGATAATTTTTTTGGCTTTGTCTACTTGGTCACTTTCTCCACGGGCGGTCATCCAGAGAAACCCAGCATAGACCATGAGCGAAAGAAAAATAATACCCACAAAGGATAATGCTGTTTTGACAACCGTACCGAGTGTTGCTGCAAACGTCGTTTCATCTGTATTCGACGCATAGCCTGCTTTGTTTGCGGCACTGGTGATATAATTGTTTCCGAGGTCAATCGCGTAGGCATTTGACACCACACCGAGAAAGAACGCGAGTGAGACAGTAAAGACAATAAAACGTTTCATAAGTGAGGAACTAGTAATTTGTAAATGGTAATTAGTAAATAATAATTACATACTTTTTTTCTGTACTCTCCTCACTATGTACTATGTACAATGTATGATTTACTAATTACAAATTACTATCTCGTAAATCCTGTAGTAACAAAGACCGTAATAGCATACGCACTCAACACAATCACGAGCCCGATGAGAGATCCTGCAATGATTTTTTTCGCTTTGTCGACGGGCTCACTTTCTCCTCGTGCGGTCATCCAGAGATACCCGGCATACACCATGAGAGCAAGGAAAATAAGTCCTACAAGAGTGAGGGCGGCATTGATAACAATACCAACGACACTCCCAATATCAGATTCTGATGTCCCCGCTTTTGTAGAGACGATACCTAAATTTTTCCCCGCATCTTTTAGACTCCCCTGCGCATATGCTGGGAGTGCACTGAATATTGATAGGAGTGGAGCGGTAACAATTGTGTGTATATACTTCATACCATTTGAAACATGACGTGAAGAGCGTTTACCCTTCATCCACAAATATTGCTTCTGAGAAAACGAGCTAACGCTCGTCACTCCTTTTGTGTCACCCAAGTATACCCTAAAAACCTGTGAGATCAAAATACATCACTGCACATCTGTACATCAGGATTATCAGTAATCCGTACGCTATTAAAAGGAAAGATCATAACAATCTTCTGTCTCACAAAAGCTCGTATACAGTGCTTCACATTGCTGTTCTGAATCTACAGGAGTGAACTTCCACATCCCTGCACCAGCGATTTCATCCGTAGCACTGACACGCTCTCCTTCTTCACGACAATTTCCTTCTGATGTGACCCGCCATGCCCACGTCGTAGCACGGAGCTCTGCACCAGAGCTAGGATGACGTACTTTATCAAAACAACAGCCAAGTGTGGTAAAGTCGTTGTTTTCAAAATTGATATCTCCACCTGCATTTGCTTTTCCTTCTATAATACGTGTGGTGATGAAGTTGGTCAGTGCGTATGATGAAACCAGAATAGCAAGACCAATAATAGCGCCGATGAGTGTACGCTTTGCTTTGGTAATTTTTTCTTCTTCGCCACGCGCGGTCATCCACCGAAATCCTGCATACACCATGAGGACGAAAAACAGTATTCCACTAAACATGAGAATCGTCTGAATGATGGTCCCGACATACAATGGCACTGTCGTTTGTTCTACCCCCACTCTGCCAGCTACAGCGTTGAGCGCTGTAGGGGCATCATCGATTGTTTTTTTTGCGTGGGCTATTGTAGGAAATAATAAAAAAGAACTAAACAATAAAACAAAATAATGTACCCTTTGTTTAAACATAATTTATTACGTAGCATTAGGATCAAAATCCTGAGGTATAGTACTTAAAGGAAGACATTTTCCACCTACACAAATACTTTCATTTGTACCACATTGCGAATTATTTGCACACTGGACTGTTTCACTTTCTGGAATTTGAACACAATACCCAACTCGGCAAGAATACAACGATTCAAATCCATTATCATGAGTTTTAGCATATGCATAGCAATCATAATCATTACCACATTGCAATCCAGCAAGTTGAGCCATACAATCGTTTTGAGTTTTAAAGGTAATGTTTGAAGCACATTGTCCTCCGCCTACATTAAGAATACATTCTGTACCGCCGCTTCCTTGAAGGAGACAATATGATCCATCAGCTCTACAGGTTCCATTCGCATCATTTTGCGTCACATCACATTCATATCCATTTGGACAACTAACAAAATTTGACACTGATTCAGAACAATACGTCAGAGCATCACAAGATCCTGCAACACAAATCTTACCTGGGTTGTTACATGCACTATTGGTAGTACAAGCCAAACCTGCCGTAGACAATTCTTTACAAAATCCACCTATACAATCATGGATAGCGTCATCAAATTCAGCATAACAATCCCATTTGGAATTACAGGAAATAGTACCTTGCTGTTGATATCTTGGATCAGCCTGGCATAATGCTTGACTGGTAAATGGCTGCAGAGTGCATTGTCCATTTCCAGGATTACATTCACCAGCAGAGGTCAAACACCATGAACCGGCATCGACGCACGTCTTCGATTCACTATTGCACGTAAATCCTAACTGACAATCTGTATCAGCGGTACAACCTCCAACCCCACACACACCACCAGTACACACCCCAGACGTACACTGTGTTCCAGCTGTACAAACAGCACCATCAGCTTTTTTTGGTTGTTCAGTAGGTGTTCCACCGCCACCCCCACCTGTACTTGCTGCTCCCACACTATTGAAGACAAACGTGGTAATCGCGTATGACGCGAGGACAATGATGATACCGATGATCGCCGCAATAATCGTATCAAGTGCTTTTTTGCTCTGGTCTTCGTTGCCTCTCGAAAGCATCCATCTGAGACCACCGTAGATCATGAGAATAAAAAAGATGACCGATACAAGTGACAACAACGTACCAATGACATTTCCGATGAGCGCCGGGACATTATCCCCATATTTTGTGAGGTTTGCAGCATTTGCCGTCGCCTTGAGTCCATACGAATCATCACTCTGTGCAAACACAAACAGTGGCACGAACACCAGGCTCACTACCAGACCGAGGAAAAATGATTTTTTTGACAGACGATTCATACGGAAGTGATTAGTAAATGGTAAATGGTAATTTGTAATTGGTAAAAAGTAAATGGTAAAAAGTAAATGGCAATT
>Ga0210019_1005935_pt1 | contig 10006 bp, 6 predicted proteins | sample CryGeyCG2114_020_2_FD_183969 | JGI IMG/M metagenome (GOLD analysis project Ga0210019, IMG submission 183969) | Groundwater microbial communities from aquifer - Crystal Geyser CG11_big_fil_rev_8/21/14_0.20 (SPAdes) (version 2) | ecosystem: Environmental > Aquatic > Deep subsurface > Groundwater ...
GACTGCGCCGGCAATTCGCGATAGCGTCGCTCACTGCGACTCCACCGGCACGTGGCCGGATCGTAGCTATCATGCGCGACTGACGCGTAATGTCCACCAAAATAGGGATAGGTCATGGCAGTCACATGCTCGGGCATACCTTCACTTTTTTCCGGTTCCGGACCGCGCCTTACCTCGTAGCTGTCATGTTCTTCATCGGGCGAGATGTGTATGTCTGTTGTCTGTTCAACCATACGGTCGCGCTCCAATTTTGCTTGTACTGCGAGCCAGTCCAGACGCGGAAGCAGCCGGTCTCTCGTATATGCCAATTTTGATTGAAAACCTATTGTCGGTGACACAAGCACATCGTAGAGATTGACAAATGTATCTTTGTTTTTTGTCTCCAATGTTTGCAACGCAAACAACATATTTTTGACACGCGTATCACACACGATGTTTTCCACTGATACGGAAGGATTTTCGAGTAATGTTTGTATGACTGTATATGCCTCTTGCATGAGTGGCAGTGCGTCGGGATCCACCCGAGTTGATTGTCCCACCATAGCGCTCTCTACCAATGCGCGTACTGGTGCCGGTATTTCACGCTTCCACGCTGCGTATGCTTCAAGTTGTTCTTTTGTACGCAAAAAATCGTGTGGGTTGGCACGCCACGGTTCAGCTATTTCCTGAAATTTTGATATATCCGGTGTTCTGCCGGGTGTTGCCAGTTGTTCGAGTGTTGACATACGATACCAAAAACGACTAATGACCACTATGTTAGTACGGACCGGTAATTCTTGAGTAGAAAAACAGCCTCGTTTCGCAAATGCGTCTTGACCCATGCTTTGGCTTTTTCGTCCAGTAAGAGCTCTGCCAAGCCACGGAGGATGTCATTATCCTTTACCGCTTCAATAAGCAGGATACACTCAGACAGATGCTCTTTCACGGTTTTGCCTGTTCTTTTTTTGATCACATCGGCGTTTATGTCCCAGTTGTTTTTGGCGAAAAACCAGACGTCATAGATGTCGCGCATAGCAAGCAGTCTACGGTCAGTCAGAGCGGCCAGTTTGCTGGCAAAAAGATAGTCTTTCTTACCAACCAACATTGAAATACCGAGGTACTCTTTCAACTCATACTGTTCTTTGATGTCAGGCATCAACATCCTCACATTTACCTCGACTTTCACGTTGTGGTCGGCGTCACCGTAAGAGAGCAGAAAAAATATGGTGTTTCGCTTCATGTATTGGTCTTTCACTTCGCCGTACGCCTTGAGTATGTCGCCGATTTTTTCATAGACTATCCGTTGGGTTGCTTCGTCGCTCGTACATATATCAAAATCCAAGTCAACGGAGAATCTGGTAAGGTCGTAGAAAAAGTAGGCGCAGGTACCACCCTTAAATCCAATGAGGGGCGAGATGGAGGTATCAGAATATATATCCCGCAAAATCCGCCCCATTATCAGCTGATGTTTTTCTTTATTGAGCATATTTTTGGTAATTTTTTAATCGCTTCACAAGTTGTTTGTTTTTATAAATTTTTACGAGCTCGAAGCATTGTTCCCAGTTAATGAATCGAAGATTGTCGAAGTAAAATTTTGGAGACAAATAAATGGTATCGAGGAATGCTCGCTCCGGTGTGGCAATACTATAGCCTTTTTCTTGTTTGACACCACGTCCGTTGTACAAAATAGTGTCCTTTAACTTTCTAAAAGTTATCGTTTGACCATCAATTTTTTTAGTCATCGAATATGGGCCGGCAACAAAGATTGCATCATAATGCTGAAAAATAACACCGGCCTCTCGGAGAACCGTTTCAAAACTTATGTAGGAAGGAGTGTACATGCTTGTGGCCAATTCTTTCAGATCGTATTCCTTATTTTTTGCAAAGATGCCACGCGAGAGTCGGATAAGCGATCCTTGCTTTGCATAATATTTGATTTTGGCAAGCAGGTTTACGGTATTGGTCTCTCCCCAAATCAATGCAATATCCTTTGTAGTCAGGATAGTCTTGGGGGAGGCATACAGTTGGGCTATAAGGTTATCAGTGGTCATACATTTAATCTGTCTAATGGAATGGATATATTCTCTACTTTCCATTGTATATTATTAAAAAACCACAGTCAAGTAATTGAAACGGTGTATAAAATCAAAACCAAATCTAAACCCAATTCCGAATCCTAATCCTAACCTAATTGTTTGCGCTGGAGGACGAGACGCACAGCGAAAGCGTCACCACGAGAGACCCGCCAGTAGCTGCCAACGTACGCGGCCCCACCGCGCCCACGGTCGCCACCAACGAGGCCATCACGCTTCCCGTCCTCACGGATAGTGTATCCATCCATGTGGGTATACATATCTCTTTTACCGAAATCCCATTTGGAACCTATGCGTGCATATTGGTCTGGGCGACCGAGGCAAAGTTCATACTTGTCTATGTCAGGATCAGTTACTTGTATGCCGAGCAGTTCGGTGATGATAGTTTTTGCTACGGATGATTGGATGCGGTTGTCATGATCTTCCCAGAGTGCGGTGTTTATTTCTTCACGGGTGATTGAGGTAGGGTCTTCTTTATTGAAGAGTTGTTTTAGTATCTTCATGTTGGGATGACTGAGGGCAGCTTGTTTTTGTAGTGAATCATTATAATCAAAATTGGGAATGTCCATGGCAAGAAAGAATTCCCCTTTGCCAAAGTCCGGGATGTGTTTTTTTGTGGGGATTTTTCCACTGTCTCCGTCAATAGTGTCACTGATGAGTCCTGCGGCTAAGTGTTCAATATACCGCCATGATTCTTTCGGTATGTTGGGGAGATCGGTGCAGTTGGCGTCCCAGTACCGTTGTACTTCTTCTCTATTGAGCGTACCATCTGTGCCAAAGAATGCGCCGTCACGACCTATGATCTTGTCAAACAGCTCTTGCGCTTTGGGATGTGCCTCCAGTCTTACTTCTGCCATGCCGTATTCGCTGGCTTTTGCTTTGTCGTATTTGAAGGGTTTGCCGGTTTCGGGAATGAGTATTTCGTAGTATTGTTCAAGATCAGTGTACGCTATCATTGTTCCTATGCCATTTCCTACGTCACATACTACCATTTGCCCATCATCTTTCAGACTGCCTAATACTTTCAACTGCACATGTTCCATATTCTGCGATGCATCATCTTTGCGTGTTAGCATGGTTCCCACTGTCAAGGTGCCGACCGGACGACGAATGTATTCTATTGCAGCCCCATCTTCGTTCAGTATGTCCGCTGTTTCCAGTGGTGGTGGATCTCCTGTGCCATCCCCTTTTTCAATGGCATGGGGTACATTTGGATTCAGGTGACCAATCTGTTTTGGAGTGAGTATGGTTGCCGGCGGTTTTGGTGGAGACGGTTTGGATAGATCAATACCAAAGTGTATAAGATATGCTTTGACGGTTTTTTGTTCTTCTTCGTCAAATTGAGAGAGGTAGTGGGTGAGTTTTTCTTTGAAAAATGCTTCGATGTGGTGTTTGCGTGCGGACAAATCATTTTTGTATTGGTCTATCCATGACATGACTACTCCCACGTCGAGAATGAATGAATCAAGATAGTATTCCGCTTCTTGTCCTGCGGTTTTTTTTGCCTGTTGTGTCAGGACTGTTTCTTTATGTGAAAACGCGTTAAACAATTCTTTCCACACATTGGCAAAGCGATACATAAAACCACCTTCTGTCGGATCGGTTAACAAATCCCATTTTTTTGTGACTGCATTTTCCTTCCATGTTGGTTTGAGCTCATCAGGCGTCACCGCTACCAGTCGACCGGTATCACTGTCAAGCAACCCGGCAAGCATGACTTGATATAATTCAGGATTATCCGGTGTTTGATCCAGATATTCGACATTGATGACATTGGCGCCAAATTCACGCTTGGTTTCAATGCCGGTCTCTTCACGATCATAGCGCTCACTGGGTGGATTACCGCCCGCCAGATACAAAAACCCGGGGAGCGCTGTCTCAACAATATCTGTTCCGGGGACAGTGAATGATCTGCCCGGACGTATCTCTGCGACAAATTTGAGTATTTCTCTTTGTACTGATGTGGGCCGTGTGTTGAATTCATCATCAAAAAATACTCCGCCGCCTCGTGTGGGACTCTCATCAAGCTCTGAATTTTTTCCGGTAATGGCTCGCAGCAAAGCACCATACTTTGAAAAGCTTTGCTCTCTATCAAATGACGGGATGACCAACAGTTTTTTAAACTTTTCTTCATCTCCACCTACCGTACGCTCCGGCTCTTGCGATGCTATTTCTATTGACAACGCGCGCGCCATCGCTGTCTTTCCACTCCCGGTCTCTCCCATCAGTGCAGCTACAGGTCTGCTGGTCAGAGCACCCGTCAGAACAGTGCGGAGCAATTCTTTTCTGCTTTTTGTCCAAATAAATCCACTGGTGCGCAATTGTCTCGCATATTCGACGGTCGTATCGTATTCCACACGCGCAGCAATGTCGGGACTTTTCAACCGCGTGCTATCCAATGTTTCTTGTAATTGGGTGATTTGTCTTTCCAGCAATGCACGTTTCGCGAGCTGTGTCATCTGAGGCTCTTTACCGACCTGCTTAAACATCTCCGCGAGCAATCCATTCAGCTCATCAGTGCAATCTGCCAATTCCTGTTCTTTTTGTTTGTAGTCTTCGTAGCTACTGTTTAGGTCTTTGGTTTCTTGATTATGACGACCCCATTCGGATGTAATGGTATTTTGTATGCCGTCTACTGCTAACAATTGTCGATATAATGCGATTGAAAAACGCGCCTGTGTATCGTCAGTAACATGCTGTATCCGTTCTTCTTTTCCCCCGCCGGCAGATCGAATAGTATCTGCCAATTGCATACGCAATGCCCATACGTATTCGGCGAGTGTACTGGTATCAATGGAACCATCTTCATTCGTATACAGCCGTACAAATTCTTGAGCCGCCGCTGTTTCTTGGTCAGACAATGATATTTCAGAAATATCTATACCTGCCACTCTTTCGAGATTAGGCGGTTTCACTGTGTGACGAGTTTCAATTGCCCCCCCCTCTTCCGAGTGTTTCAGACATATGTTTTGGTAGATTCTTAATACTTACATTCTCCTTTGCTCATACTCAAAAAATATAGCAGGTACGGAACAAAAAAACAATACTCAGTCCACAGTAGCAAATGTGACCCATTTCCTACTGTGGACTGACAGACTAACAGGCTGTCGGGTACGGACATATAAACAACGAAGATACCTATTTCTGTAAAGGCGGCCTCGCTGATACGAGACACCGTATACGGTGTCACTCCACGTATATGGCCCCATTTTTGCACGCAAAAGCTACTATTGACAAAATCCCCAATATACCGTATATTTATTGGCTTGTTGTACATCACGTAACATATAACACGTAGGACGTATCGCATATCATGTAACAAGGCTACTTCGAACAACAAAGTGCTGAAAAATACTAAGGCACTTTTTAGAAAAAATGTTACATGTTATAGGATACATGTTAGATGTGATTCATATGCCCCACAGAAGTGCAAAACAAATCTTCCAGGCTATTCAAAAAGCGAAAAAAATCCTCCTCGTGTCTCACAAAAATCCGGACGGAGACACACTCGGATCACTCGCCGCGATGATGCAATACCTGCAACATATAGAAAAACCGTATGTGGCATTTTGTGCTACCACCATGTCGCCAAATCTCTTATTTCTTCCTCATATCGCGCACATGAGCCAAGACAAAACACTGTGGGATGATGCAGAGATTGATCTTGTTATCTCTTTTGATTGTTCGAGTCCTGAGTATGCCGGCATAGACTCCTATCTTCCGATCTTACGAGAACGCGGTGTCACAGTCGCGAATATCGACCACCATAAAACCAATCCTGACTTTGGTGATCTGAATCTTGTCATTCCGAACGCGAGTTCTACAACAGAAATTCTGTATGACTTTTTTGTGTACAACAACATTGCTATTCATGCTGACATGGCGACATGTCTCCTCACGGGCATTATTACAGACACAGGAAACTTTACCAATGCGGGAACAACAAAGCATGCAATAGACATCGCAAGTAAGCTCATTGAACGAGGTGGAAACCTTTCGCTGATCCAGGGTTGGGTATTAAAAGATAAAACAGTAAAAGGACTAAAGCTCTGGGGCACTGTGCTCGGTCGTATGGCACACCACGAACCACTCGATATTGTCTACACATACGTCACAAGAGAAGATGCACAAAAACACGGCGTCGGCGAAAGCGAAATGGAAGGCATTGCAAATTTTATGAATCATATAAAAGACGGACGCGCCGGTATGATTTTAAAAGAGGCGGAAGACGGTTCATTCAAAGGGAGCTTCCGAACCACGCATGACCACGTCGATGTATCCGCATTCGCAAAACTCTTTGGCGGTGGGGGACATGCAAAAGCCGCGGGCTTTTCTGTCGAAGGACCTCTTGAGCATGCCATTGCACACATCTTTGAAAAGATTTATATGTTTGAAAAGGGAGGGATGGTGCTTGATGAAACGTAAATCATCCTGCAATGTCCGCCATGTTGACATTGATGCCACATATACACTATGCTATACTCCTTTTACTTATGTAATTCAAAGCTTTAGCTTTGACGGTCAGGCCTAAAGGCCTGAGTTACAGATTGTACTATGTCAACATCCCAATACCTAATCCCGACTGTCATAGAAAAAACGTCCCACGGCGAACGTGCCTATGATATCTATTCTCGATTACTCAAAGACCGTATTATTTTTCTTGGGTCTGCGATAGACGATGGTGTTGCCAATACCATCATTGCCCAGCTTCTTTTTTTGGAAAATCAAGATCCGGAAAAAGACATCAAGCTCTATGTAAACTCCCCCGGTGGTTCTGTAACTGCCGGCATGGCAATCTACGACACCATGCAATATATAAAGCCTGACGTCTCAACCATCTGTGTTGGCATGGCGGCAAGCATGGGATCAGTCCTCCTCGCGGCAGGTGCAAAAGAAAAGCGATTCATCCTCCCAAACAGCGAGGTCATGATTCACCAAGTCATGGGTGGCACGCAAGGGCAAGCGAGTGACATCCAAATTCATGCGGAAAGAATTGTAAAAACGAAACGACACCTCAATGAAATTCTCGCAAAGCACAGCGGTCAAGCATTTGAAAAAGTAGAGAAAGATGCAGATCGTGATTACTTTATGAGCGCAGAGGAGACAGTGGCGTATGGACTTGCAGACAAAGTTATTTCGTAATTCGAAGATTGCACCCCACTTCGTGTGGGCTAAAATTATTCTTGCCTACGGCAAGAAAGGTTACATTCATCCTGCGTCGGGATGAAGACTATCTGTCTACAGTAATAAAAAGAACATCGCATAATGCGATGTTCTTTGTATTATATCAGTCGAATAGTCTTCAGTCTTATTTTGCTTTAGCAAAATATAATCTTAGTTGAGTGAAGCGAGACGTAATCTTCGGAACACTGATGCCTGTCGCAAAGCCCGCACGAAGTGATGTGCAGTCCTGTCTGCCGGCAGACAGGCTTTCGTTAATACAACAATCTTATATATACCAGCAATCATCGTAACTAACCAAGCAACTTCCCCACACTATACACTGCCCCAATCAAAAATACGATCAACAACAATGCACCAAGGAGTGCTGTATGATGTAATTTAAATTTCCCAATCTTCAGGTCTCCTTTTCGTTTTGCCTGCCAATAGATGAACAGAATAAGAAGCATTTCTATACTTCCAAACACACCTCCCACAATGTCTAGTGCGACAATAAATGCTCTCAGGCCGAGAAGAAAAATAAACAATGGCACAAGAAGTGTGATTGCTACACTGAGTACATGTTTCATTTTATAATCCCACATGAGTGAATCCCGCAAAGCAACACCCGTCAACAAAAAACTTGTTGCCATAGCAAAGAATGCAAACACATTTCCAAACACAAACATTGTAGGACCAAGCTTCTGTCCCAGTCCAATCGTTGCAATCTCTGTAGTTTCTTGTCCAGTCACGCCAACGACAGAGAGTGCAAATAAGACGTATACGAGTATAACGAGTGCCCCTCCGACGATAATTGCTTTTTGAAATATCTTATCTTTTTTTTGTAACACGCTATGCATTTCTGGAATAGCCGTAGTGCCGTGAAAGGCAAAGAGAATAACGCCGTATGGAAGAAATATATGTGCGAGATCTGTATACAACACATTTTCCATTGCAACGTGCGGTGAACTGAGCCCCGCAATCAAAATCACAACAGCAAAAATACCCGCTGTGAGCACGAGTTCAATTATTTTTATGGTGTGCATGCCTGCGATGACAAATGCACTTGCCACGGCAAAAAAAAGAATGCTCCAATTGAACGCTGAACCGCCAAAAAGATTCGCCAGTGTCTCCCCTTCTCCAATAATATAGACGACAAGTACACCAAACAATACGGCATACACAATCACTGTCATGCACAACGCACCGACACGACCGAGATATTTCCGAGCTAGTCCAACAAGCTGAAATGTCTCTCCTGTTTTCGATGAGACTTCTCCGAGCATGAGATTGAGTCCCATCATGAGAAGTCCAAGAACGAGAATGTACACAAGTCCAACTTGCATTCCAACCTGCGCTACGACAAACGGGATGCCGAGAACTCCCGCACCAATCGTACCACTGGTCATGAGTGCAATCCCTTCAAACAGCGACATCTCTGGACGAAAAATACCGTGATGTACGGTCAGTGGTCTGTTAGGTTTATTTTTATATTGACGAAAAAACATGTGTTATCCTATTTTTTGCCATAAGTCATGGTATGGAAGTAATTCTTTATTGGTCATAGAAATTGTATTATGTATAATTTATACTACCAAAAGCGTCATGAGCAATAAAATCACTCCAAGCGTCTGCGCAGTCACATGGTGATGTTGTTGGCGAATCTCCCAAAATATATGAACCATCAATGCACCACTAAACAGAAGAATGAAAAAGAAGTAGATCCCATTGGTAATATCAAAGAGGTGGGTAAATGATCCAAGCACTGTCCTTCCAGACGTGTACTCCTCTATCGGCGTACGTTCCACGTGTGGAATTGTTTTCCATTTCAAAGGAGCAGAGAGTACTGTTCCATCGCTACGCACAACACGAAGCTCAGGGACAAGTACTACTCGAAAATATGTCTCGGAGGATTCATGAACCACATACTGACCTCGAAATATGCCGTATGTATCAGTATCCTTCAGTAAAATCTCGTCTCCTCCAATCACCACAGATGCTGACTGAAATGGTCCATCAATAGATGCAAATGCAGTTAATGTTATTTCCGAATCTCCTGTCTCCTGATACTGAACCAGTGAACGTTCGGCGTCTATGACTGAGGTAGGCGCAGATGTGTCCAGTATGTCTTTCGTCTCTGAGCCAACAGAAGTAATTCCAGCAACTCCTTCAGGATCATCGAGGAGCAAAGGTTCAGCAGGAGAAATGACAGGTGTTGTTTGCTTGTTTGGCACACTCTCTTCTTTCTTCGTACCAAGAATATCAGTCAATGTGTGTGCCAGTTCAGATACTGTTTCTGTTGTGGTTCCAGGTGGTGGTATGGGTCCAAATTCTGTCGAAACTGTTGCGATAGCCAACTCGACTGCTGATTCAGGCAGTACTGTTTCCACTGCCTGTGGCTCTGGCACTACAACAGCAGACAGCTCAGAAGGCTGTGCGTGTGTCAATGCTTTCTCTACTCCATAGTGTTGCGCAACATATACGACAGGAACTCCTTCGTATGTTCCGGCAGACAGCCCTACACCAGTGTCTGCATACTCAGTGTCCACCAGATTTGCAAAATGTGTAGGGCTCTGTATCCATGCTTGTACCAGTTCACGGGGATCACTAAAACCGATTGCCAAATTTTCTCCTGCCACGCTATATGGGTATCCGGCATCCGCAAGAAAATCTGCAAGTCCGACATTATCCGGCGATGTGTGCGCGAAATAGGCGTGCGATGCCATGTCCGACGTCTTTGCTTCTGCAGAATGATGGAGTCGAGATTCTGCTGT
>Ga0210019_1005936_pt1 | contig 10006 bp, 6 predicted proteins | sample CryGeyCG2114_020_2_FD_183969 | JGI IMG/M metagenome (GOLD analysis project Ga0210019, IMG submission 183969) | Groundwater microbial communities from aquifer - Crystal Geyser CG11_big_fil_rev_8/21/14_0.20 (SPAdes) (version 2) | ecosystem: Environmental > Aquatic > Deep subsurface > Groundwater ...
TCGTTAACTTATTTCATGCATAATATAATTATTGGTTGAAGTTAGAGCTTCTGAACGCAAGGGGTATCTATATAATAACCAAAGAGAAAGTCAGGTAGACCAGTAACTCTAGATAAATAAAAAATCCCGTCACAGGTAGTGGTGGGTTTTGTTGTTTTTGGGCTTTTATAATCTTTAATTTACATTAAATTATGCATAATATCCTGATATGACAGGATATTATGCAGGAGTATTTTAATTTATATTCTGAGTGTTTGAGGTAAGAAAAGTTTTTATCAAACTACTTGTTTTTTTTCTCTTTTTTGGCCTGTTTTTTCTCTTTTGCAGTTTTTTGAGGAGCTTTTTTTGCTTCTTTTTTCTGATCTTGTTTGCCTTTGTCGCCCATTTTTTTATCTCCAAACTTGTTTTGGTCTTAAACCATATTCTGATATTAGCATAGCTAAATAAATATCATACAAAAATAAACTATTTATTCAGCTTTTGTTTGTTTTTTTAAGTTACTCTTTGTTCTTGGCTTTTGACAAAAATTTACGTTTGGCCTGATCTCTAACTTTTTTATGGTTCTTTGAATCGGAGCGAGACTTGAGTTCTAAGCGAGGCTTTGATTCTGAGCCGGTCTTGGGCTCTGAACGTTTTTTAAATTCCGGTTGTGACCCTGAGTCTGAACGAGGTTTTTTGCTATAAGGTTTGTCGGAATGCTTTTTTCTATCTCCGCCGCTTTTTTCGGGATCTCTGGGTTTGCCACCCATGAGCGTTACGACTATGTTTTTCTCTATTTTCTTAGTTGGCCCAACCGCTTCAAAGAAGTTGTCTATACAATCGGGAGAAAGCTCAACATGAGTCTCTCTGTCATGAATCTTAATAGCGCCAATTTGACGCTTTGTAAGATTTCCCGAGCCGCACAACATCGGCAATACCCAACGTGCTTCAGCCGATTGATTGCGACCTACTGATAAAGAAACCCAAACACCGTTTTTAAAATCTTCACTTCGTGGTTTTTGTCCTTCAGGCTTTCTGCTATCAGATCCGCGTCTGTCTCTTTTTTCTTCAAAAGGCTTAACATCCAGCAACTCTTCCGGTGCGGGGTTTTGTCTGTTATTCAGGCGGATAAGCGCTGCTGCCACTTGCTCGGCTCCATATAAAGCAATAATTTCCTGAACAAAGGCTTGTTCTTCTTCTTTTACCGGTTCGGTTAAAGCAGGATCTGCTAAGAAGCGCTCATTATCACGTTTTAATATATCCTCTATAGAAGGTGGGCTGCCCCATGTAGCATCAACCTTTGCGTTCTTTAATAATACTTCTGCACGTTTGCGCCAGTTATGAGGAATAATAAGAGCACTAACACCTTTTCGACCGGCACGACCGGTACGCCCGCTTCTATGTAGTAGAATGTCTTTATTTTTTGGAAGATCAGCATGTATAACCAGTTCAAGATCGGGCAGGTCAATCCCACGAGATGCTACGTCAGTTGCCACGCAAACCTGAGCGCGTCCATCACGCAATGCTTGCAAGGCGTGGCTGCGCTCGTTCTGGCTTAGCTCGCCTGATAATGCGACAACGTTAAACCCACGGTTTTTTAAGCGACTTGTCATATGATTTACTTCCATGCGAGTCGCGCAGAAAATAATTGCGTTTTTAGGGTTGTGAAAACGTACCACATTAAGAATAGAGTTTTCACGGTCGTTCGGTGCAATCAAAAATGCTTTATATTCAATATCAGAATGCTGTTTGTCTTGCTCTTTTGTTGTAATGCGCTTTGCATCACGCTGATAGCGCCCCGCCAGGGAAACAATAGCTTTTGGAAGAGTGGCGGAAAATAATAAGGTGCGGCGTTCTGTCGGCGCGGTGCTTAGAATATATTCCAACTCCTCTCTAAAGCCCATATCTAACATTTCATCAGCCTCATCCAACACAATAGCTTTTAGTTCGCTAGTGTCAAAATGTCCGCGTTTAATATGGTCGCAAAGTCTACCAGGTGTGCCGACAACAATATGTGGCCCACGCTCTAATTCTCTTTTTTCGGTGCGTACATCCATTCCGCCGACACATGAGATTACCGTCGCTCCGCTTATCTCATATAGCCACTGCAATTCGCGCTGAACCTGCAATGCTAGCTCACGCGTTGGGGCTATAACTAAAGCTAAAGGTTTTTTTACCTTATTAAAAGATTCTTCACCGCCCAATAGAGTTGGTGCTATTGCCAAGCCAAATGCTACTGTTTTCCCTGAGCCTGTTTGTGCGGATACTAAAATATCCGATGATTCAAGCCCTTCTTCTAAAACCGCGCTTTGCACAGGAGTGAGGGTTTTATAACCACGTTTAGTCAAAGCCTTGCTCAACACAGGGGTAACGGCATTAAATTCTGTCATAATTTATCTTCTATAAATTGATTTGATTGTTTTTCTGCTTCTTTATTATGGCACAAGTTGCAATATATAATATGCGCTCACAGATAAGATTGATGCACTATACAGATTATATAGAACTTGTCCATATTAACCTGTAATAATATTGCCTCACTTGTCAAGAGATGCACACAAAAGCACCATAGTTTTTGTGTATATTAAGAATGTTAATGGAAGATAAAATAACAAGGATTGGTGCTCCGGAGGCAACCTGATAGGAGCGTTAAGCCATTGATATATAATCAATATTTGACATACATTACAGAGGCAAGCCCCCAATTAAGCCCCCATAATGTTTTTTGTAGCAGGTTTAGCTTTTTATATGAAACGTAAATTCTATTTACCGCAATATCATTATAATAGAAAAAGAATGCATCTATTCCGCTTCTATAATACTTGTAAGAATTGTCATTCCACGCACCTTCTTAAGCTACCACAATAAATTATACATTATAAACCAGCCTCGTTTTTACCACTGCGCAAAGCTGTATAAACCACATCAAGCAATAAATTAGATAAAGCCGCCATTTTATGTTTATCACCTAAAACTTGTGAAGCGGCATCACCTTGCTTTTCTATTCTGGTTATCACTGCATTTTCAAGAGCGTTTTTATATCCACCATGCTTGAAGTTTTCTTTTGTGTTGTTTGCAGCCTGTTTGCGCAAGTCATCATTTTCAAGAACCTTGCCAATTAAGCCTTTTGTAAAATCAGCTTTATCATTTTCGGTTAAGTCACCGCTCAAAAGGTCGTTAACCTTAATTAGAAGCTCTTCAAGTGCTATCAACTCGCTGTCCTTGGCTTTACCCGTTCCAACTTCTGTTGCTGGCTTCAAAGGCTCATTATCTTCAAGTTTAATATGCCTCTCTGCCTGTTTATCTATTTTAAACAAGGTAAGCTCAATATACGGGTCTATTGCTATTGTTCCGCCGCCTTCTTCATGGTTTTTGATTTTGCGGCTTAAGAACCTGCCATATATAGACAGCTTTTCAAGGTCGGCATCTTCAAAAGATACTATCTGGCAAACAAAGTCATATAGCCTAACAAACTTTGTTAGCTTGTCTTTAAAGTCTAGTCGTTTTTCTTCATCCAACGCTTTAAACCTATCAAGAGCGGGGTCAGTGTGGCTATGCAATACGCCTTGGTTCTTATTAGTCTTTTTATAGAACTCTTTTACAAACGCCTCGACTTCTTCAGGCAGGTAAACCCCATATTCTGCAAGCTCTTTTCTATGTCATAAAGCAAGTTCGGGTCTGTTTCTTCTTCAAGTATGGTGTTTTTATAATAAGGCTCAAATGCTTTTCTTATATCATCGGGGTCATTGACAAAATCCAGCACAAACGTATCAACCTTATCAGGGTGCATACGGTTTAAGCGTGACAAGGTTTGCACCGCCGTTACACCGCTTAACTTCTTATCAACATACATAGTATGCAAAAGAGGCTGGTCAAAACCTGTTTGATATTTATTAGCAACGATAAGCACTTGATATTCTTCTGAAGCAAAAGCCTCTTTGATATGCATGCCTTTTAACTTGCCGTTCATGCTTTGTTCGGTAAATTCAAATTCAGGAAATTCTTTATCTTTTACAATACCTGAAAACGCTACAATTGATTGTATATCTTGATAGCCTTTATCCTTGATATATTTTTCAAATGCTTTTTGATATCTAACCGCCGCTTGCCTTGAATCGGTCACAAGCATAGCTTTCGCCTTGCCCTTCATAAGGTGCATAACTGAGTTGCGGAAATGCTCAATAATAATCTCAACCTTTTGGCTTATCTGATAAGGGTGCAACTTGATATATTTAGTCAAAGCCCTTACTGCCTTATCCTTTTCAAATTCGGGGTTATTTTCAACCTTTTTAGCAACCTTATAGAAGGTTTTATATGGCGTGTATTTCTTCAACACATCCATAATAAAACCCTCTTCAATGGCTTGCTTCATGCTGTATTCGTGAAAGGCTTCTGGCTTGCTATCAGGTGTTTTCTTAACTCCGAACAGCTCTATTGTTTTTGCCTTTGGTGTGGCTGTGAAGGCATAGAATGAAACATTCTTAGGAAACTGCTTTGACTTAATTATAGAGGCAATCAGCTCTTCTAAATCCTCTTCTTCATCACCTTCTTTTTTACCAAGTGCAATTTTTAACTTAGCTGCTGCATCGCCAGCCTGTGAAGAATGTGCTTCATCAATAATAACGGCAAAGCTGGAATCTTTCATGCTTTGAACATCATCTAGGATATTCGGGAAGGTCTGAATTGTAGTTATGATTATTTGCTTCTTATCATTTAGGGCATCGGATAGCTGCTTGCCTTTGCTTCCTTTCTTTTCGTCAATATACTCTATAACGCCTGATTTATGCTCAAACTGTTCAATGGTTTCACGCAATTGCTGGTCTAGCACGCGCCTGTCAGTCACTATAATAACGCTGTCAAATATAGGTGCATTATCGGCATGAAGGCTTTGCAAGCGGTGTGATAGCCACGCTATAGAGTTTGATTTTCCAGAACCTGCGCTATGCTGGATAAGGTAACGATTGCCAGCCTTCTTTGCCCTTGTATCTTCTAAAAGATTATTCACAACTTGCCACTGGTGATAGCGTGGAAAAATCAGGGTTTCTTTTATCGTGCTTTTGCCCTTCTTGTCGAAAACTTCTTTTTTCTGCAAATGGATAAAACGGGTGATGATATCCAGCCAGTTATCTTTTTGCCAGATTGTATCCCACATATAATGGGTGCGATAATTGCCTTCAACTGGTGGGTTGCCAGCGCCAAAATTAAAGCCTTTGTTAAACGGCAAGAAGAATGTGTTTGCACCGTCTAGTTTAGTTGCCATATATACTTCTTCAGAAGATACGGCAAAATGCACTAGCGCACGTTTTTTAAATGAAAGTAGCGGCTCGCCAGAAGGTTTACGGTCGTTTTTATATTGCTTTATTGCATCATTAATGCTTTGGGTGAAGCCCGTTTTAAGCTCAACCGTGGCAACGGGCAAGCCATTAACAAACAGCACTATATCAATTGAATTTTGATTGCTTAGGCTATAATGCAACTGACGCACTGCAATCAGGCGGTTTTGATTATATAGCTCTATGATATCTTCATTTAAGGCGTTGTTAGGCTGTTTAAAGCAAAGCTCAAACTTAACACCTCTATCTTTAAAACCATTGCGTATAACCTCAAGCATACCATGTTTATTAAGCTCTTGGTCTAGGCGTTTTAAAAATTGTTGGTCACTGTCACCATTATAATTTTGTTTATGGCGTTCCCATGTTTTGGGTTGGGTGGTTTTTACAAAGTCCAGCACATCATCGGGAAGGACGGCGTTTTGACGGTCATAATTTGCCTTTGCAAAATCAGGGTCATTCGGGCGGTCACTTAACACCTGCCAGCCGTTAGATTCCAAGGCTCGGCATACATCTAATTCAAAAGGTTCTTCTGTATGTATCTTGCTGGTTTTTGTCATGCGGATAGCCTCATGTGCTGGTTATCAGTTACCTTTATTTGCCCCGTTACCGCTGAAGTTATCAAGCTGGTGCGATATTCTTTTAAAAGCTCAATTTGCTTATCTGTTTTGGATTGTAGCAGGTCGATTGTTGCGGTTTGTTTCCTTAAAAAATCAGTGATTTCTTTTTGCTCTATTTCAGGCGGCAAAGGAATATTTATATTCCCAATATCAATTGGTGAAACATTTGGTTGCTGCCCTGTAGTATCAATAATTGATTGGAAGTGTTGAACAAATTGTCCATCTAACATAATAAAATACATCCAATCTAAACAAGATTTATTATGCGTACGCAGTAGCGCATTTCTCTGGTTTAACAAATACTCACCTTCTTCATCCATAATTGATACTTTTATACCACTTGAAATAACTGGACGTGTAAGCGCAAAGATTAAGTCTCCCTTATAAACCTGAAAGTTAGGAAATTTGTTATATAAATCTTTTGCAAGGTAAGAGGTGTCACTCCAATCCATTCTCATTGTCTGAATGTTTGAGATTTTTATAGCTATGCACCCAGTATTTTTATCAGTAAAAACGTTGCTATTAAAGGCATTCCCACTTGTAATTTTGCCGATATATTTAAGCTTTTTAACCTCCCAATGCTCAGGCACTTGCGGCAACCACTGGATGCCTGTTTCTTTCATGGGTGCATTGGGGTTTAAGCCTCTTGTGACGGCGCGATTGATAAGGGCGGTGCGTTTTTCGGTTAGCAGTTCTTTTTGCCTTGTAAGCTTTGCTAGCAACGTATCTATCTTCCCCGTCTTTTCATCTAAAAAAGCCGCTATCGCCTTTTGTTCGGGTAGTGGTGGGGTTGGAAATTCAATTCCCGATAAATCTTCTTGTGTCATGCTTGGAATAGCAGAACCCATCTGGTACTTATCAAAGGCAATGCCTAAACATGAATAATAGAAATATCTAGGGTATGTTTTATTTGATATTTCTGTATAAAACATTGTATCTACAGTCCAAAATGGCTTGTCTACAAAAAGAGGGCGGTCAATAGTACCTTTTCTTCCAAGCAAAACTGAAGGTTTATTATATAAATATTCGTTAGCTCTTCCAAATTCACCTCCTGAACCAAATATTGAATAAACACCGTCTTCTACAAGTACAGCTTTCTGGTCTTTGCCATTACATACTTTGGCATGGTATTTAAATTTTTTAACCTCCCACCCCTCTGGCACTTGCGGCAGCCACTCAATCCCCGTTTCCTTATAGGCTTCATATTTCGGATAATTCGCGCTCATGCGCTCACCTCCTGCCATATTTTGCGGTTTTGCCAGTCATCGGGAAAATCCATTGATTTAAGAGGTATGTTTGGGGTGCGCAACAAATTAACCATCTTGCTACGCCATTTATGCTTTGGTGAAATAACATCCATAAAATGCAGCAATATCACAAGCGTATTATATAGCTTTCGTGAATTATCCTTAAACTCACCCGCCAACCCTTCAGGCTTATTTTTTGGCTTGTTAGGAGTGGCGATAAACTCTCTATTCCAAAGGCGTGAATGGTGAGCGCAAGTATTGCGCACATGTGTCAAATGATGAAGCCACGAACCCAGCACCTTTTCATCCAAGTTATAAGCTCTTGCAATTTCACTACGTGTTTGCATAGGCTTTAAATTTGCATATAACTTAGAAAGTAAGCCAAGTGATATCACTTCGCTTACAATCCATATAGCAGGAAGCTGCTCTTTATACTTCTTTTCAGCATGGCGTACAAAAACTTCATCGGCTCGCTTAACTTCTTTTTCCATAGTGCCGATGTTTTCACCAAAACGCTTTTTATTAAAAGCCAGCTTCTTATCTAAATGAGCATGCGAACCGTGATTATGCCCTATATGATAAGTCCAGCTAGTGCGGACGGAAATTTCAATTCTTTCAATGGCATCCATTACCAATAACCGCAAAGACCTGTCAAAATTATAAAGTTCTAAAACGGTTTCAAAGTTAGTACCTACCTTGAATGTATGGTTTATGGGGTCAACTTCAAAAGGAAGCCAATAAGCACCAAGCCGATAATAATTGATATGCTGAAGGTAAAAACAAGCCTTATCTTTATCAGAAAAACTCATTCCTCTGCTTTGGAGAAGTTCAACTTGCTCTTCATGCGTTGTGGCTGGTTTTGTAAAGGGTAGCTTAGGCATTGCATACCCCTAGAAAAAAGCAACCCGCCGGTTTGAGGTGCATTGCTGCATAGCCTTGGCGGGTTTTATTATCCCCATTATTGCATGATTTAACCCAGTTTGTCAAACGATTTAACTCTTTGATATTGCTGGATATTGAAATAAATTTCATCTTATGCCGCCTCACTCATAAGCTCTAAAATCTCTTTTTGCAGCGTAGTTAATTCGTCCTGAATCTCTTCTAACTGCCTTGGTGGGGTGTAGATGTAGAAATGCCTAGTAAAAGGTATTTCATAGCCTCTAACAGTCTTGCTATGGTCAATCCAAGCATCTGGAACATGCGGCAACACTTCACGCTTGAAATATTCCTGTGTATCCTCTTTAAGCGGCACGTTTTCATTATCGCGCAAAGTAGGGTCTGCTTTCGGCTTGCCTTTGCTATCCTTCACTATTTCCGCATTTTCATCACGCTGGCTTAAACCTTCTGTCAGCAGTTTCAATAATTTTGCATCTGGCTTCATTTGCGCAAATATCTTTTTAATATCTTTGGTGAAAGCAGCTTCATCCATCCAGCTTTTGCCGCGATTAGCCTTTAACACCTCAATAACATGGTCTTGCAGTTTTTTACCTTCTGCAATGTCATTTTCACCAGCATCACCCTTTTTCTTAGAGCTTGCCAATTTAACAAAGCCATTAGCTGCCTGCAAAGCCGCAATAGACTCTTCATTAATATCAAAGCGCAATCGAAGCGGGCTTTCAACTGTAATACGCTCATAACCAAAATCATCATTATCAAAAATTTTAGTCAAGCCGTTTTGTTCAAATGCTCCATATATACGGGTGATTTCATCAATCTGGCTATCGGTAATAAGGTTACGCTTGCTACCAAGGCTTTTGCGCATCTTTTCAGAAAAACCAGACGCATTAATCAGCTGCACTTTACCCTTGCGTTTTTGCTCCTTGCGGTTAGTTAAAACCCAAATGTAAGTTGCAATGCCTGTATTATAAAAAAGGTCGTTAGGCAGAGAAATAACCGCTTCTAGCCAGTCGTTTTCTATAATCCATTTTCTTATATTAGATTCTCCACTGCCTGCACTTCCTGTAAATAACGGCGAACCATTAAAAACAATAGCAACACGGCTTCCGCCTTCATTGCCTCTGGCTGGTATCATCTTTGAAAGCATGGTTTGAAGGAACAATAACGAACCATCATTAATACGCGGCAAGCCAGCACCAAAACGCCCGTTATATCCTTGCAACTGATTTTCTTGTTTTACTTCCTTTTCCTGCTTCTTCCACTCAACACCAAATGGCGGATTGCAAAGCATATAGTCAAACTTTTCATCTTTAAGGCCATCATTGCGCAAGGTGTCACCATAAATGATATGGTCGACTTCCTGCCCTTTAATAATCATATCAGAAGTACATATTGCCGATGATTCGGGGTTTACTTCTTGCCCAAACAAAACCGTTTTTATACTGGTGTTTAATTCGTTTAAGAAATGCTCTGATTCCGATAACATGCCACCCGTACCACATGCGGGGTCATATACTTTAAAAATTTTGCTCTCATCGGTAAGCAGTTTTTTTTCATGCTCGCCGTTAAAGATAATATTAACCATCAGGTGAATCACTTCACGGGGTGTAAAATGCTCCCCTGCCGTTTCATTGGATAACTCAGCAAAACGGCGGATAAGCTCTTCAAATGCATATCCCATTTCAGTATTAGTTACGCGGTCAGGGTGCAGGTCTACATCTTTGCTGCAAAATCTTTGCACAACCATATAAAGCAGGTCGTCACTATCAAGCTTCGCAATTTGCTTTTCAATTTCAAAATGCCCCATAATGTCGCGTACATTATCGCTATAACCTTCAATATATTTACTAAGGTTGTTCTTTATCTGGCTAGGGTCATCCAACAACGATTTAAGCGTAAAACGCGACGTGTTATAAAAGCTTCCTTTGGATAT
>Ga0210019_1005938_pt1 | contig 10002 bp, 9 predicted proteins | sample CryGeyCG2114_020_2_FD_183969 | JGI IMG/M metagenome (GOLD analysis project Ga0210019, IMG submission 183969) | Groundwater microbial communities from aquifer - Crystal Geyser CG11_big_fil_rev_8/21/14_0.20 (SPAdes) (version 2) | ecosystem: Environmental > Aquatic > Deep subsurface > Groundwater ...
GAAAAGGCACGGCTTATGTCTGTCGGCAGGGAACCTGCCTGGCACCCGTCGATTCCTCGGAAGAATTGGTGAAACTATTGAGTTATGAATAAAGAAACACTATGATGGGCATTCATTTCAACCCTTAGACGACGACAATTTCAATGCGCAAAAAAATGATAGATGATATGGTCGACACCGCCTTAAAAGGCGAATCGATTTCTTATGACCAGGCTTTACAACTGGAATCCCTGACCCATGAAGAACTGGACTATCTCTTTATTGGGACCGACCGCATTCGTGAACAGTTTAAAGGGCAGGACGTTAAAATCTGTTCCATCGTCAACGCAAAATCCGGGAAATGCGTTGAGGACTGCTCCTTCTGCGCCCAGTCCAGTTCGTTCAAGACCGATTCACCGGAATATGAGTTGATGGATGTCGAGCAAATTGTTGCGGCCGCAAAAGAAGCGGAAGCTTTTGGGTCTAATGAATTCTCCATCGTTACCTCTGGAACATCCCTCAATGACCGAAAGGAGTTGGATCGTGTGATTGAGGCCATCAAGCGTATCAAAGCTGAAACCCAGCTTGAAACCTGTTGCTCCCTGGGTCTCATGCCGATGGAGCATTTGAAGGAATTGAAAGAAGCCGGACTGGACCGGTGCCACCACAATCTGGAAACAGCAAAAAGCCATTTCGATAAAATCGTCTCCACTCACACCTATGAGGATGAAGTCAACGCTGTGCAAAACGCCAAAGCCGCGGGATTACAGGTCTGCGTAGGTGGAATCTTTGGAATGGGGGAATCATTCACGCAAAGAGCCGAGTTGGGTTTTTCAATTCGCGAGTTGGGCACACAATCTTTCCCCATAAATTTTCTCAAACCCATTGAGGGAACCGGGCTCGACCACCTGGAACCTCTGGAACATTATGAAGCCCTTAGAACTATTGCCCTGTTACGGCTGATTTTACCGGATATCGACCTGTTCGTCTGTGGCGGACGGGAAGAAGTGCTGACCAACCAGCAAGAGCGACTGTTCTCTGCCGGAGCCAACGGAATTCTGGGAGGCAACTATCTCACAACCAAGGGTCAGGACCCGAAAAGAGATATAGAAATGATCGAAGGTCTGGGCCTGCGCCCAGTTTTCACTTCCATTTAGCGCAACCTGGTCAACCCAACAATAAGACCTCATTTTCCCGCATGAAAAATAGGGTCTTTTTATTCAAAAACTTACAGAAAACACGGGGATTCAGGCCAGCAGGCTTTCCTCAATGACCTTTTTAATTTCCGCTTTCGATTTAACACCCACAACCTGTTGAACCACCTGCCCGCCTTTGATGAAAAGCAAAGTCGGGATACCACGGATCCCGTAAGTGGTCGCGGTATTGGGGTTATCGTCGACATTTAGTTTCCCCACCAGGATTTGACCGTCAAAGTCCCCGGCAAGCTCTTCGACCGTGGGTGTAAGCATTTTGCAGGGCTGGCACCACTCGGCCCAGAAATCCAACATAACCGGCTTATCGGATTTCAAAACCGTTTGATCAAATTCAGCGTCTGAAACTGTGACCACTTTACCTGACATAAACAACTCCTTGAAATTAGAAAGAAATAATCGCCCTTGAATCAGATCCTTCGGGGAAAATCCAAATATCTTTACAGGTTTATCCTATTACTGATTATTCATTTGCAAGAATCGCCCTGGATTGAAATATTTATTCAACCAAATTGAAAAAGACGATCACGTAGGAATGATTTTTTGATACTATCATAACTCCCTCATGACCGGCAAGTTCTTTGCCATGGCTTTGGGGAGAAATCAAATAAAACCCATAAGTTAAATGACTTGGAACAGGAGTTTTAATAATGGCTGATGTCGTCCAATTTTTCGCGTACAACGAATTGATCAACGAGGATTATTTTAAAGAGCAAGGTCTGGAATACATATCCAAATCTTCCGTCACGCTTTCGGCCTGGCAGTTAGTTTTTAATAAAATTCCCATCGATAACAAAGGAATGGAAGGCCTGGGGTTGGCCAACATTGAGCCTACCAATGATAATGCCGGGATGATGCATGGGGAACTTTATGCCATGGATGAAAAATTCCTTCCTCAACTGGATAAACTGTTTGGTTGCCCCGAGGAATACCAGCGTAAAGTCATGCGCTTTAACCGCCACGATTTCACCATGATTAATGGCCTGACTTATGTCGCCCGGCCTGAAAAAATAGCCCCGGGACTTAAACCTGACAAGGCCACCATGAAAATTCTCAGGAGTGCCAAAAAGCTTTTCCCCATGCTTTATTTTTCCCGGATGATGAATACACCCACTTGCGATTAAGGACTGCATGCCCTCGTTCACAGCTCTAGTGAGAAAACCCGGACCAGGTTTCACCCGTGCTTTATCCAAACATCCAGACAAAAATAAAATCGACCTTGCAACCGCCCTGCACCAGCACGAAGGTTACGTCAAAGCCCTTATCCAGGCCGGGGCCAGGGTGGAGCAGTTACCCCCCCAGGATCATCTGCCTGATGCCACATTTGTGGAAGACACCGCCGTTATTTTAGATGACAAGTTCCTGCTTTGCCCGATGAAAGAACCTTCACGCCAGGAGGAAGTCCAGTCCACCGCCACTGCGTTGCAAACCTATCGGGATTGTGTGACTCTGGATTCTCCTGCGACGCTTGATGGTGGGGACGTGATGGATACTCCCGGAACCATTTTTGTGGGACTTTCAAAGCGTACCAATTTGCGAGCCATACAAGCCCTCTCCCAACTAACTGCTAAAAAAGTAGTCCCGGTTGCTGTCACAAAAGGCTTGCACCTCAAAAGCGCAACCACCTTCATCGGGAACAATCTGTTAGTCATTGATCCAACGCGGGTCGATACTTCCAACCTGAAACACTTTGACTGGATCGAAGTGAACCCAAGCGAGTCGTATGCCGCCAATTGCCTGGCATTGGGCAACCTGGTACTGATACCCGCCGGGTTCCCCAATGTCCGCGATGAAATTCTCGCTCATGGGTTCAAGACCCTGGAACTGGAAATGAGCGAATTCGAAAAAGCCGATGGCGCCGTCACATGCCTGAGCCTGATAATTCCAGAAAGTTAATAGGCTGAACCTGCCCTTGCATTCCGGTTGATCAAACCGTTTCGCCGGATTTTTCCCTTTTGTTTGGCTCTGTTATGACTTAATTTGAAAGAATAGCCTTCGACCCAAAACAGGAATCTCCATGAAAGTTGCTGTCATTTACAACAAACAAGAGGATGCTGAAGGAGTCATCAACATCTTCGGAATGCAAAACCAGGAAACGTATAACCCACAAACGGTTGAGCGTGTAGCAAGTTCCCTGGAAAAAGGCGGTCACAATGTTCGTATCATTGACGGCAACATCAACGTCATCGAGCAACTTCAGAACTTCATGCCCCGAGTTGTCCAGGGTGAACAACCAGGAATGGTATTTAATATGGCTTATGGCCTGCAAGGGGTCAGCCGGTATACCCATATCCCCTCTTTGCTGGAAATGCTGGGGGTGCCCTATGTCGGGTCCAGCCCCGCAGGACACGGAATAGCTCTGGACAAAGTAACCACAAAAGTAATGATTCAGGCCGCAGGATTGCCCACCTCTCCCTACTGGGTTTTTTATAATGCCGATCAAATTCCCGAAGACCTGCCTTTTCCGGTTATCACCAAACCTAAAATGGAAGCAGTCTCCATGGGAATTCAGGTGATTCATGATTTGCCTGCGTTAAAATCTGCAATCACCAGCCTGGTGGAGCAATTCAAACAACCTGTCCTGGTTGAGAAGTTTATTCCCGGCAGAGAGTTTGCCGTCGGCCTTTTGGGCAATCGTGACCCGGAAATTCTACCTATCGTAGAAATCGATCTGGAAGGAGACCCTAATGCAATCCAATCACTGGAGGACAAACTTAAAAAACCAAAAGCCAAAATCTGTCCGGCAAAAATTACTGCCAGCTTGGAGCACGAACTCCACCGGCTAACAAAAGAAACGTTTAGAGTGCTGGGAATTTATGATTTTTGCCGTGTTGACTACCGAATGGATCGTGAAGGAAACCTGTATATTCTGGAACTCAACTCAATGGCAAGTTTGGGGGCAACAGGGTCCTATTTCCATGCCGCTAAAGTAGCAGGCTATACCTACGAAACGATGGTCAACCGCATGTTGGATGTTGCCGTAGAACGTTATTTTGGCAGTCAGCAAATGGATCAGGTTGCCATTGAAGAACCGGAATGGAAAACAAAAAAAGACCCTCTCAGAATTCGATTGCGGAGTTATCTGAGAGGCAACCTTAGAACAATGGAAGACTATCTTGAGAAAATGGTGGAAATTAATTCCTTTGTTGAAAATATTGAAGGCGTTAATTCGCTGGGTCGATGGATCTCAAACAAGCTGGGGCAGATAGGTTTTAACCGCCATGTGCATTCTCGCGCTGAGTTTGGAAATATTATATACCTCACGAATCATATGGATGAAGCCAATGATATTCTGGTCATTGGCAATATGGATAACCCTATAGACTTTGAAGATTACAACCCGTTCCTGGAAGAAAAGGGTCGGATTTATGGCACCGGGGTGGCCCGTGGCAAGGGAGGCATCACCGTTTTGCTCGGCGCTCTTAAGGCCTTGCGTTATACCCGTAGTCTGCGAAGAGTCAAATGCGGGGTTCTCCTGATTCCAGACAAGTCGGTTGGAGAACGCTCTTCAAAACCGGTGATCGAAGAACTTTCCGCAAAATCCAAATACGTTGTGGGGCTGAGTGGAGCTGGTTTGAGTGGAGAGATCATGACATCCTGTTCCGGTAGCTTAAGGTATGAAATTGAAATAAATCGCCATCAAAGCAAACAGAAGTTTAAGTCTTCATCAGAAGCCAGCGATCCTATCCTGTACGCATCCCAGAAAATCAATTCTTTGAGAAAGTTAAATGCCGCGCCCAATGGAATCTTTATCACCATTACGGGTTTGCAGACAAAAGGTATGGAAGACCAGCCCGCCTTCCACGCGGCCTTGTCCTTTGTGATTCGTTATCGGAGCCCGGACCAGCAAATAAAGCTCGAAGACCAGGTCAATCAAATCTTTGCATCAAGACCGCAAGACAATATTAAAGTTCACGTAACAAAAAAATCACAGAGCAAACCTTTTCTGGAAAATGAAAGGACCATCAGGTTTTATGAACATGTTGAGAAAATAGCTGATTTAGTCGAAGTCCGGGTCAAAAAATCCGAAACCAGTGTTGGCTCCTGCCTGTCCAATATCACAGAGGGGGTTCCCGCTCTCGATGGTCTGGGTCCCGTAACGGGCGGCTATGGCAGTAACAATGAGCATGTCGTGCGTGACAGCTTGATCGACCGAAGTGTTCTTCTTGCTTATCTCATTTATCTTTCTTCGAAGAATTTCAACCTATGAAGCTGGAGCATATTGAGGGAAGATTCCGCCCCACAGATGATGGCAAATGCGCAGTCTCTGTTGAGGGAATGGTCTCAACGGCCTTCCCTGAAGCGACTCAGGCTGGCGTTGAAATGTTGCGCCAGGGTGGAAATGCCATTGATGCCGCCGTCGCCTCTGCATTTGCCCTCGGGGTGTGCGAGCCTCAAGCCAGCGGACTGGGAGGACAATCAATGGCCATTCTCCATTATAAAGGCAACACCATTGCTTTGGATGGCTCCAGCCGCGTCCCCTCGCTTGCTCATATTGACCGTATTGATCAAAAAACCCAGAGATTCCGCGGATACAAAGCCGCTACCGTACCCAGCACTCCTGCTGTTCTGGGTTATCTTCATTTTCGCTACGGAAAGCTGGATTGGTCAAAAATATTACTGCCCGCCATCGAAATTGCCCGCAAGGGTTATCGCATCACCCAATTACAACACGACCTGCAAAAACGGGAACTGGAAAATTTTCTCTGCATGGATTCCCTTTCAGGAGCCAAATATTTCCTGAAAGAGGGGAAAGAGCCTTATGAGGTCGGGGAGCCCTTCGTTCAGGAGGATTTAGGCGGACTACTTGAATATCTGGCCCGGCATGGGGTTAAGGGGTTTTACGCCGGGGATATAGCAAAACAAATTGATGAAGACATGCGGTTCCATGAAGGGTTCTTGAGGGCTGAAGACCTTGCCTTGATACCTTGGCCGGTCGAGCGAAAGCCCATCCGCAGGGGTTATCGCAAAGTTAAGATATACACATGCCCTCCTCCCGGAGCAGGGAGAACGTTGCTGTTGGTATTGCAAATGATGAAAAATCTCCCTTCAAAATTTTTCAAAAATCCTACTGCCAAAATGTATCACTTTCTTGCTGAAACTTTCCGGAAAGGGCTTTTAAACCATAAAGAGCGCCCGTTTGATCCCAATATCTACCCTCAGCTTCCACACGATAATAAAATTCTCAGCCTGGAATTCGCCAGAAACCTTTCGGCTTCCATCCGTGACGAAATCGACCCTACCCTGCCCATGACAGAACTTTTCACATTAAACAACGACACCACACACTTGTCTGTCATGGATAAAGAAGGCAACGCAATCGGCATCACCCAATCTATTGAACTGGTATACGGCTCAAAGGTGGCGGCCCGTGGACTGGGGTTTTTATACAACAACTATATGAGTTCACTGGATACCAAAGATCCTTCGCATCCCTATTATTTAAGGCCAAACGCAATTCCCTGGAGTTCAGTTGCTCCCATCATTGCCTTTTACAACAACCAACCCTGGCTGGTTGCAGGGAGCCCCGGGAGTGAGCGTATTTTTTCTGCCACGAGTCAGTTTCTTTCTCATATTGTAGATGGAGACCAGCCCATTAGCGAAGCTATGATAAGGCCAAGAATCCATTGTACCGTAGGGGGCAAATTGTCTATAGAGGCCGAAAGGTTTGATCCGGCCATCACTGATTATTTGCAAAAAGCTGGTTACAAAATAGACCAGCGAGAACCTTATTCATTTTTTCTTGGTGCCATCCACGCCGTTCTGAAGTCCCAAACCACCGGGCAGTTTCAGGGTGTGGCAGAAATTCGCCGGGACGGGACAGCCGCCGGTCCGTAACCTATGAATAAACTCCCCATCCTGATTTCCGTTCCTCACGGTGGCACCGGGATCCCGGAAGAAATAGCCCGCCGTGTTTGCATCACTCCCAAAGATCAATTTGAGGATAGTGATGCCTTAACACGGGAAATTTATGGAATTAAAAATGAGGTATTGAGTTATGTGGAAGGAACTATTGCAAGAGCATTTGTAGACTTAAATCGCGATATCAATGACCGGCCACCGGAAAATCCAGATGGGGTCGTCAAGTCCATGACCTGTTTAGGAAAACCCATTTATCATCCTGGTCAGGAGTTGGATGGCAAATGGGCCGATCTCCTATTGGAGAAATATTATCACCCGTATCACCAATCCATTCGAACAATTTTAGACTCGCAAAAAAAACTGGAACTCATGCTGGATTGCCACACTATGGAAGCTGTAGGGCCGAAAATATCCCCCGACCCCGGAAATATAAGGCCTAAATTCTGCCTGGGAAGTTACCACGGGAAAAGCTGTCCTGCTGAAATCGTGCAACACATGGCCCATTGCTTCCAGACCGCTTTTGCATTGAACGATGATGATGTGGTTATCGACAAACCCTTTGCCGGTGGTTTCATAACCAGAACCTATGGGAACAAACCCATCCCCTGCATCCAAATTGAAATGAGCAGAGCCCTGTATCTTGCCGACCCGTGGTTTGATAAAAAACGATTAACGGTAACTCCCAGCCGTCTGGCTCAACTGCGGCAAAATTTTAAAAACGCCTTAGAACTATTTTTTGCGAAGAACGGGGACTGAGCTGTTATCGCCAGCCATTTTTGCGGGAAATTTAATTTCACGTCTTCCATGTTTGCTTTGCCCAAATCAGTTTCTTTGGGCTTCGCTCCTTTAAGGTTTATGCGGTAAAATTATAACGGCCGATGAAAGTGGCCGGTTAAAACCAATGACAAACTTATTGAACCTATGAACCACCTTCAAACGGTTATTCTCATACTGGCTATTGCGTTCACCGTGCATTTGATCGTGCTCGGGGTTGAGAGGTTCGGGAAAAAGTATATCTCCGCGAAACGATCTGCTTCCCTGGCAAAAACCATCACGGTTGCGGGATTAATAAAAAGCGTGACCATGTTCTCCCTGTATTTTGGGTCTCTGGGTTTTATTTTATCCGAGTTTGGTGTTTCCTTAACCGCATATCTGGCCAGCGCTTCAATTTTGGGGCTGGCCATTGGGTTTGGATCTCAGGGGTTGGTTCAGGATCTGGTGGCAGGGCTCACATTGATTTTTGCGGACTTGATTGATGTCGGAGATACGGTCGAAATTTCCGGACAGTCCGGCATCGTCAAAAAAATTGGTATGCGTTTTACCGTCCTTGAGAATTCACTGGGGTCGCTGGTCGCTATTCCTAATCGCACCATTTCCAATGTTATTAGCTACCCGCGGGGCTATATCAGGTGTTTTGCCGACATTATGCTTTCCAAAGATGTTGAACATAAAACAAAAATGGAAAAAGTTGCAGAACTGGTCTTAAAAGACATCGAAGACCAATTCCCTGGAATCTTTCGGGCACCGCCGGAATTTATGGGTTGCCAAAAGTCCCCGTCCGGCAAGGAATTTCTTCGCATCAAGTTTCGCATATGGCCCGGTCGCGGAAGCCCGCTGGAAACTGTTTTCAAACAGGAAATCATCCAGAATTTTAAAGCGATTGATCCCAATTATTCAGACTGGATGGTCAGTGTCAATTATGAAGTCGCTTAGCCATTCGCCCTGAAATATAATTAGCCCTTCAGTCATGAAAACAAAGTTGCAATCCCCCTGAAGCCAGACCAACCCGGATTTAAATAACCCCCTATGACCGAAATCATTGAGTGGGAAATAGGTCAGGTGGGTCAATTAAAGGGACTGAACTTTTTCTGGCAACTTAACTCCCTTGTTCCAAGGCGGCGATGCGTTTTCCTATCGGAGGATGGCTGGAAAACAATGCCTGCACCCGACCACCGTTTATAGCAAGGGCCGCCATCTCATCCGGCATCTGGGGAACATGAGCCGCCTGAAGCCGTTTAAGCGCATTGATCATATTTTGCCGCCCGGCCAATGATGCCCCACCGGCATCAGCACGGAACTCGCGCCTTCGGGAGAACCACATGACAATCATCATGGCAAGGACTCCGAACACAAGTTCCGCAACGATAGATACTGCCCAAAACGCCGGCCCGTGTCCGCGCTCGACCTTGAAAACCAGCCGGTCAACAAGGAACCCTAAAGCACGGGAAAGAAAAATCACGAATGTATTAACAACACCCTGTATCAGGGCAAGCGTAACCATATCGCCGTTCGCAACGTGGCTGATCTCATGGCCAAGCACAGCCTCGACTTCTCCTTGCCCCATGTTCTCTAACAATCCAGTGCTGAATGCCACGAGTGCCGCGTTTTTGTCCCAACCCGTAGCGAATGCATTTGGCGACTGCTGATCGAAAATGCCCACCTCAGGCATCTCGATTCCAGCGCGGTCGGCATGCAAGCGAACCGTGGAAATCAACCACCTTTCGATATCGCTCTGCGGTTCCATAATAACCCGGACTCGCATCGCCGCTTTCGCCATCGGCTTGGAAAGGAGAAGTGAAATGAAGGAGCCCGCAAACCCAATGATCGCAGAGTAAATTACCAGGGCATTGATATTCAGATCAATGCCGTTTTGCTGGAGTAGCCCTTCCAAACCCAGCAGTCGAAACGTCAGGCTGATCAATAATACGATCGCCAAATTCGTCCCTAAAAACAATACCAGCCGAAGCATAGTTTCCTCCTTCTAACACAAAAAATTTAACGAACCCGTTGTTACCTTAAATATTGCGGCCTCAAAAAAGAGGTCTTTGCACAACCCCGAGATTACCCGTTCCGGGCACGAAAGCTAAGGTGAAATACCACGTCTTCGCTTACGCTCAGAATGACATGCAGAAACCATCGTATTGTCATCCTGATGAGCCTTGGCGAAGAA
>Ga0210019_1005940_pt1 | contig 9998 bp, 9 predicted proteins | sample CryGeyCG2114_020_2_FD_183969 | JGI IMG/M metagenome (GOLD analysis project Ga0210019, IMG submission 183969) | Groundwater microbial communities from aquifer - Crystal Geyser CG11_big_fil_rev_8/21/14_0.20 (SPAdes) (version 2) | ecosystem: Environmental > Aquatic > Deep subsurface > Groundwater ...
CCCCGCCGCTGGAGCGGACAACCCGGCCGTCCTTCGGAGCCGCCCCAGGAAGGCGGCGCGAAACCTGTCATTTTCGAACAGGCCGTGCAGCAGGGTTCCCCAAACCGGGCGCTCTGGATGGCGGCAGCCGTCCCAGGATTCCCCCTCGGCCCCCCGCCGCTCCAGAATCCTAAACAGCACCTTGCCTCGCCGCAGCCCCCGAATCCTGCCGGCATGGATCTCATACCCCTGAACCGTTAGGCCGGTGGCAACCTCCTGAGCCCGAACCTGAGCGGTGATCTTGGAGGCGGCAAACAGCGTGCTGGTCGGCAGCCAACCCAACCCCTCCGCCGAATAGACGTCCGACTCCACCCGATCCGGATCCAGGATCCGATCGCCCAACATCTGAAAACCGCCGCAGAGGCCGATCACCTCAATCCCCCGCTCCACGCAGCGCCGGACGGTTTGATCCAATCCCGCATGGCGCATCCAAGCCAGGTCCGAAACGACGCTCTTGGAGCCGGGCAGAATCAAAACATGAGGCAAATCAGCTTCGGCCGGAGGCGATTTCCAGTAGCGGACCGCCGTCTCCGCCGCCCAATGGAACGGGTTCAGATCGGTGAAGTTGGAAATCGTCGGGTAGGCGATGACGCCGATCCGGAGCGCTCCAGCCGGCCAGGGGGAACAGTCCCGGAGCCGGTCGGCGACGGCATCCTCCTCCTCCAGATTCAGGGACTCCAAGTAAGGAACGACGCCGAAGACCGGCTTGCCGGTCCGCTGCTCCAGCCACTTGAGCCCCGACGCCAACAGGGTCGGATCCCCCCGGAATTTGTTGACGATGAAACCGCAGATCTGGTCCCGGTCAGCCGGCTCCAACAGCTCCAAGGTCCCCACCATCTGGGCGAAGAGCCCGCCCCGCTCAATGTCGCCGATCAAAACAACCGGACAGTTGAGGCGGCGGGCGACGAACATGTTGGCCAGGTCCCAGTCCCGCAGATTGATCTCCGCCGGAGAGCCGGCTCCCTCCGCGATCAGGAACTCAAACCGGCCGGTCAACTCGGTCAGCGCGGCCGTCACCGCCGCTTCCATCCGGGAACGCCAGAGCGGTAGATCGGCCGCGGAAGCCGTTCCGGCCGGTCGGCCGGTCAGGATCACCTGCGAAGTCCGGTCGCCGGTTGGCTTGAGCAGCACCGGGTTCATCTCCGCTTCGGGAGCCAATCCGCAGGCCCGGGCCTGAACCGCCTGCGCCATCGCCATCTCCCGTCCCCGACGATCCACCCAAGCATTGTTGGACATGTTGAGCGCCTTGAAGGGGACCGCCTGAATGCCCCGGCGCCTGAGCCACCGCCCCGCCCCAGCGGCGATCACCGATTTTCCGGCATGGGAGGAGGTCCCCTGGAACATCAGCGCCCGGGCCCCCATCAAAATCCGAGTTCCCGAACCGCCTCGACAAACTGCTGGTTCTCCTCGGGGCGGCGGACCGCCAGCCGGAGGAACCGTCCCGGCGCCAAACCCGGAAAATCATCGCAGCGGCGGACGAAGATTCCCCGCTGAGCCAACCGTTCGACCAACGCCTCCAGATCTCGTCCGGTTTCCCGATGTCGGCAGAGGAAGAAGTTGGCCGACGAGGGAAACGGCAGCAAACCGGTTCGTTCCCGAAGCCCTCCCTGGAACGCCCGCCGAAGCGGCCGAATCCGGCGGCCTTGCTGAGCCAGCCAACCGGTCTGTTCCACCAACCAGAGGCCGGCGGCCTCCGCCAAACCGCTAAGCCCCCAACTGGGCTGTATGGCCTGGAGCGTTCGGACAACGCCGGGGGCGGCGGCCAAAAAACCCAGCCGCAGACCCGGCACCGCGAACGCCTTCGTCAGGGAACGGATCAGGATCAGCCTGGGAAAACGGCTCCCCTCCGACATCAGGTCGGCGCCGGCCGGATCATCGCTCAACTCCCGATACGATTCATCCACCACCACCCAAAGTCCCCCAGCATGGGCCGCAGCGATCCAGTCCAGCAAACGCTCCCGGGGCCAGCCGCTCCCGGTCGGATTGTTCGGATGACAGAGAAAGAGAAGGTGCTTCCCCTCCCAGAAGGGGGCCGGAGGCGGTGAAGGCAGCGCCCAATTTCTTTCCGATTCCAGAAAGAAGGGAACGGACTCCCCCCGATCGGCCCGCACCGCCCGGTCGTACTCACTGAAGGTCGGCGAGACGATCACCGCCCGGCCGCCCCGATGCCATCGGCTGACCAAATGAATCAAGTCAGCCGCCCCATGCCCGGCCAACAACCGTTCCGGAGCGACCCCCCAGACCCGGCCCCAAGCGGCCCGAAGGCGGCCGAAGACCGGATCGGGATACCAAGCCGACCGATCCAGCCGCTCCCGCAGATGTTCGTACAATCCCGGCGGCGGCCCAAACGGGTTGAGGTTCGCGCTGAAATCAACGACCCGTTCCAACGCCATCCCGGTCCGGGCGATCCAACCCCAGGGATTGCCGCCATGCATCAGAAAAACCTCGTCAACAACAGGAGGAGAAACAGACCTGTCAGTTCATTGACCGCCCCCAGCATGTCGCCGGTCAAACCGCCGAACCGCCGCTGAAACAACCGGCCGCACGCGGCCGCAAACAAACCGCTTGCCGCCAAGATCCCGGCCGCCGGCCCCAGGCCAACCCCCCCGGCGGCGATTCCCCATGCGACGGCGGCGGCGGCGGCCGTTCGGCCGAACGATTTTCGGTTGAGCGCCTCGGCTCCCAACCCGGAGTCCGGCGTCAACGCCCGGCCGCCTTGCGCGGCCAGAACCATCCCCAGCCGGCTGAACGATCCGACAATCGCCAGACTCCACATCCACGCGCTGAGGGAAAGCTCCAGAAGCAGGGTCCATTGCAGCCCCAGGACCAGAATCAGCGCCAGAACGCCGGCAGTCCCCGGCCGGGGATCCCGCATGGCAGTCAGGACCGCCGACCGGCCCTCCGGCGTTCGAACCGCTCCGGGATGAGCCGCCCAGCCATCGGCGGTGTCGGCCAAACCATCGGCGTGCAGCCCGCCGGTCAGAATGGCCAGCGCGGCCAGCGCGGCCGCCGCGCCGACCGCCGGCGACCAGATTTCTGCGGCGGCGGCCCCCAATCCGCCGGCCGCCGCCCCGATCCCAGCTCCGATCACTGGAAAATAAGGGAACGCCCGCTCCAACGCCGGGCGCTCGCCGGACCGGCCGACCGGCAGAACGGTCAGAAAGGAGAGGGCCGTTCGGAATTCGTTCATGTCCGGTTGGCAACCCCCGCCTGGGAAAAGGTGGCCATCTCCGACAAGCAATGGACCGCCGACTCGATCAGGAAGAAAACCAAAGCCGCCCCGGTCCCTTCCCCCAACCGGAGCTTCAAATCCAGAAAGGGGGAGAGCGTCAGCCGATCAAGCAGCGCGGCGTGTCCCGGCTCAGCCGACCGATGGGCCGCAATCAAGTAATTCCGAACGCCCGGCGCCAGGGCGACGGCAATCATCGCGGCCGCCGCCGTGATGAAGCCGTCCAGGACTACCGGAACCCGTCGGCTCGCCGCGGCCAACATCACCCCGGCCAGGCAGCCGATTTCCAATCCGCCGACCGCCGCCAGCGCCCCGATTGGATCAGCGCAGGAGGGCCGGTGCCGCTTAAGCGCTCGTTCAATCAGCCGGACCTTTTCCCGCCGCCTGGACTCGGAAATACCGGTACCGATGCCGGTCACCTCATCGGCCGGCCGACCACTGAAGCAGGCGGTCAGGGCCGCCGCAGCGGTGGTGTTGCCAATCCCCATTTCGCCGACGCCCGCCAGGGCAACCGGATCCGACCGATGGACGGACTCGAAGATCCGAATCCCCGATTGAATGATCCGTTCCGCTTCATTCCGGGTCATCGCCGGTTCCGCCGCGAGATTCCCGGTTCCCGGCCGGACGCCGCATCGGATCAGCCGCGGGTCGGCCGGCGGATCACCGGCGATGCCGGCGTCCACCACCATCACCTCCGCTCCCGCCTGCCTGGCCATCGCATTGATGCCGGCGCCGCCAGCCAAAAAATTGGCCGCCATCTGGGCGGTCACCGCCTGGGGATAGGCGGAGACCCCCTCGGCAGCCACCCCATGATCGGCGGCCGCCACGAAAATCACCTTCCGGGGGAACCGGGGAATCGCTTGGCCGGTCATGCCGGCCAGATCAACGCCGAGCGTTTCCAAACGGCCCAACGCCCCGGTCGGTTTCGTCAGGTCGTCCCAGCGGGCCCGACAGGCGACCCGGGCCGCCTCGTCCACCAGCGGAATCTTCGGCACCTTCACCGATCCCCTCCCTTGACCCAGACCGGCAACCCGGAGACCATCCAGATCACCTGATCGGCCCGCCGGGCCGCCCGCTGATTGAGCCGTCCCAACAGATCCTGAAAACGCCGACCAAGCGGCGTCGTCGGAACCACGCCGGCCCCCACCTCATTGGTGACGCAAATCAGATCGGCCCCCGCCGTCTCGATCCGGTCCAGAAAACGATCCAGCCGGGATTCGATCCGGACATTGGACTGTTTCTGAAGAATCAGGTTGGTGGACCAAGTGGCCAGGCAGTCCAGGAGGAAGCAGGTGCCGGGCCTGAGCAGAGAGGGCGGAATGCGGTCGGGCAATTCCCGGGGGATTTCCAGGGTCCGCCAGCCGGCGCCCCGGGCCCGGCGATGCCGGGCGATCCGGCGGCGCATCTCAGCGTCTATCGCAACGCCGGTCGCCAGCATGACCCGCCGCCGAGCGGACGACAACTCCACCCGGCGTTGCGCGAAAGCGCTCTTGCCGGAGCGGACGCCGCCGGTAATCAAAAGCAAAGAAGAAGAGCGGTCCGTTCCTCTCCCTCGAAGGAACATCATTAGACTCCCGGTGTGGGATCTCGCGAGGTCTCCTGGCTCTCCCGCTCTTGCGCGCCCCTTCCCATCAGCCGAAGCCGACAGTGGAACTGCGCGCGCAAGACACCTCTCCGAGTTTCTCGGAGGCGGGATCACAGTTGCGGGGCAGCGCCCGATTCTCCGCCGGAAGGGCGGACCACGGGCTTCCCTCACACGAGATCCAGACGAATTGTGGAAAGGTTATACACCCGGCTGAAATGACCGGTCAAGAAAAATCTGGAATGACGCGCAGAGCAGGACGGCGGTCTGTTGGCGGCGGCTACAAAAGGGAGAGCCCGGCGTGGACCATACCGGCCACGATCAGCCCACTGATCCCAACGCCGGAGGCGATCGCGAGGAAAGCCGGCCAGAAACGGAACCGGAACAGCATCGCCGCCGCGCAGCCGGTCCAGGCCCCGGTGACCGGCAGCGGCACCGCCACGAAGAGAGCCAGCCCCAGCCCCTTGTACCGCTCCACGATCTTGGCCCGGCGGCGGGTCCGAGCGAAGAGCCAATAGAAGAACCAGTGCCAAACGGAGAAGCGATGAAGCCAGCGGGAGACCGGCCGAAGAAACAGGAGCAAGGGAACGACCGGGAGCAGGTTGCCCAAATAAGACAGGAGCAGGACTTCCCAAAGCGGAAGATCCAGCAGGATCACCCCGGCCGGGATCGCTCCCCGAAGCTCGGAGACCGGCAGGGCCGCGATCAGGCAGATGATCCATTCCGGCGGAAGCGCCCCGAAAAACTCAACCAGTCGCTCAATCATCGGCGGTCACCAGCGGTACGAACAGGCATTTGCATAACTCCCAGCTTTTCTCCTCCTTCCCCTGCCGCTCGATCAGCATCAAGTTCTGTGCCGCCGGCACCGCGGGATTCTCAGGCGCTCCCGAGCGCTCCACCGCCACCGGCAGGACCATCCGCCCGCCGTCGGCCAACTGTTTCCAAAGGAGAGCCGGCCGCCGCTTGGCCGCCGCGGCCACGACGATCCGGTCGAAGGGGGCTTCTTCCGGCCAACCGGCCGCGCCATCCCCCTCCCGGATCCGGACCGAGGCGGTCTTCAACCGCTTGAGACGGTCCCGGGCCCCCTCTGCCAGCGCCGGGATCCGCTCGATTGAGAAAACCCGGACCCCCAGCCGGTCCAGGATCGCCGCCTGGTAACCGGAACCGGTCCCCACCTCCAGCACCTTCATCCCGGGAGCGATCTTCAGCGCCTCGCACATCAGCGCCACGATATACGGCTGGGAGATCGTCTGGTCGAAACCGATCGAGAGGGGCCGGTCCTCGTAGGCGTGGGACCGCTCCTTCGAGGGAACGAACAGATGTCTCGGCACGGCGGCCATCGCCCGCAGCACTGCCGGATCGCTGATCCCCCGGTCCAGCAGCTGGTCAATCACCATCCGGTCCCGTTTCTCCTGAAAAGCGGGAAGGGCCGCCGTCATGACCCCGATTTTACACCCCGGCGGCAGGAGCGGAGGAACCGAAAGAAGCGGAGGGTGTCGGCCACCGGCTGGATGAAACTGAGAGAGCGCTGATAGACCGAACTGACCGGGATCGTGGCGATCCGGAAACCGGCCCGGGCCCCCTTGACCACCAGTTCCGACTCAATCTCGAACCGGTTGGCCGACAGCTCCAATCGCTCCAGGACCTCCCGGGCGATCATCCGGAACCCGCACTGGGAGTCAGGGATCCGGACGCCCGCCATTCGGGACAGGAGCCAGGACATCCCCCAGTTGGTCAACCACCGGTCGGGCGGCATCCCGCGGGGATTCTCCATCCGGTTGCCGATCAGGATCTCCCCGACCCTCTGGGCCGCCGCCTCCAGGAAGCGGGGGATCTCCTTCGGCAGATGCTGGCCGTCGGCGTCCATCGTGAGGACCCACCGGCAGTCCCCCGCCAGCGCCCGGTCCAGCCCCTCCCGCAGGGCGTTCCCCTTCCCCCGATTGACCGGCATCCGGATCACCTGCGCGCCGGCCGCCTGGGCCCGGGGACCGGTCAGGTCCCGGGAAGCGTCATCCACGACGATCGTCGCCAGCCCCAGCTGCCGCACCTCGGAGACCACCTGACCGATCGTCCTCTCCGCCTGATAGGCCGGAATCACCACCACCGTCTCCCGCGCCACCTCACTCATCTTCTGCACCCACCTCTCGGGACCCTGTCGCTTGGAGCCGACACCCTTGAAGCTCCCGGGACACGGCACGGGATTCCGGAACGGAGAGGGGGTCGAGACGGATCATCTCAGAGGATCTCCGCGGGAGCCGGCTTCCAGAACTCGTGAAAGACATACCACTGGGTGGGATGCGCCCGGATCTGCTCAGCGATCACATCGGCGCAGCGGGCGGTCAGCTCCCGCACCGCCTCCTCCCGCTCCAACCCCGGACGGGGAGCCAACGGCGGCAGGATCAGAAACCGGAACCGGCTCCCCTCCCGGATCAGAAAAGTGGGCAGAATCGGCGCGCCGGCCCGAACCGACAAGGCCGCCGGGCCGCGGGGCATCCTGACGCTCTTCCCAAAGAAGTTGACATCCAACCCGCCCCCGAAATAATCCCGGTCGGCCACGATTGCGACCATCTGGTTGTTCTTCAGCGCCCGAAGGGCCGCCTGCAGGAACTCCCGAAAGCGGTTCCGCTCCACCGGAAGGGAAACCACCCCCATCCGGGCCCGTTGGCGGACAAAGAAGCGGTCCACTCGCTGATTCATGTGGTTGAGCACCGCCGCATGAAGGAGGACCCCCCGGTGGGCGTAGACCGCCCCGGCCAGCTCGTAGTTCCCGAGATGAGCGGTGATGCCGATCACCCCTCGGCCGCCGGCCAGCACCGCCGCAAGCCGCTCCTCCCCCTCGATCACCACCCAGCGCTTCATCAGCCGCTCGGTCGCCGGGCCGAACCGGAAGAAGTCGGCCAGGTACATCCCGAAGTTCTGGAAGACCGCCCGGACCTGCCCTTCGGAAACCGCTTCCCCGACGCAAATCGCCTCCAGGTTGGCCCGAACCGCCCGCCGATCCTTCGGAGAGCGAAGATAGAAAATCTCCCCGATCCGCCGAGCCAGCCAGTAAAGAAACGGCCGGGGGAGAATCGCCGCCAATCCCCACCCGATCTGATACAGCAGGAGGAGCCCCATCCCCTACGCTTCCGGGGAGAAACCCGACAGCACCCGCCGGGCAATCTGGATCGCGGAGTCCGGCCGGCCGAGCGCCCGGGCCTTGGTTTGGAGCCCCTGCAAACGGGCCGGATCGTTGAGAAGATCGGCGACCACCTTCGGGACATCGGCCGGATGATCCGCCTGCACGGCGACGCCGGCCTCCTTGAGGAAATTGGCGTTCTTGTTCTCCTGACCCGGGATCGGCTCCACGACTACCAGCGGGACCCCCTTGGCGAGCGCCTCGGAGGTGGTCAACCCTCCCGGCTTGGTGATCAAAAGATCGGCGGCCGACATCAGATCGGCGATGAAATCCACATGGCCGAACACCTCGATCGGATGGCGCAGGCGGGGCATCTCCCGGATCAGGGTGTGGTAGAGGCGCTGGTTGGAACCGGTGACCACCAGCATCTGGAACGGATCGGCGATCCGGTCCAGCGCCCGGACCGTTTCCTTAAGCGGCCCCAGCCCCTGCCCGCCCCCCATCAGGAGGATGACCGGAACGCCGGGCTTCAGCTGCAATCGGCTTCGGATCCGCTCCGCATCCGGCGTCTCGGCGAAAACCGGCTGGATCGGGATGCCGGTGGCGAAAACCTTCTCCTCAGGAACCTGACGGTCCAGCATCCAACGGCGGCTCCGGTCGGAAGCCACCATGTAGCCGTCCACACAATCATGAACCCAGTAGGCGTGCGGGACAAAATCGGTCACGACGCCGTAGAGCGGCATCCGAACCCCCCGCCGCTTCTTGTAGTCGGCGACCAGGCCGCAGGGGAAAGCCTGCGTGCAGGCGACCGCCTCCGGCTTGAAGTCCCGGAGGAGCCCCTCCAAACGGGGGGAGTCGTACCGATGCAACAGGTCCCGGTAGCGGGAGGAGCGGCGGACGATCCTGGGGTTGTCGTACAGATAGTCCCACAACTCCGGCAACCGCTGAATCACCGACATGTAAAGACGATCCACGATCGGCGCCAGGATCGGATTGAGGTACTGGAAGGCGTCAATGGTCAGGGTTTCGACCGCCGGGTCCACGACCCGCAGCCCCCGCTCCAGCGCCCGGGCGGCCTGGTAATGGCCCGACCGGACCGTGATGTACATCAAGAGGACTTTTCGGGACATAATCAGCCCGAAATGTTCAGGACCTTCCCGATGCGCTCCAACGCGGTTTTAAGGCGCTCCTCCGGCTCCACGAGGGCGAACCGGACGAACCCTTCCCCGTACTCGCCGAAGCCGGTGCCGGGAGCCACGACCACCCCCGCCTCCTCCACAAGCAGCTGAACGAACTCCAGGGAGCTCAGGGCGGAGAACTTCGGCGGGACATGGGCCCAGATATAGAAGGTGGCTTTGGGTTTGGCCACCTCCCAGCCGATCTTCTTGAGGCCCTCGACGAAGAGGTCCCGCCGCTTGCGGTAGATCTCTACCCCCTCCTTAACGCAGCTTTGGGGACCAGTGAGCGCCGCGATCGCCGCCTCCTGGACCGCCCGGAAGATCCCGAAATCGATGTACGATTTGGTCTTCTCGAGAGAAGCCAGGATCTCGGCATTGCCGGCCACCCAACCGACCCGCCAGCCGGCCATGTTGTAGCTCTTCGAGCAGGTGTGGAACTCGATGCAGGGCAGCTCCTTGGCCCCCGGCACCTGCAGGAGACTGGGGGCGGTGTAGCCGTCGAAGACGATGTCGGAGTAGGCCAGGTCGGAGGCCATGATGATCTCCTTACTCTTGCCCCAATCCACCCACTCCCGGTAGAAGTCCAGGTCCACCGTCGCGGTCGTCGGGTTGTGCGGATAGCCGACCAGCATCAACTTCGCCATCCGGGTGATCTCCTTGCTCAACGGCTTGAAGACCGGCTTGTAGTCGTGCTCGGCGCTGAGCGGCAGGCTCACGAGGATCCCCCCGGCCATGATCACACCGTTGAAGTGAACCGGATAGGCGGGGCTCGGGATCAGGCCGATGTCGTCGTTGTTCAGGAATGCCAGCGACAGGTGGGCAATCCCCTCCTTCGACCCGATCAGCGGCAGC
>Ga0210019_1005941_pt1 | contig 9998 bp, 10 predicted proteins | sample CryGeyCG2114_020_2_FD_183969 | JGI IMG/M metagenome (GOLD analysis project Ga0210019, IMG submission 183969) | Groundwater microbial communities from aquifer - Crystal Geyser CG11_big_fil_rev_8/21/14_0.20 (SPAdes) (version 2) | ecosystem: Environmental > Aquatic > Deep subsurface > Groundwater ...
TTAACTAAAATAACTCGTTTTGAATCACCATTAAACTATCACGTGATTATCATGATATTATTTTTAACTGTTTTTATCTCTGAATATGTTTTTGGACCGAGAAATATTTGGTTAATTCTATCTGTTTTCTTAGGAGTTAATTTTTTCGCTGATATTTTCTGGTTTTCTTTTAATTGGCATTTTGATTCATTCCGACAACTTCTCAAAGGTCCTAATGGTTCTATCTCTTGGCATAAAAGTTGGTTTAAAATTGGAAAAAACTCTTATTTACCAACAACTTACCCAATTTGGCTTGGATTGAGTATTGTTTTCTTCATTGCCGCCCAATTCCTATAATTAAAGAGGGAGGATTTTTAAATACAAATAAAAAAAAGGAAACTAGACTAGGTCGGGTTTCCTTTTACTTTTTTTATTTTTCTGTTATCAGCACAGCGACTGATAGAACAGAATCAAAAAAAAGTTGCTGTGTCTCGTTTTGCCAGACTTCAAATCCGGCATAACTCAACTCATCTTTCTTCCATCCTCTTTTTTTTAGGATTTTGGGACTGATTTTTGTTCCAGTCTCAATATTTTTTTGTTTTTCCATTTTGCATTTTTTTAAATTCGAATTGTTAAATTGTCTCAATTACTTAAACTAGGTAACTCAGATAATTTAACAATAAAAAAATAAAAAAACTTTTTATAATGTACAAATTTAACAAAATTATTATAACAAAATGTCTATTTTTGTAAAGTTCTGTATAATAAACAAATAATATTTTATTATACCTCTGTAAATGCTAATTTTCTATATTTTTCCTGAGCCTCGCTTAACTGACCAGTTTTAATTTCTATATCTTTATTATACAATTCGCCTAAAGTAATTTGTTTTCCTAATAAACTATCATCAAGATAATAATTACCATGCCCAACTGATATATAAGGAAAGGATGGATACGATATATTATTAGATCTCGCAAACCCTATATTAATATAGCGGTTTGTTTGAATTTGAAGACTACTATATATCCTATCTCTTATTTCATTAAGCTTTTCTTTTTGTTTCTGATAATTTTCAATATCTTTATTGGAATATTTTTTTTCTTTTAATTTTTCGGCCATATAATCATCGCCGGAAGAAATAACCCAAGGGTTAACAGGAAACTGTTTCCATAATTCAGTAAACTCAATAGCATCTTCAGATATAATTTTCGCTTCACCAGAAGCCCATTGTTCCCGTGAATACTCAACTTTTTGATCAAGTATACTAGAGTAACTTTCTTTTTGTTTTTTCCCCGTCTCAATATTTTCAACCAATCTATCAATTAATTCTTTTTGTCTTTCTAATTCATATTCATGATGTTGTCTTTTAGCTGCCAGCATTCTTTTTTCTTGTTCTATTTTTATTTTTCCCTCAGATGTTTCGGGATAAATTTCAGCTAATATGGCATCAATATTTTTAATATCTTCATTTTTTATTTTTTCAGCCTCATTAAGAGGATTTAATTCATTACGTAATTCCTGCCATTTTTCTTTTCCCTCTTTAAAAATATTCAAAAAATTTTCTTTTACATAAACTAAAGTTTCAGGATTTTTTTTTGCCTCATTAATAACTTCATGATACTGAGATATCATTTCTTCACGAGTTCCTTTTATAGCTTTAATATTCTCTTGAAATTTTTCGATGTCTTCAATCAAAACTTTTTTATTTTCTTGAAAAGATGCATATTTTTGATCAGTATTCGCCTGATTATCAATTATTTCTTTAGGTATTGATTCTGATTCTTGCTTAACTAATTCAGAGTCTTGTTTCACGGTTCCATTTTTTTCCGCTTCTTTTTTTGCATTCATCGCTTTAATTAAATCTAAAGGATTTTCATGAGACATATATTTTTAATAATTTTATAATAATTATGTAAGTTGTATTATAACATTAAAGCATAATTTAGTCAATATTTGTGAAATATAAGTTCAATAAATAATCATAATGTAAATTTAATAAACGACCATAACCACTATATTTACTGACATAAACTCAATAATTGACAACAAAATCTGTATAATTACTAATATGTGCCAAAAACTACACCATTCTACTAGAAATGAAAAACATCTATCAATTAAATCCTTTTAGCGGTTTAGTTTCTATAATTTTATCTACTTCTTCAAAACCAACTGGAAAGGCGTAATTATACCGAGCTGGAAGTGCAAAAATATAATTATCATTACGGCCTAATTCACTTGGTCCAATAGGAGCGGCTCCTAAAGAAAGATTTTCTTGTTGAATTAAATCCCACTGAGCATATGTAAAAATCATGACTGGAATATCCTGACGAGGATTTTCAAGTGTCCAAAGGGGGTGTCGAATAATAATTTCTGGGCCATTAATTATTTGATTATTGGGATTAACTTGTTGATCATTAGCGTTAACTGCCGGGTCATTAGCATTAATTATTTGGTCATTAGTACTACTAGCTTCTAGTATGTGCCCTTCCCATTTTTTGCTTATTGATGAATATCCCTGCCAGCTTAATGGTAGCAAAAAATCAAAACCATACTGAGTATTTTTATAATTTATATAATCGGAAACTTGATTATTTTCAGATAAAGCGGGGGCTTGATTATCTTTAGACAAATCAGGAACTTGATTATCTTCTGACAAAGCGGAAACTTGATTGTTTTCTGGAATAGAAATTTTTGACAAATTAGAATTATAAAAATACCAATAGCCAAATCCGTAAATTAATAATATAAATAAAATTAAAACAAAAACTAATGATTTATTTTTCATAAAAATGTTTATTTATATATTTATAGCTTAGTCCTACAAAGTAATACCGTAAAACTAATTTATAAAATAAGCTTGTAAAATAAGCCTTATTTATATTTTAAGTATACCATGATAGCTTAAACTAATAAACTTTATAATTATATCGGATATTTGCTTTAGATGTATTTATTTACAGGGCCTAAAATATAATGTATAATAAGCGAACTAAATTAAATAATATTAAATATATGATTATAAATTTTCATCCACAAGAGAAAGAAAGCAAAAGGGGGCAAGAAATTATAGCCAGACTTAATCCAGATAATACTCAAAAAGTATTTCGAGCAACAGAAAAAACTAGCGAAGAATGGAAAGCAATTATTAATTCTGATGAAGAACTTATTTTAGTAGCACCAACATATTGGTGGGGTCTTGGCTATGAATTTGAGAAATGGTTACAAAATGTAATTACTTATGATTTTGCTTATAAATATAACGAACAGGGTTCTCCCGAAGGCCTTTTGAACGGCCGAATATTTGAACTTCATATAACACACGGAACGCCAGAAGTTTATGCTAAAAATATGCGTGAAAACATAAAACAACGCCTAGAAGCTGGCATTTTTGGTTTTTGTAATGCTAAAGCGGATATAAAATTTTATGACCCGAAGGCGTAGATAGAGAATTAAAAAAACCGGAATTTTAAAAATAGCCTTAAGGCTATTTTTTCTTAATTATAAAAGTAAATAAGAAAATTATAATCATGATTAAAACAATAGTCCCCCCGGTTGAAAGATTAAAATAAAATGAAGAAAAAATTCCGGCGGCCACTGAAAAAAGCGAAATAATCTCCGCATAAATAATGGTAAGCACAAAACTTTTTTTAAATTGCAAGGCCGTAATCACCGGGACCACAATTAAAGCCGCAATCAGTAAAACGCCAACTATCGGAATAGCAATCGAAACGGTTAAGGCGGCTAAGATAATAAGAATAGTATTAACCAGTCTGGTCGGCACGCCACTGACTTTAGCCGCATCTTCATCAAAGCTAATATAAACTAATTGTTTATATAAAATTATTAAAGTCAAAACAACGATTATCCCTAAAATAAAAATTATATATATATTACTTGCCGTGACCGTTACTATGCTACCAAATAAATAATTAAACAAATTAGCATTAAAACCATGTCCTAAACTCAAAATAACAACTGCCAGTGCTAAGCTACCCGATAAAAAAATAGCTAAGGCTGATTCGCCATAAACTTTTTTTGAAGTTCGTAATTTCTCTATTCCTAAAGAGGCAATAACTGATGTAGCGATGGCCGTAAGAACGGGATTTATTCCTAATAACAGTCCAATCGCAATTCCGGCTAAAGAAACATGGGCTAAAGTATCGGCGATAAGAGAATAGCGTCTGAGCACCAAAAAAATACCAATCAGCGGCGCAATTAAAGCGATAATAAGACCGGCTTCCAGTCCTCTAATTATGAAACTATATTGAAAAATATTTTGCAGCATTTAAATATGATGAATTTAAATATAATGAATTTAAATATAATGATGATGCGTTATTACTTTGATTTTTTTACCATGAATATCTAAAGGTTCACTGGCAGTTAAATATTCTTCCGGAGAGGAATGACAGGTTAATGTTTTATCGACGCAAGCGATATGCATCACCTCTTTTATTAATCTATCGATATTATGAGAAACAAGCACTAAAGTTATTCCCTCTTCTTTGTTTAATTTCTGAAGCAATTTATAAAATTCATCTTGAGCTTGCTTATCAACTCCGGTAGTCGGTTCATCCAAAAAAATTATTTCCGGTCGATTAACTAAAGCGCGAGCGATAAAAACACGTTGTTGTTGCCCACCGGATAAATCACCAATCAACCTGTCTTTATATTTCCACATATCGACCTGCTTAATAGCGTCTTCAACCGCTTTTCTATCTTCCATTGTGGTCCGGTTAAATAATTTTATTTTTGTATTTATTCCCATCGAAACAACCTCAGAAGCAGTGGCCGGAAAATTAACATCGAAATTAACCGCTTTTTGTGGGACATAAGCAATTTTCTGCCAATCTTTAAAAGTTTGAATATCTTGACCAAATAATTTTACTAGACCATTTTTAGGATTTAATAAATTAAGCATTATCTTAAGCAAGGTAGTTTTCCCTGCTCCATTAGGACCGACAAGCCCAATATAATCTCCACGATGAATGCTGAGAGTAATATTTTGCAAAACATTTTCATCACCGCTATAGGCAAAGGAAACATTTTCAACTTCAATGATATTTTTTTTGTGATCTACTTGGGGCATTGTAAGGCAATTGTTAAATTTATTAAATTTTTCTGCATCACGGTTAAATAATTTTCTCCTTGCGCTAGCGCTTCTTTACTTAATCCTTCAAGCGGATCAAGAACCAATGTTTGCGCACCGACTTCATTAGCGATAGTCTGCGCTAATTTTGGGCTAACTAAGCCTTCAAAAAAAATATACTTCACTTTATTATTTTTAGCAAATTTAACTATATCAATCAATTGTTGCGGCGATGGTTCGGCATCAGGAGAAAGTCCGGCAATAGAAACTTGATTTAATCCATATCTATCTGCTAAATAAGCAAAAGCGGTATGAGAAGTAATAATATTTTTTTCTTGGCAATTGCTTAATGCTTGCTGATACGCCAAATCTAGAACGTCTAATTTAGTTTCCAGCGCCTGAGCATTAAAATTATAATAATCTTTATTTACGGGATCGGCCTGAATAAAACCCTGGACAATCCTGTTAACCATTTTTTTCGCCAATGGTGGATCAAGCCAAATATGCGGATCGATGCCTATCTTGCCTTCCTTTTCTGGCGATTGTGTAATTAGTTCTTCACCAGCCGTTCCCATTGATTGCGTAGTCAATCCTTCGCCATCCGTCCCTATTATCGGCGTAGTCAATCCTTCGCCGGCCACTATAATAATTGTTTTTTTAAGATTAATATTTTTTTGAATATTATTGCTCCAAGTTTCTAAGCCACCACCGTTAAGAATAATTAAGCGGCTATCTTCCATTTTTACCATATCTTGAGCAGTCGGTTCATAATCATGCGGTTCCGCACCAGCCGGAACAATATTAGTTACTTGAACTTTATCACCGCCAATTTGTTCAGAAAAAAAAGCCAAAGGATAAAAACTGGCCACGACCTGAAGTTTATCGGAAGATTTTGTCGATTTCTGTCCGCTATTTTGATTATTAGTTAAGATAAAAAACACAAAACCGAGAATAATTATTCCCAGAATAGCGACAACAGTAATTTTTGTATTTTTATTCATATCACGTAAAAGCGATTCTTAATCTGATGAGGCAATAAATTTATAATCTTTCGGGAACAAAGATTTGGATTACCAATTTGAATTATTTCTTTAATTATCATATATTTTTTCTTTTATTATACCACATTTCAATAATACACACTTCATAAATAGGACTATTTTTAATCTGCGGAGATATTGGAGTTCGAACTAAGTGGGTCGCTCCGATACTTTTTTATCTTACATTAGTTAAAATACATAAATATTAATTCCATCAAGTTTGACTTTGTGTTATTAATCTAATATAATCTAATATAGTTAATATATGAGATTAAAATATATGAATTTAGAAAAAAGAATTAAGAATTTGCCCCCAACTATTTGGACGGACATCAATAAAATTGACACCTTAAATGGTGAGTGGATTGGTGGAGCAAAATTAAACCCTCAGGCTCTGGGCAGATTAAAGAAATCAGTTTTAATTACTTCGGCTGGAGCATCTACTCGCATTGAAGGATCAAAATTATCCGATGAGGATGTAGAAAAATTCGTACGCGGACTTTCAATTAAGAAATTTGCCGATAGGGATAAACAAGAAGTAAAAGGATACTATGAACTTCTTGAAAATATTTTTAATTCTTGGAAACATATTACCTTATCCGAAAGCTCTATTAAGCATTTACACAAAGAACTGTTAAAATACGCATCTAAAGACGAGGGGCATCGAGGAGAATATAAAAAAGGAGAAAACAGAGTCGAGATGTATGATGAGACTGGTAAATCAGTTGGAGTAATTTTTGAAACGGTTCCAGCTTATCTAACCCCTAAACGAATGCATGAATTAGTTGAAGAGACTAATGTTGCTTTAACCTCAAAAGAATATCACCCCTTAATCATCGTTGGAAATTTTATAGTAGAGTTTTTAGCTATTCATCCTTTTTCTGACGGTAACGGCCGTCTTTCTAGAATTTTAACTAATTTATTAATGCTTAAATCCGGATATACATACGCGCCTTATGTTTCACATGAAAAACTAATAGAAGATTCAAAAGTTGATTATTATTTGTTATTACGAAAGAGTCAAAAAACATTAAATACCAAAAATGAGAATATTAGCTATTGGCTTAGCTACTTCTTAGCTATTAGCTATGCACAAGCGAAACAAGCAATTGAATTGTTATCTAAAGAAAATATAGAAAAAATATTATCTCCCAAACAACTGGCGGTTTGGCGATATCTAGAAGTTTCTAGAGAGGCAACACCTGGGGAAATCAGCCAGACAACTGGGGTAACGCGTCCAACTGTTTCTCAAGCGATAGATGTATTACTACGACTAAAAAAAATTGAGAGAATTGGCCAAGGAAGAACGACGAGGTATAAGAAACGTTAAAATAGGCCTCCATGGATTTTACTTCACAAGAAAAAATAAATATTTTTAAATAATAAATGTTTTTTATTTTACCAAAAAGCCCCGTAAATACGGGGCTTGTGGGTCTATCCGATACTAAATTGTCTTGGCGGAGAGGGTGGGATTCGAACCCACGGTACCCTTTCAGGCACGACAGTTTTCAAGACTGTTCCATTCGACCACTCTGGCACCTCTCCTAATATTTAATCTAACACAAGTATAAATACTTTTTTAAAGTCTGTCAAAATATTTACTAAACCATCACAGTAGTTGACGGAAAGCCGATATTTAATGAGATGCTTTTTAATCTATTCTTATATTAACGGCTTTTTACTTATTTTACTTATTTTACTTATTTTCCTTATTTTCCTTTTTTTCTTTTTTAAACAAAATATATGAATAAATAGTCACCCAAGAAATAACAACGATAATTCCCCCGATCAGGATTATAAAAGCCAATGTCGGCGCAAGCCAAGGAGTAAAAATTAAACCCAAGCCCCAAATCATAAATAAACGTCCTCCTAAACGATGCGTTTGATTCCAAACATTATCCGATGATAAAGTCCATGGCGTTCGAATACCAACAAAAAAATTACGTTTTATTTTACCGAAATAATTTCTTAAAACAATCATTAGTAATCCGACAACGCCAGCGACGGTTGCCCCGATATTTATATTATAACCAAGATTAAACAAAGTAGTCGCGATAAAAACTACCATCATAACTAACATAATGGCATTACGCATTATTAAATAAACATTAGCAAACTCTTCATAACGCTCCCCTCTCGGATCAAGCTTTGGCATAAATGTAAATAAAACATACATAAAGATTAAAATAATCGGAAACAAAATAGCATTAAATTCGCGACTCATCCAACCATTAGCCTGCCCCGCAAAATCCCAATGCGAAACAACGACAGCCGGAAGCTGCGGATACGACCAAAGACTTAAAATAATAGTCGCTAAAATAATAAGTAATGGCCAAATTTCTGTTTTTAGGGAAAATTTAATAGGATTTTTCATATTAATTTTATTATTTAATATATTTAAATTATTTCTATTTTTTAAACATCTTGGCGAGCGCTTCAATTACTTCTTCAGTAACACTTAAGTTAAGTTCATAAAAAATCTGTCTTCCCTCCCGCCGAGAGCTAACTAAATTTGCACGGCGTAAAATATCAAGATGGTGCGACAAAGTCGCTAAAGTTATATTTAAATTTTTGGCGATTCCGCTTACTGGCAATTCTGATTTCTTTAAACATTTTATAATTTTTTGTCTATTTGAATCAGCTAGTGCGGCAAATGTTTGGCTTAAAAACATATTTTTATATTTAGATACTTAGATATATATCTAATTATATTATAAAAATAAAAGGGCGTCAAGCCCTTTTATTTATTTCCTTTTAATCATTCTAACATCTTTCCTTAATAAATTTTAATGCTAAATATTTAATTGCTAAGTGCCTGAACATCATCATTATTCCCTCCATCTTCAATTATTATTTCTTCTTGATCTTCGGAATCAGCAGAAGATGATTCATTAATTTCTGCGGACCCGTTAATTTCAGTTGATGTATCAATTTTAACAGAAGAATTTACTGCCGGTCGACAAGCTTGTAAATCTGTATGATATGTATCCCAGGCTTCCTTTTGAGCAAGATCAGCAATTAAACGAATTTCTTTTGATGATCCTTGAAAAACACTAGCACAACTTTCTACTGCAATTTTTTGATCACCAGTGGTTTTTAGAGCATCAATCTGACAAAGTCCTCGCACTTTTATGGCACTTATTAGACTTTCAGTAGCAGCACTTAATTTATTTATTATAGCCTCATCTTTTGTAGTAATAGCTGTACTGACACAAGCTCTCATTTCTTCAGTAATTTTTACAAAAGGAGCCTTCTTACTATCCTCAGAGTCAATTTCATGAGAAGAATTATTATTCCCTAATCCTTGTTCATTATTATATTCTTTGTTTTCCCTTTTTTCTCCGTTATGTTTCTTTACTCCCCAAAGAGCGGTGCCAATTTTTTGAATTTTTTCATATAAACTGATTAACTGGGGAGCGGAAATTTTTTCTAATTTATTACTAGATGTTACACTTCCTTGAGAACCTGAAGTCGGTGCATTTCCTTGGGCACTTAATGTTTTTTCACCTTTCTTTAATTGATTTAAAATACTTATTCTAATCCCATATAAAGCATTACCAATTCGTTTCATTACTTTGAATTCTTTTAATTGTTCGGGAGATTCAATTTTTTCTAATTCTCCGTCGCTTGAATTAACTGCTTGCCCGCTGACAGAAGCAGCAGTCGAAGCGGGAGATTTTTTATTAAGATTGTTTAACCTAATACCATATAAAGTATTACCAATTCTTTTCATTACTTTAAATTCTTTTAATTTCTCCGGTGATTCAATTTTTTCTAACTCTCCATCGCTTGAATTGACTATAGTAACAGACGCAGTCCCATAAACTGAAGTTGATGTTGAAGTGACAGTTGATGTTAATGTCGCACTTGTTGTATCATCGGCC
>Ga0210019_1005942_pt1 | contig 9996 bp, 6 predicted proteins | sample CryGeyCG2114_020_2_FD_183969 | JGI IMG/M metagenome (GOLD analysis project Ga0210019, IMG submission 183969) | Groundwater microbial communities from aquifer - Crystal Geyser CG11_big_fil_rev_8/21/14_0.20 (SPAdes) (version 2) | ecosystem: Environmental > Aquatic > Deep subsurface > Groundwater ...
ATTGCGGCGGTCAAAAAATTTTTAAAAGGTGTTTGATATGTACCTTATCATTTATTTTTTCAACAGTTTCAATCTCATTTTCAGATAATTCATAAAGCTTATATATCATCTTATCCATCTGGTGTTCGTATTCTTTGAGCTTGGTTTGTTTTGATAAACTAGTTAAATAATCATCGGATCTAGCAATAGCAAGAATTTTATCAATAATTTCTGCAAAATGATTTTGATTTGTTTTTGGAATAACAATGAGGTTTAAGGCAGGAATTGTAATCTGCCATCCAAAAAACAATTTGGAATAAACATAATTGATAAGTTTTGAATTGAGAACACCTAAAATGAATTTTAGTTTATATCCCTTGTTAGTTAAGAGGCAGACGTAAGCTGTGTTCAGACAGTAATATTGCTCATTATCATAAGCACATAATATTCTTGTACTTTTCCGCGGCAGAAGTAGTTTTTCCTCTGCTAAAAACAATCTTTCATCCCGCGCCCTATGCAACCTATTTGAATAATGAATGTATTTATTTTCCGCTTTGTTTTTCCAATTAATCACCCACTTCAAAACGTCTCTGCCATCGAGAACTTTCTTGTAGTTGTCATTTTTCTTAATATTGTTAAATACCTTCCCTTTGGCTTGGCCTGAATATATAATCCCCTGTTGTATCTCAAGGATATTTTCGATAGCATCTCCGGCTTTATTATTCATAACTTTTTGCACTATGCTAGAGGACTTGTTATCAAGATTAACAGAAAAAATACTATATGGAATCTTGCTAAAATTATCTTGCCTTAAACAAGCAATTCTATTATTTAAATCTTGAAAAACTGGAAAATCACGGTCACTGGTTCCCCGATAACTTTGAGCACAAATAATCGATGTATCAACAGCAGCCTCAAAAACTCGTTTTGTGAACAGCGAAATTAGGATAATTTTTGTGTTGTGAAGTAGATATTCTCTAATATATTGATACTCCACATTAGAATAAAGTCCCTCTGGCAAGATAAATATAAATATTCCATTTTGCTTTAATATTTTGTGACCTTTTTCTAAAAATAAGGTAAATAAATTAAATCTTCCCTTGCCAGTCTCAAAGACCTTACTAAAACGTTTTTTGTCCTCAGAAGTTATTTCTTTAACGCTTACATACGGCGGATTAGCAATCACTACATCAAACCCGCCTTTATCTTCAAAAACATCAATAAACTCCAGCTTCCAGATAAAAAATGGCTTTGCTTTTTTAGGATTATGCAGGTTTTCTAAAACCTCATTAATTTTTGCCTCGGCAATAAACTTATCTCCCCAACCTGAAAAATATTTCTCTCGGCTTTTTTTATCCAGCATATTGACTTTGTCTTGCTCCATTTTTCTCTGAGATGCAAGTTCTTTTTTTCGCTTCTCCAAAGCTGTCTTGATCAACCAATCTTTAATATCATTGATTTCTTTTCGCTTTTTTAGTTTTTCTTCGTCATCGTGAATATCAAAATACTCCTCAACCTTTTTCTTTAGTTCGGCAACCTTATCGCGTTTTCTTGTATCAACAAATAAAGAAAGCTCTTGTTTTTCGTCCTCACCGTTATAAAATTTAACCCCCTCAAACTCTTCAAGCAATGAGTTCCCACACATCAACCGGTAGTCTAAATTAGGCAATGGTTCAATGTCTCTTATTTCATAATCAACAACAAGAGCAAGCCACAACCGTAATTTAGCAATTTCAATAGCTCCCGGGTCAATATCCACACCATAAATACAATTATGAATGGCGTCTTTTTTAAGCTCGTATTCTGATTTCTTTAAGAGCTTCGAAGGATACAAGAGGCGTAATAATAGGCGAAGCCGCACAACTTCATTTAGCATACCAACCAAAAACGCTCCTGAGCCGCAGGCAGGGTCGCATATTTTTATACTTTGCAACAAATTATCAATTTCGACCGCTTCTTTGTCAGAAACAAAGCTATCTCCCTCTTTTAATAATTTGACGCACTTTTCTGCTTTATCCTTACCAATTTTTGAATGGGCATCAAGATAATTGACCAAGCTCTCCTGACACATATAGTAGACAATTTCGCGTGGTGTATAGTAGGTGCCTTTACCCTTTCGCAAGTTTTCAGGAAGCAAATTCTCAAATACCTTCCCGAGCATTTCAGGATCAACGGCGATTTCTTTATCGTCCGGACTTTCCTCCTCAACCGTAAAATTAAACCTGTCAAAAACTTCAAAGATGTTTTTGAAAATATCATTATCGAGATAAATGAAGCTGTTTTTCCAGTCATATTCAGCCTCAAATAAGCCGCCGTTTAAAAAAGGTATCCGGCAATTAAATTCTTTGGAAAAACTCGGATCTGCCGCATTTCGGCGTGGGTTATTAAGCGTCCCATAAAAAAGTTTCTCTAGATAGTCATTAAAGAAATTCGATTTTTTCATCATTGCTTCCTTGAATATATTTGCCAAGAAATTCTTATCTCCCTCACCCCAATTTCTGCCTGCAGGAACACCCATCCATCCCTTCTTTTGAATAAAGTAGATAAAAACTATCTGGCCAAGAAGTTTTTTAGCGAAATTTTCTGTATTGATGTCATATTTCGCGGCTTGATTTACAAAGGTATGATTTTTTTGTAAATCAGCTACTAAATTTTCAAAAAGTTTTCTATATTCCAGATAGAATTCCTTAGTTACTTTTTCGACAGAAAAAGCTTCTTTAATATTTTCTAAAGATGAGAGATTTTCATCACCGATTCTGGTAAGATAAGTCTTATTAGTAAATTCAGGGCTTACGAAATAGGTAAACCGGCGAAAGTTGCTCCACTGCCTGCGATTACCAATAGTCTCCGGATAAATAAGGGAAAAACGAAAATTGCCATGCGGGTCATAAAATATGAGTATGCCAGCATCAGATTGAGTTTCCTTTAAAATTTTTTTACCTTTCTCATATTGCGCTTTTTTACCACTTCGCTCAGAGAGCGATTGCTTAACCTTAAAAGTACAAACAATGAGTTTTTCGGTTTCAGAGAATTTTATCTCGCCAAGCTTTAACCCATCTTTAAAACTTTCGTCATTATAATGGTCCATTGTATCTTGCTGGGGTGCAAAAAAGCGGTTTTTGTTGCGTAAAAATCTGCTAAATTTTTCAGGAGAGAAATCATCTATGATAGTTTGTAAAATTTCTCGGCTCATAATTTTTGATTCTCAATTGCAATGATTATTTCTTTAGACAAATCCTTTTGCTTTGCCTTTTCCTTCTTCAAGTAATCTTCGCCTAATTCTTTCTTTAAAGTGATTATTTCCGCTATGGCTCTTTTCTGTTTTGCCTCATCAGCGCTTTCCATATTGGCTAGTCGGCGTAGAGTAAAATCTGACAGAGTACCATAATCCAAAATGTCTTCCCTTAGGGTTCTCAAAAAATCTTTATGTGGCATTAACTCCTCAGCATGAATTTGGTTAATAAAGGTCTTGAGATTGTTTAAGGCTTTTTGCTCAAGGCTCTGCTCGCTTGGAGGAATAGCGCGATATTCCTTAAATTTCTTTATACTTTCATAAGATTCCCAAAAACTAGCGCTTAAAGGAACTGCCTTTTCATCGCTTGAGCAAGCGATCTTACCAAACACTTCCTCAAAAGTAGCTTGATAAATGTCAGCCTTATCCTCATTTTCGTATCGAAGCCCATGGATATACAGCCGACCTTTTTTAAGAAATACCAGAAGCTCATTTTCGCTATATCGTTTGGCAACTTTTATACGCGGTGGGTAGTTCTTTAAAGATGCAATGAGTTCGGGGTTGCTTTTCTTGATTTTTAAGAATTCTTTCAGGGCTTTTGTGTAAAAACTCTCTTCTTCCTGCTCATCCGGGTTCTGCTGAATTCTATTAAAAAGTCCGGAAGGCGTTGGTTCTTCATCAATATCAAAAATTTTAGCGTCTTCACCAAGCGTGTTATGAATCAAGAACATCTTATTGCTAGCGATTTCGCGTGACTTTACAAGCTCCGCTCCTCTCTCTGTAGGGAAGAAATTAACGATATAAAGCTCATTAAAGACTTTTTTACTGATACGATTTATACGCCCAACTCTTTGAATGACTCTTACCGGATTCCATGGAATATCGTAATTAACTACAAGCCCAGCGCGGTTTAAATTAAACCCCTCCGATATCCTGTCGGAAGCAAGCAAAATATCATAATTATCTTCTTGCTCTGGATAGGAAGCGTCAAAGTTTTTGTTTATTTGAGATATTTTATGTGCCGATAAATCGCTTGCGACAACAAGAACCTTGTTATTAAAATTCTTTTCCAGAATCGGGGTCAGATATTTAACTGTATCAAGGTATTCAGAAAATATTATGATTTTTCTCTTTGGTTCATCCTTGAGTGGTTTTTGTTTTATTTCTTTTTTAATGTTCTCCAACAAACAATCGGTTTTAGGATCATTTTTTACCAAATCCAGGGTGGACAGCTGAGATAAAATTGCATCGAAAAGTTTCAAATCAGATTCAATATGCTCGATAAATTCGGTTTTATATTTAAAATCATTGACCTTGTATCTTTTGTGGTTCTTTGGATATTCACCGATATTTATCTTTTCGGTATATTCGGCTAAATATTTTTCAATCTCCTCTAAATCAAAATTATAAATTTTTTCAAGAAGGGCTCTATCCAAAATATACTCGCCTTTATAATAATCGCCCTTGCCTGTTTTTTTAATGAACTTCAATATATTCTCTGTAATGTGCTTGAAATTCTTTATACTCTGTTCAAATGAACCAAATGAACTCTCAAACCGTTTTACAAGCAAACGTCGCATAAAGTCATATAAGTTTCTCTGTTGTATAAACTGGAAGTTATCTTTCTCAGATAGTTTTTCTTCGGTAATTTTCTCTTTTTCAACCTCATATTCAAAAGGTCTGTAAATAGCACCGTGAAATTGGCCACCTTCATCGGGATCACCAAAATACTGCCCGATGACTTGATCGTAAAAGGAAGATTGCTCTTCTGTTAATTCAAAAAACCATTCTTTGGGATCCTTGACCTTGGAAAGATTTTTTACCTCATCTTTATAATAAGGATTATTTTGAAGATCAAGGCGGTTACGGCGAATGGTTACCGGCTCAATAACATCTCTTATCTGCTTGGCTAGATAATGTGACCTCTGTGCAACCTTTCCTAAATTAATATTCTTATCGCCAAAGAAGGTTTCATAATAGGCTTCTGCCTTTTTTCGTTTCGCAACATTCGGCGAATTCCAATATTTCTTAATATAACCAAGTCTATCAAATGTTCCTCTGAAAGCCTTGAATTTATCTACGATATTATTTTCTAATGTAATGGATGACTTTTTAGGAGTAATAAATAATTTTAACAGGGATAGGATATCGCCAGGTCTATTATTGAAAGGCGTAGCGGTAAGTAAAATGACTATTTTATTACGGCAGATATTTTTTAAAGATTCGTAATCCTTGGTATCCTGATTCCTGAAGCGGTGCGCTTCATCAACGATAACCACTTCGATATCTTTGTGTTTATTGACAAATTCCGCAATATTTTCTAGATCGCCGAGTGACCAGACTTCCCATCCATCACGCGAAAGACCAAATTCTTCGATGTATTTTTTCCACCCGGAAGACTTTGTCCTATCACCAATAATCCCAGGAGGACAGATAACTATACCACGCTTTTTAAATTCTCTGGCTATCGCACAGGCAATAATTGTCTTTCCCAAACCAACAACATCAGCTATTATAACACCGTTATTGTTTTCTATAATTGCCAGCGCCTGCTTAACAGCGTCTAACTGATATTGATATGAAGTATAACCGTTTTCTTCCGATACCTTAATTAATGACTGTCTAATTTCGCGTTCCTCAAATGAATCAAGGTAGGTTTTTAAGGCTACAACAAAGGCCTCGAAAGGTGTGATTTCTTTGATGAGCGTTTCCTTTTCAACTATCTCAATGAGCTTTCTCTTGGATGCCTCATACTCAGTTATTTTTACCGCTTCATCCCATAATGCATCGAAATATTTTTCTGCATCTTCAAAACCAAAATCGCTAAGTTCGACATTAAATTCCTCTTGTGTTATTAGGCCGGCTTTGGTTAGGTTACTGCTTCCTGTAATAAATAGATTTTTCCTGCCAACTTGACTTTCTTCCAGTTTAAACAGATATAATTTTGCATGATTAGGGCTAAAGGTCTTACGGATTATTAATTTATCGTCTTGTATCAATTGAATAAAAAATCTTACCTGTTCGTAAAATTCCTTTGTGTCAAAAGTTTCGGTATTCAAAGACTTTCTTACTGACTGAAAAAACTTATAAGTCTTTTCTTCGTCTGAGACTTCCTCATCTAGATCGGCAAGTTCAATCATTCCATAATTAGTTGCATCGACATTAAGACCTACCAAAACCATAATTTTCTGGTCTGGATTTTCTTTTAATCCCTTATATAATTCCCTAATTCCTGAAAAATAGAAAAAACCAACCAAAAATTTTAGCTCATCGCTTTTTTGTATAAGTTCGATGAGGCGCTTCTTTAAATCTTTTGCTTCATTATTTGTAATAAAATTACTCATTTATTTGTCCTCGCCTTGATAAAATCCTCTAAGTCTTCAGGTTTAATCAGCCATCTGCCAATTTTAGTAGCCTTGATTTCTTTGAGGTTAATAAGCTCTCTAACTCTTTCTGCAGTCAAACCAATTCTTTTAGAAACCTGTTCTACTGTTAGGCATTTCTTAATGTCCATGTTTCAACCTTTCGATAACATTATTACTTTGGCACATCAAAGGCCATTATAGTAAGAATAACTTCTCTGTTTGTATCGCTTGGTTGCCGAAATAAATATCTAAAAGAAGTCTCGCTTTGTTTTCCCAAATCCTTCTTGAAGCATGGATGAGCTTTTATAATTTCGGAGATTTTTGACAAAACAGAAGTAAATTCTTTATTTCTGTTAAATAATATAATTGCCGTTTTTGTATCGCGCCAACTCGTATATTTAAAGAGTTGATCAATTGCGTCAGTAAGTTGCTTTTCACCTTTCCAGAACTTGCATTCTGCAATAAAAACATTTCTCCCCTCATAACGAATCAGAATGTCTGTCTTGCCTTCAAAATTAAAGGTTTCACCAGTGGCCTGCCCTTCATAATGGCCGTTAAGAGGAACTAGAAAATGGGTCCTCAGATCTTCTTCTTTCATTCTAGAAAAAGCCTTAGGACTCCTTTCTATAACCAATGCCATATCTTGAATTATTTTCAGAATATGTTCATACTCGGACATGGGAAGAGCTGGTTCTGGCTTAAATGCCCCTTCTGTAACTTTTGGAACTTCAATCCTAGGCTTTCTTCTAACGGTGGGAATTGCATATGTGGTTGCACTATATTCCCGGCGTTTTATAGGTATGCCCAACGAGGCAGCCATATCTTGCTCTTTCAATATCTTGTCTTTCCTCTTCGTTATTAACTCTCTTATTTTCGGCTCAAGAGATTTATTGTGCTGTTCTACGTTACTAGCAATCGCCCGTAGATGTTGTTTTATTATCCTTAAGTCATTTTCATAAAGTTTTTTTACGTTTTCTGCCTGCATGTTTACATCTTTATATGTGAGATGGATCTCGTTATCAACAATTTCTCCGCGGGGAAAATAAGATGTAACCGCAGATGGCATGAAATGAAATAACTGCTCTTCGCCTTCAAAAGGGATGGCTATTGTTAAAGAAGTGCCCTTGACGTAATGTGGTTCATCGGTATCAAATACAGCATAATCATGTCTTCCCCCAATATCAATCTCTGTATCCTGGGGTTCAAGGGCATGCAAATTCTCGTCATGCAGGACAGGTATTTCTATCGTGTATTTATCCACCAAACTCTTGCACAAATCCTCTTCGCTGACTTTTAGAATGTAATCCCTTCCTAAACTGCTTATTTCTTGCTCAAGCTTTGCCTTCTGGTTCTGTAAGACATCGTATATCTCCCCATTTTTATAAAAAAGTAAATCATCCCTTGCCATCTTAATATAAGCCTTTCTTTAATATATGTTAAATTTGCTATTCCATATGATTCCTTATGATTCCATATCGTATCATAAATAAAACAATTTATCAATTTAAATAACTATTCCCTTTAGGGGAAGCAGGCACACAAAGGGCGTTGCGAAAGCCCCGAAGGGGCTGAAGCCACCCGACTGTGACTGCGGGTGGGTGGGGGTACAGCCAACCACCTCTGTTACCAAGAAAGATTCGGCTTCCCAGCCGCCTTATTTTCTTCTATGAATAACTACTGGCGGATGGGGAGGACGAAACCGAGCAAAAATCAAACACCTTTTAAAAATTTTTTGACCGCCGCAATATAAAAAGGGCTTCTTTATTTAGGATTTTTGCGAGGAAGAGGACGCAAAGTGTTTGGCGAATTTTGGGCGGCGGCAAAATTCGCCAAACACGAGAAGCCGAATCGTACCCCTGCATTACCACTAAGCGAGCGGCCTAGCGAGCGTGGAGTGAGCCCGAGCCCCAGCGAGGGCGAACGATGCAGACACCACTAACGTAGCCCGCCCAAGCGGGCGGCGCATTAATTCATTGAATTTGAAAGAACGAAAAAAGAACATTGTAAAGCCGAAACAAAAGGCCATCCGAAGGTACGGATGTAGACCTTTCTTTTTGTATTAATTTTATTTTCCATAAGTCAAAGTACTATTTTTCAGCGATAACTAACATCTCAAAATCCTCTGTCGTAAGTTTATCTTTCCTTGAAAAAGCTCCGAGCTTTGCTCCGCAAATATCAATTTTCTTATATCCGAGCGATTTTAAAAGTCAGGTTATTTCACTCGGCACATAGTAACGTTCATTACATGTTAATTCTTTTTTATTCCCTGCATCATCCTCGAAGGCGACGGTGTTGTGGTCACGGAACGTCATTAGATCGAAAGAGCAATTTTTACAGGCGATCTTACCCTCTTGGGCCGCGGACTCATAAAATTCTTTGACGGAATGAAAAAGCGGAAATAACCCGTTCAATGTCGTGAATATAAACTTGCCCTTATCTTTTAACGCCTTTGTCGCGTTCTTTAATATTTCAAAATTCATCTCATCCGTTTCCATTAAAGAAAAACCGCCCTCACAGAGCATGATCGCCAGATCGAACTCGCCTTCAAAGGGAAGGCTTCTGGCGTCATGTTTTTGAAAATCGAGCTTTAATCCTGATTTTGCCGCTTTTTCTTTTGCCCTCTTTAATTGCGATTCCGATAGATCGATCCCTGTAACCGCATAGCCTCTTTTCGATAATTCAATTGAATGCCGGCCAGTACCACAGCCGATATCAATTATTTTCAAAGACTTGTCATGCGCTATTTCTTGCTCAATAAAATCACATTCGCCCGAAGTTCCGTGCACATAAACTTCTTTATCGTATTTATCTGCGTAATTCTCAAATAGTGCTTCATACCATTGTTTCATTATGCCTCATCCTTTCACTTACATTCGGTAACCGTATGTTCAAGATTCATAACTCCTGTTGGATCAGTCAGATATCGCAACCATTTAGCCCTGCCAGAAATTGTGCAATCGGCTTGTAAATTGCGTGCCAGCGTGCAGCCGAAGGTGCGAATGTAGATTTTTTTCATGATATTATTTTTTATCTGCTTCAGGCCATACCAGATCATAATGCACGCTGCGGCCTTTGCCGGAGGAATTCGGGGACACATCACTTATTTCTTTTTCCTTCCAGGTCTTTGAGGTTTTAAAATCCTACCTGTTAAATTTTCCAACTTCTCTACAAACTCTTTTTTTCCTAAAGGCCTTCCTACGCGTGAATGTTTTCTGAAAAGCTTCACATCTTGCTCATTATCATCATCTGCTAAAAATGCCCGCCAATCCTTTACGTCATCAACAACAAAATTAGAAGCTTTCTCAAGTTTATGGCACGTAATTTAGCTAACAGTATAACTATAAATGATTTACGACAAATTTTTGTGCACTGGGCTAAATTTAATTTTTTAGGTATTTCTGCAGCTGATAAAGTTTTAAA
>Ga0210019_1005947_pt1 | contig 9992 bp, 10 predicted proteins | sample CryGeyCG2114_020_2_FD_183969 | JGI IMG/M metagenome (GOLD analysis project Ga0210019, IMG submission 183969) | Groundwater microbial communities from aquifer - Crystal Geyser CG11_big_fil_rev_8/21/14_0.20 (SPAdes) (version 2) | ecosystem: Environmental > Aquatic > Deep subsurface > Groundwater ...
TTCTGTACTGAGTGCGGAATATGCAGATCCTATTGAACTTCCTCCCGAAGAAAAACCGCCGGTAACAATTATGGCAGTCGGAGACGTTATGCTTGCGCGCTATGTTGAACGAAAGATGCGCGGGAATCAAGATTACACATGGCCATTTCATAATAGTGCTGAATTTTTGCGCGATGCCGATATTACATTTGCCAATTTGGAGAGTCCGCTTTTGGCGGGTGCCAATGTAGAAGATAATGTCTATTATTTCCGTGCCGATCCGAGTGCTGCAGCTGGTCTTTCGTGGGCCGGTTTCGATGTGCTTTCAATCGCCAATAATCATACGATGGATTACCGTGAGTATGGCTTACAGACAACCTTGGATGCACTGCGCGCTGCCGGTTTGGACGCTGTTGGTGGCGGTAAAAATGTAGATGAGGCGCATACGCCGGTTATGAAATTAGTGAACGGCCAGCGGATTGCATTTTATGCATATACGGATAATTCGATTCCGCCGGGTTTTAACGGCGTAACCACCGATAGCACGCCGGGCATTGCAGGCATGAATGTAGAAGCAGTGCAAAACGATGTGAAGAATGCACTGCGCTCAGCAGATTTTGTTGTTGTTTCGATGCATGCCGGTCGTGAGTATTCAAAAGAGCCTACCGGGTTACAGAAAGAGTTTGCCCGTGCTGCTATCGATGCCGGTGCCTCAGTCGTTATCGGTCATCATCCTCATGTGGTACAGCCTGTTGAATGGTACGGCGACGGTCTTATTTTGTATAGTCTTGGCAACTTCGTTTTCGATCAGTTTTTCGATGAGGAAGTGCGCACCGGCTTGGCGGCAAAAATTTCATTACAGAAAGATAAGCGGCCGGTATTAAAGTTGTATCCGACTCGTCTCGAAACCGTACAGACGGATGTAGTTATCGAAGAGCCCCGCCGCTCAGAACTCCTCGAGAAGCTAGGAGTGGCCTATTAAATAGCGCTTCAGAAAATCTATGCTATACTACGCTGGCACTTTTGGCGTGGCGCCATCGTCTATCGGTTAGGACACTGCCCTTTCAAGGCGGAAAGACGGGTTCGATTCCCGTTGGCGCTACCATTGCGATATATAAGATATTTACGGCAAGAACCGCTTTCGTTGTTTGTAGTGATGATGTTTTGCTTGCTCGATGCGTCCGGCTTGAATAAGCTCTACGATACTCACAAAGAGGCTGGGATCGGGCACGTAATGTAAGACAATCGACTCTCGAATTGCCAGAAGATTGATAATAATATCACCGTAGTTGAAAATATTTTGCATAAGCCCGTGCTTATGCTTTTCGATTTGGTGTATCTCTCCAATGTTAATAAACATTGTATCGTCGCGCACATATGGTGTAGTCGCAAAATCAAGAATGCGTTTATTTGTAACAAACCAGCTCGATAGAATGTATTGAAAAATTAGCAGAAATAAAAAATGTACCAGAATGAGCATGAGTACAAGAGCGATGAATTGAAAAACTATTCCCACGACTTGATTAATATCTAGAAGAATATTGCTAATGCTGCTGATGACCAAAAAAAGAGTGAGTCCCGCTAAAAAAAGAAGAACCGGCCGCATGAGTACAATCCAGTGATCATTCCTGGAGAAAATGATTTCTTCATTTGGGTCGAGTGTCTGCATAAATTCAGGGTATTCCAAAAATAAAAAAATATGAGAACAAAACCGCTCAGATAACACTGAGCCCGTAAAAGAATTTAACTACACGAAGTTCAGGAGTACAGACTAATTTTTTATTAGCATGTCCTACGATATTTTCGTGGCTTTTTTCGATATGGCGAATCTTTTTTATAATCCTCCACATCACAAATAACGAAAAAAGATGAATTATTACAAATAATGAAGAAGTCCATTCAGGCATATCCTCATTATACCAGGAGAATCCGATCTATAAATTTCTTAATAATTTTTTGAGCTTCACCGGAGGGACGTACTGCAGCTTTCATCTCATCGAGCTGTTCGGGCCGGTCAAAATAGCGGTCGCGATAGCGCGTAATCCGCTCAATTAAATCTTCTGTGCTTACTTCGGGGTGAAATTGGAAAGCATAGAAGCGCTTGCCGTTGAATTTGAACGCATGGAAGGGGCAGATTTTTGAGGAGGCAAGCAGTGTTGTGCCTTCGGGAATAGAAGTCGCGCGCTCTTTGTGGCCACAAACAGCCACAAAGGGATTTGGCGTGTCATGAAAAATTACATCATTTTTGGCAGCGTCGGTCAGTTCGATATCGAAGGTGCCCATCTCCATATTTGGTTTGTCTAAAATCACTTTGCCTCCCATAAATTCTGCAGCAATTTGAAAACCAAAGCAGGAGGCGAGTACTGGAATATCCTTATCAAGTGCAAATTTCAAAACTCCGGCAATGCTATGAACAAATGGATAGCTTTTTGGGTCGCGTACCGTGGCATCACTGGAGCCTCCAACGAATACTGCATCGTATTCTGCCGCCTGTTCAGGAGCAAAAAACGGGGTTTCAAAGGCATTGATAACCGTAAATTGTTCGGATTGCAGTTCGCCGTAGCGTACAAATTCATTCAGTTCTTCACGCTGTGTCTCTTCGTCTTCGCGAATCTGTATAAGGAGGATTTTGAGTTGATTTCGCTCTTTTTTCATAGAGAGTCAAATATGAGCCGCTACTGTATATCATAAGCTTTTGGCCTTGCCAATAAGAAAAAGGCATTGTCTTATTGGTGTCAACTGTGCTACAACTTGGCTACTTTGTTTTCGGCGCCATATGGTACGAAAAATATTTCTCGATAAAATCAGCTCGGTTACCAAGAATCTTAAGCTTCCGCACGAGGTCACAATCTCGAGTGAAATTCCCGCCAAGGAGGGGACACTGCTGGCGGTTCGCGTTATGGAAGATAAGAGTGTTCATAACCTTTTTGAGCTTGTTTCCGGGCGTATGTCCACAACGCATAAAGGTGATGTTCTCGTTGTAGCCTTGGGAAACCGCCGCGCATTAAAGCGTTTTGTGGGAGAGATACCAAAGACGGTTGCTGTTGATGATGTATTACACCTTTTGAGTGCTGCTGGTATAGCCGGCATATGCACAAGTATTAATCGTATTAAAGTTGCCGGACCAGTGCGCCTGCGTGTTTTGGGTGCGGTTCTCGACGAGCATAAGCGTCCTTTGAATATCCATAATTTTGCAATTTTCCCGCGCGTCCAAAAGGTAGCACAGCCGATACCGTTGATTCTTATTAGCGGTACGTGTATGCATGTCGGAAAAACTTCTGCTGCGTGCAGTATTGTAAAATTTGCTTCACGCCGCGGCCTTAAAATAGCTGCGGCTAAAATGAGCGGTATTGCCGGACTCGCTGATGTTGAGCGCATTAAAGATCATGGTGCACGGCATGTTGTGTCGGTAATTGATGCCGGCTTTACCTCGACGGTGACAAGCAAAGAAAAAGTTATAGGAATTGTGAAGGGTGCCATTTCTTTTCTTGCAGAAAAAAAGCCCGATGCGATTTTGATTGAATTTGGAGACGGGGTATACGGTGAATATGGAGTTCTCGAAATTTTAAAGGACCGCGAGATTCAAAAAATGACTGCGGTTCATATTGGCTGTGCTCATGATCCCCTGGGTGCTATGAAACTTTTGGAAGTGTGCAAAGAAATTAAGATGCCACTCACCTTTATTGCAGGGCCGATTACCGATAATGAGGTAGGTAAACGCTTTATAGAAAAAAGACTTCGCTTGCCGGGATTTAATGCTTTAACAGAAGGGGAAGCGCTCTTTGATGCGGTGATAGAGAGAATCAAGTAAAATTTATTCCCGCACAGTACTCGAAAGCGGGCGCCGCGGATGTACAAAGTGAGTTCCGGTAGGCTGCTGCAATGGTACGCTTTCTTCTTTGATGGTCGTAATAGATTGAGCTTCCATAACTTTTTGTTTGAGAATTCTATTTTCAGTTTCCAACTGTGCCTGTACAGTTTGATTCTGGCGCATAAGGTAGCCAATTTCGGCAGTACTTGTTACGCGCAAAAAGAAATAAATACTTATTGCCAGCAACATGCCAAAGAGCGTAAACATAAGCATGTTGAGGCTCTTACGAACTTCTTGTGAGAGAGGAGTGCGATGCATAGAAGGTGAAATAAATTAAAAATCCATCACTTCCATTTGTACAGGGACTACACCGACGGTTGATGCTTCTAATGTAGTAAAGGCGCTGCGCGAAAGATCAATAATGCGGCCAACAACAAAGGGACCACGATCATTAATCACCACATCTACATACTCTCCGTTATCCATATCGGTTACCCGTACAATTGTACCAAATGGCAAGGTTTTGTGGGCTGCGGTAAGATTGCGCTCTTTAAATTCGAGACCCTTGGTTAATTTTGTTTTTGCCAAACCATCGGCATACCAGCTGGCATAGCCGAACTCTGCTCCTTCGTTTGTTTTAATGTATCGGTATATTAAAAGTGCGAGCTCACCGCGTGTAAGTGAGCGGTCGGGTGCAGAGAAGATGCCGTTTTTAGAGGTAAGAATCGTACGGTCGAGTGCGTAGGCGATATCTTTTGCATACCACGCATCGGCCGGAATACTTGCAGGAATTTCGGCAGTTGTAAGGTCGGCAGTGACATCGGCTGCTTTAAAGAGCATGCGTAAGCCGGCTGCTAAGGTAACCGGTGAGTGAGGTTTAAAGTAATTGCCATCTCCAACGCCGCTGACAATGCCGCGGCTCTTTGCCTCTTGCACCGTTTCGTAAAACCAGTCGCTGCTGCGCACATCGGTAAAGGGTTTTTCATCGAGTTTTGCGCTGAGTTCAAGTGTGGCTGTGCCATCGATTTGAATATGGCGAATATCCGGAAGTACGCGCTCTTCTCCGGTTATAAGATCTTGCACAATAATTTCTGTTTTGCGGGGAAGAATAATTTTGACTGGATTTTCAGCGGTGACGTTGTGGAATGAGGTGAGGGAGTCGGCAGGGGAGGTGGTATCCGCCGGAGTATTTTCTTGAGGTGCAGGCTGCGTTGTATCTTGATTCTCAGTTTGAGGCTGCGCAGTCGCAGCAAGTATCATAGCCAATGCCTCGGCGCGCGAAACTTCCCGCTCAGGATGAAAGAGTCCGTCCGAAAAGCCGGCAACTAAATTATTCTCTTTAAGATACCCAACGGCTACTGCAAATGATGAACTCTTTGGTACATCGATAAACGGGCCGTCGTTGTCTTGTGCAGTGCCTGCAAGCGGTCCGCCAAGGATACTTGCTGCTACTACAAAGATGCTCATCAAGCCGGCAATATATTTTTGAACATTCATTGTTTTACACGTATAACCACTGCGCGATGGTCCGAAGCACCAGTACTCTCTGTTGTAATATCGTGATACTGCTCTTTAGCAAGCTCCAAGTGTACAATACGGCGAAAATAAGGAGACATAGGAGGGAGCCGCTGATCTTGCATCGTTTTGCGTGCCTCATCTACTTTGCGCTGTGCAAGCGTTAAGACGCTCTCTTCTTGGCGTTGCCGGTAACTATCAACATCTAAAATAATAAAGACATTTTCGTCTGCCTTTTTCCAGATAAGTGTTTTTAACAGATGCTGCAGCGCATAAATCGTCTCACCATGATACCCGATAAGTGTAGCGGCTTCATCGGTGTCGATATCGACTCTATAGGTAATGCCTTTAGCATTTATAGTACGGTCGGTTTCAACTTCTTCCACCTTAAATTTCCTAAAAGGAATCTGAAGGTTCTGAAGGATTTCCGCGAGCGTTTTTTGAATAAGGTCTTCCATAGCGGACGGAATACTATCAGTTTTTTTTGTTCGCGACAAACTGTTGCCCTACCGCGAATAACGTTGAAGTTGCCCAGTATAATCCCACACCTGCCGGAAGGGAGGCTGTGAATACAGCGATCATGACCGGCAATATATAGACCATACTCTTGTTTGCAATTTCCATCTCGGATCCAAGATCTTTTTTCTCGCTTTTATCGGCGGCTTGCCCCTTGTTTTTGAATGTTGCTAATTTCATTTGGAAGAACTGCAGAGCCCCAACAATAAGAGGTAATACATAAAGATTTGGGTCCATTAGCTCTAAAATGCCGAGAAAGTTTGTACTCACAGCGGTAAGATCAACGTGCTCTAAAAAAGGATATACAAGAAATGTTTGATCGGGATTCAAGCCGTTTTGAATAACGTAAAAGAGAGCGATAAGAATCGGAAACTGCATGAGCAGAGGAAGACAGCTGCCAAAAGGATTGACTTTGTGTTCCTTCCAGAGTGCCATTGTCTCCATAGCAATACGCTCTTGATTGCCTTTATATTTCTCGCGGATATGGGCAAGCTTTGGCTGTAATACTTGCATACGGCGCTGTGAGTTCATCGCCTTTTGAGATGGCGCGAGAAGAATGAGCCGCAAGAACAGGGTAAGGGCGATAATCGCAAAGCCGAGGCTGTGGCCGGGCATTACATCTATTAAAAAAACCAGAGCATTATAGATCGGTTTATAAAAGAAGGTGCGGCCGATTTGCCGGAAAAAGCCGGGTTCAACAATTTCAAATTCCGGAGACGATACCTCGCCGAGTGTTACTTTATAGCGTCCGAGTTCGCCAAAGAGCGCGTTGCTCCAGTACTGAAAGCTGAGAATTTCACTGTCCTGCGGAGCGATAACTGTATCGTGAATATTTGCACAGCTGCTCTCTGTTGTTGCCGAAATTGGTTCAAAAGTTGTCCCGGTAAAGCGCGACACTTCGAGTGGATTTTCCGGACAGTTCGATGGAATGGTAAGTGGACTATCCGTTGTATTTGTAATGCGAATTGTTACGACTTGTCCTTGCGCAAAATTGTCTTTCACCGGTTCGAGTAAGATCGGTCCTTGGGGTATATCGTCTTGCGGTGTTTTGTCTCCTTGATTTGAAAAAAAGAATTGGCTAATAAGCAGGACTGCAACGAGCAGAAGCAGCATATTTGTAAGCTTTGGTTTCTTTGGTTGTTCTTTTTGCTTATCCATGAAGAGTAGTAATGAGCTCGGCTTGAACGCGCTCGAACGGCGCATCTAAAATATTTCGATGTACAAGGATGCAAACATCGTAACCTATTTGTGGAAGCTTCGGAAGAGTGAGGCGGATTGCCTCGTACATCCGCCGCCGTGCGCGGTTGCGCTGTACTGCTAACGTGCTGACTTTTTTACTCGCTACGACGCAAAAGCGCAAGTGGTCGGTACGGTTTGGCATTATGCGCACCGCAAAGTGTTCGGCACGCCTGCGCGCACCTTTACGCAAAATATATTCAATGCGCCCTTTCCCGGTTATCTTTGGTACCAAATGTATAGGTTGGCGAGCTTGCGCCTGTTATACGGTGAGCTTGTGGCGGCCCTTTTGGCGGCGCCGTCGCAAGACATTTCTGCCATTCGCTGTTTGCATCCGCTTTTTGAAGCCGTGTGTGCGCTTGCGCTTCCGTGTTTTGAGTTTTCCTTGCATAGCCTCGGTATCTTAGTAGAAAGAAAACAGGAATGCAAGAAGTGGGAAGCAGGAAAGGAAGTAGGAAGGCGGAGGAAAACAGGAATAAATAAGCGCGAATCGGTGCCACTTTCACTGCTGCTTCCTGTTTTCTTGCCTCCTATCTTGCTTCCTGTTTTCCTGTATTCCCGTTTTCTGTTATGCTATCCGCTGATGTCATTCCGATACGACTCAGAGTTTGTTTTTATTGGAAGAGGGGACGAAAGTTTCCTCGAAAGTTATACGTACGAGCGAGAGGACAACGGGCGCGATAAGGGGCATCTCTTTTTTGCAGTTGAGATCTTAAATAATCAGGCAGAGGCTCAAGAGATCGGAGATCAGCTTTTTGAGACTTTTAAAACTGCGTTTGCGGAGAGTTCCTATGATGATCCGTATACTCATTTTGAAGAGGCTCTGAAAAAGGTAAATATAAGTATTGAGCGCTTAAAAGAAGAAAAGGTATCGGGCTTTATTGGAAATTTGAATATCGCTGCAGGTGCGGTAATCGATAATGCACTCTATGTCTCCACTGTAGGAGATGCCGAAATTTATTTAGTGAGAAAACGCTTTATTTCGATTGTCTCTGAGGGATTGAGTGAAGAGTCCGCCCGCGATGCATTTGTGAATATTGCAAACGGTCCGCTTGAGGCTGGAGATATTATGCTCTTTTCTACTTCTCGTTTGCTTCGTTATGTAAGTAAGGCGGATCTTGGAAAGATGTTTGACGGCGTGCCCCGCCTGGGCGGGGCAGGACGCGGTATCGCCCTTGGCGACGCAATGACGGATTTGCAGGATTTTGTGATGACCGAAATTTTGGGACGCTGTGTTGTTATTGGCGTTTCGGTGAGTGAGGGAAGTGCCATGCTCGCAACCGATAAAGAATCATTTGCGGATGTTTCAGAAAGTTCAGAAAGCATTATGGGAAAGGTGCATCAAATTGCAGAGCGGGTTAGTGCACTTCTGCCAAAGCGCAAGAGCAGCGGCCCGGGTGCGCTCAGCTCATTGCGGCTGAGTATTGCCCAGATGCTCGCACCGCGCGAGAAAAAAGAAAAAAAGCGGTTCAATATTGAATGGCGCCGCAGCATCACACGCGAAAAATTGCTGGTCAGTATTATTTTTTTAGTTGTTCTGCTTATTGGCGGTGTTTTTTGGTTCCGCACCCGCGGAAGCCAAAAGCAGATTATTGCCGAACAGACGGTGAAATTAAATACTGTTCGTGAGCTTATTAATGACGCATCGACTATCGGTCAGTTCGATAAACCAAAGGCCGCGGACTTACTTACAACCGCCGAAGCAACCTCGTTCGAAGTGTTGAATTCGCGCTATTTGCGCAGCGAAGCCGTTACCGTACTCGATGATATTAAGAAGCTACGTGACAGTCTTGACGATGTTCGTCGTGTAGAGCAGCCCGAGGTGCTTGCGAATCTTGCGGACAAACGCGGCAGCGTAAATGCGCTCGGCATTTTGGCACTGAGCAAAAAGATCTTTGCATTTGAATATAATGCGCTGTACGAAATTATTTTGGATCAGCTGCAGGATCCGCTCACGATCTCGAGTTTAGAGAGCGTTATTTTAGCGACACCATATCAAGAAAATAATTCACTGCTCTTTCTTACCCGTACCGGAAAGATGATCGAATTTGCCGACGCACACTTTACACTTACGCCGACGCAGGACGGCATTTGGAAAAAGGGAGTCGATTTAAAAACGTATAGCGACCGGATTTACATTTTGGATCCTGAGCGCAATCAAATTTGGCGGTATGCACAGCGGCGTGGCGGATTCGGCCTCGCTGAAGAATATAATAAAGATGCAGAACTGCAGAACGGCGTTTCGATGGCAATCGATGGTTTTGTGTACATTTTAAACAGCGATGGAACAATCACGCAGCTCTATCAAGGCGAGCGTCAATCGTATCCGCTAAAGCAGTTGCCGCTGTATGGTGTTGAGTCACCGACGCGTATTTTTACTACCGCAGATTCAGCCTTTCTCTATATTTTGGAACCGTCAAAGTCGCGCGTGCTTATCTTTAGAAAAGATCGTGCAAACGGCGGGGCCGTATACCGCACTCAGTATGTCTTTGAGAATGTAGGTGAGTTGCGCGATTTGGTGGTAGATGAAGACCGCCTCTATGTCAGCGACGCCAGCAAGGTGTATGTTGTCAATTTAGCGGAATTATAGTATAGTATACAAATGGATATTCGATGTTCTTATCGACTTTTTTGTATTGCCTTTGGTGGTCCGCAGCGATTTCTTTGCGAGCAGCATTTTGAAAAGCATAGTGAGCCGGCCGCTGCTGAGGCGGCAAAAGAGAAACCTGAACAAGCTGCCGCAGACGATGGCAGTCTCGAGGGATGGGAAGCGGCGGGTGCAAAAGTTGCAGAATATGGAAATCGTGCAGTGCGCCAAGCGAATTTAGAAAAGCGGGGCGGCGTAGAAGGCGTGAGAGAAAAAATGATAGATCGTTTAGCGAGTATGCTCGCGCATCATAACAATATTGACCATGGAACCGATCGCGCCGAGGTT
>Ga0210019_1005951_pt1 | contig 9988 bp, 9 predicted proteins | sample CryGeyCG2114_020_2_FD_183969 | JGI IMG/M metagenome (GOLD analysis project Ga0210019, IMG submission 183969) | Groundwater microbial communities from aquifer - Crystal Geyser CG11_big_fil_rev_8/21/14_0.20 (SPAdes) (version 2) | ecosystem: Environmental > Aquatic > Deep subsurface > Groundwater ...
GGATAACCTGCTGCCGGTTTTCAAAATGGCGTTTTCTACGGCGCATCTGCCGCCGGCGATATTATATATTGTTTTGGGAATGGTGATGGGTTTTTTTATCGGCAAAACAATAATTGCCTATCAAACAATTGCCAAACAGCATGAGTCGTTTTCGCGGATAGGCGTTAATGCCTCTTCCATTATCCACGACTTGAATAATCCGGTTTCAACAATAAAACTTTGCATCTGGGAATTAAAGAAAAATACCGATGATAATGAGCGGGCCCGCGTCTATAAGGAAATGGAGAGAGACATCAGGCGGCTTTCCCGGATGGTAACGGATATCAAGATCGTCGCGCAAGGGGATAAATTAATCCAGTTGTCAAAGTCGCCGGTTAAACTTGCGGAATTTTTGCGTGCTATTGCTTCTGCCGCCGGCCTTAAGCATGAAATAAAAATTGATTGTGCCTTTGACGGCGAGGTATTAATAGATAAAGACTATTTTGAAAGGGTGATTTGGAACCTGCTTAAAAACGCCGATGAAGCTTTAACGATGACTGAGGGAGGCAGGATAGAGGTATCTGCCGGCAAAGCTAATGGTTCGGCGGTCATCTGCGTAAGCGATAACGGCCCGGGCATGCCGGGGGAGATGAGCAGATCTTTATCTGAGTTTGGTAAAACGTTCAATAAAAAGGGCGGGATTGGAATCGGATTATATAATTGCAAGATAATTACTGAGGCTCATGGCGGAAAGATTTGGATTATTTCGGAGAAGGGTAAAGGCGCAAAGGTTTATATCAGTATTCCGCTATAGCCTAAAACTCGATAACGATATCCCTCGCCTAAGCGCTTGTAAATTTCTGTCGAAATTTACTGCGCAGGCTTCGGGATAATTCGGCCATATCCGCCTACGGCGGATGGCCTCATTAAATGAAAAAAATTCTTTTAATTGATGATAACGACGCTTTATGCGAGATTATCCGTATGCTCCTTGAGAAAGAGGGGTTTGCTGTGGCCGTATCCCATGACGGAAACGACGGCCTGGATAATATTCACAAGGAAAAGCCCGATCTGGTTATTCTAGACCTTGGCCTGCCGGGCCTGCCGGGTGAAGAGGTCTGCCGCAGGATAAGAAAAGACGATGATGTCGCAAAAACCCCGGTTATAATGCTGACGGCAAAGCAGGAAGATAGCGACAGGATAGTCGGAAGGGTAATCGGCGCCGACAGCTATATCACCAAGCCTTTTGAATCGGAGAGCTTGCTTGAAGAAATACACAGGCTGATTAAACAGGCATAGAGCAGGCATAGAGACGTTGTCCAGCCTAATCGGGACAGTGTACCTCCGCTTTAAATCATGAAAAGCAGTTATTTTTTTAAGGAGGCGGACTATGGATTTTTTTGAGGCAATAAAGAAAAGGTGCAGTGTCAGGGAATATAGTGAAAAACCGGTAAAGAAGGAAGATATAGAAAAAATCGTAGGTTGTGCGCGCCTCGCGCCTACCGCGCGCGGGGAACAACCATGGGAATTTGTGGTGGTCACGGATAAAAAAGAATTGGCAGAGATCGCCGATATGACCGACCACGGTAAATTCTTAAAAGGTGCCAGCGCAGGAATTATCGTCCTTTGTAAAGATACGAAATATTACTTGGAAGACGGCTCTGCCGCTACAGAAAATATTTTATTGGCCGCGGCCGCCCTAGGTATCGGCTCCTGCTGGGTTGCTGGAGACAAAAAGCCCTACGCCGATAAAATCAGGGAGTATCTGGGCGCAGGCCCGGGCTATAAACTTGTAAGTATTGTCTCTTTGGGTTATCCCAAGGGCGGATTTATAGCGCATAAGAAGAGGGAGGTTTCGCAAGTCCTGCATCTTGATAAATTTTAAATGTTTTAAAATAAACAGGATTTATGCTATGGTTGGAGAAACTAATTGGAAGGAATGTTATCTAAGCGGCCAGGCGCGGTGGGATACCGGCAGGCGGGATTTTAATCTGGTTAAGATGGTTAAGAAAACCCCTATCCGCCCGTGCAGGATGCTGGAAGTCGGCTGCGGCACGGGAACTAACGCGCTCTGGCTGGAAAAGCAGGGTTTTTCCGTAACGGCAGTGGATGTTACCGCAATGGCCATTGAGAGAGCAAAGATAAAGGCAAATAAAGCCCGTTTAAAATGCCGTTTTTTTGTAGCGGATTTCCTAAAACAGAAGATTAAGGGCAGGCCTTTTAACTTTATTTTTGACCGGGGGTGTTTTCATCATTTTGAATCCGCAAAAGAGCGGGCGAAATTTGCAAAAAATGTAGCCTTGCATTTAAAAGATAAAGCTATCTGGCTTAGCCTGATCGGAAGTAAAGACCAGGCGCGGCAAATCCCCGGCCCGCCACTGCGCAGCGTAAAGGAAATAGCATTGGCAGTTGAGCCCCATTTTGAAATCTTATCATTGTATTCCAGCTGGTTTGATTCCGATATGCCCCTTCGGCCCAAGTGCTGGGTTTGCCTGATGAGAAAGAGAAAATTGCTTGACAACCCATTAAGATAGAGTTATTATTAAAACTAACAATTAGGTAAGTCCCGAGTTGAAGGGGGAAATCCCGGACGTTAAAAAAGTAAAACCTTCATTGGTGATTTTGTGCCAGTGAAGGTTTTTTTATTTTCTGATGCATAGAAAAATATTTAGAAAAGGAGGGATTGTTAATGAAGGCTGTAACGGAAAAAGAAGTTATCGCGCAAAACATCTTTTTAATTCGCGGGCATAAGGTAATGTTAAGCACGCATCTTGCTTCGCTTTATGGAGTTGAAGCCAGGAGTTTAATCCAGGCGGTAAAACGCAATATTGAGAGATTCCCAAAAGATTTTATGTTCCAATTATCCAGCCAAGAATTCAAAAACTTGAAATCACAAATTGTGATTTCAAGTTGGGGCGGGGCACGGCGCGCCAATCCGTACGCCTTTACAGAGCAAGGCGTGGCTATGCTTTCCAGCGTTTTAAGAAGCAGGAGAGCGGTACAGGTGAATATTGCTATTATGCGCACTTTTGTAAAATTAAGGCAAATTCTCTCTACCCATAAGCAGCTTGCGCATAAATTAAGCTTGCTTGAGCACAGGATAGAGGGGCATGATTCAGAGATCCATAGTATTTTTGAGACAATACGGCAGCTTATGAGCGTGCCGGAAAAACCAAAGCGAAGAATAGGTTTTCACGGTACTTAACAAAAAGCGTATTTTTATCGTCAGCAAAATCTTTGTTTTTCTATTAACCAATTATCCTATATTTTTCATTAGAAAAATCCGGGATTAAAACCAGGAGGTGTGTTATGGAAGGCGGATTAAAGGTCTTAAAGAATACCCAGATTATTATTCTGGGCATCTGTTTTGCCGTTGCGACAATTGTATCAACCGTGATTTTATCAAAGGGGCTGCTTCAGATTAAAAAGTTTTCCAATGAAGTGATTGATGTTACGGGGTCAGCAGAGAAAAAAATTGTTTCAGATTATATTGTCTGGGAGTCGGCATTTACCGTAAGAAACCCGGTATTAAAGACAGCTTACGCGGAATTAAGGGAAGATTTAGGCAAGGTAAAAGCCTATTTTTTAGGGCAAGGCATAAAAGAAGATGAGCTTATTGTAAATCAGGCAACGACACAGACACTTTATGAAAAAACAGAGGAAGGACATGATACAAATGAGGTGGTGGGATATAAGGTAGCGCAATCAATAGAAGTAAGGTCTTTTGACGTAAAGAAAGTTATGGATATATCCCGTAAATCCACTGAACTTTTAGATCAAGACGTGCAGTTTATTTCCGGAGTGCCGGAGTATTTCTATACCAAGCTGGCAGAGCTTAAGGTGGAGATGCTCGCTATGGCTACGGAAAACGCCAAGGAAAGGGCCAAGTCCATGGCCGCCTCAACAGGTAATAAGATAGGCCTGATGCGTTCAGCCAAGATGGGTATTTTCCAGATAACCCCGGTTAATTCTTATGATGTGTCGTGGTACGGAAATAACGACACTTCTTCTTACGAGAAGAAGGTTATGGCGGTAGTCAATGTTACTTTCGCGATTGGGGGATAGGAAGATAAAGTTGGCGTTGACTTATAATAAATTCTGTGTATAATATAAATTTATTCTTTGAAAATTGATCCCCTGTAGCTCAGTTGGTAGAGCAAGTGGCTGTTAACCACTGGGTCCGAGGTTCGAGTCCTCGCGGGGGAGCCATCCTTTGACTCGGAAAGGCCTCTCTGTTGTTTTTCAATGGAGAGGCCTTTCCTCGCTTTTTCGTCGCATAAAAGAGCATAACTTCGGAAAAGAACGAACTCTTAAGCGCTTATCCCAATCTCACGGCTACCATCTATCTCTTTATCTCTAAACTGGATCCGGAACGCAATACCGATTGGCATATCGGTGGCAAGCAGAAATTCGTAGCCGAGCTGGTGAACTTGTATCTCAAAGCACACCAATAAAAATTCAATCTCCCCTGCCCAACCTCTGCTGGTTTTATTGCTGGCAGAGGTTTTTTTGTTATTGCCTGACGAAAATACTTGACACAATAGCCGGTTTGTTATAGTATTTAAGCATATACTAAAATAATGATGGGGATGTCATGAAAAGCGCAGCAGAGCTGTTTAAAATTTTATCTGTAGATAAAAGGATAGAAATTATTGAGCACCTAAAAAAAGGCTCAATGTGCGTTAATTCCTTAGCCGCTTCCTTAAAAGCAAGCCCCTCTGCTATTTCTCAGCATCTGCGGGTATTGAAATCCGCTGGATTAGTTGAGGACGAAAGAAAAGGCTACTGGATCCACTATTCACTTAACAGAAAATTTCTAGAAGAAGCCAGACAAAGATTAAACCGAATATGCACTTGCGGATGCCTATCAGGGGGTTGTAAGGGCAAATAATTTTTTTCACTTATATTTAAGTATATGCTTGTATACTAAATTAATTTTATGAAAGGGGGTGATTTTAAATGTGTGGAGACAGCGATATCAAGTGCGACATCAAGGTAAGCGAACTGAAAGACGGCTATCAGGTTCAAATTACCGGAGACAAAGTCAAGGGTGCGCTTAGACCGGAAAATCTAAAAAACTGCATCCAGTCCTGTTGCTCTGGCGAGAAGGACATATGTTGCCGTTAAAAGAGCTTTTAGCCTATGCGGTCTCGAGAAATCGCAAGGCCGCATAGGCTAAGGCTGCTGCCGGGAGGTAAATACAATGGATTGGAATTTAAGCGAAGACCATAAGATTATCAAGGAAACAATTAGCAAAATCGCACAAAAAGAATTAGCGCCAAAAGCCGCTGAGATTGACAAGACCTGTTCTTTTGTCTGGGAAGGACTTAAGAAATTAAAAGAGGCTGATGTATTAGGTTTAGCGATTCCTTCCGAGTACGGTGGAATGGGGATGGATATCTTATCTTTTGTCTTGGCAGCGGAAGAAATTGCTAAAGCATGCGCTTCAACAGCCCTTTCTTTTATATCTCATTCTATATGTTCCCATATTATTTTATCTTTCGGGAATGAGGAACAAAAAAAGAAGTATCTTGCGAGCTTGGCAAAAGGAGAAAAACTAGGGGCCTTTTGTGTCCATGAGTCTAACTGCGGATCTAATGCCTTGGCCCTTGAGACAAAAGCGATATTAAAAGGAAGCGACTATATTGTCAACGGTTCAAAGATATTTATAACTAACGCGCAAGAGGCAGAGGTCTATGTGGTTTTAGTGCGCACAGATTCCAGCAAAGGGCCTCAAGGTCTATCCATGCTTCTTATAGAAAAAAGAACGGAAGGATTTTCTTTTGGCAAGAGAGAAGAAAAGATGGGCCTTAACGGAACATCCAGCCGGGAACTATTCTTTTCAGGCTGCCGAGTCCCTAAAGAAAACATTTTAGGTAAAGAAGGTGAAGGTTTGAAGATTGTAGCTCAAGCAATTATTGGGTTTGGTTTCTTTGGAGCAGCTGCCATTTCGCTGGGAATAGCCCAGACTGCCCTTGATGCTTCTATCAAACACGCAAAAGAAAGAGTCATCGCAGGAAATCCCATAGGTGCAAATCAACTAATACAGTCCTTAATTACAGAGATGAGTTTAGGTGTTGATACAGCAAGAGCCTTTCTCTATTCGACCGCATCAAGAAGAGACACAAACCCTCCCGCGCTTATCGTAGATGCCTTAAAAGCAAAACTTTATGCCTCTGAGATAGCGATAGAGGTAACGAATAAAGCCTTGCAGGTTCACGGCGGCCATGGCTATTGCAGAGATTTTCCTGTGGAGCGATATTACAGAGATGCCCGCGGACTTACTTTACATTTTAAGACCACAGAGCTACTCAAGGTTGATATAGGCAAGATGTTGACAGGCGTCTAAGATTAGCAAGTTTCCTGAGTATTCGTTGGTCTGCGGATAGGCATTAATATTCTACTGAGCCTCCGCTGGTCTTATGACTGGCGGAGGTTTTTTATTTCCAAAGGCAATTAATTCCGGAATTTCGAATTTTCGAAAGAAAATAATTATGGTAGCTGTCCCCGGAATTCCCGTGGTCAATTCAACAAAAATAATTCTTTTTTTCAGAGAAATTCCCGCCAGCATCAGCACGGCCTCTAAGCCGGTCTATTCATCCCGCTCGTGTCATCTTTGAAAATACGAATGTTCTTGCTTTATTTATAAGATGATATAAAATGTTAAATATGGATTTAGTGAAAGAGCTTGATTCCTACCGTTTAGAACACAAGATTACCCAGCAGGTTCTTGCAGAACAGCTGGGTGTTTCTTTTGTTACCGTCAATCGATGGTTTAACTGCAAGACAAAGCCAAGCAAGATACAACAATATCAGATAGAAAAGTTTCTGAAGAATAAAGGGGTTATAAAATGCAAAACTTAATGAGTGATTTAATGAAATTGTTTCAGAAAGACGAACGGATATTCGCTGATGGAAAACTGCTAAAAAACAAGCTCACCGAATTAGCTCTCAAGCTCGATCAGGTTCTTATTGAGCTACTCCTTTCAGACGACAAAGCAAAAGAGCATTTTTTCATTGAGAAGTTAGCGAAAAAGGAAAAGGTTCTTGTTTTTGACAAGGACAAATTTATCGCATTCGTGAATAACAAGGAATTTCTTTCGGATTCATTCACCGGTTTTAAAAATAAGATCGGCCTTGTGACAAATAGGGATTATTTAAAAGAAAAAGGCGATGTTGTCTTGGCGTGGGCGTATAAGGACTGTGTGCTTGAAGGCGGGCAGGACAAAGAAGACCAAAAGCGGGATGAGGTTTTCTACAATGAGACGCTTTCCCCTGATGAAATAGACCGGTTATTTGAGCCTAAAGTTTTGACAAATTTTAAGAAATACGACAGCAAGGGCGAACATAAAGTTGCGGAGTTTGACGCCGATGATAACTTGATTATTAAGGGGAATAACCTTCTCGCATTGCACTGTCTGAAGCAACAATTCAGAGGACAGGTAAAACTTATTTATATTGACCCGCCTTACAATACAGATGGCCCCGAGGATTATTTTCAATACAATGATAGTTTTAATCACTCCACATGGCTTACATTCATGCGTAACAGACTTGAAATTGCCAGAGACTTACTGTCAAGCGATGGGGCGATTTATGTTCAGTTGGATTATAACGAAGTGCATTACTGCAAGATACTTTTGGATGAAATATTTGGAAGGAATAATTTTCAAAGAGAAATTATTTGGCGCATAGGCTGGGTGTCGGGGTATAAGTCAGCCGATAAAAATTGGGTAAGAAATCACGATAGCATACTGTTTTATTCAAAAGATAAGACTCAACTAAAATTTATCAAGAAATATATTCCTTATCCCGAAGATTATGTTCGTCGAGATGGTGCTAAACCTGATGGGGAGGGTTATCCATACGAAGATACTTGGAACTGTAACGAGTTAGACCCATTAAATTCGATAGCGATTGTGAGCTTTAGTAAAGAAAAGGTTGGAGATTTCAAGGGGCAAAAGAACGAGGCCCTGATTCAAAGGATAGTTGAAGCACATACAAAGGAAGGTGATTTGATATTAGACTTCTTCGCTGGTTCAGGGACAACAGCTTCTGTAGGTTTAAAATTAAAAAGACGCTGTATTTGTATCGAGCAGATCGAGGGGCAAATTAAAAAACAAATTACGAGACTTAAAGCCACAATCGCTGGCGATCAGGTTGGCATATCTAAAACTATTAACTGGAAAGGTGGCGGATCGTTTGTCTATGCCGAGCTTATGGAATGGAACGAGCAATATATGTCAGAAATTAAGGACGCCGATTCCTCTCGCAAGCTCTTAAATATCTATGAGAAGATGAAAAAAGAAGCCTTCTTTCGCTATGACGTTGATCTGTCAAAATTTGAGGAAAAGGAATTTGAGAAATTACCCCTCAAAGAACAGAAGCAGATTTTATGCGAATGCCTCGACAAGAATCATCTTTACATCAATTTGAGCGAGATTGACGACGCTACCTATAAAGTCAGTGCGGACGATAAGAAGCTCAATAAAGAATTTTATAATACGGTCGTGTAAATATGGCAAACGGTCAGACATTAGTTGAAGAATTGAATGTCGCTTCAAAACTAAAGGTTTTGGAGCCACATAAAAAGTTACCCGATTATATCGTTAATAATCTTAGCCAGCGATTTTCGATCAGGGAATATCAACGGGAAGCTATTGTCCGGCTCCTCTACTATTTAAATGATTATCCGGATAAGACGCTTCCTATTCACCTGCTTTTCAATATGGCTACTGGTAGCGGTAAAACTTTCTTGATGGCATCAAACATCCTCTATCTTTACAAGCTCGGCTATCGCAATTTCATTTTCTTTGTCAACAGCACGACCATAATAAAAAAGACCAAGGCGAATTTTCTTGATAAGTCCTCGCCGAAATATCTTTTTGCGGAGAGAGTTGTTTTTAACGATAAGGAAGTGCAAATTCAGGAAGTTGATAATTTTGAAGGCGTTAATCAGGATAGTATCAATATCCTTTTTACCACAATTCAAGGACTTCATTCCCGGATATGGACTCCGCAGGAGAACGCCATCACACTTGAAGATTTCGAGAATAAGAAAATCGTTTTTTTGTCAGATGAAGCCCATCATATAAATGTGTTAACAAGGAATTTAGATCGGTTGAGTCCAGTTGAGCAAGAGGAAACGAAATGCTGGGAGAAAACAGTCATAGATATTTTTAATGTTAATCCGGCAAACGTATTGCTTGAATACACGGCAACGGTCGAACAGCATCAAAACATATTCGAGAAATATAAAAATAAGATTGTTTATCAATACACCTTGAAGGAATTTCGAGAGGATAAGTTTTCCAAGGATGTCCAGATCATGCAGTCCGACCTCGACCTCTTGGAGAGAGCCTTGCAGGCGGTTATTTTGAGCCAGTATAGGCGCAAGGTGGCCGAGAAACATAAAATCCAGCTTAAGCCGGTTATTTTGGTTAAATCCCAAAAGACCATTGCTCAGTCCGAGAAAGCCGAGCAGAAATTTAAGGAAATGATTAAAAGCCTCAAGGTTGGCGATATTAAAAAGATTGAAAAGAGCAACAGTAACGGAATCATCAAAAAGGCTTTTACGTTCTTCAAGGATAACGGCATAACCTATGAGAATTTAGCCCGGGAAATTAAATCCGATTTCTCAGAGGAAAAATGTATTGCGATTAACTCGCAGGCGGACAGTGACGAAAAGCAGATAAAGGTAAACACCCTTGAGGCTGAGCATAATGAAACACGGGTTATTTTTACCGTCAATATGCTCAATGAGGGTTGGGATGTCCTTAATCTGTTTGACATTGTGAGGCTTTATGAAAGCCGTGACGTAAGCTCTCGTAAGGTTGGACGAAAGGCCGGAGGAACGACCATTTCAGAGGCCCAGCTTATCGGACGTGGTGCGAGGTATTATCCTTTTGTTACCGAGAAAGGTCAGGATAGATTTAAGCGCAAATATGATGACGACATAAATAGTGAATTAAGGGTTTTAGAGGAGCTTCACTACCACAGCCTTAATGAC
>Ga0210019_1005956_pt1 | contig 9986 bp, 10 predicted proteins | sample CryGeyCG2114_020_2_FD_183969 | JGI IMG/M metagenome (GOLD analysis project Ga0210019, IMG submission 183969) | Groundwater microbial communities from aquifer - Crystal Geyser CG11_big_fil_rev_8/21/14_0.20 (SPAdes) (version 2) | ecosystem: Environmental > Aquatic > Deep subsurface > Groundwater ...
CGCAAGTCAAAGGTGAAGTCAAGCCGATCAAACCCGAGGATGCCTACCTCATCCTTGAAGCCGCGCGCTCGGTGGTCATCATTCCCGGTTACGGAATGGCGGTCGCACAAGCGCAGCACGTCGTTCGGGAACTTGCGGAATTATTGGAAAAAAACGGCGCGGAAGTTTTGTTCGCCATCCATCCTGTCGCTGGACGCATGCCCGGACACATGAATGTTTTGTTGGCGGAAGCCAATGTCCCTTACGATCAACTGCTGGAAATGGACGCGATCAATCCGAAAATGGAAATGATGGATGCCGCGATCGTAATCGGCGCCAATGACACCGTCAATCCGGCCGCCCGTCACGACACAGGAAGCCCCATCTACGGCATGCCCATCATCAATGCGGATAAAGCCAAAACCGTTTTCGTTCTGAAGCGTTCGATGAACACCGGTTTCGCCGGAATCGAGAATGAACTTTTTTATTTCGACAACACCCGCATGATTTTCGGCGACGCCAAGCAAACCCTCCAGACTCTTATCGCCGAATTTAAAAGCTAAAAAAATAATCATGGCAAGAACCCGTTAAATGGCCTACTATTTCTAACAATGACTCTCAAAGATATTCCTCAAAGCATTCTCAACAAATACGAAATTTACGAGTGGAAACATGCTTGTGCCATTCTTAAGAACGACTTTCCGAGTGAGTGGAAAGACATCATTGACTTGCTTAAAACATTTAATCTAAAAAAATCCTGGATTACTAAAGGAGGTGGCAACAAAACAGACTTGGCCTCTTGGATTGACGGATTTCTCAACCAAAGAAACTGGAAAGAAAAACAATTTGAAACTTCTGTCACTGTTGATAAAAACAAACTGGATTCTCCAACGCACAAAGTCGACTGTTACAAAAACAGAATTGCCCTGGAAATCGAATGGAACAACAAAGATCCGTTCTTCGACAGGGACCTCAATAACTTTCGTTTACTTTTTGATTTGAGAGCTATCAGCGTCGGCGTCATTGTTACCCGATCCGATGAACTGCAAAGTATTTTTAATAAATTGGGACGCGGATCTTCTTATGGAAATTCCACAACTCATATGTCAAAATTACTCCCACGAATCGAAGGCGGAGGCGGCGCGGGGTGCCCCCTTCTGATTATCGGATTAACTAAAAAAACCTTTAACCCCAAGGAGTGATCCTATGCCAGCTGCAAAAAATTTTGTTAAATTTACCGGTCAAAAAAAATTTAAAACCATTCTGGCCGACCCCCCTTGGCAGTTCGCGAACCGCACAGGAAAAATGGCTCCCGAACATAAACGCCTTAATCGATACAGCACATTACCCCTTAAAGAAATTTGCGAAATCCCTGTTCAAGACGTCTCTGATGATACCGCCCATCTTTATCTTTGGGTGCCAAACGCATTGCTCCCTTATGGATTGGAAGTCATGAAATCATGGGGATTCACCTATAAAACAAATATCATTTGGCATAAAATTCGGCAAGACGGCGGGCCGGACGGTCGCGGCGTAGGATTTTATTTTCGAAACACGACTGAGATGATTCTTTTCGGCATTAAAGGCAGTATGAGAACTTTGCAACCGGGACGCAGCCAAGTCAATATCCTCAGAACCATCAAGAAAGAACACTCCAGAAAACCGGATGAGCAATACACGCTCATTGAAAACTGCAGCCCCGGGCCTTATCTGGAATTATTTGCAAGAGGTCAAAGAAAAAATTGGACGGTCTGGGGCAACCAAGCTCAGGAATATGAAATCACCTGGAAGACCTACCGAAACAACAGCCGTAACCATGATCACTCCAGCAATCTGGAATTGGCGGCAGTTTAAACGATTATTGCCAATCAAAAATAAAAAGGCCAACTATTTTGTTGGCCTTTTTGCTGATGGCTTATAACTGATTGCGGAAATCTGAACTTAACAAACCCCGCCGTGGGTCAGGCGGTTCTTTTGAGTCGTCTCGGGAATCAGAAGAACCGCGACTAAAGAATAAACCGCTGACGGCCTCTTCTCCATGCGGGTCACTTTCGCATGTCCGGAATAAATCTCGATCATGCCCGACATGACGATTTTCATTTCAATCGTATCGCCTTCTTTCAGACGCGCGTCCGTGTAAAACGAAACACCGCCGCGGCTGATGTCACTGGTCATGGCCAAGCGCCAAGAATGATCGCGCCAGGATTTGGCTTGCGAAACCAGACGGAACTCCACGCTCAGCACGCGCTCCGCCCGCTCAAATTTCCTTCGTTCTCTCGTTGCTGTTTTAACCATACCTTTTCCTTAATTCAGAAGCGTCATCACTTCTTTCTGGCTCAAGAATACAACCTAATTGACGATTGTCAACCCGACCACACTGATAATTTTTAACCCGGCCCGGTCATCTTCTCCGGACGCACGATCTGGTCAAACGTCTCCGGGGTCAACAACCCCAATTTGACGGCGGCGTCTTTGAGGGTGATGTTCTCCGCGTGGGCTTTCTTGGCGACTTTGGCGGCGTTATCGTAGCCGATGTGCGGATTCAATGCAGTCACCAGCATCAGCGAATTGTTCAAATGCTGGGCAATCTTCTCTTTGTTCGCTTCGATTCCAGCCACGCAATGGTCCGCAAAGCTGTTGCTCACATCTGCAATTAACCGGATGGATTGCAAAACGTTGAAAATGATGACGGGTTTGAAGACATTGAGTTCCAGCTGGCCGCTGGCTCCGGCGACGCTCACCGTCACGTCATTTCCTATCACCTGGGTCGCCACCATCGTTACAGCTTCAGACTGGGTGGGATTGATCTTGCCCGGCATGATGGAGCTTCCCGGTTCATTTTCCGGCAGATGAAGTTCTCCGAAGCCGCAGCGCGGACCTGATCCCAGCAAACGGATGTCATTGCCGATTTTCATCAACGAAATCGCGACTGTTTTTAAACTTCCGTGAAAATCAATCAACGCGTCATGGCTGGCCAAGGCTTCAAATTTATTGGGCGCCGTGACAAAGGGTTTGCCTGTCAATTCTGCGATCTTCGCAGCCGAGCGTTTGGCGAATTCCGGATGCGCATTCAAACCTGTTCCAACAGCTGTCCCGCCTAACGCCAACTCGCACACAGAAGGCAAAACCGCTTCCATCCGCTTAATCCCGTTGGAAATCTGTTGGGTGTAGCCGGAAAATTCCTGACCCAGTGTGATGGGTGTGGCATCCATCAGATGCGTGCGGCCAATTTTGATCACAGAATCAAATTCTTTGCTCTTTTTCGTCAAGACGTCCTGCAGATGTTTAAGCGCTGGAATCAATAAACGGTGAGTCTCTTCAACAACCGCCACATGCATGGCTGTTGGAAAAACATCATTGGTGGATTGGGATTTGTTAACGTCATCGTTGGGATGAATTGGCGTCTTGCTGCCGAGCGTTCCCCCCGCGATTTCAATGGCGCGGTTGGAAATCACTTCGTTGACGTTCATATTGGTCTGGGTGCCGCTTCCGGTTTGCCAGACAACCAGAGGAAAATGATCTTTGAGTTTGCCTTCGATGACTTCATCCGCGGCTTTGACGATCAAATCCGTTTTGTCTACAGGCAGCAATCCTAAATTTTTATTCACGAGCGCGGCGGCTTTCTTGACGATGGCCAGCGCGCGAATGAATTCAAACGGGAATTGCTCCCCGCCGATCTTGAAATTCTGCAAAGACCGCCCTGTCTGCGCGCCGTAATATCGATCCGCCGGAACCTGAACATCACCCATCGTGTCTTTTTCGATTCTGTGGCTCATAAAATATCCCCTTTAAAACAACATGGACCCCCAATTAAAACATTCGGGGATGACAGGTCGGTCATTGACCGGCCTGTCACTTGATCGGCGTGACTCCCGCCAAATCTCCGATGACATTCGTCAAATCACTGCCTGCGGGCACGACGATTTTCGTGTTCTGCGACAAAGCTTTTTCCATGGCTTCCAGGCGGCGCAGCAATTGCGCGTTGCCGATAAAATATTTATTGGCGGCCTCATTGACCAGCTGAATCGCTTCCGCTTCGCCCTGCGCCTGCAAAATGCGCGCCTGCTTGATGCCTTCGGCTTTTTTGATCTCCGCGCGCTTTTGTCCGTCGGCTACGGTTTCCGTGGCGGTGGCATAATCAATCGCCGCGATCTTTTCATTCTCCGCCTTGACAACCTTATTCATCGTCTCCTGAACATCTTTCGGAGGATCAATTTCCTTAAGCTCCGTGCGGACGATCTCCAGGCCCCAGCTTTTGGTTTCCTGCTCGAGAATGGTGTGCAATTCCGTGTTGATGCGGCCGCGTTCGCTGTTGGCGGATTTCAGCGTCATGGTCCCGATAATGTTGCGCAGCGTTGTCCGCGCCAGGCTGACAATCTGACGCTGATAATTTCCGACATTGTATTGGCAATTCTTGATGCTTTCCTCATCCGCTTTGACTTTGAAATAAACCTGCGCGTCAACCTTGGCGTTCAAATTGTCATTGGTGATGATTTCCTGCGGCTCGGCATCGACCATCTGTTCGGTGATGTTGACCTGATACATGTTTTCAACCACGGGAATGATCCAGTTGAACCCCGGCTGACTGAAACGGACATATTTCCCGAAACGTTCCACAAGGCCGCGGTGCGTCGGGCGCACGATGCGGATGCCGCTGAAAAACGCGAAAACAAGAATAAAAGCCAATAACGTAAAATTCATCTCATCCTCCTGTTAAAATTCTAAAAAAATATTTACGCCAGTGAAGCGCGGTGAGTCAGGATATTGGCCCACGTCAACATGGACTCGGCCCAATCCGCATCCATACGGACATCATGAAGCTGCTCTCCATCAACGTGCTTTTGTCCTCCCGCCGTCAAAATTTGACGCCGGACATCAACCACAACTTTAACGTAACCTTGCAAGTCTTCCGCGACTTTTTTACGGAACTCCGGATCAATTTTTGCGCGAATGATTAACAACATAACCAACGATCCTATAAACTCTTCAAATACTGCGTGAGAAGACGCACCCCCGCGCCGGTGGCGCCGTGGCCGAAATACCAGCGCTGATCGTTTTCAACAAATGCCGTTCCCGCGATATCCAGATGCGCCCAGCGCGCGTTGTCTTCGACAAACTGGCGCAAGAATTCCGCGCCGGTGATTGTGCCGGCCGCGCCGCGGGGTGTCGCGATGTTGCGGATATCGGCGATTTTCGATTTCATGGAATCTTTGAGTTCCTGATACAGCGGCAGTTTCCAGGCGCGGTCATCCGTGGCCTGGGCCGCGGCGATCAGTTTATCGGCGAGATAATCATCATTGGCCATCAGCCCCGTATAATCATGGCCGAGCGCGACAACCACCGCGCCGGTCAATGTCGCGATATCGATCATCGTGTCCGGTTTGTAATTTTTAATCAGATACGACAACGCATCCGCCAAAACCAGGCGGCCTTCAGCGTCTGTGTTGCCGACTTCCACCGTTTTGCCGGAATAACCGGTGATCACATCGCCCGGCTTGTAGGAGAACGCGTCAACGACATTCTCCGCTAACGCAAAAGCGAACAAGACATTCGTCTTCAATTGAAGATTCAAAACATTCTGCAAAGTTCCCAGCACCGCGGCCGCGCCGCCCATGTCGATGCGCATGGTCTCGATGCCGCCGGACGGTTTGATGTTGAGACCGCCGGTGTCAAACGTAACGCCCTTGCCAATGAGAGCGGTATAATTTTTGGCTTTCGGATTGCCGGTGTATTGAACGATGATGAGCTTCGGTTCTTTTTTGCTTCCCTGATTGACCGCCAGATGAAGCCCGAGCCCCTTGGCCGTCATTTCCTTGCGGTTCAAAACTTCCAGCGAGATGTTTTTCCTTCCCTTAATAACATCGTGGAGCGCTTTTTCAAAATATTCCGACGTGATGATATCGGCGTTATCGTTGACCAGATCGCGGGCCAGGTTGACGCCGGCACACACCGTCAGGACATTCTCAATCGATGACGTCTTGCGCCCGATAACGAAAACTTTTTTGGCCGCGGGTTTGCCATTGGATGTTTTGTATTTGTCCCACGCGTATAATCCCAGCAAAACCGCTTCCGCCACAAGTTTGAGCGTCTCTTCTTTATCATCGGAAGCGATGATTTCAATGCGTTCCAGTTTTTTCACATGAAGCGACTGCAAGGCCCAGCGAGTATAAACGCGCAAAGCCGTCGATGAAAGTTTTTTGTCATCTCCGAGTCCGGCGAAGACCACCAGTGTTTTGCGATAAACCACCGGAAATGTCTCACCTTTGTCAGCGGAAAACCTCTCGGACGCGGACAAATCCTTCAGGATGGTTTCCAAATCTTTAGGTAAATCCAGAAGCGAAGGCCTCTCCAGCGCCTTCTTCGTCACTAAAATCAGCGTGGCTTGTTGATCAAATTTGGGTTTGTCTTGAAAAGAAATGACGGGTGTTTTCATGAATTGGGTTCCGGGGGATAAATAATATGTTTATGAAAACCGTAGGGGCGACCCCCTGTGGTCGCCCAGTACTCAGGGCAGGCACAGGGGCCTGCCCCTACAAAAATTACCGTTGATTCATCGGCACAAACCTGCGCTCCGCCGACCCGGCATAAACCTGACGCGGACGTCCGATCCGTGTCGATGGGTCGAGCTTCATTTCCTTCCAGTGCGCGAGCCATCCCGGCATGCGGCCGAGGGCGAACATCACCGGAAACATCACCGTTGGCAAACCGATGGCTTTATAAATCAGCCCGCTGTAAAAATCGACATTGGGGTAGAGCTTGCGTTCGATGAAATAAGGATCTTTCAGCGCGGCGTCTTCAAGTTTCAACGCGACCTCCAGCAAAGGATCGTGAACGCCGAGCTTTTTTAAAATATCCATACAGCGGCGTTTGATGATTTTGGCGCGCGGATCGTAATTTTTATAAACACGATGGCCGAAACCCATCAGCCGGACTTTATCGCTCGAACCCTTACCCTTGGCGCGATTGACGAATTTCTGAACATCGCCGCCATCGGCATGGATGACTTCAAGCATTTCCATCACTTCCTGATTGGCGCCGCCGTGCAAAGGCCCCCACAACGCGCAAACTCCGGCAGAGATGGACGCAAACAAGTTGGCTTTGGAACTTCCGGCCAGACGCACGGTTGATGTGCTGCAATTCTGTTCATGATCCGCATGCAAAACCAATAAAGTCCGAATCGCGGAGACAACCGTTTCATCCGGATGATAATCTTTTTTGGCTGTGGAGAACATCATGTGAAGAAAATTGGATTCATAATCCAAATCCTTGCGCGGAGAAATAAATTCCTTGCCGGAAAAATGTCTGTAACTGCAGGCGGCCAGCGTATTGGTCTTGGCTAACATCTGAAAGATGATCTCACGGATTTCATCGGCGGACGGATCGGGATTGAGAGACTCAGGATAATGACCCGCCAGCGAACAAATCATCGCCGCCAGCGCGCCCATGGGATGGCCCTGCTTCGGATAACTTTCCAAAGATTTGAGAACGCCCCCGGGCAACGCCAGATGTTTCGTCACAGAACGGTCGAACGTCTGCAATTGCCTGGCCGTCGGCAATTCGCCTTCCAAAAGCAAATACGCTGTTTCCGTAAACGTAACGTGCTGTGCCAATTCCTGGATGGGATAACCACGGTAACGCAAAATTCCATTGCCTCCGTCAACAAAAGTGATCTTGCTGACGCAGGCGCCGGTGTTGGCAAAACCGTTATCAAATGTGATGTGGGATGTGGCGGCAAGAAGTTTGGAAATGTCGACGGCTTTGTAACCTTCAACTCCCGTGATGATGGGGCATTCACATGTTTTGCCGTCTAAAATGATTTTAATACTGTCGGACATGACGCCTTTCTAAATTCCGGAAATAAGCGGGGTGCATTATATTATGAGAAATATTGAATTGCAAGCCGCAAGGGCTGCTCTATTTTATTTTCCAATGTCTGATCCGCTCTAACAATTTGTAATCTGTTGAATCTGTGTGAATCGGCGTGACCGTGATGTAATTGTGCCGCAGGGCCCAAATGTCGCTGCTGTCGCCGGGCTCGATCGCAGGCGGCTCACCCGTCATCCAGTAATAATCAATTTCGTGCGGATCTTTGTATTGTTTGAATGAACCATGAATGGAAATCCTGCCCTGATGCAAAAACTTCACGCCCTTGATTTTCGACGCCGGCTTGTTCGGGACATTGACATTCAGAAAAGAACCTTTGGGAAATTTTTTGTCCATCAAAATCTTTTGCGCCAGTTTGCGAACAAACGCTGCCGCCGTGGAATAATCCGGTTTGGCAAACGTGTCCAGCGACACCGCGATGGAAGGAATTCCCAGAAGCGCCCCTTCTCTGGCTCCGGCGACAGTTCCGGAGTAATGCACGCTGCATCCTTCATTGGGGCCCAGGTTGATTCCGGAGACAACCAGATCAGGCAATTGATCTTTGAGCAAAACATTCTTGGCGAATTTCACGCAGTCCGCCGGATAACCGTTGAGACCGTAACCGAAAAATTTATTATTTTTGTAAAATTTCCTGCAACGTAAAGGATTGAGCAGAGTGATGGCATGCGAAACCGAACTTCTCTGACTGTCAGGCGCGGCAACCAAAACCTCGCCCAGCTGTTTGAGCGGTTTATAAAGGGCCTCTAGCCCGTCGGCCAAAATCCCGTCATCATTAGTGAGAAGAATTTTTACCATTTTCGATAAATCCAGATGACAAGAATACCCAGAATAGACAAAGCCGCCAGGCCAAGCACGGTCCAGAAAGACACCAGCGTTCCTTCCTGAGGAATCGGCAGCGGAACATTCATCGAAAAAATACTGACAACCAGCGTCGGCAGCATGATGCACAGCGACAGAAGCGTCAGCATTTTGATGCGGATATTCAAATTGTTATTGATGATAGAGGCACGCGCGTCCATCATGTTCGACAAAACCTGGGAATAAGCGTTGGTCTGCTGAGAGCATTGAGCGCCTTCGATGGTAAGGTCATCGAGAAATTCAATACTTTCCTGGGAAAATCCCAGCTTGGCGGAACTGCTCCGGAGTTTTTCAATCACCTTATTGTTGGAATTGATGCCGTCGAGATAATACACCAGACTTTTTTCGAGCTGAAACATGTGAAAAAGATTCTTGTTGGAAAAATCCTTGTTGATGACTTGCTCGATTTCCTCAGAAATTTTGCGGATCACGCGCAAATGTTCTTCAAAGTGAAGAACAAACTGAAAAATGATCCGCAGGAACAAATCTTGAGTGGACTGGGCTTTCGAAAACACCCGGCCTTCCCAGTTTAATTCTTCGGATGTGACAACGATCGCCTTATCGGAAAACAAAAAAATACCGACAGAAGAAACCTTGAAAAGAAAGCTGTCATCCGACATGTATCGTTTGGGTTTTTTGACGATGACCGCCACGTGATTGGCCTCGAACTCAACGCGGCCGAGCTCTTCGGGGTCCAGAGAGGAGTTCAACGTATGCTCATCCAGCGACATCTGGTTGATGAGATACGCCTTCTCTTTCTCATCCGGATTGATATAAACGGCCAGACACTGTGAGTCAGGGCCGCACTCCACAACTTTTCCGCCGGTCAGTTGAAATGTTTTTAGCATGTTGCCTCCAACAAAAGCGCGCCCAGAGGGATTTGAACCCCCAACCCTCTGGTCCGAAGCCAGATGCTCTATCCAATTGAGCTATGGGCGCAGATTCATTTTGATTAATAAATTATTCCAGAAAATCTGCGCCCTTATCCCGCAGCATCCCATGCGGGATGGGTGCTTAATCAAGCTCTAAGCTGTAAGCCTTAAGCTGTAAGCAAAGCGTCGCGAAGCGACTCCTCACGAAGCTTAAAGCTTATAGCTTACAACTTAAAGCTTTAAAGGCCGGACTATAACACAGCCCTCAAACGAGATCAACGCTTTTTCATCCCGTCGGCAATCGCCTGAAAATATTTCCGCTTGAGCTTGATGGATGTGTAGGCCGGATCGTCTTTCCAACTCAAAAATTTCACGGGAATTTTAAATTTTGGA
>Ga0210019_1005958_pt1 | contig 9984 bp, 6 predicted proteins | sample CryGeyCG2114_020_2_FD_183969 | JGI IMG/M metagenome (GOLD analysis project Ga0210019, IMG submission 183969) | Groundwater microbial communities from aquifer - Crystal Geyser CG11_big_fil_rev_8/21/14_0.20 (SPAdes) (version 2) | ecosystem: Environmental > Aquatic > Deep subsurface > Groundwater ...
ATAATAGCGACTTTTTTATTTACGAATGTTGCCTTTACCATATATTTCCCATTTATAGGTTGTTAATTCTTTTAATCCGACCGGACCACGTGCGTGCAATTTTCCTGTAGCAATTCCCATTTCACTACCAAGCCCAAAAATATATCCGTCATGTAATCGGGGGGAACAATTTATAAATAAAGCAGCACAATCAATAGTGTTCGTAAAATACTTTATTACCTTTTTGTCTTTTGCAATAATACCTTCAGAATGTTTTTTGCTATGCTCGTTTATAAATTCGCCAGCTTCTACAATATCCTTAACTATTTTAATAGATATTGTAAGTCCTAAAAATTCTGTGCCCCAATCTTTATTTTTTGCAATATGAACTTTAATTATATTATTTACTTTATCGTCTCCGATTACTTTAATATTCTTAGACAAGAATAATGAGACAATTCTTTGGATAAATTTTTTGGCGATACTTTGATGAACAACAATCGTGTCGAGAGAATTGCATGCAGATGGTTTGCTGATTTTGGAACTCATAATTATTTTTTCAGCCATTCGCAAATCTGCACTTTTGTCCACAAAAATTCGTGCTCCTCCAGCAGAGTGAGCTAGTACCGGAATTTTAGAATTATCTAAAATTGATCTAACCATACCATAACTACCTCGTGCTATAACTAAATCAATTTCATCACTTTTAACCAACAACTGATTAGTTTCTTCTCGGCTCGAAATCATATTAACTATTTCCAGCGGTAGTTTTGCCTTTTTAAGAGCGTTTTTTATACAACTATATAATGCTTCGTTTGTGTGCTTCGCATCACTACCTCCTTTTAAAATGACAGCATTTCCCGATTTAATACAAAGTATTGCAACATCAATAGTTACTTCAGGTCTTGATTCGTATATTACCAATAGAACACCAAGCGGCACTCGGACTTTTTGTATTATCAATCCTTGATCGTTTTTCTTGCTCTCTATAATTTCTCCTATTCCGCTTTTTAATTTTTTAAGATGTTCGATTCTTTCTTGCATATTGTCAATTGCAACAGAGTCAAAAATTAACCTTTGTATAAAAGATTGTAAAAGTTTGTTTTTTCTTGCATTTACAACATCTATCTTATTTGCGTTTATTATCTCTTGTTTTCTTTTCTCAATGATTATGGCTAGATAAAGTAAAAAAAGATTTAGTCTGTTTTCTGATAAATTAGACAATGCGATGCTAGATTTTCGTATTTTCTTTAGATTTGTTTTCATAAAATATTGCTTGTAATATTTTTTTTTTCTTTTCCATTGAGAATAGAAGCCCTTATACCTTTATTATTTAGGTCTGTGATAACTTGTTGTTTTATTTTCCCTCCGCCCACACCATGTAATGATGCTGACATCTGGGAAAGTATTATCACTTGCTCCAAACCTAACATAGTTGCAATTTCTGAAACCAAACAATCATTTCCTCCAAAGCTGTTCAAGTCAACAACATCATTTTCGTTAATAACTGGGATTATTCCTATTTCAAGATAGTATTCTAGTGTTTCTTTAATGGATTTTTGATTTTCTTTAGAATAAAAACAACCTTTAGTGAGGAGAACTTGAGCAACTGTCAATTTTTTTGCAGAAAAAAATTTCCTAACAATAGAAATCAAATAAGTTTGGCCTATTCCCGCAGCTACCTTTTTTAATCTTGTATCAGCTTCTGATAGATCAATATAATTAGCGCCGAAGGCAACAGCCCCAGATATTACCAACACAACCCCAACGCCTCCCTTACGAAGCGATGCAACTTGATCGGCTATATGAGCAATACGAAATTCATCCAGCTTATTTCTGCCAGTTAAGATAACACTACTGCCTATTTTTATTGCTATAGTTTTCATAAAAATGAAAATAAAAAAAACCTCGCCTTCGCCATACCAAGAATCTTGGAATGACAAGGGCGAGGTTTCTCGCGTACCACCTTATCTTTACTTAAGCATTACTGCTCTAAGTCTTTCTAGCTAGCTCTAACCTTTCGGTTGACATTAGCGTCCCATTTTACGGTTGGGCTTCCGTACCTGCTCATCGCAGTCAGCTCCCGGGCTGGTTCAGCTTTCGCTTACTATTCCGTTCATCGCTTTATATATAAATACTATATCAACATAAATTCTTTGTCAACACCCGCCCGCATTCCTCCCCAGACCCCAGTATGAGAGAATCTACTGGGTTTTGTCTTTAATTAAATTGGCAAGAAATTTCAAAAATCAGTAGAGTGTAGAGATGAGATGTGGCATTGCATTCCCACACCCCGTCGCCTGTAAAGGTACGACTCACGGAGGATTGCCCCACATCTTCCCCTTGAAGGGGAGGGGGAAGTGCGTGTTTTTGGTTTGGGATGGTATAATTTGGTGATGGGTGATATTAATGAGAAAGTGGCGGTGGGGCGGGTGCCGCTTGTGGCGAAAAGGGAAACCAATGGGGATGCGGGGGGTTTTGCTTTTGCTTCGCCATCTGATGAGGCGGCTTGGGTGGGTACTGATATTAAACGGAGAATTGATGCTGGGGCGGAGCCGGACGAGATTGTAGTCTTTACCCGCAAAAACAAAGAGCTGGCACGCTTTGGGGTGGCGCTCTCGGCGCTTGGTGTGCCTTATACGCTCGCTACAAAGGAGGATGTTTTGGACGATCCGCTTGTGGAGCGACTTTTATTGCTTCTGAAAGCGGTGGCGAACTTTGGGGAGGAGACGGCGCTTGTGCGAGCGATGCATGTGGACACGCTTGGTATTGATGAGCTGGACATTTTTCTGCTCGCGAGGCGGGCGAGCAAAGAGCGAATCCCGCTTGTGAAGTTGTGCTGTGCTCCCGATGCTCCAGAGACAGTTTTGGCTTTTTGTAATAAATTGAAGGGTTGGACAAAGTTTGGGGAAAATCACACCATGGCGGAACTTGTAACACTTGTTGTGCGCGAGTCGGCGCTTTTGCCACGATTTGTTGAGAGACAGGATGCGATGGAAAAATTGCGCGTTTTACTTACATTTCTGGAAGAGCATCAGCGTTCTCATAGAAATGCGCGACTCGCTGAACTTCTAGAGACGCTTTCTATCATGGATGAGTACGATATACTCAAAGCAAACACATCTTCTCTACCGGGACGGGTGCTACTTATGACCGCTCACCGTGGCAAGGGTCTCGGCTTTGGGCATGTTTATATCACGGGCATGAACGAAGGCAACTGGGGAGGGAAAGAGTCTCGCAAGCATTTTCGCATTCCGGGGCTTTCTTCCACAAATAGTGAGGAGGATGAGGCAGACGAGAGACGGCTACTCTATGTGGCCATGACGAGGGTGAAAGAATCACTCACGTTTACTTACAGCAAGACGGGCGAGGATGGCAAAGAAGCTCTGCCTTCTCGCTACCTCGCGCCATTGGAACTTCTGGTGGACGAGCCGGGTATTGATTCTGAGTTATCGGCGCTTTCGTTCTCGGCACCAAAAGAAATTAGTGAAATACGAGAAGATATAAAAAACTTTGTGCGGGAGACACTTTTAGATAGAGGGCTTGCGGTGACAGCGCTCAACAATTATCTGGACTGTCCGTGGAAGTGGTTCTATCGTAATCTGTTGCGTGTCCCAGAAGCGCTAAACAAGCATCTTATGTACGGTAGTGCCGTGCATGCTTCACTTCAATGGTTTTTCGATGGATGGGCAAAAGGGGAGCAAAGTAGTAAAGAGGCACTTATTGCGCGCCTTTTGTGCGAACTTGAGAAAGAGGCATTTACAGAAAAAGATCTGGAGGATGCCAAGCGCGACGGTAGCAAAGCTCTGGCTGGCTACTTTGATAACTATCATAAACTCTGGACAAGAGATATAGAAAATGAGCGAAGCATTGACACTCAATTTGATATTGAAGGCGAGGCACTGCGCCTCACCGGCAAGATAGATAAAATAGAAAAGAAGGAAGACAGTACTGTAAACACGCCCTCCTTCGGAATTCGGGTAAAGGTGGTGGACTACAAAACAGGCAAACCAAAAAGTGAAAACTATATCCGTGGCAAAACGGCGGACTCAAACGGTGATTATTATCGCCAGCTTGTCTTTTACAAACTGCTTTTGAGCAAGTACGAAAATGGCAAATACGACATGCGAGAAGGAGAGATAGATTTCGTGGAGCCGGACAAAAAGAGCGGTAAGTATAAAAAATTTACATTCACTATCACAGACGAACATGTGCGCGAACTTACGGAACTTATCCAACAGACCGCGACCGACATCCTCTCACTCTCATTCTGGAACAAAAAATGCGACGATGGTGATTGTGAGTGGTGTAGAATGCGAGGAATACGAGGAGCTAGGATTCCTGCCCGACAGTCAGGCGGGTAGCTTGTAGCTGGTAGCTTCTTGCGACGAAAGACGTGTGCAATTGCACCCGTCAAAAAAAGCTACAAGCTAGATCCTACAAGCTACAAGCTCACCCATTAGCGGGTATCTTTGAGGCGGAGGCTGTGGTAGATGCCGAATAACATAAGGGTGGCGAGTGCGAAGAAAAGCTCGCGTACTCCGAAATAGAGAATCAGTATTGTGGAGAGGGCTGGCACGATCACATATGCAAGGGGCTGCGTGTTTCTAAACAGTGAGATGATGCCTGCTTCGCCATCGTTTACTTGCTTGAAAAAATAAGTCTCCGTCATTACTTCAACGGTTGCCGCGCCGACTCGCCCAACAAGGAGTGCAAGCGTAAATAAGGCGAAGGATGCGTGTCCGATAAATGGCAGAAGAAATGTACCGATAGCCATGAGCAAAAATCCCGCCACAAGAAGCTCTTTCTCTCCTAGCCATCTATCCGCGATCGCTCCAAGTGGCAGCTGTATAATCACAAAAGGGGAGAGAATAATGGCTGAAATTAGACCGACCATCGGCCAGCTAAATCCAATTTCTGAGTTTAGATAGATCGGGGTATATATAACCATCACTACATAAAATACTTGGAGATAAAAATGCACACCTAGTATGTTGCGAATATCTGACTTTTTCATCACTTTCCAAAAAGAAGAGAAAAGAGATTTTGAAGCTACTCTTTTGCGTTCCGGCATTCTTTTAAAAATTATTATGATGATGAAAAGACCGATAGAAAGAGCGAATGAAGCGACTAGAAATACACGCCAAAATCCGCTCGGGCTCACCAAAAACCCAGCCATGAGAGGGGAGAAAAGTATCGCTCCATTCATGACAGTCAAAAATATTCCGCGCAAAGAACCCGTCTCCCCATCTTTTGAGTATTCCTCCAGATACATATCCAGAAGATATCTCTCCAAAAGCGTAAACAGATATAGCAGAAAAAAAGATGAAAGTGCTAGAATCGGACTTTCCAGCCATTCGGCAGCCCCCATAAGTAGAGTAGCGCCTATGACAATGAGCACTGTCCTTTTGGTCACGATGTAGAGACCGCGTCTGCGCACCAATCGTTCTGAGTAGAGTAGTAGAATTATTGAAAGTAGTGCGCCGATGGTGTATACGATACCTACATTTGATTCTGCTATAAATTGTGCCAGATAGGATGAGTTTATATACAAAGATAGCGCATAGTGCAGAGTAACAAAGAACATCACCCAATAAATAGCGTGCACCGCTCTTCTTTTGCTGATTCTCAAAATTCCCATACTCACATTATGCAACAAATGCGCCCAAAAAATGAGCGCATGTTGGGGAAAGGTGAGCTTGTAGGAGCTAGCTGGTAGCTTTTAGCTTTTGACGGGTGGTGTTGTGCGCGTCTTTTCGTCGCAAGAAGCTACCCGCCTTGCCGCCTTGCAGGCAAGCTAAATCCTACCCACCTCACTGTTGGGCAGGCAAACTAGAAGCTTAATAAAAGCTACAAGCTAGAAGCTAACTCCTGCAAGCTCACCCACACTATACTTCAATAAGTACTGGCAAAATTATGGGTCGCTTCTGTGTCTTTTGCATGAGATATTTTCCGAGTTCCTCGCGCAAATTGTTGCGTATATACTCCATGTTTATGGGTTTCATTCGCCTCGTAGATTCCTCAATAGATTTCTTTACAAGATACCTGGCACCACGAAGCATCTCTTGTGATTCTTTGAGATACACGAAACCGCGCGACACTATGTCTGGAGATTGACGCACTTTACCATTTTTTGTGTCCAAGACTGCGATTATCACAAACATTCCATCCTGGGCAAGTTGTTGCCTATCGCGGATAACGACATCAGAGACGCTACCGCTTCCGAGACCGTCTACCATGACAATATCTCCGCCCATTTTCTCTTTCAGTATAAGCAACTTCCTACCTCTATCCCGAAATTCTACAACCGTACCATTGTCAGGGATGATGATGTTTTCCATGGGGACCCCCGCAGACACTGCCACGTCGGCATGCTCTCGCAGGAACTGATGATATCCGTGCACCGGCATAAAGTATCTTGGTTTAATTTTCTCAATCGTCCATTTGCACTCCTCGCGATACCCATGACCACTAGAATGTATATCAAATACTAGATAGTGTACTACTTTACAGCCGTGTCTGGAGAGGTTGTCTTTTAGTTTCTGCACCCTTTTTTCGTTGCCTGGCACAATAGAAGATGAAAGAATTATGGTATCGGTTGGTTCCAGCTTGATCTGCTTGTGCTCGCCTTTGCTCATGCGCATGAGCGCTGCGTACTGGTCGCCCTGGGCGCCAGTGGCGAGTATGATAACCTTATCTTTCGGGTAGTTGTCTATATCTTTGGCGGAAATTATGGTGGTTGTCTCAGGTCGGATCAGATCTAGCTCCATGGCGATCTCCATATTGGTGCGCATGGAACGACCTTCTATCACTACTTTCTTGCCGAGTTTCTCTGACATATTGATAATAAAGATCATCCGCTCAAGAAGGGAGGCGAATGTGCCAATGATGAGTCGTCCTTTTTGGTTACGCAATATTTCCTCAATATTTTCATGCACTTGCTTTTCTGGAAATGAAAACCCGGGTTTCCACGCGTTTGTAGAATCTGCAAGCAATAACAGATTATTGTCGCGACCAAGCTCTTCATAGATTTCCTTTTCAAACGAAAGCATCTCGCCGTCTTTGTGGTCTATCTTAAAGTCACCCGTGAAAACAATATTACCTTGTGGTGTTATAACAGATACTCCCATCGCATCTGGAATAGTATGTGTTACCTTGAAGAGCTTGGCTTGGATGTCTCCTAGCTTGATTACGGTTTGCTTATCTATTATTTCCAAGTTCAATCTTGGTAGGTGTGGAAATTCAGTTTGACGCTTTTGGATTATTGCCGCAGTAAGGCGTCTCGTGTAGATGGTAGGATTTCCCAGACGCTCTATCATGTAGGGTATGCCACCTATATGATCTAGATGCCCATGTGTTATGAAAACACCACGAATCTTCTTTTTCCTTTTTTCCAAATAGCTTATATCCGGAATTATATAATCCACACCGGGAGCCTCGTCTTCATCAGGAAATTGAAAGCCAAGATCAACAATTATAATATCATCCTTGTATTCAACAATCGTCATATTTTTCCCAACCTCCTCCACCCCCCCGAGTGGTATAACCCGCACCACGTCTTCCCCGATAAGGGCTGCGGAGGCTGATGCGGAAGCGGATGGTTTCTTGAAGCGCCGAAGCCCTCTTCCATGGTTCCCGACCACCATCCCCATCTCGGATCTGTTCGATTCTCCGGAAAGCGTGCGTGTGCGCGTAGGCAATATAGTGCTCCCCGTAGATGGGGCGACACGACGCCTTGTGTTGGACCTTGTATTTTGTCCCGTCTGCACGTTTCTCCGGGGACGCACGCCAAAAGCGCTTCGTCCAATGCCACTTTTATCGCCAGAATGTCTATTGTTATTTATATTCATATTTTATAATGCTCTATTTTCTCTACTAAATTTGTGTCTGATTTACTAATTGCTACTTTCCAGTAGACTTTTTAAAAATCCACAACTCCACTTTCTAAAGAAGCCTATTTATCCAAGAAATATCTCCATACTCGCTCGGTCTCTATATGCCACTTTGAAACAGTGGAAAACCGATCCCCTGTCGTTGTTATAGCACCTAGATCCACACCCTTCACCTTTTCAGGCAGAATGTAGAGAAATAAAGGCGAGTATACGAAGGTAGCAGGTGAATCACTCTTTATGGTGGTAGCGATTTCTCGCATCAGATCCTCGCGCTCGCTCCGCACGATGGTTCTCCTTGCACCCTCTAGCATCTTGTCTACCTTACTGTTTGTATACATCGAGATGTTTAGACCCGGATCATTTCTCTGTGAGGAGTGCCAAAAAGCAAATAAATCCGGTTCGCGACCCACAACGGTGCCGAAGAAGAGTGCTTCGTATTTTCTAGGTCTGATGACGTTTTGGTTTAGATCGCCCAGCTCGTATATTTTGAGAGTAACTTCCGCGCCGATTGAATCCCAGCCAGTCTTTAGAAGCATCGCCGCATCTTTGAGTTCTGGGGTGTCCGCGGTAGAAAGAGTAAACGAAAGTTTACGTCCCTTATTATAGCGTACGTTATCTTCCTCGTTCTGCTTCCAACCAGCACTCTCCAATAGCTCTATGGCACGTTCTTTATTTCGTAGCGAAGATTCCGAGATTGACAAGAGCTCTTCCTTTGTAGGTTCGCCAAGTGATCCAGGCGGGATGGGACCATCTATGGGGACACCATAACCTGAAAGTACCGTCTCTACTATAAAGGAGCGGGAAGCAGATAGATCTAATGCTTCTCGTACCGCTTTGTCTCTAAAAATCTCGGCTTGGTTTTGGTTCCAAAAGACGCCAAAAATACGTGGCAAAGGTGCTCCAACAGCATGCGCGCCATCCTTACGCAGTTCGCTCACAGTTCCTCCAGATAGAGCTGCCACACTTTCTATCTCTCCTTTTTCATAAGCATTTAGGAGCTCTTCACTTCCCGGATAAAAGCGAATTTTTATTCTCTTTATATACGGACTGCCAAGGGCGTAATCTTGAAATGGCTCAAGATCAAAATATAATGGTATACCACGTTTATCGTTTACTATTCTCTCTATCATGTATGGACCCGATCCAACCGCGCCACTATTGAGTAGCGAGAACGGAAACACATCACTTGCAATGTCAGCCCATAGGTGTCTAGGGAGAATTCCCATCGTAGTATTTTCCATAAAGGATGCGAAAGGTTGGGAGAGTACAAACTGAACGGTGTAAGTATCTTTGGCTGTGGCGAGTACTCCTTCAAAGCTTGCTCTCTTTGGGCTTTTTAGAGATGGGTCTTGAGCTTTGTTTACCGTAAACACAACATCATCGGCCGTCAGATCCTTACCGTCATGCCACTTAAGTCCTCGTCTAAGTGTGAATATATAGGTTAGTCCATCATCAGAAACATGAATGCTTTCTGCGAGCTCCCCTTCAAAACCCCCGTTCGCGCTTGGTTTCATAAGACCTGCGTATATTAGTTGTGAGAGATCCCTGTCTGCTTGAGAGACAGCCAAGAGAGGGTTTATAAAACGAGGTGCACCTATCACCCCTTCTCGCAGTTCTCCAGCCATGAGAGGTACCACCACCAAATGGGCATCACCTATCTTTCTCATTATTCCAGTCGCGCTCGCCAAAAAAATTATAGTGAACAATGCAAACAGCGCGAATTGCTTCGGCGAAAAAGATGATATGATTTTGTACCAAAAAGACGGATACGGAACATTTGGTCCGTAAGAGATTAATGGTATCTTGAAATCTCGCATGTATAATGGCGTTTCTTTGTCTTCCATATATAAAAGATTGTCTCAAATTGGACATGACCATTACGTATAGCACATACGAAAATGGCGCATTTCTTTATTCCTGATGTAAAACAAACGGTTCTAGTATACGTAATAAGTGTCGTTACATATGTACATATGAATATGTACATATGTACAAGGCTATTCAGGTGAAGTGCAAAAGAGTTAGATAAGTAGTGTCACAACCGCGGAGGCTACAAACAACACAGATATGACGATCGTGGTGATGAATATAAACTTCTCTGAACCTCGGCGGG
>Ga0210019_1005959_pt1 | contig 9984 bp, 8 predicted proteins | sample CryGeyCG2114_020_2_FD_183969 | JGI IMG/M metagenome (GOLD analysis project Ga0210019, IMG submission 183969) | Groundwater microbial communities from aquifer - Crystal Geyser CG11_big_fil_rev_8/21/14_0.20 (SPAdes) (version 2) | ecosystem: Environmental > Aquatic > Deep subsurface > Groundwater ...
CTCGAAGCGGCCACCAAGGGCGGATGCTGACTCCTCGAAGGGATCGGGGTGACCGGGGCGGGTTTTAAAATTTACGGTTTCGCCATCGGCGAACGGAGGACTGGAGGCGCCGGGCGGATTCGAACCGCCGATAAAGGTTTTGCAGACCTCTGCCTTACCACTTGGCGACGGCGCCGTCGTTTGTTGTGCTGGAACGGAGGAAAGATGGGGTGGAGCGGGAGAAGGGACTCGAACCCTCGACCTCAACCTTGGCAAGGTTGCACTCTACCACTGAGTTACTCCCGCTTGCTGGTTTTGATTTGCACCGTGCTTGAGGTTTATCATTATATTAAGGGGATCGGGTTTGTCAATTCTAATTTCGGCTGAAGGACGATTCGGTTCCCGCCAGCAACCGGTCGATATTGCCCTGGTGCCGGTGGATCACCAGCAGTGCCAGGATAACGGATACGTACAGGTAAGGAAGCGGTGTTTTAAAATAGATCGCAAACACGGGAGTGGACAGGGCCGACAGGATGGAACTCAAGGACACATACCGGGAAACCCGGAGGGTCAGGGCGAAGATCCCCACGCCGCACAGGGCCGGCACGGGCATGAGATAGAGCAGAATGCCCAGTCCGGTGGCGACGCCCTTGCCTCCCTGGAATCTCAGGAAAATTGAATACAGGTGCCCGAGAAAGGCGGCGAGCCCGGCAAGGGCGGCGGCCAACAGGGTTCCGGTCAGTTGATCGGCCAGGGCCACGGCGGCCAGACCTTTCCCCACATCTCCCATGAGTGTGAGGATTCCCGCTTGTGTTCCCAGGACCCGCGCGACGTTGGTGGCGCCGATGTTTCCACTCCCATGTTGACGGATGTCGATTTTCTTTGCGCGGCCGAAGATCAGCCCAAAGGGTATGGAGCCCAGGAAGTAAGCTAAAAGGGTGAGAGCCAGGATTTTCATTCGCGGGTGCTTCCGGTCGCCGTTTTTACGGATCAGTAAATGTGGTCGGCGAGGTCGACGGTTTTGGCGCGGACCCGGAGCCTCGCTTTGGCTTTTTTCTCGATTTGGCGTACCCGTTCGCGGGACAGGCCAAGTTTTTTTCCGATTTCTTCCAGGGTCTGAATCTCGCCTTTGAACCCGAAGCGCAATTTCAGGACTTCGCGTTCTCTTTCCCCCAGGTCCTGGAGCAGGTGGTCGATTTTGGTTTTCAGAACCTCCTGCATGATCTGGTCATCGAATGGAATGGTATTCGGGCTCTCGAGGAGTTCCAGATAGAGGGTGTCTTCATCGTTTTTGAGCGGGCAGTCGAGGGAGACGTAATTTCGATAGGCGCGCATGATGGAGGCGACGTCTTCTTCCCGGTACCCCATGTTATCGGCCAATTCCTTCTGGGTCGGTTCACGTTCCAGTTGCTGGCTGAGGATGCTGAACTTTCTGCCCATGCGGTACATTTTTCCGGCCTGCTTGATGGGAAGTTTCACGGTTCCGGACTGTTCGGCCAGGGAGTGAAGGATGGCCTGCTTGATCCACCACACGGCATAGGTGATGAATTTGACGTGTTTTTCGGGGTCGAACCGTTTCGCGGCCTGAATAAGGCCGATGTTGCCTTCTTCAATCAGGTCCTGAAGGGAGAGTCCGCACCCGCGGTACCGGTTGGCCACGGTGATGACGTATTTCAGGTTTCGCTTGACGAGTTCCTGGAGAGCGGAGAGGTTGCCCCTGGCTCCTCTTTGCCCGAGTTCCCTTTCTTCTTTCCGGGTAAGCGGTTTGATGCCGCTGATCTCGTGCATGTAACTTGCCAGGGCATCGGGGTCATGGTTACGTTCGCGCCCTTTTTTCGTTTTGACTTTTACTTTTTTGAGGATTTTTCGGGCCATATCAGGTCAACGGGATTTGGTAAACCGGGCCTTGGCTTCCAGGGTAAATTGACTTTTAGGAAATTCCCCGACGAGTTTTTTAAACGTGCTTTGGGCCATATCGAAATTCTGCTCCTGGTAATAAGAGTCGGCCAGAAGAAAAAGGACTTCATCGCGGTATTTTTGCTCGGGAAATTCCTTAAGGAAACTATTGAGCCGCACAATGGCCGCCTGATACGCATGGGTTCGATGATAAAATTTCCCCACTTGGAAGAAGTTTTGCGCCAGGTTGTCTTCGCATTCCCTTTTCCTTTTAACCGCCTCGTTATAATACTCGCTTTTGGGGAAATTATTGATCAGGTGGTTGAACGCTTCGATGGCATTGCGGGTGGGAGTTTGATCCCGGGAAGCGATATCCATAAGTTTATAATCGGCCATGGCTTTGTAAAAATGAGCCCGGTCGACGTTTTTGTGGGCCGGGTGCTGTTCGGTGAATTTTTTGTAATGGAATTTGGCTTCCTGGTATTCCTCGTCGTTGTAATGCGCGTCACCCAGGAGCATTAAAGCGGAAATGCGTTCCTGGCTATTGGGGTATTCTTCGAGAATTTTCTGCAAATCTTCCTTGCCCTTTTCAAAGCGGCGCTGTTTCATGGAGGTGACGGCAGATTTCAGCAGTTCATCGGGCGGGGGAGAGGGTTCTTTTTTGCCGGTGGCGCAGGCGCCGAAGAACGCCACGGCGGCAAGCAAGGCCACGATAGGGGTGAGGCGGCGGTATTCCTTGATAAAACGCATCATCTGGCAGGGAAACGAGGGTGGTTTAACATATAAATCAAATATATAATACCATTCCCCATGGGCAAAAGTTCAAAAAATCAATTCCCTTTGTGTTTGCCATACAAGAATCGTTCATGCTATAAAAGCAGGGATTATGGGGGCTGAAATAAAGCGGGAGTGGCGCCCCTGTTTAAAGGAATAACTTCGATATATTCCGGTCTTTGACTATGAAAAAAAATTGCTTGGGTATTTCGCTCGTGTTGCTTTCGGGATTAGGGGTTCTAGGGGTCCCGGGTGAAGCGATTGCGGCGGAATCCCAATCCTCAGGGTGGGGAGTACTGGCTGTCATCGAGAAGGGCGGGTTCATGATGTTCCCCATCATCTTCTGCTCCATTCTCATGGTGGGTATATCGCTGGAGCGGGGTTATAACTTGCGGCGCAAAAACATCATCAATCCCATTTTTTTACAGAGGGTCCGGGAACAATGGGACTGGAAAGATATCCAACTGGGTCTGAAATTGTGCAATTCGCACGATAATTCGCTGGCCCGGATTTTAAAGGCTGGCCTTCTAAGGTTCGGCGGGCGTCTGGATGAGATCGAGGGGGCCATCGAAGGGGCGGGATTGCACGAGGCTTCGCTGATGAACTCCAACCTCCGCGTCCTGGGGGCCGTGGCCAATATCACCCCCATGATGGGCCTGCTCGGCACCGTGTTCGGGATGATCAAGGCTTTTAACGTCATTTCGCAAAGCGGGACCGGGAACCCCGGCCTGGTGGCCAGCGGCATTTCCGAGGCGCTTATAACGACCGCGGCGGGTATGGTCGTGGGCATTCCCGCGCTGGCGCTATATCATTATTTCAGAGGAAAAATCGACCGATACGTGTTCGAGATGGAAGAAATTTCTTTCCAGTTGGTAGAAGAGCTCTCCTACGAGGCGGTCCGGGAACGAAAGCCCCAGCCGGCGGATAATCGTTCTTCCGCCAAGGCCCAGCCCCGGGTGCGCGCCGTCTCGGCCGATTGAGGCGAACCCATGCATTTTCGGCGTGAAGAAGAGGAAAATTATGCGCTGGATTTGACTCCTCTGATTGACGTTGTGTTCCTCCTCCTTATATTTTTCATGGTGTCCACCGTTTTTGTCGACTTCAACCGACGAATGGACATCGCCCTCCCTACATCAAAATCTTCCGTTCCCGATGAAACCGTCAAGAACCTTAACGTGGAATTGACCGCGGATAAGAAAATTTACTTCCACGGAACTCAAATGACCTTGGCGGAACTGGAAGATGCCATTGAAAATTCCCCTCCTGATGAAAAGAAAACCGCCATCATTAGCGCGGATAAAGGCTTGCCTTTTGGTGGAGTTGTGGAAGTTATGGGTGTGCTACAGGTTGGCGGCGTCAAGGATATCAGCGTCGCCGTCAAATAGCATGCCTTGAAAATTTTCCGATTCCCTTGGGTATTCGGTTTGTTGTTTTGACAAGCCGTGGGTCAGCTGATTCCGTTCTTATCCAGGATGCAGGCCTGGTGGATAAGGTCTCATGGAAAAATTATCAAAGGAAGTTCGTTCTGGATCCAGATCGGTTCCCTGGTTGACGGGTCCTTACGAGATTCTTTTCCCCTTGGTCAGTCTGATCCTTCTTATCGCGATTGGATGGATAGGTATAGCCCTGGTTGAACGGGAGATGAAGGATAACCTGGCCGAAGAGTTGAGGGGGATGTTGCGCGCGGATTCGCTCTATCTGAAAGACTGGGTTCGTGAGCGAAAATCAGATGTCAGCGTGTGGGCTCAGGAAGCCCACGTTCGAAATAATATCCTGGAATTGCTTAAGGAAGCTCAACGGGAGGGAACGGACCCCGAACGATTGATCCATTCCGCGGCCAACCAGGATTTGCGGAAAATATTGGGTCCTGTTTGCTCCCGGTACGGATTTATCGGATTCGTTGTATTTAACCGCGAAGGGTTGCAGGTGGGAGCATTGCTGGACGCACCGGTAGGCCTCCGGGACATTATAAGGTTATCTGATTTCGTCAAACGATCCTTTCAGGGCGAAGTCGTATTTTCCCCTCCCTTCCCCCGGGATATCCCACTTCCCGATTCAAAAGGGAATATGCAAGCCGAAGGGCCGACGCAGTTCGTCTCCGCACCGATAAAGGACGATGGAGGCCAAGTGGCCGCGGTTCTTGCTTTTCGCCTTTCACCCGAGCTGGATTTTTCACAGGTCACTCGAATGGGACGCACGGGACAGACGGGCGAATCGTATATTTTCGATCGGGAGGGGAGGTTTCTTACTGAAAGTCGATTTCTCATTCAATTGGAAAACCTGGGTCTGTTGGCGGAATTTCCCAAGGGAGGGACCATTCTTAATATCCAGGTCCGGGATCCAGGAGGGAATTTGCTGGAAGGTTATCTTCCCTCTCTCCCCATGAAGAATCGGCCCCTGACGGTGATGGCCGCGAGTGCCGTTAAAGGTAATTCGGGGATCAATGTGGATGGGTACCGGGATTACCGGGGGGTCAGGGTGGTCGGAGCCTGGACCTGGTTGCGGGAATTCGATTTCGGCTTGACGATGGAAATCGATGTGACGGAAGCCCACGCCCCGTTGATCGCCATGCAGAAAAATTTTGCGGCCCTGTTTAGCATTCTGGTTCTGGTTACGGGCATTTCCCTGACGATGCGTTCACGCCATATCCAGATGGCCCGGGAACGAATGCGAATGCTGAAAGAATTGAAAGAGGCTCAAGTCTCACTGGAGCAAAGGATTCAGGAGCGTACAACCGAATTGCGGGAGACCAATCTGCGTCTGGAGCAGGAGGTGGGGGAACGGATGCGGTCGGAGCAGGACCTCCGCAACAGCGACACGCGGCTACGAACCATTTTAAACAGCACGTTGGACGGGATCATTACCATCGATGAGCAGGGGATCGTCGAAATGTTAAATCCGGGCGCCGAGAAGATCTTTGGCTATCCGGCGGATGAGGTTGTGGGAAAGCCGGTGGGAATTCTCATGCCTGAACCGTATGCGAGTGAATATTATCAATATGTCCGGAAATATGTTGATAGCGGAAAGCGAACGTTGGTTGGATTCAGAAGGGAACTTCCGGGGTTACGGAAGGACGGGTCCACCTTTGTTCTGGACCTGGCGTTGAACGAGATGTTCCTTGCGGGCCGCAGGCTGTTTGTGGGAACCATGCGGGATGTTTCTGAGCGAAAGGAATCAGAAGAATGGCTTCGAAAGTTGTCCCGCGCGGTGGAGCAAAGTTCGTGCATGGTCATGATTACCGATGTTCAGGGGCAGATTGAGTATGTAAACCCCAGGTTCTGCGAGGTCACCGGGTTTGATCTTCTTGAGGTGATCGGGAAAAATCCGAGATTTTTAAAACCGGCGCATTACCCTCCGGAAATTTTCAAACAACTGTGGGAAACGATCACCCACGGCAGGGAATGGAAAGGGGAATTCTACAATGTAAGAAAGAACGGCGATCTCTACTGGGAATCGGCTTCCATTTCACCGGTTCTGGATAAAAAGGGGAAGGTGACCCATTTCCTGGCGATCAAGGAAGATATTTCCGAGCGAAAAAAGTCTGAGGAATTGGTTCGTAAAGCGAACGAAGAGCTTGAAGGCCGGGTAGGGGAACGAACGCAGAAACTGCTTTCGATGAACCGGGAGTTGCAGAATGAAATTTCAATTCGGCAACAGGCGGAAGAGGCGCTGAGGGAAAGCGAGGCCCGGGTCAGGTCGATTTTGAACAATGCTATCGATGGGATCATCGCGATCAACGATCAGGGCAATATGGAAACCTTTAACCCGGCGGCCGAGAGGGTCTTCGGGTTTAACCGTTCCGAGGTGATTGGAAAGTCCATCACGATGTTAATGCCCCCGGATCTCCGGAAACTGCATGTGAATGGTTTTCATCGGTACCTTCGTACCGGGGTGCCGAAATTGATCGGGAAGGGCTCCATTCGGTTGCGAGGTCTCAAAAAGAACGGCGAGGAGTTCCCCCTGGAACTTGGGGTGAGTGAGTTCAAAGTGCAGGGGAAATCCTTTTTTACCGGGATTGTACGAGACGTTACCGACCGGGAAAAAGCCGCCGCCGATCTTGATCTGGCTTTGAAAAACGCCCAGCAGGCCAGGGATTGGATTGATGGTATTTTGAAATCCATGGCGGAGGGTTTGATTGTTACGGATTCGGAATTTCGTGTGGTGATGATCAACTCCGCCGCGCAGAACATTTTAAAGGTCAGTGCGGAGGAGGTGATGGATAAAAGCCTGAACGAGATCATATCGAGCAAAGATTTCTGGAACCAGGTTCATGGCTTTATTTCAGCGTTCACCGAAGGCCAGCCCTTTGATTTCGAATTAAACCATTCTGCTTCGGGGCCTGGCACGATTTTTCGCGTTCACATGTCCCTGCTGGTGGACCGGGAAAATAAAACCTCGGGTCTGATCCTTGCCATGCATGATGTTTCCCAGGAAAGAAGAATGGAGCGAATCAAAACAGAATTCATCAGTACCGCCGCGCACGAACTGCGAACACCCTTGACCTCGATCCGGGGTTTCTCCGAATTGCTGATGACGAGAAGTTATGATAATTCCGAAAAGGTCCAGAGATTTATCAGCCGAATAAATTCGGAAGCGGAAAATCTGGCGAATATCATTAACGACTTGCTGGATATATCCCGTATCGAATCGGAACAGGGATTTTTGCTCAGACGGAGCTATTTCCAACTGGACGAATTGATTGAGACGGAAACATTTTTCTTTCAGGAGCAATACAGGAGTCATCGTTTTGACAATCATTTTCCCGGCAAGAAAATTGTCTGTTGGATGGACAAGGATAAGTTGGAACAGGTTCTAAAAAACCTGTATAGCAACGCTGTCAAGTATTCGCCCCACGGGGGGGAGATCAAAACGGAGATCATTATAAAAGAGAACGATTATGTCGTGTGTATCGAGGACCAGGGGATCGGAATGAGGCCCGATGAATTGCATCGGATGTTTGACAAATTTTATCGAGGGGAACAGATTCGATCTCAGGTTCCGGGTACAGGACTGGGGATGACGATCGTCAAGCATATCATCGAGGAACATGGGGGGAAAATCTGGGTTGAGAGCGAGGTCGGGAAGGGGACGAAAGTCTGGTTCTCCATCCCCATAACACGATTGACTCCTTCAACTTCAACCAAGTGAAATGAAAATCGGAATGACTGTTGAGAATTGATAAAAAACACAAACCGGAACTTAAATTGGGTAGACTGGATTCATGAAGAAGATTTTGATTGTGGATGACAATGAGTCGATTCGGGAACTGGTTTTGGAAACTCTGGGACCGGATCTGTATCAGATTCTTGAGTGCGATAACGGTATGAGTGCGATCGACTTGGCCCGAACGGAAAAGCCCGATCTTATTATCATGGATATCATGATTCCGGGTGATGTGGATGGAGTCGAGGCGACACGGATCATCAAGCAGGATAGTTTGACCCGGAATTGTTGTATCATCCTTCTCACCGCAAAAGGACAGTTGGCCGATCAGGAGTTGGGATTCGCGGCCGGCGCGGATGATTATTTCATCAAGCCATTCAGCCCGATGCAATTGATTGCCAAAGTTGAAGAGGTATTGGAGAAGGGCGAATAGGGGGATTTAATGACGGACGATGAAAACCGGGATCAGTTTCCCCTCCTTGACGAAGATTCACTGGCTCAACAGCAGGCTATCAAGTACGCCAAGGAATTTTCTACTCTTTACCGGTCGGAAAAGAAAGAACGTCTCCAGTTACAGGAGGCCCATATCAAATTGCAGAAATATGCGCGGGAACTGGAGGGGAGAAACCAGGACCTGGAAGACTTCGCCTTCATCGCGTCCCATGATTTGCAGGAGCCCTTGAGAAAAATTCAGGCTTTTGGGGACCGTCTTCAAAATATAGTCAATGACCTGGATCCCAAAAGCGGGGAATTTTTAACGAGGATGCTGAATGCCGCCGAACGAATGCAGAGCAATATCGATGATCTGCTTAAATTCTCGCGCGTGACCCGGCGGACACCGGTTTTTGTTCCGATGCCGCTTGAGGAGGTTCTGGACGACGTGCTTCAGGATCTTGAGGTTTTGATTCAGAAACAAAAAGGAAAGGTGATCCATGGAACTCTGCCGGTCATTGAAAGCGATCCCGTTCAAATTCGACAATTATTTTTGAACCTCATTTCCAACGGTCTCAAATTCCATTTTCCCGATGTCCCCCCGGTTGTGGAGATCTTTGTTAAAAAATCCATCTCCGATTATTGGGATATTTGTTTCAAAGATAATGGAATCGGTTTTGATGAAAAGTATCTCCCCCTGATATTCAAACCATTCGAACGCCTTCACTCCCGGGACAAATATGAAGGCAGTGGTATGGGATTGTCGATTTGCCGCAAGGTGGTTTCCAGTCTGGGTGGAGAGATTCTCGCGGAAAGCAAACCTGGAAATGGGGCCTTGTTTATTATCCGAATTCCCACGAAGGCTACCCATGGGAGTGATATTTAGGCTCGAAAGTTTCAAATAGTTTCGCTTTGAATTTTCCCGTGGCATCGATATCACGAGCTCCGAATCGGCTCATTTTAAAGCGAAGAGCCGGTGAATGAGGGATTGTTAGCCGAGGTGCATAAAATTTCTCGTGGTTTGTTTTCAAATGATTTTTGCTGATCCCATCCGGTTATTCTCCATAGCTTTTTGGCATGGTACGTTTCTCCAACGGGTTTCTCCCGCCGGTTCTCCTCGTCTTTTAGGGAAGGCTTCTCCGTTCTTCCCACTGGTAGGCCTCCTGGTGGGAACCTTCGCTTCCGCCGTTTATTTCACGTTATCTTTTTTTTTAAGCCATATTCTCAGTTGTTTGCTGGTGCTGATACTGTTGGGATGGATTTGGGGGGAATGGGAAACTGAAAATACACTTGCCTTTTTCGCCTGGTGCGCGGGTTCGGGCTCCAAAGCCGAACCGGGGGGAGTCGGCCCCGGCTTGGGATGTTACGGTGTGGCGATGTGGTTTTTTATTTTTGTTTTCAAATATCATGCGCTGACCCAGATCGACCGGGCCTGGCTTCCCAGTATGTTGATCCTGATTCCGGTTCTTTCCCGGTGGTCCCAGGTTTGTTTATGCCGATCGCTGGCGATGGAACTCGGGCCTCGGTTTTCAGAGCTGAATTACACGCAGTATGTCGGGCGGCGGGAGTTCTGGGGGGCGACTCTGCTGGTGATTTTAATCGCTGGGGGAACTCTGGGGTTGAGGGGGATTCTTTTGTTTATGTTTATCGCGATTGGAGTCATCCTGCTGGAACGGATTGGATTGGTAGAAGGTGGGGAGACGGCCCGGATCGCCTATCTTGCGGCCCCACCCTTGACGG
>Ga0210019_1005963_pt1 | contig 9980 bp, 9 predicted proteins | sample CryGeyCG2114_020_2_FD_183969 | JGI IMG/M metagenome (GOLD analysis project Ga0210019, IMG submission 183969) | Groundwater microbial communities from aquifer - Crystal Geyser CG11_big_fil_rev_8/21/14_0.20 (SPAdes) (version 2) | ecosystem: Environmental > Aquatic > Deep subsurface > Groundwater ...
GGAATATTTTGTTCTGAATATAGAATTAAGAATTGGGTGCGTAAAGGTCTGACTTTGGTATTCGTACCAAAGTCAGACCTTCTTAACCACGTCGTTTTCATTGAAAATTAATTCATTATTTGAAAATTATTTGAAAACCCGTCCGAATCCAGCCCGACAGAGTCATTCTGGCGGGGGACATTCATCCGGGCGGATTGAAAATTCATACTCTACTGACTTCTGCCTGCTCGCCGAAGCCTTGACGTAGGAGGGACTACGGACTACTGACTTTTCTATAACCTAATCCCTATTCCCTATTCCCTATTCCCTAATCCTAATTCCCTACTATAATTAAACAATGTCGCACAACCTAACACAATTGAAACGAGAATATTTAGAGCACTTAGAAATAGAGAAAGGGCGAAGCCTCAAAACTGTTTCAAATTACGAAAGGTATCTGGAAAGATTTCTTGGACACACTAAACTTGAGAAACCCGAAGACATTACTGATGATGTAGTACGAGAGTTTCGTCTTTGGCTCAATAGACAGGAGTCTGGCACAAAGGTTGGAGGCAGAAATGAAACACTAAAAAAGAAAACACAAAATTATTATCTCATTGCTCTTCGTGGTTTTCTTGGATATCTTGCAAAACGTAACATCAAAACTCTTCCAACAGAACGAATTGAACTTGCAAAAGTTGGTGACAGGAGCTTGGATCTAATAACAAAAGCAGAGCTTGATAGATTTCTTATGGCGCCAGATGGAGACGACCTTAAGTCACTACGAGATAAAGCAATTTTTGAACTGTTATTCTCTACGGGGCTTCGTGTATCAGAGCTTGCTTCCCTGCCTCGCGATATTGACCTAACCAAAAGTGAAATCTCGGTAAGAGGAAAAGGAGATAAAATCCGTGTGGTTTTTCTTTCTGATCATGCAAAACTTGTAATACAAGAATATTTAAGAAAACGAAAAGATATGGATGAGGCGCTCTTTATCTCGCTTGCACCGCAAAAGATTTCATCGAACAATGACTCATTGAGACTTACCCCACGTTCTATTGAGCGTATAGTGAAACACTATGCGATAAAAGCCGGGATATCCAAGAAAGTTACCCCGCATGTTATTCGGCACACATTTGCAACAGACTTGCTTGAGAATGGGGCGGATCTTAGAAGCGTACAAGCATTACTAGGGCATGCTAATATTTCTACCACACAAATATATACACACGTTACAGATAAACACCTCAGAGAAGTTCACAAAAACTTTCACTCAAAAAGAAAATAATTTATGAACAAAAAACTAAAAATAGTTTTGAAAATATTGAGCATTGCTTTACTGTTGGTTGCGGTTTATTACCTGGCTCTATTTGTAGAACAAGATGCGGTGATACAAAAACTTGTCGCTGATTATGGTTATGTAAGTTTGTTTTTTATAAGTATATTAAGTGGGTTTAACTTACTTGTGCCGGTACCAGCAATCGTGTTTCTTCCAATCTTTTTGTCTGCCGGATTAAATTTTTGGATCTGTATAATTTTTATTGTATTTGGGATGACCGTGGGAGATGTTGCTGGCTATGTTATTGGACGATTTGGGAAGGATTTAATTACAGAAGAAAAACAACCAAAATGGTTTTTGAAAATTGAAAAATTTATAAACAAATATCCTAAAATGGTTCCTTTGGTTGCTTTCTTTTATGCTGGACTTGTTCCACTACCAAACGAGATACTCGTGGTACCCCTAGCTTTTTTTGGCGTAAAATTTCGTTATTTAATAATCTCAATATTTTTAGGTAATTTATTATTCAATGTGGTTTCTGGTCTAAGTTTTGTTTCTATTTTTGGTTTATTTAAATTGGGGGTATAATGTATTTAGAAACCACTTCCACAAAACGGAGACTACCATGCGCGGGATTAGTGTTGGCGACTGGGTTGTCTTTCGCAGTGAAGACAGAAACCAGTTGAGGGCGCTGTTTTGCCTGTCTGACAGAGACGAACCATTTTTTGTTGTAGATATTATAAATGTCTATTCTTCAAAAATTGATTTCTCTCTTAATGGTCGGGAAAAACTTTCTTTTGAGGACGCCTATGAGACAAGGATTATTGTTGAGACATTGCGAGGCAGACGCCTGAGAGGGGCCGAAGATGACCAATGGCTGCCGGTCGAATATTTTGAATTGGTGAAAAGTTTTCGTTAAAGCATCGTCTTATAATAATGGCGGTGCTTTTTCTTGCTATAATGTTTTTATGTCTAAAGAAATAAAAATTATAGGATGGAATGTAAATGGAATACGCGCAGTTCATAGAAAAGGAAACTGGAGTTGGTTTGAGAGTATTCAACCAGATATTTTTTGTGTGCAAGAAACAAAAGCGTCTCCCGAGCAACTTCCAGAGGAGGTAAAAAATCCAGATGGATACCACTCATATTTTTCTTCGTCACAAATACGGAAGGGTTATAGTGGTGTTGCTGTATATTCTAGGATTGAGCCACTTGAATGGAGAGAAGGAATTGGTGTAGAAAAATTTGATGAGCAAGGTAGGGTTCTAACTCTTCATTTTGAAAAATTTATTTTAATAAATGTTTATGTTCCAAATGGCAACTCCCAGACAGCACCGCTTGATTTTAAACTTGAGTTTTATGAAGAGCTTTTAAATTATATGAACAAACTTCGCTCTCAATCCCCTATTATTATGACTGGTGATATAAATGTCGCACATGAAGAAATTGATTTAGCGCGCCCAAAAGAAAATGAAAAAAATGTTGGATTTTTGCCAGAGGAACGAGCTTGGATTGATGCATATATTCAAGCTGGGTATGTAGACACTTTTAGGGACATGAATCCAAATAAAGCTGGCGCATATTCGTATTGGGATTTGAAGAGTGGTGCTCGAGAGCGAAATGTTGGCTGGCGAATAGACTACTTTTTTGCTTCACAAGAGATAATGCCAAAAATAAAAAAATCAGAGATTCTTTCTGATGTTTATGGTTCGGACCACTGTCCGATCTCAATCACAATTGAGATTTAGGTGCATTGCTATATAAGCCCAGGTGTTGAGACTGGCTATAATATTTTTAAAATTCTAAAAAGGCATCACCAAATTCACAGGGTTTGTTGGTGTGAACACATAAGTTACTAAAATATTTAAAATCAAAGCTACTGCGAAATGTATTATTGTCGCCGGGATGAAAGATTTTGTTTTAAACGAAGTGTAACTAAGCACAAGCCCTAATGAAAAAGCGAAAAATACTTCAAGAGTAGGTTTTCCGACATGAAATATTGCAAAAATTACATTTGTTATCCAAAAGGTGTGATATTTAAACCTGTCCCATAGGCCAAAAAACAAAAAACCTCTAAACAGGAATTCTTCAGCGAAATAATAAACTAAGCTAATCATTGTTGGTGCCGAGAAAACGAAAATGTTTTGCTGCACGGCATAATATTCTTGGAAAGAAACCTGTTTTGCTAGAAGCACCATTATTGGCGTTAGTATTAAAATAATACCCAATGTTAATTTTTTGGCCTCATGTAGTTTTTCTGGAATAAGTAAACCAAAATATTCTGGATTTTTTTTCAGAAAATATTTCCAAATATATATATAGGAAATAGGAATAGTATAATAAAAGCGCTTATTGATGCTGAGAGTTGAAACCAAAAACTATCACGAATGAAAATATCAGCCTTTTCAAGGAGGAATGCTGGATAGACATGGAAAAATAACAAAAAAATAGAAATCAGCAATATTGTAAATGGACTTTCAGCAGTTTTTTTAAAAGTATCTCTCATAAACTTTGTTGTTATATATTAACAAATTTATAAACAAAAGCCCCAGCATACCTTCGGTATGCTGGGGCTTTTTAATTGTCTTCTGTCTTCTGACTGCGGACTAGAACAACCCTATTCCAGTTCCAAATAGGTACCCCCCTAAAAGGAAGTAAAGAATTGCCATTGTGTAGTATAGGTCTCTGTTTGTAAACGCTTTAAACATTTTCTCCAAGGTTCTTTTTGAGAAGAAAATATACATAAGGGCTTCGAGCATCATGCTAATTCCGAGTATGCTGATTACAATTTCGGTAATACCTCCCCACAGGTGGTGGTTTGTAAAAATAAGGTAACCTAAAATAAGTTCTGCCACACCAAGCAAATATGAAATAGCCCGGTTTTTTAAAAGGTCTTCAAAAATATGAAGAATCATTTTTCTTTTTGCGATCATTGAAAAACCAGTTACAAAGAAAACAAAGCCAATCAGTTGCGCAAGAAACATTGTTGTCGTCATTTTTAATATTTTTAGCTAGTAATTAATATATAAGATTATACATAAAATATTTTGTAATTTTGTCGGTTATCCACAGAAATGTCTTTTTTGCTATTGCCCTTTTTTTAAAAGACATTATTATAAAGGACAGAAGGGTCGAGGTGTTAAGGACAAAATCTTTAGCACAGCTCGGTGCGAATTGTTCTTTACACAATTATAAAGTGTCCTTTAGAGACACTTATATCAAAAGAAGTACTTCTTGAAATTTCTTTCAGTAAACCCATTTCTAACTTTAGTATGTGAGACCTCAAAATATCTTAATTATTTGTCTAATACATATCTTGAAATGGATACCGGATGTTTGCTTGAAGATAATTTCTCTTAAACCGCTTGATAAGCTGGCACACAAAAAATATAACCTCTCAATCTCCAATCTCCTTGTTTTTACGCCAATTTGTTAGGCGGTTTTCCTATGGGAAATAAGGAGCCTGCCTACGGTAGGTAGGTGAAACGACCCCGCCAGAGGCGGGCAGGTATATTTTTCAATACCCACCTAAGTTTTTACAAAATTAAACGTTTCATGATTAACATAAATAGCTTTTAGGTATTAGCTTACAGTTTATAGAGTGATAAAAAGCCCCATTTGGGGCCTTTGTTATTCATGAAACATCTTAAATTCCTCTGACTTTATAGGCTTTAAGGGCTTTCGACTTTATGGACTAGTCTTTATTTCACCCAATGCTTCTTTCTAATGTCCTTTATTGCTTTTTTACCCTCCTCCTCCTTTTTTTCTTTTCCGTGTATCCCAAGTTCTTTTAATTCCTCAACAGACAATTTTAATAACTCTTTTGCTCGTTTCACAAGGAACGTTTTGGTATTTTTCTTAGGGTCTTCAAGTACTTCTTCTAGTAAAGCATGAAGTGTGTAGCCAATTTTGGGGCCTGGTGTTTCATGATTAACCTCCATTATGTCGTTTCCGTCTATCTTTAGCATTGTGACGTCAATTGGATCCATTAAAGCCTCTTCTATCATGGCGTGGTATTTTCTAAGTCTATATGGCTTTTCTTTTGGTCTTCCCATACCAATTCTGTCCGTTACTCGCACATTCATAAGGTCCCAAATGTTTTCACGGCCAACATTTCTTATCATTCTTCTAACTGCTGAAAGTGTTATAGTTTCTGTATCTGAAAAAAACATGTGCCAGCGAACTAAAATAACAACCTTTTCTATAACTTTTTTAGGAAATTTTAACCTTTCAAGCACTTTTTGTGTTACACGTGAACCAACAACCTCATGGCCATAAAAAGTCCAATCATTTTTTTCTTTTGCCCATCTTCTTGTCTCAACCTTTGAAATGTCGTGAAAAAGGGCAGATAGTCTGATTTCTAAGCTCCAGTTTTCATCTGCAGACTTTTGCAGGGCTTCCAGTAGGTGGTCCCATAGCTCGTATGAGTGGTTTTTGTTTTGTTCTACACCAATTGTTTTAATAAGCTCTGGAACAACATATTCAAGAACACCCAGGTTTCTCATCATGTTTAAGCCGTGTTTTGGTTGATCCGACATAACTATTTTCTGGAATTCATCACGAATGCGCTCTGTTGCAATGTTTTCTAGCTTTTTTGCTGATTTTTCTATAGCTTTCTTTGTTTTCTCTTCAATATCAAAATGTAGTTCAGCGGAAAGTCTGATTGCTCTTAATATTCTAAGAGCATCTTCATTAAACCTGTCTTCCGGTTTTCCAACTGTTCTTATTGTCTTGTTGTTTATATCCTCTATACCTCCGTATAAATCTATTAACTTATATTTCTCCACCTTTTCTGATGTTTCACGTGAAAAGTCTATAGAAATATCTTTATTTGTTTCATGATTAACCTCAAGTATTCTGAGAGCCAAAGCGTTAATCGTGAAATCTCTTCTTTCTAGGTCGTCTTCAATTTTTTTACTAAACTCAACATTGTCTGGCCTCCTTCCGTCAGAATAGTCGGCTTCAAGTCTGTAGGTGGTTACTTCTATGACCTCTAGTGTTTTGTCTTTTACACTTTCGTTTACAACCCGGACGGTTCCATAGTCGTTGTCATAATGGCTATGTTCGAAAATTTCAAGAATTTCTTTTGGTGTTGCGTTGGTTGCAACATCCCAGTCTTTTGGTTTTTTATCTCTAAATAAATCTCTAACACATCCACCAACAAAATATGCCTCAAATCCGGCGTTTTCTAGCGTTTGTGCAACTTTTAGAATTTCCTTTGGAATGATGAATTTCATATGTAGTATTGTAGCTTTTTAATTGGCATTTTTCCATATAAACCTGTTGAGTACATATGAACTATGATATATAATTATATATCATGCAGGCTAAGGTTCGAGAAAAAGAGTTGGCGATAAAGCTACGACGGCAAGGTTTAAGCTATAAAGATATATTAAAGCAAATTCCTGTTGCAAAAAGCTCGCTTTCCGCGTGGTTAAAAGATCTTCCGCTTACTGCTCGAGAAAAAGAATATTTACAAAAGAGACGTGGTGTAAATATTAGTCACGGTAGAATGAAAGCCGCCACCATGTTGCATGAAAGGAAATTAGATAGAGAAAAGGATTATTTTATGGATGCACGCAGAGAATTTAATATGTGGAAGGATAATGCATTTTTCTGCACTGGCATTGCTTTGTATTGGGCAGAGGGCGCTAAAAGAAGTCAGGTATTCGCTTTCACAAACTCTGACTGGAAAATGTTTTCTTTATTTATAAGATGGATTGAAAGATTTGCTGGCGCAAATAGAAATAATCTATATTATCAATTATATATACATAAATTATATGCGAGTGAAAAGTGTGAAGAATATTGGGCGTCAAAGTTACAAATCTCTACAAAATCTTTTAAAAAAACTGTATATAAACCAAGTGGTCGTCTTATAAAAAAAAGACCTCAATACAAAGGGTGTTTGCGTGTTAGTGTACCAAAAAGCTCAGGGCTTTTATATAAGATGAAAGTGTGGCACAATATGCTAGCACAACAATACGATAGTGATGTTTGATGCGCTCGTAGCTCAGCGGATTAGAGTACTCGTCTTCGGAACGAGGGGTCGGGGGTTCGAATCCCTCCGGGCGCACACGAGGAGAGTGAGGAGAATAGATTGAGTTGTTTTTAAGTAGAATATGCGGGATTAGTTTAATGGTAAAATAACAGTTTTCCAAACTGTGGTTGGGAGTTCGATTCTCCCATCCCGCACAGAGTAAGTAGAAAGTTTATAAAGTCCATAAAGTCCGAAGTTCGAAGTCCCGCCTACGCCCCTCCTTCGTCAAAGACTTCGGAAGGGCACGGCAAGGCTTCTGCGGGCAAGCAGTAGTCCATAGACTTTCGTTTTTGGTATTTAGGATTTGATATTTATTTAGGATTTAGTGCTTAGGATTTAGGATTTAACTCACTCATACTCGTGCAGAAGCATCCAGTTTGCTGGTTGTTTTTGTTTTAAAGACTTTATATTTGTGACTTTTGACCAATAGTGTGGATAACTGTGTGTCTATGTGTATAAAGGACATGTCTTTTTTGCTAAAATGTCGCTATAACAAACAAAAGTTTAGAAAATAGACCTTTATACACAAATTTTTGATAAAGCAATAAAATGGACTTTAAAAACAAGAAATCAAACCATCATTACATAGGAGCTTTGGGTGAAGAAATAGCAGTAATGTATTTGGAGGGTAGGGGATATAAGACAATCACGCGTAATTACAGACAAAAATGGGGTGAAATAGACGCAGTAATGAAGAAAAAGGACAAAATACATTTTGTTGAAGTTAAGAGCGTATCTGCGAGAGTGGTGAATGGAGAACGTGGGAGGGAGAAAGATAAATATAACCCCGCTGATAATATGCATCCGTTTAAGATAAAAAGAATATATAGAGCTATCGAGTCATTTCTAGGTGAATCTAGGAACAGTCCGCCAGCTGGCGGAAGAAAAGAGCTTGATTGGCAGATAGACTTGGTTTCTGTATATATTGACAAGGAAAATCAAAAAGCAAAAGTGGAGTTTTTGGAAAATATATTTTGAGTTCAGAATATGCCTGCCTGCCGCAGGTAGGGAATTATGAATTAGGAATTAGGAATAAGAAAAAAATAAGATTCAAACTAAAAAACTCGCTGTTGTGAGTTTTTACTTGTCGGGGTGCTGGGTTGAAAAGTCATAGTATGACTTTTCAAAAGCTTTTGAGATATTTTGGGAATGAAATGAACCAAAATATCCAAAAGGTTGAAACAGTGTCCAACACTGTTTCAAAAGGTTGCCTACTATTTTGAAAATAGTGACAACCTGAACAGCGTCTGTAAGACGGACAGCTCCTGTAAGGAGGCGAACCCAGACCATCCCCCTTTGGGCCACAGATGTCCACAGGACATCTGGAAAGTTGTGTTTAATTATTAGGTCGGGGTGCTGGGAATCGAACCCAGACCATTCGCTCCCAAAGCGAACACACTACCACTATGCTACACCCCGACCTAAGAATTAAACTAAGAAACAACTTTCCCCAAAGCGGACACACTACCACGTAGCTAGCTCCCGTAACACAAAATCATACCACAAAATACAGAGTTTCCAATTAAATCTTTTAATTTTAATTTAAAAACAGTAACTTGTGTTTTTAGATTTAATTATCGAGCTCATTCTCAAGAGCCTCTATAAGCGGAGGGGCTATTGTGGACCAGAAAGATTCAATGGTTGTTTCGTTACTTCTACTCAAAAAATCTTCAAGGCTCGTTCCAACCTGTCTTTCAAAATCCCTTTCTACATAGCCTGTGGTTATTGCACCAAGTATTCTGTCCGCGGTATTGTCTGCAGACGTGCTCGTGACAACAACACCAATCAAATCTCCTTTGTTGTTTATAACAGCGCCACCAGACGAGCCTTTTTGTGAGACAATGCTTCCTTTTACACCTATAAGATCTAGTGCTCCTTCTCCAAATGTAAATAATTCACTTATTTGACCAATAGTGCTAGTTATACTTAAAGATTTTTGTATTGTGATTCCACCAATAAATCCGGCAGGGTATCCTCCAAGATAAACATTATCGTTTATTTTTAAATTTGTAGATTTTGAGATTTTTGTATATGCAAAATTTTCAGGCAAAGGCGAACCGTCTATTGTTTTTGTAATCATTAGAAGTGCATAATCGTATTCTCCTGTACCGAGTGCCTCCTGTGCGTCTATAAGCTTCGCATTTTCGCCTATCCATGATTCTGATATGTATAGAGGTTCTGCTAGGTATTTCACTTTAGCGGGGCTTCCAGTGCGTATAACACATGTAATAAAGTCGGTAGTAGAGTAATCTTTTAATAAATAATACTGTGCCACGTGTGAATTGGTAAGAATAATACCTTTTGGATCAATAATTATTCCACTTCCTGATATTGGATTTAAAAGCCCGCCACTTTTGGTGGTGCAAAGTATGTTTACAAGAGACTCTCTCGCTTGTTCATTTATCAAAGAAAAAGATATTCCAGGATCTACTGCTTCTACTACAGGAGCTGTAACTACCGGGGCATTAACTACTGGTGTTTTTACGGCGATGTTTGGTTCTTTTAATAGGGAACTAATAGCATCTTCTATTTGTTTTTGAACCGTGTTTTCTCGTGTGGCGTTTTCTGTAGATGGTTCTTCGCCTGTCTCCGATTCTGGTGTTGTTGTTGCTTCGTTTTGGCTCTCAAGCAGTATATTTTCCCGTGTATCTGTGTTTGTGTCTGGAACATACATGTCAGATT
>Ga0210019_1005970_pt1 | contig 9969 bp, 15 predicted proteins | sample CryGeyCG2114_020_2_FD_183969 | JGI IMG/M metagenome (GOLD analysis project Ga0210019, IMG submission 183969) | Groundwater microbial communities from aquifer - Crystal Geyser CG11_big_fil_rev_8/21/14_0.20 (SPAdes) (version 2) | ecosystem: Environmental > Aquatic > Deep subsurface > Groundwater ...
CTGGATGAAGAACTTAAAAAGGCTGTTCAAGAACGGGACCGCTAGAAAAATATTATTTTTCTTTAACGAAAACCCGAATTGCATTGATACTGTTAAAGGGATATCATTATGGATAGGCGGGGACACAGTTATTATGCAAAAGGCATTGAATACCCTGGTAAAAGAGGGTATTATTACAAGCCATAAAACAGCTTCTACTACCGCTTACGCGTATACTAACAATAAAAAAATCGTAAAAAATATAGAAAAATATATAAAAAAATTTAAAGGTTTGTGATATAATCGGTAACCATATGAGCCCCGCCCTTCCAAGAGCGGGATAGACAATTGGAGGAAGAGCGGGGTGAGCCCCGGCCTTTCTGCTTCAAGACATTATTTTCCAGTAGAAAGGGCGGGACATGTAATCATGGAGGAGCAGCAGGGTGACTATAAAAAACCAGGAAAAAGCGCAAAGCGATCTTTTTGAGCAGGCCCTGACCGTAGATAAAAAAATAAGAAAAAGAACCAGATTTCTGCTCCCGGATGTGAAAAATAGCATGACTATTTCTTACGAAACCGCGATTTTTTACATGATAGGTTTTGTAATGGCGTGCATAATTACTTTTTCCCTGGGGGTTGAAAAAGGAAGGCATGACGAAAAGAGAAGACACATGCTGATTCTTCAACAGGCAGGCCGCGATGTCCGGACTTTGCCTAAATCGGAATTTAAAAAAGGAGTATCTAATGTCGTTACACCCAAGCCTAAAAACGTCAAAAGCAGGTAAAAAGCACAGGACTGTTTTAAAGAGATACGAAAGGCTGGCCGCCTTAAAGGAAAAAGGCATCCTGAAAGACGATGATTCTGTTTTTGGCATGCCCAAGCTGAAGATAATAAAAATCAAGGTCAAGAAAGAAAAGGCCGAGGAAAAACCAAAAGAAGGCGAAGCAGCGGCAGCAGCGGTCCCAACTTCTACGACTCCAACGGCAGCAAAGGCCGCGCCTAAGGCGGGTAAAGAGGAAAAGAAAAAATAATCGTAACAGTTCTCGACTGAGCTTACAAGCATAGCCAGGATGACCGCTCGAACAATATTCTTCGAGCGGTCATGAAAACATATTACGGGAGCAGAGTCGAGAAGTAAAGAGAGGATTATTGCATGCGATATATCAAGAGTTTTGTAGTTATTTTTTCATTACTTACCTTAACAGCCTATGCGCAAGAAGAGGCCAAAGAAAGATTCCCCAAAGTAGGCTATGCAAAAGATGACGGCGTAATAGTAAAGGCAGGGGATAATGTAAATTTTGAAAACCTGTGCGTTTTATCAAAAGCGGATTCCGTGAAGGTTATAGACAGGCGTTATAGCTGGCTCAAGATTTTATTGCCCAAAAAAGCGTTTCTGTACATCAGCAAAGATTATGTTGACCTGACATCCGATGAGAAAGGCGTAGGCATAATAAATGCCTCCAGTGTAAACATCAGGGCAGGCGCTGGCACAAGATATTCTATAATCGGCCAGATATCCAAACCTGAAAAAGTTTCCGTAATATCGGAAGACAGCGGCTGGTACAAAATAGAACCGCCTTACGGCTCTGCGGGATGGGTAAACTCCGGCCAGATAATGCTGACAGAAGAAAATGAGGTAACTGCTCCTGATAAGAAAGCAGACTCTGCTCTAATAAGGCTTAACGCGAATTACCCCGGGCCTAAAGGCAATCTGTCTATAACTAATCCGACAAAAAATAGGTGAGGTCATGACTTACGTCGTCCTTTGGACGACGTAAGTCATAAGACCGAACCTACCCCGCACCCAGCAGTAGAGCTCATCATGATAGAATTTACTGCTGGGTGCGGGGTTAAATTCGCGCTCATTAAAGATCAAGTTACGCGAAGCTCACTCCGTTCGCTCCGCTGCTCCAAAATCTTTTGGAGCAGCGGAGCAACCTGTCCTGAGCGGCTTGTGGTGAGCGCAGTCGAACCAAGTCGAAGGAAGCTCCGCGCAAAAAGGAATTTCCTGCTATATGAACTTATTACTTAGTCTTTGCATATTTTTCTTTGCGGTCATCATACATGAATACGCTCATGGATGGGCCGCGTGGAAGATGGGGGATTCTACCGCGAGATTTATGGGGAGACTTACGCTTAATCCCCTTGCCCATATCGACCCATTAGGCACCATATTGCTGCCGCTCATACTTATTATAACCCATTCTCCTGTGCTTTTCGGATGGGCAAAACCCGTGCCCGTAAATTTTTTTAATTTAAATAATCCAAAAAGGGATATGATATGGGTAGGCCTTGCCGGCCCTATGGCAAATATAATATTTGCAATAGCACTGTCTTTATTATTAAAAATACCCTTTTTAATGGCTAGCCATCTTGCCGTATCCGTAATAACAGTGTCTATCATGGCAAATCTTGTCCTGGCCGTGTTTAATATACTGCCCATTCCCCCTTTGGACGGATCAAGAATCATGATGGGCATTTTGCCTTATAATTTAGGCGCTGAATACGCGAAAATAGAGCCGTATGGCTTTATAATAATATTCGGCCTGCTGTGGATAGGCTTTATAAATACTATAATCTGGCCTGTCGTTATTTTTCTATCACATGTATTGGGTATACATGTATAGTCTTGCTATAGCCGCCTCTGAATTTCGTCCGCTACAGAACTTTGGCGGACGAAATTGGCTAAGGAATTGATGCATTATGAAAAAAATCAGGGTAAATCTCGGAAAACATAGCTATGATATATTAATCTGCTCAAACGAGCTCAATAAGCTTGGGGCATGTCTTAAACGCCTGAAGATAGGCAAAGACGCTGTAATAGTCACGAACCCTCTCATAAAAAAGCTTTTCGGCGGCAAGATAAAAAAGGCGCTTGTTTCCAAAGGCTTTACCGTAAGATTCGAAATAACCCCGGATAGCGAAAAAGCCAAGTCAGAGAAAGAATGCGTAAGACTATTAAACAATATTTCTAAATTCGACACCAGCTGCAGGGTGTTTATAGTGGCTTTTGGCGGCGGGGTGGTAGGAGACCTGGCCGGGTTTGCCGCCAGCATCTATAAAAGAGGCATTCCTTATATCCAGGTCCCGACAACTCTTCTCAGCCAGGTGGATTCCGCGATAGGTGGAAAAACAGCCATAGACTTAAGCACAGGGAAAAACCTGGTAGGCGCATTCTATCAGCCAGAGCTTGTTTTCAGCGATATATCATTTCTGAAAAGCCTGCCTAAAAAAGAACTGGCATCAGGCCTTGCGGAAGTTATTAAATACGGGATAATAATTTCCCCTGGCCTTTTCAGATTCATTGAGAGAAATTATAAGAATCTCCTGGCATGTGATAAAAAATCCTTGCGGCGCATTGTGCGTGAATGCAGCCTTATAAAAGCCGAAATTGTTGAAAAAGACGAAAGAGACAATAAAAATATCCGCATAATTCTTAATCTAGGCCATACCATAGGGCACGCAATAGAAACAGGTACGCATTACAATGATACCTATAATCATGGCGAAGCTGTAGCGCTTGGTATTATAGCTGTGACTTATATATCGCAAAAATATAATCTTATATCTAAAAAAGATGCTATAAGAATAGAAAGATTAATAGGAAAAATAGGATTGCCTGTTAATTTAAATAGAGAGAGAAATGAGATAAAAAATTTAAAATTCCGCACTGATATTGTAACAAATATATTATCAGCTGTTGAACATGATAAAAAGTTCATTCACGGTAAAAACCGTTTTGTTTTACCAGTCAGGATAGGCGAGGCTGTAGTAAAAGAAAATATTCCAGAAGCATTAATAAAGGAATCGCTTCTCCAACTATATCGACCGTATAGCAATGTATCTAAAAAAAGATAAAGACCGTTTTAAAAAACTTAAAATTTTTGAAAAATCTATAGGATACAGGTTTAGAAACAAGGCCCTGCTAAACCAGGCGTTTACGCATAAATCCTACGCAAATGAGAAAAACATGGAGCGTTTCAGCGATAATGAAAGGCTGGAATTCCTAGGAGATTCCGTACTGGGCGTGGTCATGAGCCATATGCTTTATAACGAATACCCGGGAGGAGACGAAGGCGTCCTGACGCGCTATAAATCTCAGCTGGTGAGCGGAGAAACTCTCGGCAGGATAGCCAAGGAACTCGGGCTGGGCGAATATCTTCTGCTCGGCAGGGGAGAAGAGGCGTCCGGCGGCAGAAAACATATGTCGAACCTCATGTGCGCCATGGAAGCTGTCATAGGCGCTATATTTTTAGACGGAGGGCTGAACCCTGCGCATGGTTTCATAAGCAGGGTTTTTAGGCCGGAAATGCAGCTCGTGAAAGAAGGCAGGGGGATGAAAGATTATAAATCGGTATTTCAGCAGATTGTGCTCAGAAAATTTAAAACCACGCCTTCTTATAGAATACTTTCAGAAATAGGGCCTGACCATAAAAAACATTTTATTGTAGAGGCGATGGTATCCGGCAGGAGGCATGGGATAGGGTCAGGGCCTAACAAAAAAAACGCGGAACAGGCAGCTGCCAAGGAAGCCCTTTCTGCGCTGGAATCAGAAACCAGATAATCTCGCAGGGAACGGTTTGAAACCGTTCCCTACTTTAAGCTTAGAGTCAATTCGCTCCCGTCTTTCTTTTGAATCTTTACGAAATCCCTGGTTATGCTTATAATCTCTCCGCCTAAAAGATTGTCGCCTTCTTTGACAATCTTGTCATCGACAATAGCCCATTTACCCTCATCGCCGTAAACAATGCCGTTTAATTTCGCGATATCTTTGGATTTCATGGATTTGACGATATTTTTATGCTCTATATTATTCAGGGCTGACTGAATCACAGATGCAGGGACGGGTTTGAAACCCGCCCCTGCAAAAGCATTTGAATTTGATCTGGACATGCCTTTATACAATATCAATGATCCGAAAAGAGAAGCTATAATAACAAGAGGCACGGTTATTATAGCGATCCATTTTCTATCAGGGCTTGATAGGGGACAGGCATGCCTGTCCCCTACAGAAGTATTTTGATCCTTGAATTCAAACTCTTTGCCCGCCTTTTTTAAAGCGTCATTAACAATGCTCATCAAACACCCCCTCAATTTCTTGAGCGCATTTTTTAACTATGTCAGAATTTATTGTTTTTTTATCTGCGGCGTAACCTGCCAAAAGCGATTTGTCGCATAGTATATTTATTAATCTTGGTATGCCTCCTGAAAATTTAAATATTTCTTCAAGTGCGTCTTTATGAAAAATACCGCCGTTGCTGCAGCCTGCCACATCAAGCCTGTGAGATATATAGCCTTCGGTTTCATTTCTGGACAGGGGGGCTATGTGATACCTGATAGCTATTCTCTGGCGCAATTGTTTTAATTCTCTGGACGCGAGTTTTTCTTTCAATTCAGGCTGGCCCACCAGAATAATCTGCAGTAATTTTTCTTTTTCCGTTTCAAGGTTTGATAAAAGCCTCACGTGCTCCAGAAGAGATGGTTTTAAATTCTGAGCCTCATCTATAATGAGCACTGCGTTATTTTTGTGCCTCAACTGCTCCAGTAGAAATTTATTCAGCTCGTTCAATATAGTGATCTTGTTCTTGGTTTTTACCTGTATGCCAAAATCTTCTATAATGGCCTGTAAAAGCTGAATTTCCGATAGGTTTCCGTTAAGGATAAAAGCTGTTTTCGTGTGCATGTCCAGCTGGTTCAAAAGGGCCTTGCACACAGTTGTCTTTCCCGCGCCTATCTCTCCGGTAATTTCCAGAAAACCCATTCGCTCCTGAATACCATACTGCATGTGGCTGATGGCTTCCTTGTGCTTTTTGCTGAGATAGAGGAAGTTCGGGTCAGCTGTTACATTGAAAGGTTTTTCAGTTAAGTTGTAATATTTTAAATACATATCATTATGGATTATAGCACTATTAAGGCCTTAAAGAAAGAAATCTTTTAGTAATATTTTTCTTGATCTACAAGGAAATTAAATAGATCCTTCGCCGGCGCTCGCTTCGCTACTCCAAAAACATATCGGAGCAGCGGAGCGGCCTGTCCTGAGCGGATTGTGGTGAGCGCAGTTGAACCAAGCCGAAGGAAGCTCCGCGCAATATCATCGAGCCCGCCGCGTTCTTTGGCGGGCGAGATTTTCCTTGAATTATAATGGCTTTAGCTATATAATTTATTTAAAACTAATAGGGCGTCACAAAAGTGCCGCCCTTGATTACAGAGATTAAAAATGCAGATTCAGGAGATTATTTACCGACGATGTAATCGCTGTAATCATAGGCTGGAACGACTTTCGTGACAGCCTATTTAAAACCAATAAATAGGGGGGTGCTATGTGGGGCGGAATAAACAGGAGAAAGTTTCCAAGGGCTAGTTACCCGTGCGTAGTGACGATAAATAGAAAAGATCAGCAGGACACATTATCTACGCAGACCGAGAATATAGGGATAGGCGGCATATGTGTAATACTGCCAAAAGATCTTGGCATATTCGCTCCTGTGGAGATATGCCTGGATTTGCTTGATGGGCAGCCTGCCATAGAATGCGACGGAACAGTGGCATGGGTTATAGCCAGCAAAGAAGACAAAAAGTCAGAATCCTTTGACACAGGCCTGGAATTTACAAATTTAAAAAGAAAAGATGCTATAAGGATAGACTCTATAATAGAAAAAATCGTAGATACTCAGTGAAACTCCACCATCCCCGCTTTCACCCCCCTCGACTGCGCTCGGGGCAGGCAGGCATGGCTTTCTGGCGAGAGGTGTCCGTTTGACAAATAAAAAGTTATGTGATAAACTTATAGTATGGAAGCAGACAAAAGAATTGCCTCAAGAATACTGTTTAATTCTCCTATCCGCTACCAGCAGAAAGGCTCTGCGAAATATAGCGATACTGTAGGAAAAGATATAAGCAATAGTGGTATAGGTTTTATTTCTAACGAATTTATCCCAAAAAACTCTCATCTTGTATTTGAATTACGCTCTCCGTGGCAATTAGAGCCAATTCAAAGATTGGCAGAAGTTGTCTGGGTCTCGAACCAGCCTTATTCTGAAAGATTTGAGGTAGGCGCAAGGTTTCTAGCTTCCCTTTGAATTTTATCCGCCACAGAACTTTGGCGGATAAAATTGATTAAGGAACTCTGGCTAAAGAATTCACATATTGTTTCCCCATCTTGACAAAACCCATCTCACAAGGTATACTTCTTATCACTTATGGCTGAAGAAAAAAACAAACAAAGAATGAACAAGGTTTTTGCCTTATTAACGATACTTACTAAGGATAAAAGATACGATCCGGAAGCGTATTCTTTTATCATGGCAAGCATGGACTATACCATGAAAAAACTCAAAAGAAAAGGCCATGTGACAGGACAAGAGCTTTCCGATGGCATAAAGGATTATTGCCTGGAGCAATTCGGTCCGCTGGCAAGGCCTGTGCTTGAAAAATGGGGCATTAAATCAACCAATGATTTCGGCGAGATAGTCTTTAATCTCATAGATTCCGGATTATTAGGCAAGACAGAAAGAGACCGCAGAGAAGACTTCCACGATAGATACAATTTCAAAGAGGCCTTTGACAAAGGCTGCAAGTATTCCCTTCATTAATCCCTGATTAATTAAAATTTTTCTTGTGTTTTTTGTTTCCCTGTATTAAAATACAGTTAATATGATAAAAAATATTTTAGTTTTATGTTTTTTCTGTGCATCTTTCTCAGGAGTTGCTTTCTGCCAGGAAAAAACAGAGATCGATTCACAGGTCATCAGCGTAAACCCCGATAAAGAATATCTTATAATCAAGGCGGGAGAGATTGACGGCGTTGAAATAGGCGACGGGCTTATTGTTCACAGGGAAGGCAAAAAAATAGCCGAGGCCCAGATCATAGAAGTCAGGCCGGAAGTAGCCGCAGCGGAAATTTTAAATACGGAGAAGGAGATTAAAGAAGGGGATAACGTTTTAATTGTTAAAAAAACAAAAAAGCCCGGCATCTCAAAGAAAAAAGAAACTTACCTGGGACTAAAGAAATCTAAATGGACAACTATTTTAGGGTCAGGCGCCGAGGTTGATTCTATGGCGCAGGTAGAAACAGTAAAACCGGGCAGGATTCAAGCCGGCCAGGGAAGCGGCGCTGTAAGCACTGGCATAGATACGAGTCCGAGCGTTGTATTTTCATATGCCCTGATGGTTTTAAGGGAAAACGGCTATTCTGTAATATTTTCAAGCAGGATAACCGGCGTTATTTTAGCTGCGAAACCTATAGAGCTTTCTATCATGAAAGAATTACTGGCAGACGCCATGGCTGAAATCGAACACAAGATTGTCATATCTATTGAAATAAAAAATAACAGCGGGGCCAGCGAACTGAACATAACGGGATTCAAAGAGCATTCTCAAAAAGGGAAACAGATAAAATTTCCCATTGCGAGAGAGTCTAAATATTATGGCGACTTAGCGGATCTTGCTTCAAAAATAAAAGAACGCGCCGAGCATTGAAAAATAAAAAAATAAGCAGGTCTTTATTAACGATATACGATTTACTTTACAGGAGGTTTGGTCCAAGGCATTGGTGGCCCGGCAATACAAGAATTGAGATAATAATAGGCGCGATTCTTACGCAAAACACTGCGTGGGGCAATGTAGAAAAGGCCATAAAAAACTTAAAAAAAGCAAAGGTGTTAAGCGTAAACAAGCTTCGCGGTATCTCTGAAAAGAGGCTTGCCGGGTTAATAAGGCCTTCCGGCTATTATAACGTAAAAGCGAATCGCGTAAAGAATTTCCTGGAATTCCTGAACAACCGCTATAAAGGCTCCATCGATAGGATGTTCAAGGCGGATCTTTATAAATTAAGGGAAAATCTGCTGGCTGTTAAGGGCATAGGCAGGGAAACAGCGGATAGCATTATCTTGTATGCGGGGAATAAACCTATTTTTGTAGTGGATGCGTATACAAAAAGGATGCTTTCCAGGCACGGTTTTATAGGGAAGGAGGCAGAATACAGGGAAATGCAGTCCTTGTTCATGAATAATCTTCCGGAAGATGCCCGGTTATTCAATGAGTTTCACGCATTAATAGTGGAATTAGGAAAATCAATATGTAAATCAAAACAACCATTGTGCAGCATATGCCCCATAAGAGGCGGACGTAGGAGAGAAAATGCCAGAAGAAGCAAAGAAACAAGAAGAAACTAAGAAAGCACCGGAAACGGTAGAAAAGCCCACTAATTGCATGAAATGCAATAAAAGGCTTAAAAGAAAAGCATGGTATTATAAGAATAACGGTTATTATTGTTCCAAAGGCTGCTGGCAGCAGGCTGTCAAAGCAGCGGCAAAAAAGAAAGAGGCAAAAGCGTAACTTATGATTGATCGCCGTAAAGATATAAGGGCAAAAAAACATATACCCCTCAAACTCGTGGACACTGCTTTTGACGTTATAACGGAAACAGCCGATATAAGCTCGTCCGGGGCCTACTGCAGAGTAACCAGGAACCTGCTCCCAATGTCAAAGATAGATGTCGTGCTTCTTGTGCCGGGGAAAGGCAGCGAAAGCCCTACAAAAAAAATAAGATGCAAGGGCGTCGTTGTCCGATCGGAACCGGCTATAATAAAAGACACTGATAAAGCCCATTATAACATAGCGATATTCTTTACGGACATTTCTAAGAAAGACCGGAAGATAGCGGAAGATTACGTGGCTTCCAGCAACCTGGATCCCACAGAGATACAGATAAACCAGTGACGCATGGGTATAAATGGGTAAAACCAAAAAGCCAAGAGCAGTAAAACTCATCGTGGGAATGCTGGCTAAAAGCCAAAAGCTCTTCAATAAAGCCGAAGAGCTTTTTATTAAAGACCTGGGCCCCATAGATTATAAAAGCCATATTATCCCTTTTGACTACACGGATTATTATAAAAAAGAATTAGGCGGCCCGTTAAAGAGAAATTTCATATCTTTTAAGAAAACCATCTCTCCTGAAAAAATCGCGAAGATAAAACTTTTAACCAATA
>Ga0210019_1005972_pt1 | contig 9966 bp, 4 predicted proteins | sample CryGeyCG2114_020_2_FD_183969 | JGI IMG/M metagenome (GOLD analysis project Ga0210019, IMG submission 183969) | Groundwater microbial communities from aquifer - Crystal Geyser CG11_big_fil_rev_8/21/14_0.20 (SPAdes) (version 2) | ecosystem: Environmental > Aquatic > Deep subsurface > Groundwater ...
GGATCGCTTAACGTCGAGAGCGAGGACAACATGGGGACCTGCTTCATCATCGACCTGCCCGTCAAAAGCCTTCCCTTCGGACCCGTAAACACTTCGCAATGTCGTGCGGGTTGATGCATTTCTTCCCCGTTTACACCTTCCTGAGGTCTTGAGACCCTATTGGCAGGATGCTGAAAAACTCTTTCGGGTGTCATTCTGCGCCGCAATGCGGCGAAGAATCTTGCCCGAAACCCTTGCCAGCTTGAATTTACCAATCCGGCCAGATCCTTCGCGGAATTTTATCCTGAGCCTGCCGAAGGACTCAGAATGACATTTTTGTAGTTTTTCAGCACCCACTTAGGCCTTATATTAAGGAATATGGAAAACCGCAAAGGGGAACTTGTGTCTCTTGGCCGAGGGGTTCCAGAAGGGAATCGAACGCATGGGTGACCGGAAAACAATAATTCTGCTGATCCTGCTGATGGTCTTCGTGGGGGCGGGTGTGGGTGGGATTATCCTCGCCCGCTTGTACGAGTCGGACATGGACGGGCGAAAAATTAACTTGATGGAAATGGTCAAGGCCCAGGCCCGGCTGATGGAAGCGGTCGCCCGTTTTGACTTGCGATACAGCCGGGATGACGTTCCGGGCGGAGCCCTTTCGGCGGCGCTTTCGCAAATAACCGGGGTTTTCGACCGTATGGAAGGTTTCGGGGCCACGGGTGAATTTGTTCTGGGGACATTGGAAAATGGCCAGATCCGGTTCCTTTGGGGGAAAGGACGCAAGGCTAAATCCCGGCCGCAATCCATTCCCATGGCAACCTCCTGGGCAGAACCCATGCGCCGCGCGCTTAAGGGGGAATCGGGAATGGCCATCTTGTCCGATTATGCCGGAGATAGAGTCCTGGCGGCCTATGAACCCGTGCGTTTTTTGAACCTTGGAATTGTGGCCAAGGTGAACCTGGAGGAGATCCGGAAACCCTTTTTTGTAGCCGCGTCTTTTGCTGGAATCGGAGCGGGATTCCTCATTCTCATCGGAGCGGGAATATTTCACAAGATTCATTCCTCCCTCATGCGCCGGTTGGAGGAGAGTGAAGAAAAATACCGCTCCCTTTTTACGAGATCCAGCGATGCGGTATTTCTTCTGGACCAGGGGGTTCTTGTGGATTGCAATGAACGAATGTGTCAGTTTTTAGGTCAGCCCAGGGAGTCATGTTTAGGGAAAACCCTGGCTTCTTTTTCAGCCCCGTTGCAGGCGCCTGATGGCCCATCTCCCGAATTGTTGCGAGGAAGTTCCATGCCGGGGGAGGATGCGCCCGCTCCTTTCAAATGGAAGTTCAGAGACGCGCATCAAAACATCCTCGATACCGAAGTGACCCTGAAAACCATTCGCATCGGGGGGCACGATCTCTTTCTGGGGACGATCCGGGATATCCGGGAACGAATGCAATGGGAAAAAATGCTTCTGGATCGGGAGGAGTTGTTAAAAAACATCATCAATGAAACCAGCGCCATTATTTACATTAAAGATCTTGAGGGACGGTACACGCTGGTGAACCGGCAGTTTGAGAAACTCTGGAAGCTGAATCGGGAACAAGTCCTGGGGCAAACCGATCACGAGCTGTTTCCCGAATCCGCCGGTCAGTTTGCCGAAAACGATGCCCGCGTTTTAAACCTGCGATGTCCATTGAGGTTTGACGAAATGGTGTTGGTGGACGGGGTATGGCATACGTATTTATCCGTCAAATTTCCCCTGAAGGATTCGTCCGGAGTTACTCATGGTGTGTGTGGGATTTCCACGGATATTACGGAAAGGAAACGGGTCGAGGAGGAGTTCAAAACCCTGTTTACGGCGGTCGAGCAGAGTCCGGTCACCATCACCATTACCAATCTGGAGGGGGTCATCGAATACGTCAATCCCAGGTTTGTGCAACTGACGGGCTATTCCCGGCTGGAAGCGATCGGCAAGAAAACCAGCATTCTCAAATCCGGTCACCATCCTGAGGACTTTTATGCAAATTTATGGAGTACCGTCCTTGCGCATAAAACCTGGAACGGGGAATTCCTCAATAAAAAGAAAAATGGGGACCTGTACTGGGAACAGGCTTCCATTTCCCCCATCCTTGATGAAAAGGGCATTATCACCTACTTCCTGGCCGTCAAAGAGGACGTTACCGAAAAGAAATTGGCAGAGGAAAACCTCAAGCGGGCGCAAACCGAGTTGATTCTTTCCGAAAAGCTGGCGGGAATCGGGAGACTGGCGGCGGGAGTTTGTCACGAGATATTGAATCCGCTCAATATCATTTCGATCCATATTCAGATGTTGATGAAAAAGGGTGTTGACTCAATCCCGCCGCAGGAGACGCTGGCCAAGATGATGAAAGAGGTCCACCGTATCGAAAAGATTTCCCAATCGCTTTTAGTGTTTGCTCGAAAAGGGGAATCTCGTAAAGTTAAAATCGTCATTAGGGATGAGATGACGGAAATTATTTCTCTTTATGAAAAGGAATTTGCCCTGAATAACATCCGGATGGTTTGCGATTTTCCCGCCAATGCAATAACGATTCAGGCGGACCCCGATGAAATTCGGCAGGTGTTGTTGAATATCGTCAATAATGCCCTATATTCGATGAAGGGTGGAGGCCAATTGACTTTCAAAATATGGGAATCGAGCATTCAGTCGCGGAAATGGGGGCATATCTCAATATCCGATACGGGGGGTGGGATCAAGCGGGAACATTTCGATCATATCTTCGATCCGTTTTTTACCACGAAGCCGCATGGCGAGGGAACCGGGATGGGGCTTTCGGTTTCGAGGACGCTGGTGGAAAAACAGGGAGGCAAGCTGGAGGTCGAAAACCACTTGGGTAAGGGTGCGACTTTTATTATTTCACTTCTGCAAGGCTGAGGGTGCAATCCCATGGGAAAATCGAAAAACCCGTTCAGCATATTGGTGGTGGATGACGAACAGGAATACCTTTCCCTGTTCCGGGAGGTTATCTCTGAAAATGGCTACCGCGTGGTGGCCGCAAAAGACGGCCTCGAAGCGTTGGAAATCCTGGAAAAGGAAAGAGAAATTTTCGTCATTTTGGCCGATTATAAAATGCCGCTGATGCGGGGAACCGATTTTCTGAACCGGGCCAAGGCAATTTGCCCCCTGGCGCCGCGGATCATGGTCACCGCTTACCAGAGTATTGACGTGATGGAGGAATCCATCAACAAGAGCGAGGTGTTCCGGTTCCTGACCAAACCCCTGAATCTCGATCGGCTTTTGGAGTCGATTCGGGACGGGTGCGATTTGTATCTCAAGCGGAAGGAAGAGATCGAGAGCCGCAAGAGAAAGGACGAGTTGATCGAGAAATTGTCCACCGCGATCGAGACGGGAATCGGTGGCGCCGTTCAGTTGGCTGGGGATGAAGAGGCCGCTGAAGAAAAAAAAGTCACGGAGAAATCCGAGGTGATGACGGTAGAGATGTTCGAGATGCTTTCTTCCCTGTCAACCGCGCTGGATATCATCAACCCGACTCTTAACGCGCATCACAAGCGGACCTGTTTTTTGGCCTCCAGCATCGCTTCCGAGCTGGGTTTTCCGGCCCGGGAAGTGAGTTCGATTTTTATTGCCGCCATTTTACATGACATCGGGGCGATTGCCCTGGCAGACCGGTTCAAGCTCCTGGCCTTTGAGGACTCCTCCCCTCATACCCATGCAGAGCTGGGGGCAATCCTTTTCGCCAGTTTCCCCCCCTTTGCTCCCCTGGCCCCCCTGGTGCGATATCACCATGTGCCCTGGAAAAACGGGAAAGGAAATACATTTAATGGAGGGGAGGTCCCGAGAGGAAGCCACGTCATTCACCTTGCAGACCGGGTGGCCGTTCTAGTGCGATCGGAGGGCCCCATCTTCGATCAGGTTCCCGAAATTGAGCATAAAATAGGGGATGCGGCGGGAGAAGTTTTTGTTCCCCAGTTTGTGGATGCATTTTTGAATCTTTCGCGGCGGGAGGCTTTCTGGCTCGACGTCACCTCCGCGTCTCTGGATCGGGTCCTTAAACTGAAATCCCATCTTCCTGAAATTCCGCTTGGGTTGGACGGACTGGAAGAACTGACCCGTTTTTTTTCCATGATCATCGACACCCGCAGTCATTTTACCGCGAACCACTCCAGCGGGGTGGCCTCTTCCGCCGCCGAATTGGCCCGCCTGATGGGACTGTCGAGCGTAGAGTGCAAAAAAATACGGATCGCCGGTTATCTTCATGACCTGGGAAAACTTGCGGTATCCGAAACGATCCTGGAAAAACCGGCCAGATTGGATCGTAAGGAAATGCAAATCATGAAGGCCCATACCTACCACACTTACAATATCCTTCGTGAAGTTGAAGGGCTTGAAGAAATTGCCGAATGGGCATCCTTTCATCACGAGCGGCTTCATGGCGAGGGTTACCCCTTCCATGTCACCGCCGAACACCTTCCCTTGGGATCAAGGGTTATGGCCGTTGCCGATATTTTTACCGCCCTGGCCGAAGACCGGCCCTACCGGAAAGGAATGGCCTTGAATGAAATCCGCGGGGAGTTTTCCAATCTGCTTAAACAGGGTGGACTCGATGAAGAGGTGGTCCGGGTCCTTATTGAAAATCTGGATCAGGTGGACCGGATACGAACGGTTTCCCAACAGCTTCAGGACAAGGATCTGGAAAATTTCTGGAATCGGTCCAGGGAACTGGTTCGGCAAATTGAAAGGGAAACGTGACGCGCCGTAATCAGGTCTTTTTTTCCGGAAATACCCGGACCGGATCGCGGAGAGGATCGACTTGATTCAGGTCCATTATTTTGTCGATCCGGTGTTCGGTGAGCAGGAAATTCTTTGGAAAGATCAATTTGCCGCTCTGGGTGACAATGTCTCGGGAAAGGATCATTTTTCTTTGCAGGCCAAAGATCCCCACTTCCTCGTCCGGAGGCGGGGCCTTGTAATTTTTCAAAAATTTGATCAAAGCCTCGTAGATTCCGCGGTCGTATTTGATATCGAGGTTCCTCTCGATGGGCCGAAGGAGCTTGGTGGCCATTTCCATGTCGGTCTCGATATTCCTTTTTTGAACCTGGATCAACTCTTCGTCCACGGCGTTGGCCAGCGCCACGATTTTCGATTCGAGGGGAATGTCTTCCCCTTTTAACCGGTCCGGGAAACCGCTTCCGTCGACATTTTCACAATGGTACCGGATCACCGATCCGAGACTTTTTAAGTGAAAATGGGACTGAAGAAGATCCTGTCCATAGATGGGATAATTTTCGTAGATTTTCTTTTCGGCGGGAGTCCAGGTCTTGGGTTCGCGGTTTTTAATCGAGGGGGGAAGGCACAATTTTCCCAGGTCATGGTACAAACCGGCAAGACTGCAAAGGCGATTGTGGGGAAGGTTGAGCTGTTCTGCGATTTTTTGCGAAAGCCAGGCCACGTTCCGGCTGTGAACTGAAAATTCCTGCTGGACAAATCCCAGGATCAGGATGGGAAACTGCAGGGCTTCGAACAGCTCCTTGTTCAGGAGTTTGTTCATCTCCTCAAGTTCTTTTTTTTCCTGTTTCTCCAGGCCCAGTTTTTTTTTATCCGCGAGAATTTTTTGCCGATGTTCCAGGGCCGACTGAATTTCCTTGAGCAGGTGGTCCAGATCCACGGGCTTGGTAACGTAACCGAATGCCCCGCTCCGCAAACACTCTTCGGCGATCTTGATACTGGCCACGGCGGTAACCATGATGATCTCCACGTCCGGAGCCCGGTCCTTGATCATTTTGAGGGCTTCCATGCCGTTGAGATACGGCATGCGGATATCCAATAGCACGCAATAGGGTTGGAAATCCGAGATTTTGGCCAGCGCCTCTTCACCGTCGTGAGCCACGTCCACATGGCATTGCTCGCCCTCAAGAAATTCTTTGAGGGTATTGCAGACTTCCACTTCGTCGTCCACCACCAGAATTTTTGCGAATAAAAGTGGATTGGGCAAAATGGACTCCTGAAAAAGGGGAGAATTCTTGCGCGGATGATTTTCCACCCATTTGTGCTTACAATGATATAGTTTCCAGGGGCATTTCGCCATTGAAAAATGGTCGTGCTTGCCGATAAAAATAATCGGGGTTATATTCATCAGGATCAGGATTATCCTGATAAAGTGGAGAGAACCGGTGATCCGGATTGGGGAGGAAGGGCATGAATTTATCCCGGCATAAAATTCTTGTGGTGGACGACGAGGAAGAGATTCTGACCTTGTTGAGCGATATCCTGAGTGGGGAGGGATACCAGGTAACCACCGCCGTCAATGGGTTGGATGCGATTGAACGGATTCGTAAGGAGGGCCCCTTCGCCGTGATAATTTCGGATCATAAAATGCCGAAAATGAAGGGAACGGACTTTCTGGCCACGGCCAAGGAGCTTCTTCCTTTTTCACCCCGGATTATGGTCACGGCTTACCAGGACGCGGACATGATGGAAGAATCCATCAACAAGTCCGAGGTGTTCCGGTTCCTGACCAAACCGATCGAACTCGACAATGTGATTCATATTGTGAAAGAGGCTGTGGCGCATTTTGAAGAGTTTGCTCAAAAAGAGCAGGATTTGAAGGAAAAGGATAAACTCATCCGTCAATTGTCCCAGGGCATAGAAAAGAGCCCGGCCTCGGTGGTGATCACCAACCGGAAGGGAGAGATTGAATACGTCAATCCCAAGTTTGTCGAAGCGACGGGTTATACCTTCGAGGAGGTGAGGGGAAAGAATCCCCGCATTCTTAAATCGGGCTTCACCCCTCCGGAGTTCTACCATGAGCTATGGCGGAACATCACATCCGGACTGAGCTGGAGAGGTGAATTTCAGAACAAGAAAAAGAATGGAGAACTGTATTGGGAATATTCTTCCATCTCCCCCATTTTTGATGAGGAGGGAGAAATCACCCATTTTATTGCCGTCAAGGAAGACATCACCGAACTCAAGAATACCGAGGAGGAACTCCGGCGGGCCAAGGAGCAGGCGGAGGAAGCCAACCGGGCCAAGAGCACGTTTCTGGCCAACATGAGCCATGAACTTCGCACCCCGATGAACGCAATCATCGGTTACAGCGAGTTATTGGAGGAAATCGCCGCGGAGGAGGGGGTGGCGGAAATATTCGTTCCCGATTTGCACAAAATCCACGAGGCGGGCTACCACCTGCTTGGACTCATCAATAATATCCTGGACCTGTCCAAGATTGAGGCGGGTAAGATGGAAGTCCACATCGAGGAATTCAGTATTGAGGAATTGCTGAAGGAAGTGATGGGCATCGTGAGTCCCCTTGCAGAAAATAAAAGGAATCGGTTCGAGGTGCGGGTCCCCCCCGGCCTGGGGAACATACAAAACGACCGCACCAAACTCGCCCAGATTCTGATCAATCTGCTGGGGAATTCATTCAAGTTTACTGAAAATGGAAAAGTGTCTCTTGAGGTCTGCGTGAAGAATGTGAAAAAGGCGGAATGGTGTTTTTTCTCCGTCGCCGACAATGGTATCGGCATGTCCCCGGAACAGCAGGCAAAATTGTTCAAGGCATTTTCTCAGGCCGATCCCTCCACGACCCGCAAATATGGCGGCACCGGCCTCGGACTCGCCATCAGCCGGCTCTTTTGTCTGATGATGGGTGGAGACATCAAGCTGGTCAGCGAGTTGGGGAAGGGCTCGACGTTTACCGTCCGGCTCCCTAAAAAGATCCATGCCTCCGGCGCGGCCGATTCTCCCACTCCCTAAAGGTGTTCTTTGAGGTACTTCCCCGTGTAGGAGGCGGCAACCCGGGCGACCTTCTCCGGGGTGCCCTGGGCGAGGACTCGGCCGCCCGCGTCTCCTCCCTCGGGCCCCAGATCGATGATGTGATCGGCGGTTTTAATGACGTCCATGTTGTGCTCGATCACGATCACCGTATTTCCCGCATCCACCAGTTGCGACAGCACCTTGAGCAGGTGTTCGATGTCGGCGAAGTGGAGTCCCGTGGTGGGCTCGTCGAGGATGTAAAGCGTTCGGCCCGTACTTCGCTTGCTGAGTTCCTTGGAGAGCTTGACCCGTTGCGCCTCCCCGCCCGAGAGGGTTGTGGCCGCCTGGCCCAGTTGAATGTAATCCAACCCCACCTCGGCGATCGTATGAAGCCTGGATTTGAGCGCCGGAATGTTCTTGAAAAAATCCCGCGCCTCCTCGACCGTCATATGCAGGACCTCGGCGACGTTCTTCCCCTTGTAGGTGATCTCCAGCGTCTCGCGGTTGAATCGCTTGCCCTGGCACACCTCGCAGGTGACGAACACATCGGGCAGAAAATGCATCTCCACCTTGATGACTCCGTCCCCCTGGCAGGCCTCGCAACGGCCTCCCTTGACGTTGAAACTGAACCGGCCCGGCTGATATCCCCTGACACGGGACTCGGGGACCTGGCTGAACAGGTCGCGGATGAGGGTGAAGACCCCGGTATAAGTCGCCGGATTGGAGCGCGGGGTGCGGCCGATGGGCGATTGATCGATATCGATGACCTTGTCGATCAGGTGAAGACCGGTGATTTTTTTGAACGATCCCGGCCGCTCCGTCGATTTCCAGAAATGCTGGGCCAACGCTTTATAAAGGATGTCGATGACCAGCGTGCTTTTGCCGGAACCCGAAACACCCGTGACGCACACGAAACATCCCAGAGGAATTTTTATATCGAGGCTTTTGAGATTGTTTTGTTCTGCGCCGGTAATTTCGAGAAACGTTCCGTTGGACGGCCGGCGTTTTCGGGGGATTTCGATTTTCCGCCGTCCGGAAAGAAACTGACCCGTCAACGATGCCTTGTCTTTGAGCAGTTTGTCGGGAGGTCCGGAGAAAACCACCTCTCCCCCGTGCACTCCCGCTCCCGGTCCCAGGTCTACCAGGTGATCGGAGGCAAGGATGGTTTTCTCATCGTGTTCCACCACGATGACGGTGTTCCCGATGTCCCGTAGATTGATGAGAGTGTTGAGGAGCCGCTCATTGTCGCGCTGGTGCAGGCCGATACTGGGTTCGTCCAGCACATAGAGCACACCCATGAGGCTCGAGCCGATCTGGGTGGCCAGCCGGATCCGTTGTCCCTCCCCTCCGGACAGCGTTGCCGAGGACCGGTTCAGCGTCAGGTAATCCAGTCCGACGTTTTTGAGGAATCCCAACCGTTCCCGGATCTCCTTAACGATCCGGCGGGCGATGTTGTGTTCCTGCTCGGTCAGTTCCAGGGACTCGAAAAACCCGGCCATATCCCGGATGGACAGGGAGGTCAGGTCCACGATATTTTTCCCCGCGATTTTTACCGAGATCCCTTCCTTTTTCAATCGGGTCCCCTGGCACATCGTGCAATCCAGGGTTCGCATGTACTTGGCGAATTCCTCCCGCGCGGCCATCGACTCGGTTTCATGGTATCGCCGCTCCAGGTCGGGAATGACCCCGTCGAACGGAGACGCATAATAGTGCTTCCGGCCGTCTTTTTCGTAATAGAACTGGATCTCCTCTTTCCCCGAACCGAAAAGAAGAATTTGCCTCAGGTTCCCGGGTAATTCTCCGAAAGGAGTCGAGAGCTTGAACTTGAAATGTTTGGCCAGCGACTCCAGCATCTGGAAAAAAAAGATGGAACTTCTTTTTTCCCACGGTTTCAGGGCTCCGTTGCGCAGGCTCAGAGTCTTATCCGGAACCACGAGATCGGGATCGATCACCATCTTGGTGCCCAGCCCGTCGCATTGCGGGCAGGCGCCATTGGGATTGTTGAAGGAAAACAGCCGGGGCTCCAGCTCGGGATAACTGATGCCGCAATAACTGCACGCGAATTTTTCGCTGAACAGGAGTTCCTCTTCCTTCCCCTCGCCTTCGAGAAGGGATACCACCAGCGACCCCTGCCCGTGCTTCAATGCCGTTTCCACGGAATCGGTCAGGCGTTTACCCATGTCCGGCTTGATGACCAGCCGGTCCACGACCGTCTCGATGGTGTGCTTGAATTTTTTGTC
>Ga0210019_1005985_pt1 | contig 9956 bp, 8 predicted proteins | sample CryGeyCG2114_020_2_FD_183969 | JGI IMG/M metagenome (GOLD analysis project Ga0210019, IMG submission 183969) | Groundwater microbial communities from aquifer - Crystal Geyser CG11_big_fil_rev_8/21/14_0.20 (SPAdes) (version 2) | ecosystem: Environmental > Aquatic > Deep subsurface > Groundwater ...
TGGAAACGAGCCTGTCAGCTACGCCTGATTGAAGAGCGAAACCCTGATTTGATTTCTGGATTCCCGCCTGTGCGGGAATGACGTGCGGCGTTTAAATCCTGGAAATTCGAGTTGGAGAGGAGTACAATTTGTCGCGGCGAATTCCTTTCTTTGAGTTGTCGCTCAGCCTTATTTTAAAGGCTTGAAAGGTTTTCGCCATCTTTTTTTCATGCAATATGCGGGTTAGAAAATTAAGGGGGTGAAGCAATCAAAGAACGCTATGGCATGCCCTTGTCATAAGTCTCGGAAGAATTATTTATGATTTTTGTTTCTATGTTTCAAGGAAGAGCAAATGAAACCCTTGAACAATGTCTGCGGGCACATAAAACAATAAACTTAATTTTTGGAGGCCTATTATGGACAAGCGGTTAGCCATTTTCATCGTACATGGTATTGGGGATCAGAAAACAGGGTTCAGCCGTGACATGCAGGACAATTTAAAATCCAATTTCAAAAAAGCTCTCCAGCATATGGGGCAAGGAGGATTGGAAGGACAGGACGACGCCTTGATTTTTAGAGAAGGTCTCTGGGCAGACATCACTCAAAAAGGCCAAGACACTCTCAAAGACAGGATGTTCAACGACTCCGACACCAGTGTCGATTGGATTAAGGCACGAAAATTCTTTGTGGATTATCTCGGTGATGCCATCTCTTATTTCAAAGGCAAGGTTTCGGATATTTATTCGCAGTACAATGCTATCCAGAACCGGATTGAGGATCAGGTGCAAAACCTGTCTAGCGATACAAACCCTGACCAGAACACGCTGTTCACTGTTGTCTCCCACAGTCTGGGGACAGTGGTTCTGTCAGACTATTTATACGACAAGAGAGAGATTCTCGAATCAAAACATCGACTCACTTTCTCAAATTTTTTCACTCTGGGTAGCCCTATCGCGCTGTATGCGAATCGGTTTTATAATCACCAGTCCCCATCCAATCCATTCTCAAATTTCAAACCGCAAAAAGTTAAAGACCCCAATGGAGTCTGGATCAACCTGTTCGATGAAGACGATATTGTTGGATACCCCATCCGCCCGGTGAACACCTATTGTAAAAATGCGGTGGCCGCCGATTTGAACGTTTCTGTCGGTTCCCTGCTCACTGGCTGGAACCCGGCAAGCCATACAGGTTATTGGGAAAACGAAATGGTGGGGAAAGTTATTGCGGAAAAACTCGCCATTGACTGGCTCAGAATCAACAAGCACGACAAAAAAGAAAAGACGTTACAAAGAATGAAAAAATATAAAGAACGCTACAATATGCCAATGGCATAATTCATTCAAGAATCAATTGCGATGATCGTTCCTGTGCTTCAGGGATGAATAGATGAAATCCCGGAACAGTGGGTGGGGGTTCATCGGAGAGGATTTAAATTCGGGGTGAAACTGACCCGCAAGAAACCAGGGGTGGTCCTTCAATTCGATAATCTCTACAAGGTTACCATTGGGTGACAAGCCGCTGAACACCAAACCAGCCTCTTCCATTTGGATGCGGTACATATTATTAAATTCATAACGATGCCGGTGCCGCTCTTCAATTACTCTTTTTCCATACGCTCTATAGGCATTGGAGTTTTTTCTTAATTGACAGGGATATTCGCCCAAGCGCATGGTTCCGCCCTTGTCTCCCGCGGAATCCTGATCAGGGAGGAAATCGATAACCAGGTAGGGAGATGTAGTCGAAAACTCGGAGCTATTGGCGTTTTTTAAGTTGGCCACATTCCGGGCGAATTCAATCGCGGCACAATGCATGCCGAGGCAAATCCCGAAATAAGGCACCTTGTTTTCCCGTGAATACTGTACCGCTTTGATCTTACCCTCAATACCCCGGTCGCCAAATCCTCCGGGAACCAGGATCCCATCACACTTCTTCAGCAGTTCCAGCCCCCCCTCTTTTTCCAGGTCTTCCGCGTCCACCCAGTCAAAAACCACACGTGAATTGTTACCAATTCCGCCATGAATCAATGCTTCTGTGAGGCTTTTATAGGACTCCTTCAAGTCCAGATATTTGCCAACAATACCAATTTTTACCTCGTGTTGAGGTTTTTTCAAAATCTGGTTGATCTTCTCCCATCGTTCCAGGTTCGGCTGTTTGGCCTTCAACCCTAATTTTTTCAAGATGATTTCACACAACCCTTCCTTTTCAAAACTGAGGGGAACTTCATAAATGGAAGCAACATCCATAGCGGTGATGACGGAGTTGCTATCGACACTACAAAACAGGGCAATTTTATCTTTGATGGCCTTAGAAAGTTTTCGTTCCGTGCGGCAGAGCAGGATATCCGGCTGAATACCAATTTCCCTGAGTTTCTGAACACTGTGCTGGGTGGGTTTGGTCTTCAGTTCATCGGAGGTTTTTATATATGGCACGAGAGTCAGGTGAACATAAAGAATGTCTTTAGGTTTGACATCAAAGCGAAATTGTCGGATGGCCTCCAGAAAAGGCAGACTTTCAATATCACCAACCGTTCCACCGATTTCACAAATCACAACATCCACCCCACTTGCAACCGAGCGGACATGATTTTTGATCTCATCCGTAATGTGCGGGATCACCTGAACGGTAGCACCCAGGTACTCCCCTTTCCGTTCCTTTTGGATGACATTATGGTAAATGCGACCAGCGGTAATATTATTAGCCCGGCGCATCTTTGCATGAGTGAACCGCTCGTAATGTCCAAGGTCCAGATCAGTTTCAGCACCGTCATCGGTCACATAAACCTCACCATGTTGAAATGGGTTCATCGTTCCCGGATCAACATTGATGTAGGGGTCCAGTTTAAGAATGGTTATTTTGAGGCCCGTACATTCCAGCAAACTGCCAATTGATGATGCCGCAATTCCCTTACCCAAGGATGAAAGAACCCCGCCTGTGACGAAGATGTATTTTACTTTCTTGCCGTTAGTTCGTTTTCTCACTTAATGTTCCTCAACAATTTCAGGTCAGGGTAAAAATATCTATCAGGCTAAACATTTTTCTACCAGTGCCAAATCCGCTTCACAGTCCACTCCAATTGAGTCAAGAACCGTTTCTACAACTTTGATATTATATCCGTTCTCAAGGATGCGCAATTGTTCAAGCTTTTCAAGCTTTTCAAGGTTAGAACCGGGCAAACCGGCAAACTCCATCAAAAATTTTTTCCGATAGGCGTACAGGCCAATATGTTTATACCAGAAAGGTTTCAACGGGTCGACTGATGAATCCTTTCCATCTCTATCCCAGGGTATGGGAGCTTTTGAAAAGTACAGGGCTGAACCAGATTTATCCGCCACAACTTTAGTGATATTGCGATCCATCAACTCACCATGTGTTTTAATCAAAATTCTCAACGTAACAGCCGATTCTAATACTCCATCGAGCAAAGGCTGTACGATAAGGTCGATATTCGCAGGGGGGATCAACGGCTCGTCGCCTTGCACATTGACCACAATCTCACATTTCATTTCGCGAACCACCTCGGCAATGCGATCCGTTCCAGATTCATGATCCGGCGAGGTCATGACGGCATTTCCGCCAAAACCTCTCACAAGTTCCAGGATACGGATATCGTCGGTGGCGACGATCACTTCTGAGACAGTTTTCGCTCTGCTCGCCTGTTCAAAGACCCATTGGATCATTGGCTTGCCCTTGATGAGGGCAAGGGGTTTGCCGGGAAACCGGGAGGAGGCCCACCGCGCAGGAATAACAGCTATAACACGCGGGTCAACAGGCATGAACCAACCCCCTCTTTAAGCTCATCACACGAGTTTTTAAATCAGACAATTCGGGATTTCCCCAGGAAAAAACAATGCTTGAAAAAAAGGATTCTACAAGAAGAAACGGAAGCTGAAACAACCGCGGTTGGCTGAGGTTTCAGGCCAGACAGCCGGATTTTTGATAACAGACAGCTTTTACGGATTGAGAATAACCCAAATCTCAACCGGCTTCAACCGATAAGTGGGGAGGGAAAGGCATCAAGACAGCTACTATTGAATCTGATTTAACTGAGCAAGAATTTTTCCACGAACTTCAGATGGTGGATTTTTCTTTAAGGCCCCTTCCAGCACTTCAATCGCATGACTGGTTTCACCTTTTTTGGAGTAGGCCAAACCCAGCATATAGCGGGAATCATGCACCTTGTTACCTTGGGGGTACTTGTTTAAAACCGTCTCAAACTGGAGGATCGCATCATCATACATTTCCAGAGCCACGTAATTGGTCCCAATCCAGAAAGCAATATTATCCTTTAGTTTATTTGGTGGATTACTCAGGGCCAGGTTTTGGAATAACAAAATGGACTCATCATAATTCTTGCTTCGATAAGCATTCAGAGCTTTGTCGTATTCCGGCGGAGTCTTTGCAATTGCCTTACGCATGCGTTTTTTAGGGGCCGGTGCGGCTTGGGCTTTTTCCATTTTAATTCTGGCGATCTCTTCATTAAGGCGAGCCATCTGCGCCTTCAAATCCTCAACTTCCGGCTCCAGAAAATCAGCAGAATCTTTCGTCGAAGAAAAGTCGCCCTCCAGCCTTTCACTGGCCGCATTGATCTTGGGCCCCAAGGTGCTCAAGATCTCTTCCAGTTCCCGAACCTTGCTGATCAAGGCTTCCTGCTGACTTTGCAGGCTTTCGACATCGCCTTTCAACTCGTTTTTATCTGTGCGCTGATCTACGCTGGCAAAACCGGCTGGCTCTCCTTCTATAAATCCTTCTTCATTGGCATTAATATCTGAGAACCCGCTATCCTCAGCAAAAAAATCATCCTCACCGGGAGCCATTCCCTCACCCTCTCTCCCCTGATCTCCTTCCCTGCCACCACGGCGGCCTTCATCTTCAAAAGGAAAATCATCCTCAAATGCCAAGTCATCTTCTTCTTGACCAACCCAGGGGAGGTAGCTACAACCGGCAAAACTCAAAGAAAAGAAAAGCACCAGACCTGGGGCAAGGCGGGCAAAAATATTGGCGGACGGCATAACGGACTCCATCAAATTCCGAAAAGGATAAACTATCCCTTAATAATCAATGAATTATATGAGGTTGCCCTTTTAATGTCAACCTCATTATAAATGGTTTACTTTTTTAAATATATTTAATATATATCGAGTTTTGAAGGGTTTTCATTAGGTTTTTATTGTTTTTCCAGCATAAGTTCCTGCCCTGTTTAAAGAAACGGTTTGCGCCAAAATCACTGCGGCTCTTTCAAGTTCAGCCTTAGTATTGCTCCAACCCAGACTAAAACGAATGGATGAGTTAATTTTATCAGCCGGTATGCCCATTGCCGTCAACACAGGGGAAGGGAGCCCTGACCCTGAACTGCAGGCCGATCCCGTAGAAACAGCTATTCCAGCCATGTCCAGGGCAATCAGCAAGGTATCCCCTTCCACCCCCTCAAAACCAAGGTTCAACGTATTGGTCAGCCTGTTCTCCAAATCACCAAAAACTTCCACCCCGGGAATCATACTGGAGACCAGGTGAAAAAAGTGATCACGCAGGGAAGAAAGGTTTGAGGCGTTCTGCATGGATAACCGTGCCAGTTCACAGGCCTTACCAAAGCCCGCTATTCCGGCCACGTTTTCCGTCCCCCCTCTTCTTTTTTTCTCCTGACCTCCCCCACACACAGGTGAGAACAAATCAGGGGTTCCTTTCCTCAAATAAAGAGCCCCAACACCCTTGGGGCCATTCAGCTTATGTGCTGAAACAGATAACATGTCGACTGGCAAATCTTGCACCTGAAGTGGAATTTTACCCACACTTTGTACCGCATCGGTGTGAAACAAGATCCCTCTTTTCCGGGCTATTTCTCCAGCTCTTTCAATATCCTGCAAAACTCCAGTCTCACTGTTGGCGTGTTGCAGGGAAACCAGAAGAGTTGAGTCTGATAAGTAACCTTCCAAATCCTCAACACGGCCGAGATTATCAACCTTCAACCTGTCTATTTTAAATCCCAGGTTTTCCAGTTGTCGGCATGGATTTAAAATCGAAGGATGCTCCACAAGGCTGGTAACAATATGACCGCCGGTTTTACCCAATCCAAGAGCCGCTCCCAGAAGAGCGAAATTATTCGCCTCGGTTCCGCCGCTTGTGAAAACAATCTCCGAAGGGGAAGCTCCGATGAGAGAGGCTACCTGTTCCCGGGCTTCATCCACAAGAACTCGAGCCGACCTGCCGACGGAGTGCACGCTGGAAGGATTCCCCATCTGGTTCCGTAAAACAGATGTAACAAGTTCCAGAACTTCCGGAGCAACCGGCGTAGTGGCATTATGATCAAGATAAATATTATCCAAATTAAGCTACCGAAAATATAGAAACCAGATCCAACAGTAGAAAAAATTTGTGGGTTTTAACAAGAAACGAGTTGAGCCATGCAAACCCTATCAACCAGGCTCAGGGCTGTCCTGGTTTGATAGGAACCGGATTCTCAGCAACCCGTTTTGTGGAGTCTATTCCATTTTCTTTCAAAGTTTCCTTTAACAGACGGATTTCTTTTTCCATCTGCGGCAACCTGTCCAGCATGCACTCAATAGCCCGCGCCACAGGGTCGGGAAAGGACTCCAGACCATCATTATCTTCAAGATCCGAAGAAATCCCGGAAAAAACCACCCTGCCAGGAACCCCAATAACGGTGGAATACTCGGGGACATCTTGCAGGACTACAGATCCCGAACCAATTTTCGTGTTACGGCCAACCTGGATAGGACCTAAAACCTGTGCCCCGGCACCAATGACAACATTGTCGGCAATGGTGGGATGTCGCTTGGCCTTTTTGGTGGAAAGGCCTCCTAATGTCACGCCGTGGTAGATGAATACATTGTTGCCCACCTCCGCAGTTTCTCCAATCACAACTCCCATGCCGTGGTCGATAAAAAACCGTTTACCAATTTTCGCCGCCGGATGGATTTCTATGCCCGTTATCCAACGGGAAAATTGCGATAAGGCCCTGGCAAGAAAATAAAATCCCCTGTTCCATAACCCGTGAGCAATGCGATAGCCGATCAGGGCATGCACACCTGGGTACAACAGCAATACCTCTAAAAAGTTCCTGGCGGCAGGATCTTTCTCTATTGCAATCCGAACATCTTTTGAAATCTGACGAAACATAAATTTAGGGTCGGGATGTAAACTGTTGTTTATTGCTTTATTATATCCCAGCCAGGGCCAGACGAAAAGCCCCCTTTTCAACCAGGTTATATTCCTTTGGCAGTTCAAAACAAGGGTCAAAATCTATGGTTTGAAAAAAATGCTTTTGCGGAAGGCCTATTTAAACATGAGGGAAACCAATTGAGCACGGGCATGGACCCTGAACTTGGCGTAGATTTTTTTAAGGTAATCCTTGACGGTATAGTGACTCAGATCCAACCTTGCGGCTATTTCCTTATCGCTCAGCCCCTCACAAATCAGTCTGGCGACATCAGCTTCTCTGCTTGTCAACCCCGCCTCCTGCATTAAATACTTCACATGCTCTTCGAGATTTTTAACAGATTCCTCCTTACTCGACCGGTCCCTGCTCGAACCGTGAGCATTGAAAATTTTCAAATTATCCCGGGCTCGATCAGAAAGTGTCTTCATAATTGCCAATAAAGCAGAAGAACTGGAAGATAATCTGGCGTGAAACTGCTCCTGAGTTATTTCCAGCAATTGGGTGGGCAATGCGGCGACGACTTTGGCAGAACGAGGTTTTGCCCCAACTAACGACATCTCCCCGATATAGTCACCCTTGGCCCTGCGGGCAATCACTGTCCCATTTTTAGAGACGATCAACTCCCCGGAAAGTATGACGTACATGGAACTGCCCTCTTCCCCATCTTTGAATAAGACCTTTCCTTTTCCCAGTTCATGCAAGGTGCATTCAGAAGCCATACATTCCAAAACATCAACGGGCACCTTTTCCAGAAAATCAATTTTTTTCAGAAACTCCAAATTGGTCATATCCGCCAATAGAACTCTCCCCCTCAAAAACTCAAATTATAACGTTTTTTCAGTCACCAGTGGCTTTTAAGGTCAAGCCCTATGGCTACAGCTTATAGTTTAACCCAACTATAAAAACATTCTGGATAAAGTCCACAGACACCAGATTAGAGTCACTCATTACCCGTTTAACATTAAAGCTCATTTCAAGAGAGTCGACGATAGGACGAGTCAGATCAAGCTGGAGGGTGTGCTTTGCATCAAAGCGCCGCTCGCCAATACTGTCAGTGTTATTTTTGTAGTCCTGAAAATTATAGCTGTAGTTCAAATTTACTACAACCTTGAATGGTCCCGGCACCCGCACCCCTGCACTGGCTAAATGACCAATATAATCGAATTCAGCGCTTTCAACATCGTCAATATCCAAGCCATAACTTATGAAAGCATAAGCTTTATTTTCCATAAAAAATAAAAACTGACTCAAACTCCAGGAATGATTTTCACCATCACGAATATTATCGGCTATGAAATTTTTCCAACTATATGAATAGCTGAGGCTGGTATATAAATTGTCACCGGGAACAAAACCCAGGCGTGGAGAAATATTATGAAAAGCAATGAAATCGGAACGATCAAGAAGGCTGTAGCTAAAGCCATAGTTCAAGTCCGCGTCCCAATTACCTGATCCATACGAAGTTGACGCACTAAAATAATGGGATTGATAATCAAATTGTTCAAGCGTTTCCCAAAGACTCTGGTAAAAATCATAACCAACTTTAAAGCTTGCGTTTGGGTTTATATCCCATCGCTTACCCAAACCAAATACATAGCTTAAAGCCATATCCGGCTCTTCAGAAACCGTGTCCTGTTCCTCCAGAATAACATTATCATCATATTGCCAGGACATACCGGCTGTAATCCACCAGGACTTTTCATCGGAAGAAACCTTGCCTCCCAATTGATCCAAAATCCTTTGCGCCTCTTTGGCTGTTTCGGTACCCGAACCTTCTTCCAGCACTAGTTCCATAGCCAGTTTGGCAGTTTCTTTTTCGTTCATTTCGGCATAAGCCAATCCGATCTGCAACAAGGCAATCTGACTCAAGGAGGGGTCCAGGCTCATGGCCGTTTGTAAATGAATTAAAGAATCCTCATATTTCTCCATCTGCTGAAGAGTGAACCCCATAAACAAATGCGCATTGGCAGATTGCGGATTTTTTTCCAGGACCTTTTCAAATTCTTGAATGGCTTCGGTATTTGACTTTAGATTGAAGTAGGCAATTCCCAACTGCAGGCGTGCGCCGCTGTATTTTGAGTTCAGTTCCAGAACTTTTTTGAACGTAACAACGGCCTGGTCGAATTTTTCGGCTTTATTAAAAGTCAGCCCCTTAAAATAATGCGCTTCGATATTGGTGGGGTCTTGCTCCAGGAGTTGGGAAAATTCACTGAGGGCCTGATCAAGCTTTTCTTCATTATAAAACTGCAAGCCACGAATGAGAGAGGGTGAATCCCCCTCCTGCGCCTGAAGGGAGCCCATGAACAGGAAAAACCAAAGAAACAGGAATAAGAAAAATTTCGGCACAGTAATGGACAGTTTTTGGCTGAAGAAAAAATTTTACCCCATTACTGACAAAAAGCCAATATTAATCAATAATTTATGATTTTTAAATGCTTATTAACAGGTTGCTGAAAAACTCTTTCGCATGTCATTCTGAGCTTCAGCGAAGAATCTCTCTTCTTGTTTTATAAGGAACTTCGAGATCCTTCGTCGCCTTCGGCTCCTCAAGGATGACGGTTTGGGGAGTTTTTCAGCAACCTGTTAGCTGTAAATATAGCAGATATCATATACTGTTGTCCTAAATTGACCTGAGAACATCATGCCACCCAAACATTATAGTTTTAAGGTAAAAGGTATTTTAATAAGCGAAAAAGATAATTCCGAAGATGATTTTAGCATTTTCATAACAGCAATGGATGACAACCATGCTGTGATGCTTGTGCGTGAGCATCTGAGAAACCACGCTCCAAAAGGACGTTCT